>OIYO01000247.1_pt1 | contig 52819 bp, 55 predicted proteins | sample 1588191 | NCBI WGS metagenome assembly OIYO01 (sample SAMN03283275) | human gut metagenome | biome: human-associated habitat; material: feces | host: Homo sapiens | place: Peru | collected 2012 | reverse complement strand
TTATTATATAAATTATCCATAAAGACTCCTTTCAACTTAGAAATACCTACATTAAAATTATATCAAAGAGAAACAAGTCTTACATTAGGATTTAATGTATAACTAAATTATATCGACCTATGGGTCGGGTGGAATTTACTTTTTCAATTGACGTACAATAAAAAAGTTAGTATATTTTAAAATTAATATTCACAAAATTATAAATATATTGTATAATATAGATGTTGAGGTGGATATTAGATGAAAGAATTAAAAAGATGTATAATACCACTAATATTTACAATTGTAGTATTAGTGATGTTTTTTAATATAAATAAAATAAAAGGAAATACAAACTCAGATAATGCAGGTCTTGTAATTTATGGAGATAATATAAAAACAAATTATGAGCCATTTGTAAAAGACGGAGGATTATATATATCTGTAGATACAATTTCAAAAACAATTGATAAAAATATATACTATGATACAGTAGCAACTAAAGTTATAGTAACAACCGATGATAAAGTTGTAAAATTAAAAATAGATGAAAAAAAAATGTCTAAAAATTTTGAATATGTTGATATAGATACTCCGGCAAGAATTGTTAATGGACAACCATACATTGATATTAATCTTTTAAAAGAAGAATATAATATTAAAACTGAATATAACGATAAAACAAATACAATCGTAGTTGATAAATTAAGTACAAGTGATATTCCTGTAAATTATAACTTAGTAAATGTTTACTCTGATATATCAACTAAATCAGATGTACTTGATATGTTAAATACAAGTGATAAGGTTACTGTTTATGCAGATAGTTTAGAACATAAAAGCTGGTATAAGGTTAAAACAGATAAAGGTGTTGTAGGTTATATTTCTAAAAATAACATTACATTACCTGATGGAAGTTCACCAGAAAGTAATGAAGAACAAGTTGGAGAAAATGCTAATAAAGATAAAATTGTAATGTTTTGGCAATATGGAAGTAATTTGAATACACTTGGTGATAAAAAGATTGATGGAGTAAATGTAGTATCTCCAACATGGTACGAGCTAAAAAATACAAGTGGAGAAATTACATCAAAGTTTAGCAGTAGTTATTATTCAAAGGCAAAAGAATATGGGTATAAAATTTGGCCAATAATAACTAATGGAATAGACTCAACAAATTATTCTGCAAGTGATACATCAGCTCTTTTAAAAAGTGAATATAATAGAGAGAAGTTTATAAAAAATATAAGAGACATTGCGAAAAAAGATAAATTAGACGGAATTAATATTGACTTTGAGTCAATGAAAGACGAAGATAGAGATTTATATACTCAGTTTATACGTGAACTTACACCAATACTTAGAAATGAAGGTATTACTGTATCAGTAGATTTTTATTTTGTAAGGTATATCGATAGACAAAGAATAGGAGAAGCTGTTGACTATGTGGCCCTTATGGGATATGACCAAAAAGGCTCTTGGTCAAATGAGGCAGGATCTATTTCTAAAGTATCAGAAGTTGAAAACCAAATTAATTCTTTAATAAATGATTCAAAAATATCTTCAGATAAAATAATACTTGGAGTTCCATTCTATACAAGGCTTTGGACAGTAAAAAATGCAACAGAAAAACCAAGTAGTAAAATATATTCAATGCAAGATTGTCAAGATTTCTTATCAAGAAATGATGTTGCAACAGTATGGGATGAAGATGCAGGACAAAATTATGCAGAAGTTGTGAAAGGTGAACTTACATACAAGCTATGGCTTGAAGATAAAGAATCAATGAGAAAAAGAGTTGAGCTTGTAAACAAATACAATTTAGCAGGAATATCTGCTTGGCAAAAGGGACTAGAAACAAGTGATACATGGCAGGTTATAACAGGTAATTTAAAATAAATTATATATAATATGTAAATAATACCACTTAAATTTTTAAGTGGTATTATTTAGAGAAGGAGATAATAATTAAAATGGAAATAGCTATAATTAGTGTATCAATAATTTGTATTATGATATTAATATATGGATCGACATATATTAATATGTTAGATAAGAATAAGATATTTAATTTAAGTAAGAGTGCAAAAAAAATTATTAAAAATCAAGATAAAGCTGTAATTACTACTGAACTTTCTGTTACAATTTTGGAGTTCGTAATATCTGGAATAGTTGTTGAAAAATACGGAATGCCACTTATAAATAATTTTTCTCACCAATTTTCTAACACAACGTTTAGTTTGATAAAGTATGCAACAATTTTAATATTAACAATTGTTGCAACGTATATAACAATGATAATTGGAACATATATACCTAAGCATTTAGCATTAACAAGAAAAACAAAAAAAGTAAATATAATTGCAATATATATGTTTGAAATTGTATCAAAACTTTTACTTCCTTTATCGTTTATTGCAACCATTTTGGATGATTCATATCATAAAAGAAAGGATAAAAGTGAAGATTTGTTATATATGAAAGATGAAATTAAACATTTTACAAATGTAGAATATCACAAAGGCAGTATAAACAAAACAGAAAAAGAAATCATGGAAAAAGTTGCAACATCGTTTAAGATACCTGTATCTGAAATTATGAATCCAATAGAAAAATTAGCTAGTGTAAAAATTAAAGATTCTTTTTATAAAATTATGAAGAAATTCAAAGATACAACATACTCAAGATTACTAGTATATGATAGTAATAATCAAACTATATTAGGAGCGTTATACGTAAAAGACGCGCTTAATAATTATGAAAATTTAAAGACTGGAAAGATTAAAGTTGAGAGCATATTAAGACATCCACTTGTAGTAGACGATAACAATACGGCACACAGAGTGTATATGAAAATGAAAAAAAATAAAATGCACCTTGCTCTTGTAAAAAATAGTAAAAACAATATAATTGGGATGCTGACTCTTGAGGATATTTTAGAGGAAATACTTGGCAGAATAGACGATGAGTATGTTCACTAAATGTAAAAAAATAAAGTAGAAATATAGCCAAAAAAAATAACTTTAAAATCAATTGATAGAATGAAAATACTATGATATAATATTTGATGATTTAATATGATGTGTAGGAGTGAAAAATGTTAATAAAACCAGAAGATATAAACAAAGTTCTTGAATTAAGTGGAAATGCAGTCTCAACAAGGGGAAAAAAATATTTTGAAAAATCAAAGGTAAAAGTTGCAAAATTAGATATGGAAGATGATGAAAATTATACTTCAAAGTCATATGTTGAAGGAACATATATATATGATGTAAATGTATCAAAAAAAGATAATCATATATCATATAGTTGCAATTGTCCTGCATATGCATCTTCTAAACCTTGTAAGCATATTGTTGCTGCAATATTTAATATGTATGTAAATGAAGATGAATATTTATTTGGAAATAAAAATAAAAAAGAAACTATAGATGAAGCAAAACTATATAATGGCTATTCAAATAAGATTACACAGATTAATACAAAAAGTAAGATAATTTCATATTATGAAAATCTTGAAATGCCTTCTAAAATAGAAAGTAAGAATGTAAATTTAATTCCAATATTAGAATTTGATGACTTACATAATAATTTTAATGTATTTTTTAGTATTGGCCAAGATAGAATGTATAAATTAAAAAATTTGCAAGAATTTTATGAAAATATGAGAAAAAAAGAAATATATAAGTATGGGGCAAAACTTGAATTTAAGCATGAAATTCAAAATTTTAATCCTTCATCAAGAGATTTAGTAAAGTTTATTATAAAAAGGTTTGGAGAATACGAAGAATATGCAAAAATGGGAAGTTATTATTTTACAATAGCTTCAGCATATAAATCTGTTATGAAATTAGATTTTGGAATACTAGATGATTTTTTTGACATATATAAATCTAAAAAAATTCTAATGAAAATGTATGGTAAAGATGATGTATTACTTGAATTAGTTGAGGAAAACCCTGAGATAAAATTTGATGTGCAAAATTCTAAATCTGGAATTTTTGTATCTCTTTATGACGATGATTGCTATTTAATTGAAGGTCAAGAGTATATCTATGTGCTAAATAAGGACAAGTTATATAGATGTACAGAAGATTTCAGAAAAAATGTATATCCTATGTTAAAGGAGTTTAGCAAGAAAAATTTAAATACTATAAGAGTAACAGAGAATGATTGTACAAGTTTTTGTGAATATGTAATTCCAAGGCTAGCTAAATGTTGCAAAGTGGATGTACCAGATAATGTTATTAAAAAGTATAAATCAGAAGAATTAACTGTAAAGGCATATCTTGATTTAGATCAAAATCAGGACATTGTGTGTGATATAAAGTATTGTTATTTAGAAAATGAATTTAATCCATTTAATGAAAAAGAAATATTAAATGTAAGATGTAATAGAAATGCACTAAAAGAAAAAAAAGCAAGTTATATATTTAGAGAGTGCAAATTTGAGATAGATACAAAAAAGCATAACCTATATATCAGTAATGAAAATTCAATATATGATTTTTTAACTCGTGGTTTGGATGTATTTAATGAAAATTTTGATGTTTATGTAACTGATAATTTAAAGAAAAGAAAAGTAATCGCGCCAAAAAGTTTTTCTATTGGGGTAAAGGTAAATAATGGACTTCTTGATATAGATATGTCCAATTTAAGTTTTTCAGAAAAAGAATTAAAAAGTGTATTAAAGTCATATAAGCTAAAGAAAAAATATCATAGATTAAAAGATGGTACTTTTGTGAACTTAGAGTCAAATGGATTTGAAAGTTTAGAAAATATAATTGATTCGTTAAATATATCTGTAGATGATATAAAAAATAAAGAGGTACAGGTTCCAAAGTATAGGGCACTTTATTTAGATAAACTTGCAAGAAGTGGAAAAATTAGTATAAATAAAGATAAAAAATTTGATGATATTATACTTGGTATAGCAAATTCTAAGGATGAAAATTTTGAAGTTCCTTGTAATTTTAAAGGGAACCTTAGAGATTATCAAAAGGTAGGCTTTAACTGGCTTAAGGTTTTAGATAAATATAATTTTGGTGGAATACTTGCAGATGAAATGGGACTTGGTAAAACAATTCAGTTAATAGCAATGTTTTTAGATGCTAAAAATACAAGTAAAAATAGAGAGACATCCATAGTTGTATGTCCAAGTTCGTTATATTTGAATTGGGAAAACGAAATAAATAAATTTGCACCTGATTTAGATGTTGTTGTTATAACTGGTCAGGCAAGGGAGAGAAAAGAAAAAATACAAAAAATAAATAATTATGATGTAGCTATAACATCATATGATATGTTAAAAAGGGATATTGAGGAATATACTAAGTATAATTTTAGATATGTTGTTGCAGATGAGGCACAATATATAAAAAATAACAATACGCAGAATGCAAAAGCTTTGAAAAAATTAAATGGTATTACTAAATTTGCACTTACAGGAACACCTATTGAAAATTCTTTAGCAGAATTATGGTCAATATTTGACTTTTGTATGCCAGGTTATTTATATTCATATTCTAAATTTAAAGAAAATTATGAAGCACCTATAATTAAAGATAGTAACCAAAGTGTAATGGAAAAGCTAAGAATGCAAGTTATGCCTTTTATTTTAAGACGTGTAAAAAAAGAAGTATTAAAAGAATTGCCTGAAAAAACTGAAACAGTGTTATATAGTGATATGGAAACAGAACAAAGAAAAGTTTATGAGTCATATTTATTAAAGGCAAAAGAAGATATGGAAGAATTATCTGAAACTTCAGGCTTTGAAAAGAATAAAATAAAAATTCTTGCTCTTATTACAAAGTTAAGACAAATATGTTGTCATCCATCACTTTTTGTTTCAAATTATGATGGGGAGTCTGCAAAATTAAATCAATGTTTAGAAGTAGTAAATGACGCTATTTCTTCTGGACATAAAGTTTTACTTTTCTCACAATTTACTTCAATGCTTGATATTATAAAAAAAGAACTTGATAAAAGAAAAATAGAATATATGGAACTTACAGGAAAGACTAAAGCTGATGATAGAATTGATATGGTAAATAAATTTAACATAGAAAATAATGTTAATCTTTTCCTTATATCACTTAAAGCTGGGGGTACGGGTCTTAATCTTGTCGGTGCTGATGTTGTTATTCATTTTGATCCGTGGTGGAATTTGTCAGTACAAAATCAAGCTACAGATAGAGCACATAGAATTGGTCAAAAGAAAAATGTTCAAGTGTTTAAGTTAATAGCTAAAGATACTATTGAAGAAAAAATTGAAAAATTGCAGGAAAAGAAAATGAATATTGCAAATAAAATTGTAAAAGAAGGGGAAAGTTTTATTAATAAAATGTCTAAAGAGGATATTATGAAACTTTTTGAATAATATATCTAGTTAGTATAATATAATAAAACTAAGGGAAAAATTTTATGAGCATATCATATAGTTTGTGTAAAATAGAGTAAACTTTCTATGATACTTAAATAGATGCTATATTAGAAATAATATAGTGTCTTTTTTTTAGTCCTGTAATTTTTGAAATAGTTTCTATATTCATATTCATTTTAATTAAATTATTTAATATGTTTTTTTCTTCTAACTTTTTCTCTGTAAGAATAGCAACATGTCATTTCTTTTTAGTACAACTCATTCCTGTTCTATAATCTAAATCCCATTTTTTCTGCTTCTAGAAAATATTTTATTATATCCTCCTCCGAAAACAGATAACTAAAAATTACATTATTTTTAATAGTATAATTCATTCTTTACCTCTTATCATACATCTTTAATTTTAAAATCAGTATTTAATGTGTAGCTTTGGATGGGAATACACAAAAAAGAATATAAAATGTACTATTAAAATATACTCAAAAAAATATTTAGATAAAAATTTATAAATTAAAAGTAAAAACATTAAAATATAATCTGTTACATTTGTAAATACAATTTTATAAACTCCAATTTATTAGGCAAAACTAGAGTAAAATTCTTTTTTAGTTAATATTACAGTTAAAGATTTTCTTAATTCAGTATATTATATATTTTTATACATTAGCTACCTTTTTTGCTAAAATTAGTGTTTTTATTTATAGTATTTTACTAATTTTCTACAATTCTTTTAGTATAGGTGTAGTAAACTATATAAAAAAGAGGTGAGCATATGTTAGATGAAATAATTAAAGTTCTACCATGCAGTATTTCAAAAGAAATTTTAAATATAGGAGCAAGAGAGGGAATAACTGAAATTAGACTTAGAGCTGGAAAAAGGGGAATAGTAATTGCTTCAAAAACGGAAATATTACTTTCATGCGTAATTACAATAAAAGATTTATTGGATATATTGGTAAATATATCTAGAAATTCAATATATGCTATACAAAATGATATAAATAGCGGCTTTGTCGTTATAAAAGGTGGACATAGGGTTGGAATATGTGGAGAAGTTGTTTTGCAGGATTCTAAGATAAAAAATATAAAAAATATAAATAGTATGAATATAAGAGTGGCAAGGCAAGTAATTGGTTGCGCTGATAAATTAATTCCATATGTAATTAATAATAATATGTTTTCAAATACATTAATTGTTTCACCTCCAGGATGTGGTAAAACAACCATGTTAAGAGATTTAATTAGACAAATAAGTAGTGGAATAGAAATAATGAAATTTAATGGATTAAATGTAGGTCTTGTAGACGAAAGAGGAGAGATAGCATCTGTATCTAATGGTATGGTTAATTTAGATGTTGGAATTAGAACAGATGTCATATCCAATTGCCCTAAATACATAGGAATGGAAATGCTTGTAAGAAGTATGGGACTTGCAGTAATTGCAACTGATGAGATAGGAACAAATAAAGATATAGATGCAATTGAGTATGCTGCGCTTAGCGGTGTAGGACTTGTATTTACGATGCATGGAAGAAATATAGAGGATATAACTAGAAAAACAGGTATATCTAAATTAATAAATGAAGGGTATTTTGAAAATATAGTAATATTATCAAATAGAAATGGACCAGGTACAATTGAAGATATACATAAATTTAAAAATAACAAAATGGAGGTATGTGGATGATAGTTATAAAAATAATAATATCGATTCTTATTGTCGCTCTTACAGCATATATTGGCTCGTCTAAATCCAGAAAATTAAAAGAAAGAGAATATGTTTTAAGAGAAATGGTAACTTTTTTAAAATTAGTTGAAAATGAAATAAAATATATGATGAATATACTTCCAAATGCATATGAAATTGCAAGGCAAAAGCTAAATACTGAACTTAAGATAAAAATAGGGCAAATAGTAGTTGATATGTTAGATAGTAATAATATGACATATATTGAAGGAAGTATCGAAAAAAATATATCTGAAATAGAAAGTTTAGAAAAGTATGATAAAGATATAATAATATCTACTCTTAAGAATTTGGGTAGGAGTGATATTGAAGGACAAATAAATATTATACAAAATACAATAAATATATTAGAAAATCAAATAAATGAAGCAAATGAAATAAAAAATACTAACTCAAAATTATACAGAACTATAGGAATTATATCTGGACTTATGCTTGTAATCATATTTATATAAAATTAAGAGGTGGAATATGGATATTGATTTATTGTTTAAAATAGCAGGAATTGGTATTTTAGTAGCAGTTTTAAATCAAGTACTAAGTAAAGCAGGAAGAGAAGATCAAGCAATGATGACAACACTTACTGGAGTTATTATAGTTCTTATGCTTGTAATAACACAAATAAGTACACTTTTTGAAACTGTAAGAACTGTATTTAAATTGTAGGTGATTTGATGGAAGTAATTAAGATAGTTGGCATATCTATTTTTGCAGTTATTATGATTATAATATTAAAAAACTATAGACCTGAAATGGCACTGGTTCTTTCAATTATTACAGGTATAGGAATAATGCTCTATGCTATATCTAAAATGTCATCTGTCATTAATGTGTTAAATGATCTAGTTTCTAAATCTGGAGTTAATACTGATTTTTTATTAATTATAATTAAAGTAATAGGAATTGCATATATAGTTGAATTTGGTAAAAATGTATGTATTGATGCTGGGCAAAGTAGTATTGCAACAAAACTTGAAATGGCAGGTAAGGTTGTAATTGTAGTTTTAACTATTCCTCTTATAAGTTCACTTGTAAATGTACTAGTAGGTTTGGTGTAATTTATGAATAAGGTAGTAAAGAAAAAATTTAGACAACATTTAAGCAAAATATTTATACTTATTATTATTTGCTTTTTAATACTTAAGACAAATTTTGTATTTGCCAGTGAAGTATTTAGTAGTAATATTAGTACTGATGATGTATCAAAAATAACAGAGGAAGTTACTAATAATATAACAGAGAGTACAAAAAAGACATATAATTTGGATGAATATATTGATACCATAAATAATTCTGTAAATGAAAATTTGGGACAAGAAATAGATTTTAAAAATATAGCAAATGAACTTTTAAATAAAAATGATATTAATCATAAAAATTTATTTACAAAATTGCTAGAAATATTTGCAAGTGAAGTTTCTTCAGCAATAAAAGGAACAGTTACTATATTTATAATTGTTATAATAATGGCAATATTATCAAATTTAGAACTTGATAATAAAAGTGATATTACACGTATAGCACATCTTGCATGCTTTATTGTAATTGCAACAATTACAGTTGCAACATTTGTACAAACTGTAAATATGTTAAAGACTACAATAAATACAATGGGAACTTTAATGCAAGTAATATCACCATTTTTACTATCAGTACTGATTGCAACAGGAAAAATCTCTACTACAGGAATTATACAACCTTTGCTACTGTTTTTAGCAAGTTCTGTTGGATTTATTGTTACGTATTTTGTAATTCCACTTTTGTCAATTTCTGTGGCGTTTAATGTAATTTGTAGTATATCTGAAAATATTAGATTAGAGAAATTATCAAAATTTTTTTCTAACGTTTCACTATGGACAATAGGAGTAGTACTTACAGTATTTTTAGGAGTATTATCGCTTGAGACATCACTTAGTTCATCTGTTGATTCATTAAGCGTTAAAACAACACAGGCTGCAGTTTCTAACTTCGTTCCAGTAGTTGGAAAGTTTTTTTCAGACAGTTTTGAAGTGGTAGTTGGAGCTACAAAAATAATTGGAAAAACTGGTGGAATTATTGGAATTTTAGGTATAGTGATAGTAGGGATTATTCCAATATTTAAGATTACAAGTATTATGGTTATATATATGTTATTAGCTGCATTTGTTGAGATGATAACAACAGATAAACTTATTTTAAAGTATTTATCTGGATTTGTAAATGTGTATAAAACAATGCTGGGTATTTTAATTGGTGTAGTTATTTTATTTGTAATTTCTACAGGGATAATTCTTAATTTAGTAAATAGTATAGTGACTTAACAAAAGAAAAGAGGTAATTTATATGGTTGAAATTTTTAGAAATTGGATTGTTTCAATGTTATGTTTAGGAATACTAATTGTAATAGTGCAATTGGTTGTCCCTAAAACAAATTTAAGGAAGTACATTTATAGTCTTGTTGGGATAATTACGGTAATAACTATAGTTTCACCTGTAGTTGATTTATTAAAAAATGGAAATGTAAGGGCAAGTATCGATAGTATACTAAATACAGTAAGTCCCGATGAAAATAATATAGTTAGTGTAAATTCTGAAGGGCTAGATAACAAAAATGATGAACTTGTTAAAGCCCAGTTTATACAGAATTTAAAAAGTGATGTTATGTTTAAACTTGCTCACAAGGATATTGTTGTAAATAATATAAACATAGTTGTTGATGATGAGTATAACGTAACGAAAATAGAACTTAATATTGCTAAATTAGATAATGAAAAAACGGATCTTGGATCAGTAAATGAAGTTGTTGGATATATAAACAGTGAGTATGATATAGACTATTCTAAAATAAGTGTTGTAGAGGAGGGAGAATAGTTTTGAATAATCAGTTGGAAGTTATAAAATCTGCTTTTAAAGATAAAAAGAAAAGAACGCAAAATCTGATATTATTAGTTGTTCTTTTAGTTATTCTACTTATATCATGTAATTATATTTTTAAATCAGATGATAAAACAAATAAAAGTATTAGTAATAGTACAAGTAGTAATAGTAATATAAATGGTAGTGAGGAAAGTAGTAATTCTAAAACTTCTGTAAGTAATTCGGATTTAGAAAATAAGTTGAGTGTGATTTTATCCCAAATACAGGGAATAAGTGATGTTTCAATTGTACTATCATATTCACAAGAAGAAAAACAAAATGTTGTATATAACACTAAAGAGGAACAGTCTGGCGATAAAAGTACAACTGAAAAAGTTGTAGCATATAACGAGAAAAGTGGAAGTAAGTCTGCTATTGTTGAAAGTGTGGAATGTCCAAAGGTTGAAGGTGCTATTGTTGTTGCAAAAGGAGCAAGTAGTGTTGATTTACGTTCAAAAATTGCATCGGCTGTATCAACAGTGGTAAATATCCCTGTATATAAAGTTCAGGTTTTTGAAAAACAAGGTTAGGTGGTAGTGTGAAAGTAATTAAAAAAAGTCAAATAGCTGTATTATCAATTCTGCTTATGGTTGGAGTGGCCGGGTATATAAACTATAAATATAATCCAACAAGAGAGAAAAATTTAGGGCAAACCATGTACGTTAATGGAAAAGATAGTTTTACATATGATAAAGTTAGCATTTATTCTGAAGGTAAGTCAAATTCTGAAAATGATGATGCAAAAACTACTTCTGCATCAAATAATAATTCTGAAGATTCAGCACTTGCAGTATTTAAGTATGACAGGGATAATATGTATTCTGAGCTTAGTGAAAATTATACTAGTGTTATAAAAAACGAAAAAAGTAGTGAAGCTGAAATAAAGGAATATCAACAAAAATTAAGTGAACTTATAAAACAAAAAAACTTAATTACAATGGTTGAAAATGTAATCAAAGCTAAAGGAATTGAAGATATTGTCATAATTCCAACTAATAATGATAATATAAATGTTGTTATAAAATCAAAAGAAGATCTAACACAACAGCAAATAGCACAAATACAACAAATTTTAGTTGATCAATTGGGAGCAAATGCAAATAAAATAAGTATAGAGTGTAAGAAATAAATTTATTGAGGCAAACTTTTATAAAATAAAATCTCATTTAACATTTTGGTTAGATGAGATTTATTTTCATATAATAGGAAAGTCATATTGAAGTTACCATGCCAAAATTTTTATAGCATGGTAATAGAATATACTGAGTAAGCTTTTTAAAAAAAATATATATTAATATATCATATCTTTTTGTCGAAAATTGCGATGAAAAGTATATAAAAATAACAAAAGAAAGAGGTAGAATGTGTATGGAAAATGGGATAGAAATAATTTTGCAAAACTAACTCATAAAAGAGGCATTTCATTGATTGTGTTGATTGTTACTATAATAGTTATAATAATACTTGCAGCAGTAGTAATACTTACAATTACAAAAAATAATCCAGTGGAGAGTGTGCGAAAGAGGCTACTTTTAAAGAGGATGTAAGAAATTTTCAAGATGAATTAGCAAGGACAGTTGTAAAAGAATAGGTTGGAAAATAAATTCTTTCTATCAAAACAATAACATGTACAGATGGAGAAATCACGTTATAATTAAAAAAATAAAAAATCATTTAACAGTATTGTTGAATGATTTTTTCCTACATTGAGAGTTAGTATGTGTAGCAAATATTAAATAGTATTTCAAAAAAATTACAAAAACATTTCAAAAAAATAACAAATTATTAAAATAATCTTAAAGTGTTGAAATAAATTTATATATATAATAAAATATGAATGTAAAAATGCGTAAATATAATCTACAAAATTTGACAAAAAATTTATAACAACGCTTTTATTTGTAAATAATATTTATGAGTTTAAATTTTAAAATGGAGGAATAAAATGGCAAACTGTTTAGGTATTTATTTAGATGATAATATAGTTAAATATGCTAAATTATCTGTAGATAATAATAAAATGGTTAAAGTTGAAAAGTATGGTATTAAATTTACAAACCAGGATGATAAGTTTGTCATAAGACAAATAATAGATGAAACTTCTAGTCAAAATATTCCTGTTGTAATAAATCCTAAAAACGATGTTTATTATAATACTCAAGTTTATGAACAAGCCCAAGACAAATCATATATTCCAAGTATTATGAAACTTGAATATGAATCATGGTGCGAAAAAAATGCAAAAGCACCCGATAGATATTCATATGTTTATATGGTATCAGAGGCAAAAAATGATGATAATAAAAGAAATGCAATTCTTAATATAACTCCAAAAGATGTAATTAATAGTGAACTTGATTTTGACAAAAGTATTTCAGGTATTAGTCCAGCAATACCAATTGTAAAAAGGCTTATTTCTGATGAAGAAAGTAGTTACATGTTAATAAACATAGATACTAAGTTATCAATCACTACTGTTATAAATCATAAAGTAGTTGAATTTAAATCATATAATATTGGAATGAAACAATTACTTAATGATTTTACTAGTAGTCTTGGTTCTTATGAAAAGGCTTATGCAACTTGTAAACAAATGAATGTATATACTGAGGGTGAGAGCTCAAATGATCCCACATTAGAGCAAATTGTTGAACCTATATTTCAAGAAATATTAAAGCAATGTTTATCTGAAATTGGAAAATATAAAAATAGTATATCTAAGGCTTTTTTAACAGGAATAGGTACAGCTTTTACAAATGTTGATTTACTTTTTTCTCAATTTTTAGATATAAAATGTTCAGTTTTAAAGCCATTTTTTATACAAGACACAACAGATGTAAGATATATGTCTGAAATTATTGAAGTTACAGAGGCTATAACTCTTGCATATGAGTATTTAAATCCAAAATATCCTGAACTACAATATGTTGCAAGAAATGTAAAATTTAATAAAAAAATTAGTAATATTTTTAATTCTACCAAAAAGGTAAAAGAGCCTAAAGAAAAAAAGGTAAGAGAAACAATAACTGTTACAGATAAATCTTTAGAAACTTTGACATATATTACTATTGTTGCTGTTGTAATTCTTTTTGTATATATTGCTTTTAGTGGAATATATACATTTAGTGTAAACAGTATGCTCAAAAATATGGAAGCTAAGAAAAAGAATATTACTGAGAAAACTGATGAGGTAAATTCAGATATAACATATATAAATAAAAATGCAAACGAGTATAAGGAAGTAAATGATGAAGTAGATGATATAAAGAATAAAATAGAAAGTAATCAGATTGGAAAATTTTCAACATATAATGTCGCATCATTACTTCAAAATATAATAAAAATAATACCTACGAATGTTAGACTTGTAAATATATCTTCTAATGATAATAAGTATGTTACTATTAAGGCATCATCTACAGAATATGAGGACCTAGGGTATTTCTTTGCTCAGATTAAACTTGAAAATGTTTTAAATAATGCAAAAATTGTTAAAGTTGAAAATGGTGAAACAACAACAGTTGAGATTGGCGGTGATTTACCATGACATTAAACAATAAAAAAATGATAATTATTTCATCTATTCTTGGAGTTACAGTTATTTTAATAGTATTACTTATGTTACTTGGGGCAAATTTAATTATTGTAAAAATCCCATCTATTTCATCTCTTTTAGGTGAATATGGATTAGTAAAAAAATCTGAAAAAGATTTATCAACTGCACAAGGAACATATTATACAACAGTTAGTAATCTAGAAAAAGCAGAAAGTGACTACAATAAACAAAAAAACAAATATAATTCCATAAGCGATGAAACTATAAACGTTATAAAAGAAGCAACTACTGAAGAATCATATAATTTGGAATATATGTGGATTAAATTAGGAAATTATGCTAAAAAGAATAATTTAGAAATAGTAATGGTTGAACCTGGTGGTAAGCAGAGTACAAATACAAATAATAATAGTAGTAATAGTGGAAGTTCTACAAATAATACAAATAGTAATTCTACAACAACAACTACAACAACGACTTCTTCGCCTACTACAAATAATAGTACTAATTCATCTGCTAATACTTCATCAGATACATCAGCTTCTACATCAAGTTCATCTGCTTTAAAAATTGAAGTTAAGGGAAGTTATATGAATATATCAGATTTCATCTTTGAAGTTGAAAATGATACTTCTTTAAGATTTAAACTTGATAATATATCAATGGACTATGTTGAAGGAACTACAGTAAAGGCTAGTTTCGATGTAAAAAATATAGTTATAAATAAATAGAATGGAGGACTGTTTGTGAATAATATAAATAAAAATTATTTTATTACTTTTGGAGTTTCACTTTTAGTAATGATTGCAATAGCTGTAATAGTTTTCATGTTAATGTTACCTAAACAGTCTGCTATTACCAAAGGTGTTGTACAAGATTATCAAAGTATTTCAAAATCTGAATATACTTTCGAAGCAACTAAGGCAATATCAAGTGAACCTTTAAAAAAACAATATTCGATTTCATCTGATGATATGAATAGTTTTAAGTCAAATAGTCAGTATAAAACTGGTAATAATGATCCTTTTGCAGAAGTATCTTCTTCAGGAAGTTCAAATAGTAGTGGAAATAATAGTGGAAATAGTTCTTCTAATACTTCATCTACTAAAGAACAGCAAGAGGCAAATGATAAAACAACAAATAGTAATGGTGGAGTTGCTAATCCATCAGCTACTAGTAAGTAAATTTGGTTAAAACATTAAAAATGTTTTAATATATAGAAATAGGGAGGAAAAGTTTATGAAAAACAAACAAGGTATTTCTTTAATCGTATTGATTGTAACTATTATAGTTATAATTATTTTAGCTGCTGCTGTTATTTTAACACTAAATAACAACAATCCAATTGACTCTGGTAGAGTTGCTCAACTTGCAGATAATAGATCTAGCATAAATTCTGCAATTAATCTATATTATGGTAAGAAAATGGCTGAAACACAAGGTATGTATGATGCAAGCCAAATATTTACAAATACAGATGTAGATGCAAAATATTCTATTAGTTCATTAGTAGAATCATCAGATACTACTGATGGTTTTAAGGCTGCTTATGGCAATTATAAACTTTTAAACACAGGCGCAGTAGATACTGCAACAGATGTAAAATTACCAACAATTACAAATGCTAAATGGTATATTGATGTAAATTCAGGATTGGTATATTTGGTATATTCATCAAAAGATAACGTTCCATCTTGGATGACTACTACAAGTGGAAATACTAAATCTATGGATCAGACTCTTAATGAATTTGTAAGAGTTCCAGGTACAAATACATTAGAAGCTGTTACATTTAGTAAATAAACAAAAGCTAAAAAATACGATTAATGAGGTCATATATATGTTGTATATATGACCTTACCAATATATTATTTTTACAAAGTATTTAATTTTTATTATGATTTAATAAGTATTTTGTAAAAATGATATGTAAAAGGAGGGAGAGTATGAGTATATATATTTACGTTATAATAGGCTTTTTTATGTTTGTAATAGGAACTTTATTTGGAAGCTTTTTTTCACTTGCAACATATAGAATACCAAGACATCAAGATATATTAATAAAAAGATCATACTGCCCTAATTGCAAACATAATCTTGGCTTTTTTGATTTAATACCAATTTTAAGTTATATTATAGGCAAAGGAAAATGCAGATATTGTAAAGAAAAAATAAGTATCAGATATCCTATATTGGAACTTACAAATGGTATTGTATTTTTAATATTTTTTGTTATTTTTAAACTTAGCATAAATCTTGTTATTGTGTGCATATCATATGCAGTTATATTTGTTTTAATTGGAGCATATGTGATGAAAACAAAAATGACAGAAGAGGAAAAAAAAGAATTAAATAAAAATACAAAAAAAGGTGTATATATAACTGAAATTGTTATTGCAATGATTATTTTTACACTTCTTCTAGTTTCATCTTTTGTTATTTCAAGAAATTACGGAAGTAAAAGTATAGAAAATATTGCAAGAAGTGGAGCAATTTCAGTTGCAATAAAAAATGTAGAATCAGCTAAGGCAACTGACTATGAAAACCTTACTTCATATAGCTTAAAAGTTGAAGAAAATAGTATAAGCTATGATGTTAACGTTGAAGTAATACCATTTGATGAAATAGATTATACATATGAAGATATAGTAAAAAAGATAAATGTATCTGTAAAATATAACGTTGATGGAAAGGCTCATGAGTATAGTTTGACAGGACTTAAAGGTAAGGTGATGCCAAGTGAATAAAAAAAGAGGTCTTACCTTAACATCTATGGCAATATATGTTGCTTTATTTTTTGTATTTACTGTTTTTGTGATTGCAATGAGTACCAATATGAATTATAAAGCTATGGATGAAAAAGCAAAAATATACATATATGAACAATTTGATAAATTACAATACAATATATTATCTAGTGCAAAATCAAGTACGTCAGTTGACGAAATATATGGTAGAATAATTTTTAATAATAATGATGAGTATAGCTATGATAGCGACAAAAAAATAATACTAAAAAATGGAGGTATACTTGTTAAAAACGTGGAAAAATTTGAAGTCATAACAGAAGATAAGTTAACTAATGTAAATGAAAACTTTTCACAAAATATAGATAGTAAAATACAAAGTGTATGTATTGAAGTTACATTCAAAAAATATAAAAAAGACATTACTAAACAAATATATGTAACATTAGGGGATGATAAAATATGAAGCAAAATAAAATAAAAGGCTCAGCAATACTTGTTGTAATATTCTCATCAATTGCATTTTTTATATATGTAATGTCTGTATATTCTGAAGCTGAGCATTTTAATATAATGCAAAATAAATATGAAAAAAATATAAATAAAAAATATGAAGTAGATGAAAATGAATTTTATGAAAAAATTCTTGAAGAATATCAAATATTAAATAATGTCTAAAAGGAGTATGTTTTATGTTTGAAAATATTAAATCTAAAAGAAGCCCAATAGGTATTGAGTTTATAAAAAGGGGATTACTTACAGAAAATCAAGTAGATAGGGTACTTGAATATCAAAAAGAACACAAAGAATTAAAATTTGCAGAAATTGTTGATATACTAGATATGTGTGATAAATCAGCATTATTAGATGTACTATCATATAAAATTCAAGTAACAGGAGTAATGTTAGATGGTGAAATCGAGATAAATCCAGTAAAGTATTTACCAAGAGATATAATAATAAACTATAAAGTTTTACCATTTGCTCTTGTTGGAAATAAACTTAAGGTCGCATTCGCAGATCCACAAAATCCAACTAAGGTAAAAGAAGTTGAACTTTTACTTATGAACCAAGGATATGAAATGGAGATATATGTAACACTTTATACTTCTATTATGAAACAAATCTCTAATATTAGAACGGTAGAAAGAGATTATGTAGATAAAGAAGAAAAAGATACAACAAAATTGGTAGATAACATTATTATGACAGCCATAGAAAAAAGAGCAAGTGATATACATATTGAACCAATGGAAGACAAAATAAGAGTAAGGTATAGAATTGATGGAAAGCTTTTAACTGTTACAGAACTACCAAAAAATAGACAAGATAACTTAATAGGTAGATTAAAAGCAATATCAAATATGCATCAAGAAATAGTTTATGATCAGGATGGAAGTATAAATACATATGACGGATATAGCATTCGTGTATCTTCACAAAAAAATGTTAATGGAGAAAAATTTGTACTAAGACTTTTAAAGAAAAATGCAGATAAAAGAAGTTTATTTGAACTTGGATTTATGAATAATAATGAACTTGTTGATAAAGCCTTTAATAGGAAAAACAGTCTGATTGTAATAGGTGCACCTACAGGTGAAGGTAAAACCACAACTTTATATAGTGTAATTGAATATTTAAATAAACCAGAAATTAATATAATATCAATAGAAAATCCGGTTGAACGTAGAATACCTGGAATAAATCAAGTAGAAATTGCACCAAATATAACATTTGCATCTGCACTTAGAACAGTTTTAAGACAAGATCCAGATATTATATTAGTTGGTGAAATAAGAGATGAAGAAACAGCTAAAATAGCAATAGAAGCAGGTCAAACTGGACATCTAGTATTATCTACAATACATACAATAGATGCTGTTGAGGTTGTAACTAGAATAAGAAAAATGCAAGTATCAAATTATGATGTATCAGCAACAGTTGCTACAACAATTTCACAAAGGCTAGTAAGACGTCTTTGCAATAAGTGTAAAAAAGAACATGTATTAACAGATGAAGAAAAAAAATATATTGAAAAAGTTTCTAAATCTACAGGTGTAGATTTTGACTTAGAACATGCTAAAACTTACGAACCAGTAGGATGTAAGTATTGTAACGATATTGGATATTATGAAAGAGTTGCAATGTTTGAAGTTTTGTGCATAGATGATTACTTAAAAGATATGATATCTGAAGGAAAATCAAGTATAGAGATACGTGATTATGCTATAAAAAACACAGATTACAAGCCTATGGTTGTAGATGGTATAAATAAAGTTTTACAAGGAATTACTACAGTTGAAGAAATAAAGAATAAAATTACAATTTAAAAAGGGGAGAAAATAAGTATTATGGAGCAAATATTTCAAATTATGTCTAAAGCTGTAAGCTTAGGGGCAACAGATATACATCTTACACAGGGGCAAGTACCTGTATATAGGGTAAGTAGAAAATTATTTTTTGATGAATCAAAATTTCCACTAAGTGATGAAGCACTAGTTAATATTCTAGAAGGCTTTTTTGGTGAAATTGAAGGATTAGAGGCAAAGTTTGAACAAAAAAAACAAGTAGATTTCTCATATACATATCAAAAAACAAGATATAGAATAAATGCATCGCTTTCAAAAGGCGTTCCAGTACTTTCGCTAAGAGTAATTCCAAATGGTGAAATTAATTTAGAGTCAATGGGACTTTCTGATGTAGTTAAAAAAATGAAAAAAATAAAAACAGGATTAATTTTAGTAACAGGAAAAGTTAATTCAGGTAAATCAACAACCATGAATGCCTTTATCCAAGAAGTAAATAATGAAGTAAGCCGTAAAATTGTTACACTTGAAGATCCTATAGAATATGAGCATGAATCAAAAAAATCCATTGTAATTCAAAAAGAAATTGGAGAAGAATCAGACGTAATAAGTTACTATAACGGACTTATAAACCTGCTAAGAGAAGATGTAGACATAGCGGTTTTAGGAGAAATAAGAGATAGAAAAACAATGGATGTTGCAATAGATCTTGCTGAATCAGGCGGCCTTGTTATAGGAACTTTGCACACAAGATCATGTGGCGAAACAGTAGAAAGAATAATTAATATGTATGATCCAGCTGATCAAAACGCAATAAAAAACTCTGTATCATCAGTTTTAAAAATGGTAATATCTCAAAAACTTATCTTAAGCACAAAAGGTAACCTTATGATGGTACCAGAAATTATGGTAGTAAATAATGTAATTGCAGCTCAAATAAGACAAGAAAAATTTAGTGTATCAGATATAGAAGATACAATTCATGCATCTGGTGCAATAGGATCAGTAAGCTTTGAAAGTTCATTTGCAGACTTATATAATAAAGGTCTAATAGATATGAATATTTTAAAAGAAAATACTGAACCTGAAAGAATGAATACTATCAAAGGACTAATACTTACAAATGGAGGAAGTTTAACATAAAATAGGAGGTGAGGTTTTAAATGCCAAGTTATAAATATAGGGTTATATTTGAAGATGGAAAAGTAGGCCATGGAAAAATAATGGCACTTAATAAATCTCATGCAATGGAAAGTTTGAAAAAAGATAGAATACAACCTATTTCTATAAAAAAACTTCCAGAAAAAAGACAAAAATATAAAAGGCTAGATTATAATAAAATTGAAAAAGAAAATTTAATAAAGAGAGTAAACTCTAACTTAAATAATTCAAAGAAAAAAGTAGATTTAAAGAAGATAACATTAGAAGAATTAAAGCAAATGAAACTTCATCCATTTACAAGAATTACAAGCAAAGATATTATTGTACTGGTAAATAATTTATATATATTAAAGAAAGCAAAATTTAACAATATACAAGCACTTCGTATAATATATGAACAAATGGAGAATCCAAAACTTAAGGATATAGTAGAAGATATAATTATAGGAGTAGAATCCGGCGAAAAAATGAATGTAGTAATGCAGAATTATCCAAATGTTTTTCCAGCAATGTTTGTTAATTTCATAAAGGTTGGAGAAGATTCAGGTAATTTAGACACAGCCTTACTATATGCAAGAGATTATATGGAATCATCAAATAAATTAAAAAAACAAGTTAGAGCAGCTGTTATACCTAAAGTTCTACAATTTGTTTTAATTAATGTTTTAATGTTTGTTCTTGTAGTTATAGGTGTACCAATTATACAAGATGTATATGACATGTTTGATTCAACAAGTCAAATACCAAAAGCAACAATGATCACACTTCATATAGCAAATTGGTTTATGAAGTATTGGTATATACCTACATCAATAGTAGCTATACTAGTTGGCATATTCTTCTTTGTAATTAACACGCCAAAAGGAAGGTATAATTGGGATAAATTTAAACTAACATGCCCTGTTGTAGGCACTTTAATAAATAACATAACAGTACATAAATTTTTCCAAGCTATGCTACTTAACCTAAAAAATGGTATGAGAATACAAGAAAGTTTAGAAGTATCAAGGAATGTTACATCAAACTACTATTTTCTATCAGCTATAGAGCTTGCAAAAGTAAATGTAATAGCAGGAACATCATGGATAACACCATTTGAAGAAAAAAAGCTATTTAAACCAATGGTATCTCAAATGGTAGGAGTAGGAATGCAAACAGAATTATCAACAATGATGGAAAAAGTAAATGAATATATACAATCAGAAGTAGATGAATCACTAGAAAGATTTAAAAAGGTATTACCAGAAGTAACATATTCATTTGTAGGAATAGCACTAATAGCATTCACAATTGTAATATTAGTACCATTGGTAATAGTATACATGGGAGGCTTCATCGACATGCCTTAATCCCGAGTTAGTTTTGTAAAAAATTAAATAAATGATGTATTATATAGTGTGTAAATTTGAAATAAAATAAATTTATGCACTATATTTTTGCATAAATATAGTGGGAATAAGCACGCTAAAATATTTTAATGCGCAAAAATACATTAAAATTATATGAAAAGCTAAACTACACAATTATATAAAAAATTGATAGCTATTAAAAATATAAATTATAACCTTTTAAAATATAATAAAACTGAGTTAGAATTTCTGGCATTTTAGTATGTATAATCCTATTTAAAAGGCAAAATAGGTACTACTAAATTCGTAGATAGTCACCAAATAGGTGTAGTTAGAACGCTCACCCTATGTACCCCATAGTGTATTTCTGGTAGAATTCAAAAAATAAATTTATTAACAATTAAAAGCCTAGACTTCAAATTCACAAGTATTTAATAACCTTACCCCTTCATTTTTAATATTTATAGCTGCATTAAGATCTCTATCTATTATATTTCCGCAAAAATAACATCTATATATTCTTTGAGAAAGTCTAAGATGTTTCTTCTTTTTTCCACATATTGAACACTTTTTAGAACTTGGAAACCACTTATTTATTTTAATTACTTTATTTTCAAATTTATACAACAGCCTTTTAACAAAACTGTTAAAACTAGTGTTGTAGGCATTTTTACCTCTTCCTAGTTTATATACAATTTCCTTAATTGAAAGATCTTCAATGATAACATAATTATAATTTTTAGAAAGAGTATAAGACAACTTATTTAACATATCTTTTCTGATGTTAACAACATTTCTATGGATTTTTCTTAATTTGTTAATGGATTTCCAGTAATTTTTAGAAAATTTTTTCTTTCTATTAACATAGTTTTGAATAATTGGAATTTTATCAAGAAGAATAAAATAACTATTTGAATATTTAGGAATAAAACCATCACTTGAAACAAAAATATCGCCTATTTTAAAGTCTAAACCAACCACTTTATTTTCATTTTTTATAGAATATATATCGTCATTTTTATCTATTTTTTCGTATTCAAATACTATAGAAATAAAAAATTTACCTTTTTTATCCTCAAAAATTATAGCACGTTTAATTTTGAAATTACTTGGAATTTCACGCATCCCTCTAACCTTAATAAAACCAACTTTAGGTAAACGTATTTTATTGTTAACAATTCTAATATTATTATTAACTTGACTTGTTGTATATGAATGTTTATCATTCCTGCCTTTAAATTTAGGAAGGTTAGACTTTCCTCTGTAAAACAACTCCATTCCTCTAACGAGATTGCTATATTCTGCACAAATAGCAAGAGAGTCGACTTTTTTATAGTTTTCATTTGAATTTTTTAATTTGGAAATTTTTGGCATTTTGTGTTCCTTAGCAAACTTTTTATCATCAAAATATTTATATGATTTAAGACATTTTTCCACTTCATTGTTATATTTTTTTAAATTTTCTAGCTCTATAGAAAGAAGAGTGTTAAACATATATCTACACATTATAAAAGTTAAATATATTAAATTGGTTTGTGATTTATTTGGATAGGCCCTAAAGGTAAAGGTTTTGTATTTTATAAATTTCTCCATAATAAAATTATAGCAGCTTAATTTAAAAATCACAAGAAAGTTGGCATCGTAAATATTGTCTAGTTTTGTTGAAAAATAGCATAAAAAAGTGTAAAAAATATGCATCGCATATTTTTTACAAAACTAACTCTGGGGGAGGTTTTCGACGTATGTGTTTGCTGGTGCTGTTATTTTTTTTATGTTTCCTACTTTTATTACTGGCATTGTTTCGTTGTATTCGCCTTTTATGATTACTCCTGTTATTTCTACCCATTCGTTGTCAAGGAGTTTGTTTGTGCCTTTGTAGTCGCATAAAAATCCTGCTACTGTGTCTTCATTGTTTGATATGGTATTTCTTCCGCATACAAAATAGTTTTCTTTAAAGTCTGGCATTTTAAATACAAATCCACTTATTTTTACTGTTTTACCTATATTTGCATCTATGTTTGTATGAATTTCTTTTAAAGTTTTTGTAAAGTTTTCGTCTGTAAATGTGTAATCGTATTTCCCTGTATTTTTTGATACAACATTTTCTGTTTTAGAATTTGTGCCAAATTCAATAATTGTAACTACAGCGAGTGCTACTAAAAAACATGCAAATAATATTTTTTTAAAATCTAACTTGAAATTTAAAACGAACATAAATATACACCTATCCTATTTTTTTATATTATACTAATATATATTCATAAAAAAATTATATATTCAAAAATAGTAACATTAAATATTAAATTATGTAGTAAAAAAATGTAAAAAAAGTCCTTAAAAGTTTGTATATTTGAATGAAATATGTTACAATGTACTAGTAGAAAAATATGTAGTAATTTGAGGTGAAAAAATGAAATTAATTGAAAAAATATTTGGCTCATATAGTAAAAGAGAAATAAATAAAATACTTCCTACTATTGATAAAATAGAGGAGATAGAAAAAGGTTTAAAGAATTTAACTGATGAAGATTTGAAAAATAAAACAGAGGAATTTAAAAATAGGTTAAAGAATGGTGAAACTTTAGAGGATATTTTACCAGAAGCTTTTGCAACTGTTGCAGAGGCTAGTAGTAGAGTCCTTGGAATGAGACACTTTAGAGTTCAGCTTATTGGTGGTATGATACTTCACCAAGGAAGAATCGCTGAAATGAAAACAGGTGAAGGTAAAACTTTAGTTGCGACACTTCCAGTATATTTAAATGCTTTAAGTGGAAAAGGTGTTCATGTTGTTACTGTAAATGATTATCTTGCTAAGCGTGATGGAACATGGATGGGAAAATTATATAAATTTTTGGGCTTAAGTGTTGGAATTGTACTTGGAGGAATGAATTCTGAGGAAAAGAGAAAAGCTTATGCTTGTGATATAACATATGGAACAAATAATGAGTTTGGATTTGATTATCTAAGAGATAATATGGCAATGGCTAAAAAAGACATGGTTCAAAGAGAACTAAATTATGCTATTGTTGATGAAATAGATAGTATCCTTATTGATGAAGCTCGTACTCCTCTTATAATTTCTGGTATGGTAAATAAACAAAATGATTTATATGTAAGGGCAGATAAGTTTGCAAGAGGACTTAAGGCTAAGGTTATTATTGAAAATAATGATAAGGAATTTGATGAGTCTGATAATGACTTTGATTATGTTGTTGATTTAAAGGCTCATACTGCAGCACTTACTGATAGAGGTACAAAGAAAGCTGAAGAATTCTTTGGAGTTGAGTCTTTATCAGATGTAGATAATCTAACTTTATCTCATTATATAAATCAAGCAATTCGTGCTTATGGTATTATGAAAAAAGATAAAGATTATATCGTAAGAGATGGTCAAGTTTTAATTGTTGATGAATTTACTGGACGTATTATGGAAGGTAGAAGATATAGTGATGGATTACACCAAGCAATTGAAGCTAAAGAGAGAGTTAAGATTGCTTCTGAAAGTCAAACTTTGGCTACAATTACTTTCCAAAATTACTTTAGATTATATAACAAACTTTCAGGTATGACAGGTACAGCTAAGACTGAAGAAGATGAATTTAAAGGAATTTATAAACTTGATGTAATTGAAATACCTACAAATAAAGAGGTTATAAGAAAAGACTTAAATGATGTAATCTATAAAACTAAAAAAGCAAAATATAATGCAATTATTGAAGATGTTAAGGCAAGTTATGAAAAGGGACAACCAGTACTAGTTGGTACCGTTTCAATTGATATTTCGGAAATTTTGAGTAATATGCTAAGAAAAGAGAAAATTCCTCATCAAGTTCTTAATGCTAAATTTCATGAAAAAGAAGCAGAAATTATAGCTCAAGCTGGTAAGTATAAATCAGTTACAATTGCAACAAATATGGCAGGGCGTGGTACTGATATTATGCTTGGAGGAAACTTAGAATATACTGTAAAAGAGGAACTTGCTAAAAAAGGATATTCTAGTGATGTTATTGAAATGGCTATTACTCCAATATCTTATAACAATGATGAAGTTACAAAAGCTCAAGAAGATATTAAGAAAATAGAGGAAAAATTAAAACCAGAATTTGAAGAAAATAGAGATAAAGTTATAAAGGCTGGAGGTCTTAAAATTATAGGTTCTGAGCGTCATGAATCAAGGCGTATAGATAATCAGTTAAGAGGTCGTTCTGGACGTCAAGGTGATATCGGTGAAACTAGATTTTATATATCTCTTGAAGATGACTTAATGAAACTTTTTGGATCTGATAGAATGAAAGCTATGGTTGAAACTTTGGGACTTCCTGATGATATGCCACTTGAACAAAAAATGTTAAGTAGTGCTATAGAGACTGCTCAAAAGAAAGTTGAAGGACAAAATTATTCTGTAAGAAAGAGCGTTCTTGAGTATGATGATGTAATGAATACACAAAGAGAGATTATTTACTCTCAAAGACGTGAGGTACTAAATTCAGAGGATCTATCTAAAGTTGTATTTAGTCTTGCTGAAGCTAAAATAAACAAAGTAGTAGAACAATTCTTTACTCATGCAGATAATATAGATGATGTAGATTTTGATACTTTAAATATTATGCTTAAAAATTTATTTGGTATTGATAATTTTATAACAAAAGAGGATATACCTGAACTTGAAGACGAAAAAGTTAAAGCTACTCTTATGAAAAAAATAGAAGATTTGTATGCTACTAGACATGAAGAGGCTAAGAAGTTAAATTCTGAAGATATTCTTGTTTCTATTGAACGTTATTTAATATTAAATACAGTAAATGAAAAGTGGATAGATCATATTGATGCTATATCTGCACTTAAGGATGGAATTGGGCTTAGAGCTTATGGCCAATCAAAACCTATTGATGAGTATAAAATTGAAAGTTTTGAGATGTTTGAAGACTTGGTAAATTCTATTCAAGAAGAGGCAATAAGAGCAGTATTTTCTGTTAGACCAAAGTCTAAAGAGGAAATGGTAAGTGTTGAGAATAAAGAGGCAAATACTAAAACAATTCTTAATATGAATACAAACGAAGATGGTTCTAACAAAAAAGAACCTGTTGTAAGAAAAGATAAGAAGATTGGTAGGAATGATCCTTGTCCATGTGGAAGTGGTCGCAAATATAAACAATGTTGTGGTAAATAAGCCCACGAACCCGCATAAAATAAGGGATTGCGGGTTTTTCTATGCTTCCACATTTTGGGTAATTTTTAGATTGTCCATTGTCTTAGATTAGATACATTGCAAAAACCTTGCAAAACCTTATAAGATAAGGGTAAAAACGTGTATTTGAACTTTGATTTCAAATTAGATACAAAACGTATCTAAAAAGTATTTAAGTTGTAATTTATTACTCATAAGTAGTAATATCAAAGATTAGAACGATAATTTATGATATAATATTTACAAGGAGGGTTTAATATGGTAGAAATAATTGCTGTGGTTATATCAGGAATATCACTTTTAATTGTAATAATAAACCAGTTTAAAATGATAAAAGATAAGGAACCACAATTATCGTTTAATTTAAGAAGTATTAATGGTTTTTTGTATTTAAGAGTTAGAAATAGTGGTTTAACTAAGGCGAAGAATATAAGAATTACTATAATAAAAATATATAATAATGGTAATAATGGAATTCAAGAGGATCAAATTTTTCAAATACCATTTGAATTAGCCGCTCAAGAAGAAGTTCAAGGAATGATAGGATTTTTGAATGAAAGCATTTCAAATCATCCGTTTCCATACGTTGATATTAAAGTATGTTATGATAAACCACATTTTATTAAAAGAGTGAAATATGAACGACAAGTTTTTTATTATGCCTCAGTTGAAGAAAAATTAAGTGTTGATACAGGTCTAGACTTAAGAAGTATTGATCATAACATAAATAATATTCATAAATCAACATTGAGATTAGCAAATTATTTTGATGGAAATGAAATTGCACCATTTGATGAATTAAACATTGTATCGTGTAATCATTTCCAAAAGGATTTAAAAAATGTAAAAGAAGGAAAAAATAGTACGGTAAAAAGTAGAAAAGAAGTCATAGAGAGTAGAATAAGATAAAAAATATTATATATGTATGCTGTATTAAGGAGCTGATACTATGAATTTAATAGATAGATTAAATTATAGCTATAAATTTGTTTGTGATAATTCTGGAAATGTGAGAATTAATTATAGCAAGATTGATGAAATGATAGATCAAATTAGAAATTCATCGGTTGCTTATTGGCTAGATTCAAATCCATATGGTTTAATGGATATGGATGTAGAAAGTATAGTTAATTTCTTATTTATATATCATGCAATAGGAGATTATTGCTTTTGGGGAGATCCTAAATGGAAAATCCAAACGGATTTAGGAACAATTGATGGATCTTATGCAATAATGTATTTAATACTAAACAGGTTTAAATCAAATAATAATTTTGAAATGAGTCCTGATGAATTTAAAGAATTATTAAAAGGTAATGTAACTATTCCACTATTTGAAGATAGATATAGTAATTTAGTTGAAATGAATAATTTACTTAAAAGAAGTGGAAAATCATTTTATGAACTTATTAAAGATTTAAATGTCGATAGTCAACTTTTGGAATTTATAGTTAGTAATCTAGATTATTTCAAAGATGTATCTACATATGATGGAGAAGAAGTATTATTTTATAAAAGAGCACAGTTATTAACTTCTGATATACTTCATGTAAGAGAAAAGAAAGAACAAATTGATGTTGACTATTCTCATCTAATTGGATGTGCAGATTATAAAATACCTCAAGTAATGAGATGTTATGGAATGCTAAGATTTAGTGATAGTCTTGCTGATAGAGTAGATAGTAAAGTTGAGATTGAAGAAGGTTCTAAAGAAGAAGTAGAAATTAGAGCAAATACATTGAAAGTAATTGATTACATTTATGAAACATTAGATAGAAAATATTCTCGCATGGATATAAATGATTTCATTTGGCTATTAGGTCAAGATAAATCAAAGATGACAAAGCCATATCACAGGACACTTACAAAGCATTATTAGAAAATTGTAAAAAATTCAACAATGGTAAATTTTAGATACGTTTTTAGATACGTTCTGCGAGGTTTGCCGAGTGCTACGGAGTGCTCCCAAGTGCCGAATTAACGAGCCAGGTGCTCCCAAAAGCTGCCAAAATCCCCAATACAAAAGCCCATGTGGGAGTGGACGCAAGTATAAACAGTGTTGTGGCAAATAAGCTCGCAAATCCTTATAAGTAAAGGACTTGAGAGCTTTTTGCTACATACAACATTTAGGTGATTTTATCTCAAAAAAGGCGTTTAGATAAGTTTTAGATAAGTTTTTTACTAGCTTTAACAAAATACAAGTCCATTATATGATATAATAATATGTGAAAGTTGGTGATTATAATGAATTACGAAATGATTGATGTAAAACAACAAGAGTTATTGCGTGAAAAGTATAATCCTGATAATTTATTTCCTAAACAAAGAGAAAATGTTAAAGCTGAAGAAAACACAAATGAAGCAAGTCTTGTTGAATATAAAAATACAAGTAAAATAAAGATGATTATTAAAAAAATATTAGAATTTTTTAAGATAAAAAAATAGCACAATAACATAGGAGGAATTAAATGAAATGTAACAAAAGAACCATAAAAAAATTAGAAAAATATATTGATGATTATATAGAAAGTATGAGGAATAAATACAAAAATGTACCTGCAATACAAGATAAAATTAAGCACATAAATAGCACAGCAATTTTAGTAAAAAAAATTGCACCTAAAAATGATTTAGCAAGAGTTGCCACAAAATATCACGACATAGGTAGATTTTTACAATATGAATTACTTGGAAAATTTGATGACGCTTTAGTATCACACCATATTTTAGGGGAAGATGTAATAGTAAGAGCTGTCTTTAGAGGAGATATAAAAAAATCTCTAGAATTAGATATAATAAGGTCATCTATAATGTATCATGGAAGAATGGAATATATGCCTTATCTAACAGAATTAAGTAATGATGTAAAAGAAATTGTTGATATAGTAAGTAGAATAGATGGTATAGAAAATGGGTGTATTGGTGCAATAGGTTATTTAGAAAGAGAATGCAAAGAAGATGCTAAAAACTACAAAAAGAACAATCCAAATTTAGATATGAAGAAAGTATCTCCAGAAGTATTAGAATTCTATTTAAAAGGCAAAAAGTTTGATAAAATGAAGTATTGTAAAACATATGCAGATTATGTTTTGTTCGCTAATATTCTTGCGATAACAGCATTACGAGGAAAAGATAGAAATATTGCAAAAGAGGCTCTTAATTTAGAATGTTTTGGATACAAAAATGCAATAGAGGGCTATAAAGATTTATTTAATAAGATGATAGAACCTGATTTAGTAGATAAATGTATAGAATGTTTTGAAGGGTTTTATCAAAATCAAAACTGGAAGAGTGCTGAATAATAATTAAAATAAACGAGGAATTGTTAATGAAAAAATATATGTGTATAATTTTAGCTATAATAACCATAATTTTGGCAGTTTGCTTTATTATTTACTATAAATTCTTTAGAACAGCAAAAGAATTTATATTAGATAGTGAAGATAAGTATATAATTACAACAAATCATTCTACAATGACTGCTATGTCAGATGGTGGAACACATTATGATATTAGATATAATGTGGATTTAGGAAAAAGAAAGGTAACGATAGTTCAAGATTATTATAAAGGATTTGAAGGATATAAATACAAGAACAGGATTTTATTTGAGAAGAAATTAAGTGCTAAAGAAGTCGAGCAGATTAAAGAATTATTTAATGAGATAAAAGAAAATAATTCTGGAAATAATAATGGAATTTTTGTAGGTTATAAGTTAGAACATATAAATGATGAGCCAATAGTAATATCTTCAAGAGAATATATTGATAGAATTGAGGAATTGCTAGAAAAATAATGAAAGGAAAGTAAATAATATTAATAGATAATGTGTATTACGAAAGGGGAAAATATAATGAAAGGTAATTATTTTATAATACATGGAAGTTTTGGAAGTCCATTTGGGAATTGGTTTAGTTGGTTGTACGATTTTTTATCTAGTGATGGAAAACAAGTATATGTGCCACAATTTCCAATAGGTGTAGGATACCAAAATTATGATAACTGGAGTAAATTGCTAAAATATTATTTAGATTTAGGTTTAATAAATGAAACTACAACTATAATAGCTCATAGTATAGCTCCTATATTTGTTTCAAAATTTTTAACAGAAAATAATGTTAAGGTAAAGAAACTAATATTTGTATGCGGATTTAACAACTATTTAGGAATAAATGAAGAATATGATTCAGTTAACAGAACAATGTATTTTGATAACTTACAAGACATAAAGCAACTTGCAAACGAAATAATTTGTTTTTATTCAGACAATGATCCGTATGTTAAATATGAAGTTGAAAAAGAATTTGCAGATGAGATTGCAACAGAACAAATATGTATTCCAAATGCAGGACATATAAATAGTGAGAGTGGATATGATACTTTTGAAGATGTAGTGAATTATTTATAGCTAATATAAAAAACAAAAGAAAAGGAGATTTTATGGGCGTTGATATAGAAATTTTAAAAAGACATTTTGATAGTGTTGATATGCAAGATAAAAATTACAATACTTTTGTATATTCGGGTGAATATGGGACAGGTATTGTTGTTAAAGTTCAAAAACATGAAGCAACTAGGTGTGACTTGTTTAGATTGATAAAATTTAATAATGAAGAAGAAGTAATAAAGATAGCAAAAGATATAATTTGATTTTTACAAAAGAAAATGGAGCATATATAGGAACTGACATAACAAGGTATCCATATAAAATAATTCATAATGAGTTAGGAATAAAAAAATGTAGATTCTATGATTTAAGAGGTAGTTATGCAACTAAAATATTAAACAATGGTATAGAGATAAGAGATGTTGCTGATTTACTAGGTCACAAGAATATAGAAACAACGGAAAACTTTTATATTTCTAATACAGAAAGTTCTAGAAAATATGCAACAGAGTTATTTGATAATATATCAAAATCTGAAACGATAAATAAAATTATATAATATAAAATTGAATCTCAGTAGTTTGACTAATCTTAATATATAGTATATAATTATGAACAGAAAAAACACAAATGTATGATTTTACAATTCGCACAATTTATTGAACTTTGAAATATGGTATAATGTTAGCAGTGAACGGATGTGGACGGTGTCCACAATTTGTCCACAGTAGAGAAATATTTATAATATAAATAGTACAGATAATACAAATAATATAGATGTTACCTAGTCTGGAAAAGCCTGAAATACAGGTAATATTATAAATACAAATAATACAGAGATAATATGGGAGTACAATGTCCTTGTGGCTCAGGTAAAAAATATAAACAATGTTGTGGAAAGTAGTTAAAAGCCTTGAAATAAAGGCTTTTTTATATACAAAAAATTAGGTAATTTTATTTAGATACGTTATTAAATACGCTGCAAGAAAGTATTTAAAACGTATCTAGAAAGAAAAGTAAATAAGAAAAGCTTAGTATTTTCAATGCTTTTAGAGGTTTTGAACCACTGCCACTGTGACATTGGTAAAAATAATTTAAAAGGTTGAAATAAATTGGTAGTATGATATAATGAATTTGAAATATATTTAAAATAGGGGGGGAAAATGAGTACATATAGTGAATATTTAAATTTTGCAAAAGATATTGCAAAATATGCAGGTGAAATAATGCTAAAGTATTTTAGTAAAGATAATGGCGAAAAATATAAAGGAGATAAAACAATTGTAACTTTAGCCGATACAGAAATTAATTCTTATTTAATTAATAGAGTAAAAGAGAAATATCCAAGCCATGCGGTCGACGGAGAAGAAGAACAATTTGGAGAAAGTAATTATAAATGGGTATGTGACCCTGTTGATGGGACAGCAATGTATGCGAGACATATTCCTGTTGCCGTGTTTTCACTTGCTTTAGTAATTGATGGAAAACCTATAGTAGGAGTTGTTTATGATCCTTTTACAGATAGTTTATATACAGCCATAAAAGGAGAAGGGGCATATAAAAATAATGAGAAAATATCAGTAAATAATTATGCTTTAGATGATATTAGAACAGTTTGTCATTGTGATATGTGGTCTAAAGCAAAATATAATGTTTGTAAAGTATTTGAAGAATTAAGAAAGAAAACCAGATTGAATGATATTGGAAGTATTACAAGAGCTAGTTGTTGCGTAGCAACTGGAGATTATAGCTTAACAATTTTTACAGGAACAGAACATAAACATTGTGATATTGCTGCTGTAAAAGTCATTGTTGAAGAAGCAGGGGGAAAAGTAACTGATTTATTTGGAAATGAACAAAGATATGATCAAAGCATAAAAGGAGCTCTAATAAGTAATGGGGGAGTGCATGATGAAGTTGTAAATGTAATTAAAAATTATATTATTGAGGAGTAAAAAATGGATAAATATATAATTGTAACAACGTTTTGCGATAAAGAAAGTATTGCAAATTAAATAATAAAAACAGTATTGGAAAATAAACTTGCAGCAGGTAGTCAGATTTCAAAAGTTCATTCTAAATATTGGTGGAATAATAAATTAGAAGAATGTGATGAATATAAATTAGAATTTAGAACAATAGAAAATCTTTTGGATGAGATAAAAGATGAAATAAATAAAATAAATGATTATGAAGTTGCCGAAATATAATTTTATGAAATAAAAAGTTTAAGCAAAGAATTTCTAAATTGGATAGATAAAAATATAAAATAGTATTTAATATCAATATGTTTTAGATACGTTCTGCTAGTAGTGTCAGGTGTATTTGAGTGTTATCAAGTGCAAAAATATGCAAAAAAATGGGTGAAAATGCTCAGTAGTGTAATAGAATATAGCCAGAATAAAAGCCATGTGGTTCGGGAAAAAAATATAAAAATTGTTGTGGAAAGTAGTTAAAAAAGCCCTTGAAATAAGGACTTTTAATTATAAATGAAATTAGATGTTCAAATATAAAAGGAGATAAATTAGATACTTTAAAATTCTAAATGTCTGATAAATTTACGGCAGGTTAATTTTCTTTGCTCATTTATATGATGTAATGTATGAAAATGATAAATAGTAATTTGTATGGAGGATTACAAAATGAAGATAATAACACTATGTGGAAGTTTAAAATTTCAAAAAGAGATGATGACAGTTGCTGAAAAGATGGCATTAGAAGGATATTGTATTCTTACACCGGTATATCCAGTATTAGAAAATATGAAGGCAACAGAAGAGCAATTAATAAAATTGAAAGAAGCACATTTTAGAAGAATAAAATTGAGTGATGCTATATTGGTTGTAAATGTAAATAATTATATAGGCGAAAGCACTAATTTGGAAATAGAATATGCTAAAAAGTTAGGAAAGGAAATTATATATTACACAAATTTAATGAAAAATAATTAGAGCAACAACTTACAATTTATAGGAGAAATTAGATTGGATATAGAAGTAAACAATATAAAAATTCATTATGAGGCTTTAGGAGAGGGAAAATCAATTATTTTGTTAAATCCTAATAGTGTAAATACAGGATTAATGAAATTTATTGCAAATAGATTAAAAGGTAAATATAAAGTATATATTTTTGATAGAAGATGTTGTGGTAAAAGTGAAAAAAATTGTACATTAACTTATGAAGAATCAGCAAAAGATGTATATGAGTTTATAAATAAATTAAATATAGATAGACCATATTTACTAGGATGCAGTGGTGGTGGAACAGTTGCACTTAATGTTGCAATACATTATCCTGAAAGTATTTCAAAACTAATTCTTTGTAGTGGAGTGGCAAGAAACAATGTGGTTAAAAAGCCAAATTATGCCAAAATAATAGAAAAACTGCCATGTTATCCTGGAAAAAAGAATTATGAAAAATTTGTGAAATTAAATAATGAGTCTTGCTCTATAACTAAAGAAGAACTAAATACAATCAATGTTTCTACTTTAGTTTGTAATGGCGGGATTAAAGATATAGTTCCAAGAGATGAAGCTGAATATATTTCAAATAATATTAAAAATTCTGAATTATTTATATTAGAAAAATCAGGTCATTGTAATTATATTTTTAATAATAATGATTTTTATAATAAATTAAATAGTTTTTTGAAAAAACATTAAATGAATAAACTTAGATTAGTTATTAAATAAGTTTTAAGAAAGTATTTAAAATGTATTTAGAAATAAGAATAGGCACAAAAAATATAGTACTTATAATACTTCCAGAAATTTTGAAATTTTTCTATAGTGATAGTGGTAAAAAAAGTTAAATGTATTAAATGGTGTAAAAGTTGAATTTGAAAATAATGTATGTGTAATACCTTTGGCTACATATAAGATAATACTGTTATAAGTGAGGTAATAGTTGTTATAAAAGATATTTCATCAAATGTTGTTGCAGTTGGTAATCTTTGTAGGGCTATATAAGAAATATAGTAATTTTGATGTTGGACAAGTAACAAAAAAATAAATTATATATTAATAATGGTTGTATAAGATAACCAAAGCAATATGATAAATAATTTTATAAAATTTAAGATAATGTAATATTTTTAAAGATAACAGAATTTAAATAGGAATGATTCTTGTCTATGCCGGAAGCGGTAAGAAATATAAGTAATGTTGTGATAAATAGTTAAAAAAGCCTTGAAATAAAGATCTTTTCTATATAAAAATTTTAGATATGTTATTAAATATGTTGAATGCTGGTAGCTAAAAGGTATTTGAATGTGGTTTTGAACTAAAAAATCCTTTATTTATAAGCATTTTATGGGATAGCGATCTGTGGCTATATAGGTTTGATATTTATAAAATTTTATGCTTTATAATTTTTAAGATAAAAATGAAAATTTATGGATGTTTATATCATATTTTAGACAGTAATGAAACCTTAATTTTGAGGTGTTATTTATAAACTTTTGTATGCTTGAAACTACAAGTGAAGTGATAATAAATAAAATATCTAAATAATTATTAGATAAAAAATTAGTTGGCATATTATTAAATGCGATAGTAGCTGAAAATAGAATAACGAAAGAGAATAAGAAAAAGAAGATTTAATTCAAATAAAAACAATAAAAGATAATTTAAATGAAATTTTTAATGTAATAAAAAATATTCATAGTTATGAATGTTTTGAGTTTGCAACATATTATATTTCAAGTATAAATGATGAATATTTAAGTTGGATTGATAATAAAACATTATAAAAATTTTAAAATAGGGGGAAGATAATGATCTACATAGTTTCACAAGTTATTGGATTTGCTGCATTTGCAATTTCAATTTTAGCGTATCATAAAAATAAAAAAGAAAAAATATTAGGAAGCATGGTTGTATCTAATATTTTAAATTTAATTCATTATTTATTATTAGGTGCATATACAGGATTTATAACAAAAATCATAGCAATTTTCAGAGATAGTTTTATAATACTAAAAGATAAGAATAAAAAATACAATAAATCTATATTCTTATATATTTTTATAATTATCTATATAACAGTTTCTATCATTACTTATAAAAATATATGGTCATTATTTCCATTAGTAGCTGCTATTATTTATTTAATTCCTATTTGGAATGGAAATAAAAAAATGGTAAAGCAAACCGCATTATTTTGTTATTTTTTGTGGTTAGCATATAACATTTTTATTTTCTCATTGGCAGGAATAATTTCAAATATTGTTTCAATAATATCAACTGGAATAGCAGTATATGGTGAAAAAAATAAAAAATTAGAGAAAAATTAATTTTAGATACTTTCAGTCACTAATGAAGTAGTATGAGTAAGGAGAATACAGTACATTAAATGACAAAATAAGATGTAAAATGCTGTATTAGACCTAAAATATTGAATTTCTAGAATAACTACTTGTGGCTCAGGCAAAAAATATAAGAAATTGCATTTGATAATTTATCAAAAATATAGAATATAAATGTTGTGAATCAAAAAAGCCAGAAATATTTGGAATAATTGCAGGAGAAAATTTTGAAGCAGAAAGTTTTTGTTATCCAAGTTTGTGGGAGAAATTGGCAGAAAAACTAAATTATGATCTTATTATTAGAATTCCGATAAAAGATATACTTTAGTATACTCTAAATTAAACTATAAAAATTTAAGAGATAAAATGCTTAAGACGACAAATGAAATGTGGGATAAAAATCAGAATGAAACACCGTATTTTTTTTGTAAAGATATTTTTATATATTCAAAGAAAGATAAAAATGTAAGTGTGAGTACCGAATACAAATTATAATAATATATAGTACTTAGCTTTCTATAAATAATATTTAAAATATATTTAGACAATATAAAAACATTCTATAAAGTTAGGATTACTTAATAGTGTTGGCTGTAAATGAAGTGAAAATTGTTATTTTGGTGCTTTAAAAGATTTTAAAAAGGTTAAAAGTTGTATTGAAGATTGAATGGAATATTCTATATAGTGGGCTATTGATAAATGCAATAGAAAAAGGATTAGGAATTTTTCTCCCTTAATCCAGAAAAAAATTTATTATCCTTTTTAAGGTAGATATTTCTAAATTAAAATTAACAAAAAATTCATACTTCTTTCGTTCTAACGAAAATATTAAGGGGTGATTATATGAAAATACATCATTTTGATGTAGAATTTGCTGATAAAAATGGACTAAGTGGTGTAAAGGAATTTGTAAGTGCTTTAATAATAGCATGTATTGGAACTATTGTTCCAGCAGTGTTAGTACCATTGGGAATAATTTCATATGTTGTAATGTTTTTAATAATGGGAGTAACAGTTATTATTGTAGCTATTTTGATAAAGAAATATGGTGTTATTAATAAAGCTACTATGTCTGTCTTAATAGAAGATAATGAAGAGTTATATTATTTAATGATTACACCAGACTTTCATAGTATTACAGTTCCAAAGGATCTTATATCTTCAATAGCTGGACCTACAGCTGTATTTATCGAAAATAAAATGGAAGAAGAAATAAAAGCAATGAATATAGCACAGGATGATCAAATTGTAGAGGAACTTTTTAAGTTATTTAAAAATGGTAAAATAAAAACAAATTTTGATACAATAATGCATGGAAAACCTATATATGTTTCAAAAATTTTAGAAAAAGATTTTAAGTCTAGTTATAAAAAAATATATAAAGTAAAATGCATTAAAGATAATAAAAAACAAGGTAAGGTTGCAATACCTAGAGCATTTCCATCTTTCTTTAATAATTAATTATTAAAAATTTAAAGGTCACAGTTCAGTTAAATAGATAAATAAATAAAAAAATGAAAAGTTTTGAAATATACTGGCCCAAAAAATTGAAACTTATTGAATATAGATACTGGGCAACTTTGGAATAAACTCTGTATTGTACGGGGGCATTCTTTTTAATTTGCCCTTTATTTTTTATTAAACTATTTTCCTTGAAAAAGTACCAAAAAATATAAACAGTTTGTGGAGAATAATAAATAGACCTTAAATGGGAAATTTTTGCAAAAATTATTACTATAAATATTTTAAATATAGAAAACATAATTAATGATTATAAAAAGAATGTCAGAACATTTCAAATATTGACATTTTTTTGGTTCTATGGTATATATAATTATATAGTTAAAAAGATGGGGGTTGAAACTATGAATCATCAAGATATACTAAAATTACAAGAAAAAATAAAGTCAATATCTGATTTAAAAGCAAAAATCGAAAACAATGAGATAAAAAAAGAAAGTTTGTCTTTGGAACAATTAAACGATTTAAATTTTTTTTATGCAGTTAATATTAAAAAGAAACAACAAATTAACAGAGTAAAAAAAGAAAAATTGCTTAAAATGAGGGAGAATGAAATATGAAATTATATAGATATATGTCTATTAATGAATTTTTAAAATTAATGTCAGGTGAGAAATTAACTAATACAAATAAATTTTCAATGAATAGAACTGATTCAGAAGGATTTTGTTTTTTGGGTGAAGAAACAGCATTCCAACATGGTTATGATCATGAGGAAGGTCAAATTTTGACCTATGATGCTTTAAGTTGCTTACAGTTCCTTAAGGGGATAGTTTCAGATGAGATATTAGTTGAATTTAATCCATCAGAAAGTTCTATAAAAAAATTACATGAAGGGACAGGAATATATTCTGATCCTCAAGGTGATTATGGTGACTTGATTTGTATAACAGAATATTCTACTACGGAATATGATAAGGATGCTTTTAATCCAAATAGAATAGTTGCTTTTCCTGGTATAAAAGATAAATATAGTTTTTCAAAGGCGTTGGATCAGATTAAAGATGAAGATTTGGAAATAATATATCCATTTATCAACCAGGCTCAGATTGAAATGAATAAATCTAAACAAAGTTACCGTAGTGATATAGAATGGCATGAATGTTCTAATTTGCCAGATGCAATAAGTCAATTAGTACAAAATGTAGAAGAATCTGAAAAATTAAAAAGACAAGATGAATTAATTGCTTATATAGAACATTTATTAAAGATTAAAAATAGCAGAGGAAGAGATAGATAAATAGCTAATTATATAAATTTACTACAAGTTATAAAGAACTTGAAACTATTGATTTGGTGAAATAGTAGAGAATATAATTATTAAACATTTATTTATATATACAGTAGGAGCTATATGTAATATTTAAAATATATTTAGACAATATAAAAACATTATATAAAGTTAGAATTATTTAATAGTGTTGGTTGTGAAAGAATTGAAAATTGTATTTTGTTGCTTTAAAGGATATAAAATGTAAAATGTTAAAAAATAAAAAATCAAAAAGTGAAAAGTTCTCTACAATTTTATGCTTAATAGGAGTTTTAATTTTTTTATTCTTTTGATATTAGGTCGCTATGGGGCACTATTTGATTTAATTAGTGGGCCAAAAGAAATAATAATAGATGATGAACAAATAAAAATTCATCATTCAGAAGGGAAATATTTAATAAAGCATTATTACATAACTGGTGAGACACTAACTCATGAATATAAATCAATAGAGATTGGTGGAGATAATAGTAGAGAAAATGTTGCTAAATTATTAGAAAAAAATGATAAATTTAAGATAATGTAATATTTTTAAAAATAACAGAATTTAAAAAAGTGCTATTTGAACTTTAATTCAAATAGTGCTTTTTCTTTGAAAGTGTAATTATTTGTATAAATTTGTTAGACTTGACAAACAATATATAATGTAATATAATGTTAACTATGGTTAACAAAAGGAGAAATGTTATGATATCAAAGGCAACAGAGGAATATTTAAAAACGATGTACGTGTTAAAAAAGCAAAATGGAAATATACGTGTTACGGATATTGCAAATAAAATGTCTTGCACAAAACCTAGTGTAAATAAAGCACTTAAAAATTTAAAAGAAAATGGATATATAGAATATGAAACATATGGACCAATTAAACTTACAAAAGAAGGCGAAAATTTAGCAAAAAAAATACTAGAGGCTTACGATATTGTATATTTATTTTTAAAAGATGTTTTAGGACTAGAAAAGGAAATTGCTAAATGTGAAGCAGATAAAATAAAACTAGTTGTAGAAGATAATACATTAAATTCTCTTGCTAAATATGTGCATAAAGTGTTAGATTTAAAAGACCTTGATTGCTGTTATGATTTAAATAAAGAAGAATGTAGATCATGTAAAAAAAGGAAACCAAAAGTAAAATATGTTTTAAAATAGGAGGATAGTTATGGATAATAATTTACTAAAAATAGAAGAGCTATATGTAAATGCAGAAGATAAAGAAATATTAAAAGGTATTAATTTAAATATAAATAAAGGTGAAGTTCACGTTATAATGGGACCAAATGGTTCAGGTAAAACTACTACTGCAAATGCTATCTTAAATAATCCAGCTTATACTAAAAAAAGTGGAAAGGTTATATTTGATAATACAGATATAACAAATGAAAAAACTGATGAAATTGCAAGAAAAGGTGTATTTATGTCGTTTCAATTACCAGAAGAAATACCTGGAATATCAGTTGCAAATTTTTTAAGGTATGCAAAAAGTAAAAAAATAGGTGAAAATATAAAGGCAACAGCATTTAAAATTGAGTTGATAAAATATATGAAAGAATTAAAGATGAATCCAAAATATATGCAAAGGAATTTAAATGTTGGCTTTTCAGGTGGAGAAAAAAAGAAAAATGAAATACTTCAAATGCTTGTGTTAAATCCTAAACTTGCAATACTTGATGAGACTGATTCAGGTCTTGATGTTGATGCAATAAAAACTGTATCAAAAGGAATAGACATGTTTAGAAATAAAGAAAATGCTGTCCTTATTATAACTCATAATACAAAAATATTACACAACTTGGATGTTGATTATGTGCATATTTTAGTAGATGGAAAAATAGTAAAAACTGGAGGAGCAGAACTTGCAAAGGAAATTGAAGAAGAAGGATATGCAAAATATAGAGCTGAGGTTAAAAATTAATGGGAAAGAGTAAATTTGATGATATAAATAGAAATATTTATGATATAAAAAATGAAGATAACTATGATTTTAAAATTAAAAAGGGTTTAACTAAGGAAATTGTAGATGAAATCTCAAAGCAAAAAAATGAACCAGAGTGGATGAGAGAGTTTAGATTAAAAGCAATTGATGTATATAATAAACTTGAATTTCCAACATGGGGACCTGATATATCGGAACTTAATATGGATGATATTGCAACATATGTAAGACCTAAAACAAAATTAAATACTTCGTGGGATGATGTTCCAGAAGATATAAAAGATACATTTGATAAATTAGGAATTCCAGAGGCAGAAAAAGAATCTTTAGCTGGAGTTGGGGCACAGTATGACTCTGAGGTTGTATACCACAATATGAAAGAAGAGCTTATAAAGCAAGGAGTTATATATACAGATATGGAAAGTGCAGTAAAGCAGTATCCTGAACTTGTAAAAGAGCATTTTATGAAATGCGTTCCAATACATGATCATAAATTTGTTGCTTTGCATGGAGCTGTATGGTCAGGAGGATCTTTTGTATACGTTCCTAAAAATGTAAAAGTAGATATTCCATTACAGTCATATTTTAGACTTAATTCTCCAGAATCAGGTCAATTTGAACACACTTTAATAATAGTTGAAGAAGGAGCTAGTTTGCATTTTATTGAAGGCTGTAGTGCACCAAAATATAATAAAGTAAATTTACATGCAGGATGTGTTGAGCTATATGTAAAGGATAACGCATATCTTAGATATTCTACAATTGAAAATTGGTCTAAAAATATGTTAAATTTAAATACTAAAAAAGCAATTGTTGGAAAAAATGCAAAAATGGAATGGGTAACAGGATCATTTGGATCAAAAATTTCAATGCTATATCCAATGAGTATATTAAATGGAGAAGGTGCAAAAACAGAATATACTGGTATTTCATTTGCAGGAAAGGGCCAAAACCTAGACAATGGTTTTAAAGTTATTCATAATGCACCTAATACTTCAAGTGTTGTAAATGCTAAATCAATTTCAAAAGATGGAGGAAAGTGTACATATAGGTCACTTAGCAGAATAAATGAAAATGCAAGAAATTCAAAAGCAGTAGTATCTTGTGAATCTTTAATGTTAGACGATATTTCTGTATCAGATACAATTCCTGTAAATGATATACGAAATGATGAGGTCGAATTTTCTCATGAAGCAAGTATTGGTAAGATTAGTGAAAAAACTATCTTTTATTTAATGAGTAGAGGAATATCAGAAGAAGATGCAAAAGCAATGATAGTAAGAGGATTTGCGTATGGTGTGTCAAAAGAATTACCAGTAGAATATGCAGCTGAAATGAATAATTTAATTAATTTAGAATTGGAGGGAGCTATAGGATAATGAAAAAAATGATTTTAAATGAAACGCCTGTAAGAACAGCAGTTAACTTTAATATTAATAATATATCACTAGATAATATTGATATTCCAAATAGCCCTCCAAAATTTCAAAATATAGAAATAAAATATGATAAAAGCAAAGTAAAAGTAACTGATAGTATCCAAAGACAGGATATAGAATATGGCATTTCAGATGAACTTACAGATAAAACTTTTTCAAATGCAAATAGTAATATTAATATTGAAATAAAAGAAAATATTGAAGAAAATATTAGAATTAATTTTAAGTTCGATAACACTAATAAGGTATTAGTTGATAACATGAAAATTATTTCAGATAAAAATACAAATGCAACTGTAGTATTAAAATATGATTCTGATAATAAAGATAGTTATTTTCATAATCAAGTATTAAAAGTTATAGCAAAAGAAAATTCAAATTTAAATATTATTCTTGTAAACTTTATGAATAAATTATCTACTAATTTAATAGCAATTGACAGTATTATTGAAGATAATGCCAAGTTAAATTATGTAGTAGTTGATTTAGGTGGAAAATATAGTATTACAAATTACTACTCAAATTTAGTAGGTAAAAGTTCTGAAAATTTAATTAATGCTATATATCTTGGCAATGATGACCAGTTCTTTGATTTAAATTATATTTCTCATTTAAGAGGAGAAAAATCTAATGTAAATATAGAAGTTCAAGGTGCTCTAAAAGATGAAAGTAAAAAGCATTTTAAAGGTACTATTGATTTTAAAAAAGGGTCAAAGAAATCTATTGGAAATGAAAATGAGTCATGTATGCTTCTTTCAGATAAGGCTAAATCCATATCACTTCCTATGTTACTTTGTAGTGAAGAAGATGTAAAAGGAAATCACTCAAGTAGTGCAGGAAAAATAGATCCTAAAGTTTTATTCTATATTATGACTAGAGGATTTGATCTAAAAGATGCTATGAAACTTGTTGTAAAAGCCAAATTTGATAAAATACTTGAAAATATAGAGGATGCAAAATTAAAGAAAGAAATAATAGATAAAATTGATGAAAAAATAGACTAAAGGAGGTGTAATAATGACAGCAGAAGATATAAAAAAAGATTTTCCACTACTTAAGGATAATGACATTTCATATCTAGATAGTGGTGCAACAACTCATAAACCAAAGCAGGTAATAGATGCAATATCATCTTTTTATAACAAATATAACTCTAATCCGCATAGAGGGTCATATATGCTTAGTGTAAAAGCAACTCAAATATATGAAGATACAAGAAAGAAAGTAAAACAGTTTATAAATGCAAAGCACACAAAAGAGGTTATATTTACTAAGAATGCAACAGAATCTTTAAATTTAATAGCTTATTCATATGCTATGGAAAATTTAAAAAAAGATGATGAAATTGTAATATCTATAATGGAACATCACTCTAATTTAGTTCCTTGGCAAAAAGTAGCAAAGGTTACAGGTGCAAAACTAAAATATATGTACATAAATGAAAATTACGAAATAGACGATGAAGAAATAAAAAATAAAATTACAAATAAAACTAAAATAGTTGGAATTACGCATGTTTCTAATGTAACAGGAACAATTAATGATATAAATAAAATTGTAAAATATGCCCATGAAAATGGAGCTGTAACTATAGTTGATGCTTCTCAAAGTATAGCACATATGAAGATTGATGTTCAAAATATTGATACAGATTTTTTAGTATTTTCTGGTCATAAAATGCTTGCACCACTTGGTATAGGAGTGTTATATGGAAAAGAAGAAATACTTAATAATATGACACCATTTTTAATGGGAGGAGATATGATAGAGTATGTTTATGAACAAGATACTACTTTTGCATCTCTCCCAAATAAATTTGAGGCTGGTACTCAAAATGTTGAGGGCGTAATCGGGCTTGGTGCAGCTATTGACTACATACAAAAAATAGGATATGATAATATACATAGTATTGAAGACGAAGTTATTTCATATGCTGTAGATTGTTTAAGGAAATTAGATTTTTTAGATATTTATATGACGAAAAATAGCAATAATCATTCATCTGTTATATCCTTTAATATAAAGGGTGTACATCCACATGATGTTGCAAGTATTCTTGATACATTTGGAGTTTGTATAAGATCTGGAAATCATTGTGCACAGCCACTAATGAGGTATCTTAAAATTGATTCTACATGCAGAGCTTCTTTCTATATTTATAATACAAAACAAGATGTTGATAAACTTGTTTTAGGATTAAAAAAAGCATATGAAATGTTTAGCAAGTACATAAGAAAATAGAAGGTGAAAAAATGGATGATTTAAATGATTTATATAATGAACTTATTATGGAACATAGTATGAATTCATATAATAAAAAAAAGATGAAAAATGCAGATTTTTCTGAAGTAGGACACAATCCAAATTGTGGTGATGAAATAACATTAGATTTAAAGCTTGATGGTGATGTTATAAAAGACATGACATTTGAAGGGCATGGTTGTGCAATATCTCAAGCTTCTACATCAATAATGATTGATACTCTAAAAGGAAAAAGCGTCAAAGAAGCAATGGATATTATTGAAACATTTATTCATATGATAAAAAAAGAAATTAAAGATGAGAAAGAACTTGAAAAATTAGAAGATGCTATTGCATTTAAAAATATTTCAAACATGCCAGCTCGTGTAAAGTGTGCTTTACTTGCATGGCATACATTAGAAGATATGTTGCAGAAAAATACTAATACTAATACAAAATCAAGTATAAAATGTTGTAATTAGAAATGAGCTTATCACTCTATTTATTAGAGATGATAAGCCTTTATTTTCTGCGTTTTAGTAACTAGCCTAGATATATTTTTTTCATAAGTAAGTTTACATCTGAAACTCTAACATTTGAAGTATCTTACAGGCCTGTAATTCCAGCTTGAATCTGCAGGGGTGTTTCAGTATCAAATGTATAAATTATGGCCTGAGAAAAATGCATTTGTGTAGTTAATCCTGCAAGAAATTGAAAGGATAAATCCATTACGACAGTACTTGTATTTTTCATAGGGTAAAATATTCCACCATGTGAATCATCAACTTTTTCAATTGAGCCTGCAAGTGTTATCTCGTACGTTCTCGGTTGAACAACAATTTTTTCTTTATCAGTATTAAATATATTAGAAGTAGTTGGAATTATATCCTGATTTTGTATTGTCATTAATTTTGAATAATTTGTTTGTGCAAAGCTTGCAAATAATATTGCTTCAGTTGATGGAATAGCAGCTATTTATCAAGCAGGTCCAGTTTCACCTTTTTCACCTTGAATACCTTGTATGCCCTGAGAACTGGTTGTACCAGTATGACCAATATAGCAATGATCCTTGGAACAATTACAATTACAATATGAATTAAAACAAGAATTCATGAACATTCCTCTTTTTTAGTGAGATTATTCTCCTTTTATTATATGTTGTAAATTTTTATATTGTTAAATTGATATAAAAGATATATCATAAATTTGCATTTAAAATTTGTATAGAAATGAAATTTTGCATACAAAAAAAGGAGCCTAAAGCTCCTTTAAATTATATTATTTTTTGTTTTCTTTTATTGCAGCAGTTTCATAAGTTTCTGTAATTGCCCCACCATCTTTTGATGAATCTTCAAGAGTAGGCTCGATATTTTCAAACATGATATCAAAATTATCTAAATTATCAAGTTCAACAGATTTTTTATCTTCGTTTTGTGAGTAATTAGATGGAGAAGATACAATTGAATCATTAGCTCTTTTAGCAAGTTCTTCATTTAATCTGGTTGATGTATTTACACCAAATAAAGTATCATCATTTGCTGAAGAATCACTATCGTTAATTGTAATTGTAGGAGTATCTGGTTTTGTCATCATGTATTTTTCAAAATTAAACATTAATGTATGAGCTTTTTCTTTATATTTGCTATTTAGGAAATCTGTTTTTCCTTTACCATATATTGTTTTTCCTTTTTCATCCTTTGTTTTGAAGAAAACATTTTTAAATCCTAAATCTTGAATTTTATATGCTTCTGCACGGATTTTCTTTTTTACCTCAAGACTTGTTGATTTAACAAGTTCACCATCAACAATCTTGAATGAACTTGATTGGTCAGGAATTTTATTTTGACCAAAAGCTTTTTCCCAATATGCGCTGTCTTCTGGAACTGTATCACCAAATACAATTTGAGTTTTTGTATTTGCAAGAACTGTTTGCCTATAATATCCTGATTTATCTCCTTTAGATAATTGTGATAAGTTTTGAAGTGCAATTGAAACACCGCATCTATATTTTCTAAATAGTGTAAACATAACTTCCATATCTTTATTAATATATTCAGGAAATTCATCAATATACAAGAAGTGTGGTGTTCTTGAATCTTCAGTACCTTTTCTTCTTAAAACAGCATCTTGAAATTGTAGTATAAAGAACATACCAAAAGCTTTAGCTTGTAAAACACCAAGATCACCTTTTCTAGAACATGCAGTAATAACCTTACCTTCTTCTAAAGCTTTATCAAAGTTAATCATATTTGTTTTACCACAAAGAGCTTTTTTTAGTCCTGGGTTCCTAATTAAGTTATTAAGTTGAGTAATAGCTCCATACAAGAATTTTTCTGTATCTTTTCTTCCACTACCTCTTGTTCCAGGAATTTCATATCCGTTTATATTAAGAGATGGCTTATAGAAATTCTTTTCAAAATATGCAATTAATAATTTGTATTTTTGTTCAAGCTCAGGAACCTTTTTCATTTCTTCAGTCATTTCTTCAACTTTATCGAAGTTATATAGAAGTTCAAGCATGTCTTCAAGAGAAGCAACTTCACCATTATTCATTCTTGGATACATTTCTTTAAGTAGAATTGATAAGTTTTGGAATGCATCTATTGTAACTTGTGTAAAGAATGGATCTCCGGCACCGCCACCACCTTGTGATTCATACATTGAGTTTAAAACATCTGCAACTATTGAAGCAACTTTTGCAGGATCTTCAATAGCAAAAGGATTAATACTTAATGTTTCAGGATTTATTGGATCAATAGATAAAACATCTATGTCAAAGTTATTTGCGACTCCAATAAAATCTGAAATAAATTTACCGTCATTTTCAACGATTGTAATTCCAATATCTTTATATGTAATATTTCCTGTTGCATTATCTTTGAATTGAACTACAGGTTTTACATTTTCCATAAATTCGTCTTCCATGCCACGTTTTGGTCTTAGGTAAGAAAGAGAAAAGTTTCTATTTATATATTCGTTATTAAATGGACCATTCATATATGCTATACCTTTTTTTAACATTGAATAGCCTATCTTTTTAGAGTATTCTCTAAAGAAATATTTTCTTTCTAGGTCTAATGCACTCATTGGTAGTAGAACAGTTGCTGTTTTACCTGTACCAGTAGCACCTTGTACAAGAGTACCCTCATATCTTTTTTTCTCAGGAACAACTATAGGGATAGCTGAATCTTTTTCATTACATATGATTGTTTCGCAAGTAAACATTCCATTATCTTTACTTCCACCTGTAAGAGATAGTCCACAAAATCCAGCAATAGATTTTGGAAGGTCTTCATCCCTTAAAATAAGTAAAAAGTAATCAATTATATTAAATATTGCAACAAAAGGTACTGCAAAGCATGCTGTTTTTATTGCTGGGGCAAAAAGTTCAGGAAAATACATTTTTACAGTGTTATAATTTGGGAACCTTTGTAATAACCACCAAAAGCCTTGGTTTATCCATGTACATGCCATACCACCCAAAACAACACCAAAAAGAATACATGTTACCATATAAAATTTAATTTTTTGTCTATCATTTTTAGGAATTCCAGAATTTACAAAAAATGAAAATGCCAGAGGTGGAATTGTTAAAAATATAGCATAAAGATATGGAGATATTTTATTTTCAATTCTCGCATCTCCAACTAGAAATCCAAGCATTCTAGATATAGACATAAAAACAAGAATAACTGTAATCGCATACAGCAATATTGTCATTATTTTATTTGGATTTGTTTTTATATGTAATTTTTTAAATAGATTTTCTACCAAAATATATCACCCTTTCATAAGGTTATAAAACTATTTGACTTATAAAACTAATTCATATATAATATACAATAAATGTATAAAAATTTCAAGTCTTTTGAAGTTTTTTGTACTTATTAAATATTAAAATATTAAAGTAGGAGAATGTGAAATATGAAAATAATAGTTGGACTTGGTAATCCAGGAAAAGAATATGAAAATACAAAGCATAATTTAGGATTTATGTTTTTAGATTTTTTAAATAAAAATTATTTAGGTGGAGAATTTAAAACTTTTAAGAATAGTAAAATTATTGAAGGAAACATAGATAATGAAAAAGTGATTTTAGCTAAACCTCAAACATATATGAATTTAAGCGGTGATGCAGTTATTAAACTAAAAAATTGGTATAAAGTTGATAATAATGATATACTAGTTATTTATGATGATTTTGATATTCCGTTTGAAAGTGTTAGATATAGAGATAGTGGAAGTGCAGGAACTCATAATGGAATGAAAGATATTGTAAACAAGTTAGCTACTAAAGATATTCCAAGACTTAGAATTGGTACTGGAGGATTAAAGAAAGAAAATCAAGAGGTAATATCTTTTGTTTTATCTAAATTTTCAAAAGATGAATTAGATGAATTAAACAATGTTTTTGAAAAAGCATATCTTAAATTCAAAGAATTCCTTGACAAATAGTAAAAATAATGTTAAAATATTTAGGTATTCCGCACAGAACAGGTTTAAAAGCGTATTGCTACCTTAATTGGCGAGAACAAGTAAGTTAGAAGGAGGAAGTTAAATGTACGCAATTGTTGAAATTAGAGGAAAACAGTACAAGGTACAAGAAGGTGATATTGTATTCGTTGATAGAATGGACGAAGTTGAAGAAGGAAAAGAAATCACTTTCGATAAAGTATTATTCTTATCTGATGGTAAAAAAGTTACTGTTGGAACTGATACTGTAAAAGGAGCTAAAGTTAAAGCTACTGTTATTGGTCATGGTAAGTCTAAAAAAATCTTAGTATTTAAATATAAAGCTAAGAAAAATGAAAGAAAAATGAGAGGACACAGACAACCATATACAAAAATTCAAATAGAAAAAATTACAACAACAGCTGATAAAGCTAAAAAAGAAGATAAAGCAGAAAAAAAGGAAGTAGAAAAGAAAGAAGTTAAGAAAACAACTGCTAAGAAGACTACAACTGCTGCAAAGAAAACAACAACTAAAAAAGAAGAAACTAAATAATAAACAAGAAATAAAAATTGAAGCGTAAAGGAGTGATTTTAAATGGCACATAAAAAAGGTGCGAGCTCATCTAAAAATGGAAGAGACAGTGAGTCTAAAAGACTTGGTGCAAAAAGAGCAGACGGACAATTTGTTTTAGCTGGAAATATTATCTATAGACAAAGAGGAACTAAAATACATCCAGGTACAAACGTAGGGCTTGGTAAAGATGATACACTTTATTCAAAAATTGATGGTGTATTAAAATTTGAAAGAAAAGGTAGAACAAAAACTAAGGCTAGCGTTTATCCTGTAGAGGAAACAAAGTAAATACAAAAAGCGGGTACATTTATATGTATCTGCTTTTTTGAGAAATTTTAGTATATAGTGTAAAATTATCATTATAAAAAAATCAATCACAAATTAATGTGATTGATTTTTATATTTGGGTTAACTAAATGAAATGTGAAGTGCTCTAATCTTTCGAGTAGTTTGGTTTTTGTATTTAGGTTTAGATTTTTTAGAAATGATTTTTCTATCCTTGCGCTCTTTTCTTGAAATTTGTTTTAATTCTTCAATAGTGGAGTACTTAGAACAGGCTATTTTTATTATATCAAATTCAGACATAGAGTAGAAGACACTTCTATCGAGTATTTCTACAAACATTGGATTTAATTCTTTTTCAATCATTTCAGAGTAAATCTCTTTTGTCTTAATTTCTCCGTGATTTACAAATACACCAACAAGATTAGGAAAGATACGTAAAAAATCAAGTAACTGATCAGCTTTTGCATGTGAGGAAAATTCATTGCAACAAAATATATCACAGTTTATTTGAGTCTTTACTTTTACTCCATAAATGTTAAAAGTATGGTCCTGACCCTTTTTGGCATTTTTTAAAGTGTAGCCTAATGTACTTGATGGCAAATAACAAGTAAAAAGTATTGCAACATCCTCCCGGTGAACGAGCCTAGAAAGATAATACGGTGCTTTTCCTTTATCTGCCATACCGGATGTGGTTAATATGATTTTTGGAGTAGTTGATTGCAAAACATCTCCCGGAATTTCATCAATAATTAATATATCTTTTGTACCAATCATTTCAGAAACTAAACTCAAATGATTTGATGTACTTACTAATATGAGGTTCTCAGGTATGAAATCAACCTTTGATTCTTCTATGAATATTTTAAAATACTCAATTGCAAGAGAACCTGCAAGATATATTGGTACCGACTTTGACAGAAGGTTTTCATCCTGTAATTTTTTTAACTTTAAGAGAACCTGTTCAGCTCTTTCACAAGCTATAACAGGGGAAACTACTGTTTTATTCTCATTAATAAGAGAAAGAAGTGTGTCATCATATGTGTAATTAATTGATCCTGTTGTGGAATCGCCATATGTTGACTCCTGAAAAACAATGAGCTTGAGATTTTTTACCCATTTAGGAATGCCCGGTATATCCTGGAATAAATTATTCACATTATAGTCACCAGTAAAAAGTAAATTAATGGTTTCACAACATGGATAACTTACCTGAAGAAGAACCATAGCAGCACCCATTAAATGTGCATTACCAAGTAATGTTACATTCAAGTTGTCATCAAGACTAAAGGTATTATTGTAATTTAATCCCCTACATCTGTTTAAAGTTCTCTTTACATCTTCTAATTCATAAAGAGGTTCAACAAATGTTTTGAGCTTCCTAGACTCATAATCCAATATCTTTGCACAGTCAAAAAGGGCCGGTTTAAGAAGTCTTTTTGCTACATTTGTGCAATAGATATTGTTATAATATCCTTTTTTGACCAAGAGCGGCAATCTTCCACAATGATCTATATGAGTATGTGTCAAAAAAACATAATCAATATTTTCAGGATGAAACTGAGTTGGAAAATCAAAATTGTATTTGTTATATTCAAACTCTTGATACATTCCACAATCGATAAGAATATGCCTAGTATCTCCATTTGGAAAATGTATCATTAAGATAATTGATGAACCAGTTACGCCTGAGTGAAGGCAAGATATTTCATATGTAATGCTAGCTGGTTTATTTTTCACTGGTTTATTTTTCATAAGAATTCCTCCATTAAAAAATTAAATACTAAAAAGTATTTGGATTTGAATAAAAAATAAGAAAAAACTTAAAGTAGTATAAATGTATAATCATATATTTATATACTATCCTACTATATTTATTATATAATGCTTTGTGTTATAAAGTCAATAATTATGTCAAAAAAAAGAGAAAAATTAGTAAATTTAGTAAAAAAGTAATTAATATAGACATAATATTTAAATAAAATTATATTGATACTAGCTTTTTTTAAGCATTTATTGTATAATATTATGTATAATGTTTAGTAAATTAGGTGACTAACTATTAAAAGTCAATAGTAAAATTGAAATTTTTAATAGTTTGT
>OIYO01000246.1_pt1 | contig 52941 bp, 46 predicted proteins | sample 1588191 | NCBI WGS metagenome assembly OIYO01 (sample SAMN03283275) | human gut metagenome | biome: human-associated habitat; material: feces | host: Homo sapiens | place: Peru | collected 2012 | reverse complement strand
TTGGCAAAAAAATCCGGCGCACAACGGCGTCGGATTTTCTCACTTTTTCTTACTTACACTCCTGCTTCATGGCGCGGTAGCCGATCAGCACTGTCCACACATAGGCGCAGGTCTTGGGGATCATCAGCATGCCGATCATGGGGATCGTATCCGCCCACAGCACCACGGGGATATAGAAGCCAAAGCTCAGCACGATGGTCAGCCACATCCAGCGGAAGGCGCTGTCGCTGCGCTCCTTGGCGCTGCGGTAGAAGAGCACGATGATGAGAAGGCCCAGAATAGCGAAGGGAATGTTGCGGTAGATGCCCCAGGAAAGCGGGGAGGCGGCGCTCAGCCACTGGTTCTGCGGCATCATGCAGAGGATGACGCGCGCGGCGGCAAGGCCGTACACGGCGGCGGTCAGGCCCGCCTTGTCCTTGATCTCATAGCGCTTGCGCCACACATAGTAGAGCAGCACATAGAAGACCGTCATCGTGATCGAGGTGATCCACTTGCCAAGGCCGAGGGGAACGGTATAGTTTTCAAGGCCTGTGGTACACAGCGCCAGCGCACGGGGAACGAGATGGAACGAGTCGCCCGCACCAAGCACGACCGCCATCAGGCCGAAGAGCTTGAACTGAGCGTTGCCCTTGCTCCCGCGGATCATCAGAATACCGATGGTGATGACCGAGATGAGATAAACAGCATCAAAAAGTGTTTCAACGATTGCCTGCATAGTTTTTTTCCTCTTTTCCTGAATTATTCGTTGCTCTTGGCGGCGGCTTTTGCCGCCTTGCCGAAGTTGCAGCCAAACAGCAGCCCCGCCAGCAGAAGCGAAGCGCCGAGACCGGTGTAGAAAAATGCGATGAAGCGCTTAGGCGCGAGCCCGCTTGACCGCAGCGCAATGCCGCCGCTCATCATCACCGCCATGATTGCAAAGGACTTAAGATCAAAAAACTTGAGGAAGAAATGGCGTTTCTCCTCGTAGGCGCTGATGCGCGCGGTGTGCTTTTTGACGAGTTTTCCGAAAATAAACTTCTGGAAGACGGCGAACACCACTGCCGACAGCAGATAGTTGACAAGCGCGCGGTAGGCAGGATACGCCGAGAGTCCGATGCAAAGAATGTTGAAGCCTGCTGCGCTCCACACAAGGCACGCGAGGAGCAGCAGCGTATTTCTCTTTACCATCGTAAGGTACCTCCTTTTGGTGAACATGGTTCATTTTGCGGGATATAAAATTCCCACGGCGCAGTGGGAATTTCATTTTAATAAAGCGTTCTGCGTACGATCTCCAGCACGGCAGAGGGATCATAGTCCTGCTGCAGCAGTGCCGAGAGCATCTGAGAAAAGAGCACGCCGGCAAATTTTTCCGCCGTGAAGTGCTCGTTGAAAGCATCCTTTCGGATCTTCTCATCCTGCTTCAAGACTGTGCAGAGGCCTTTGAAAATGTGCTGCCAGGTCTGCTGCATCCGCCGCTTTCCGTCATCCTTCTCCTCCCGCATGAAGCCGAGAGAATGGAGGGTAAAAAAGCCCGGATAGCGCTCATAGCCGTAGGCCATGCGCGCATAGATCCACGTGATACAGGCCTGTACATCGTGAAAAACGGCGTCATCCTCCGGGCGGTGGAAGATCTCGCACCAGACGCTTTCCACCGTCGCGCCGATCAAGTCCGACTTGGAACTGAAATAGTTGTAGATCGAGCCGACCGACACGCCGCACGCCGCCGCAACGGAGCGGATGCTCACCGCAGACCAGCCCTGCTGCCGGATCAGTTCCCGGCTGGCCTTCAGGATCTCATCTTTAGATGTTACGACCGTATTCATACGTTTCCCTCTCAATGTGAACATTGTTCAATATCATTATACGGAAAATCCCCGCGCTGTCAAGCACGGGGATCGCGTTTTTTCGCTATGTTTTCGGAGATATCCTGCACATTTTTTATGCATCATTGCAGTTTCTTCAATTCGTCCACGTCCAGCAGCGTGATCGCGCCTCGTCCTAGCTCCACAAGCCCGTCCTCTGAGAAGCTTTTGAGCATCCGTGCCACTGCCTCCCGCGCCGAGCTGATGTGCTGGGCGATCTGTTCATGGGTCATGCGTATCGTGTCGGAGCCGGTACGCTCCGCTTCGGCAAGAAGAAATTCTGCCAGCCGCCGATCCAATCCCTTGAACATGATCTGCTGCATCGCCCACATCACATCAGAAAACCGTTTCGTTGCCAACTCATAGAGGAAGCAGCGGACATATAGATTTTTCTCCTTGAGCGCAGCAATGACATTTGCAGGGATAATCAGAACCTCCGTATCCATTCCTGCGGTCATTTGCGTATCAAAGGTGATTTGACTGATCACACAGGAGGCAGAAAGCACGCATAGTTCGCCAGGATACAGGCGGAACAGCGTTACCTCCCGGCCCTCCTCGGAGAGAAGATAGGTGCGGATCTCGCCGGAAAGGACGAACAGCATTCCGAGACATTCGTTGTCGCTGCTGTGTACGAACGCACCCTTTTCATAATGACGGACAAAGGCACTTCGGCGTAGCGTTTCTTGCTCCTGTTCGGTCAAGGATGACCAGAACGGAAGCTGTGTCAGTGTGCGTTCCATATCAATGGCAGCTATGCTTGCCGCAGCCGTGGTCACCGCAGGTGTGACCAGCTTCGCCGTGCTCGTGGTCATGGTGGTCACAGTGAACATTGGGATCGTAGCCCAGATTTCCGCTGAGCAATGCGCTCACCGCTGCGTCAGCGTCCCCGCTGACACCGCCGTAGAGCTTGATGCCCGCTTCGGCCAGAGCTGCCTGCGCACCGCCGCCGATGCCTCCGCAAATCAAAGTGTCCACGCCGTTCTGCATCAGGAAGCCTGCCAGTGCGCCGTGACCGCTGCCGTTGGTGTCAACGACTTCCGCATGAGTGATTTTGCCGTCCGCAGCTTCATAAAGCTTGAACTGTTCGGTGTGGCCGAAATGCTGAAAAATTTGACCGTTTTCATAGGTAACTGCAATTTTCATAATGGAATCTCCTTTGCAATTTTTGTTGGATTTTTCTGTGTTGGCTCTCTGCATCCGGCAGCAGCGGCCGCAGTGAGCTGCCTCCTGTCCTCCGCAGATGCGGTAGTTTCCCCCGGTGATGTGCAGCGGTTTCCCGTGGACAAGACACGCTGCGATCTTGCGCCGTGCGCTTTCGTAAATCTCCTGCACGGTAGAGCGGGAAATGTCCATTTGCGCGGCACACTGCTCGTGGGTTTGCTGCTCCAAGTCAACCAACCGAATGACTTCGTACTCGTCCAGCGTCAGCAGGATCGGCTCGGTATTCTCGCACCCGTTGGGGCAGAAGGTATCAACTTGTGGTGCGCCACAAATCCGACGGCACCGTGGCGGTCTTGGCATGGACACGCCCTCCTTTGTTTCCGGTATATACCGATTATAACGCCTTGAACAGAAAAAAGCAATACAGATTTTTCAAAAGCCGCTGCAATTTCCGTCCTCATACAGATACGGACTGATATTCGGAGGCGGAAGGAACATGTGAGCCATGTTCGTACTGTCAGATTATCTACATTTGACAGAACTTCGCAGGGCATGATGAATGTGCTTGGATTCATTTTGAGTTTAGTTTACATGCAAGCCGTTCACGGATGGTTGTCCACCTATGAACGGCTTGTAAATTCTCAAAAATTTTTTAGTCCCTACTTGACACAAGAAGACATGAGTCGGATCGGGCGTAACTATCTGGAAGTAGGAATGTACACCGAGATTACATTTCCGCAGAACAATGTCCGCTTCATTGCAGTCAACAGCGGTGTGGACAGTTCCAACCAGAGTGACAACGAGTTTGCTCCTTTTTTGAATATCATAAACGAATTTTATGTTAAGGACGGCAGCAAAAAGGTACGGGCATCCTTGAAGCTGAAAGGAGAGTCCGGTGAGCATTTGACTACCATACCGCCCTACGGCTATGTGAAAGACGCAGAAAACTCCGAGCAGTGGATTGTCGATGATGAAGCCGCACAAGTTGTCAAACGCATCTTTGCTTTATGCATGGATGGTAATGGTCCGACACAAATCGCCCGTATACTCAAAGAGGAACAAGTGCTGACACCTACTGTCTATCAGGACAAGCAGAAACGGAAAGTGCGCTGTGCTTTGCCCGACAATCCCTATGGATGGAACGACAGCACAGTATCGGGCATTCTGGAACGGATGGAGTATTGCGGACACACCGTAAACTTCAAAACGCACCGACAGTCTTACAAGATCAAAAAGACCATCGAGAACCCACCGGAGCAATGGAAAATCTTCCGCAACACGCACGAAGCCATTGTGGATGAGGAAACCTTTGAACGGGTACAGGAGCTTCGCCGCAACAAGCGCAGACCGGCTAAAACGGGTAAGAGCAATTTGTTTTCCGGTGTTGCCTGCTGTGCCGATTGCGGAGAAAAACTGTACTACTGCACCACGCAAAACTTTGAGGAGCGGCAGGATCATTTCGTTTGCTCTACCTCTCGGAAGAAAGGCAAAGATGTGTGCGGAACACACTTTATCCGAGCAATGGTATTGGAAAAGGGCGTACTGAAATTTCTTCAAATCCTCCTTTGGTACATATCCGATTGCGAGGACTTGTTCCGTGAAAAGCTCGGTGCCAAGCGCAAAGAAGAGTTCAAAAAAGAGCTGGCTGCAAAACGCAGACAGCTCACACAGGCACAGCGCAGAATCGAAGAACTCGACCGACTGTTCAAGCGGATTTATGAGGACAATATTTCGGGTAAGATCAATGACAGTCGTTTTCAAAAGCTATCCGTTGATTACGAAAATGAGCAAACGGAGCTGACGGAAAAGATGCTGTTATGGGAACAGGAAATCGCCAAGCAGGAGGAAGAAGCGGACAGCATCGAGCAGTTCATCCGCAGAGCAAAGAAATACCCAGAACTGACGGAACTGACACCGGCAGTCCTGCATGATCTTGTGAATAAGGTATATGTTTGTGCTCCCGACAAAAGCAGCGGACATAGGGTGCAGGATGTACGGATCAGCCTCGCCTGTATCGGATTCCTGCCCGAAAGCATTATTACAGAAATGGTCAATCACGCAGTAAAAAGCAGAACAGCGTGACTTCACGCCACGCTGTTCTTACTAAACGCTATAAACCTGTCTTATTACGAGCTGCCTTCGGGTGGTTTTTTCGTTTTATTCAGAACGAGCGGCCGCTGCCGCCGTGGCTTTCGCCGGAAGAGCTCGTATGCATGGACGTGCCGCCGGAGGATGAATCGTTATCCTGCGGACGCGCAGTCCTGCTGACATTCCTGTAAAGATACCTGTCCGCGCTGTGGTCAAGCCGGAAGCTGCCGGGTATCGTGTATTCCGCGGCACCGGCGCGGCTGTCAACGGTTTTGAGCTGGCGCTTCATGATTCCGACCGGTATGAGCGCAAGCAGCGCGCCGAACAGCACCGAAAGCGCCGCCAGAAGCGGAGAGAACTGCCGGGGCATATTGTTCACATCATATGCATTCCCGTTCCTTGCAGCGTCAAGCAGCTCCGCGCTCACGGTGATAAACGCCTCAGCCGCGCCGCCCCAGTCATTGTCTCTGAGATACGGCAGATACCTGTCATGCACATAGCTCTGACCGGCATCGGTGAACGCCTCGGCGCCGTAGCTGTGAACGGTCAGCCATGTTTCCCGGTTCACCGTATCTACGACAAGCATTGCACCATCGTCGTCCAGCCCATAGCCGTAGCCGTTATAGTCGAAGAAATCGTCGGCATAATCCATTATATTCATGCCGTCCGTCCCGGAGACAAAGGCGACCGCAACATCGCACCGGTATTTCTCGCTGACACTATCCGCAAGCGAGTTGAGTTCTGCAAGCTTGCCGCCGTCTATAACTCCGGACTGATCGACAACCCGCGGGAGCTGACGTTCGGCAGGTATAGTGCGCACGGAGGCTGACGGCTGCTCCGCCGCCGGACTGAGCGGCTCTCTGTCCGCAAGAAGCCCGGACGCCTTATTGAGATACGCCTCTACCGCATCATTATAGTAATCCGGTTCGATATAAGCGTTGAGCAGCGTGTCAAGATCGCTGCTGTCAAAATACTCCGCCGCGCCGTCGCTGGCATAGATATAGTACCTGTCGGCCTCGTCGCAGTCAAAGACCATAACGCCGGCCGTATAACCCATATCATCATCGTACAGCTTCCGGGCGCGCTCCTGCAGCGTCATCCCGTCAAGCAGGGTACACGAAGCGTAACACACTGCGACGCCGTAAGAGTCGTATATCTCCTGCGCAAGCAGGTTCATTTCCTCCGAATTGGTGGTATTGCCGTTATAATCAAATATAAACTCCGCGCCGCCGGCATATGCCGGCGCTCCGGCCGAAAGCACGAGAACGAGCGCGAGGATAAGAGAGAACAGTCTTTTCTTCATGGCGCTCCCTCCTTACATGAACAGCAGCCAGTTCAGGCCGAGCAGAAGCAGGGAGAAAATGCCGGTATAGAGAAGCTGCCACTTGAATTTGAGCTTCCTGTCCATGGGCAGATTACCGACGAACTTCCCCGTCTGGCCGTTCATGGCGAAAACGTATTTTTTGCCGTTCCACGTCGTGTTGAGTATCCACACCGGAAGCAGCGCATACTTCGCCCTGCCGTTTGAGATGCGTATCCTGCTCGCCTTTGGCGTGACTGAGCCGAACCCGGCTGTGGTTGACATAAAACTGTCGCTGACACTCTGCTGTATACGCTCGTTTGCCTGTCCGACGCATTCCTTTGCATTGACGTCGTATTTATCGGCCATATATCCGGCGAGATAGGCTGTCTTGAAATCCACGGCCTGCGAGATGTCAAACGGTTCTATGGACTCCATGAGCTCGTTGTCCATCTTCTCCGAGCCGTCCACCGGTACATTGTCAAAGGCAATGCTGCCGCTGCGCTCAAGATCAAAATACGACGTTTCAACATAGTCGTATTCACTGTCGGACCATGCCCGGGTCTGCGTGCCGCCGTATGTAATGTCCGCATCCGCATACGCGTCAAAGAGCCAGAACGGGACATATATGCCCTTTACCTCGTCAAGATGATTCTCTTCGGTGAAGAGCTTCGGCAGAAGCTTTTTGCCGCGCAAATGTGCGCGCAGCGCCGCCTTGGCCTGCTCCTTGTCATACTTGAACGGTACGACAAGATCGGGCTTGAGGCCGCCCGTGAGCGCCGACGGGATTATTGTCGGATTGTCACAATATGGGCAGCTCGTTGCGGCGGTGGTCTTTTCGCAGATAAGCTCCGCGCCACAGGACGGGCAGTTGTACACCTTTACTTTTCCGGCGTCTTCGCCCCATTCCGTTCCGGCATCGTTAAGCTGCCAGCCGTCGACCTCAGAGCTCTGCTGCGCAGCGCTCTCTTCCGCCTGCTGCGCAGCCGCGGCGGACTTGCTGTTTTTTTCGTCATACAGCGCTTCTATTTCGGCCACTTCAAACGTGCTGCCGCAGTAGTCGCATTTGAGCTTGCCCTCGGCGCTGTCAAAGTGCATCGGCCCCGTACAGGCCGGACACTGATAGTTAGTTACCTGAGTCGGCATGTCTGTCACCCCTCATTTTCTGTTTCATCGCTCTCCGGCACTGCCTGAGAAGCGTCAAAGCTGTCCGGCATATCCTCGCCTGCGTCTATCGCGCGGAGATACCAGTCCTTATAGAAATACGGAAGAAGTTCGGGCGCCGTGCTCTCCACATCGTCCCACACGGTTCCCCACGGACGGAGAACGATCTGGTAGTCAAAGCTGCCTTCTTCGGATTCATAGTGGCCGTTGTCAATGACGAGCATATTTTCAAAGCCATAGGCCGCCGGATCAAGCTTCCACTCGTCCGGCTGTATCTGCGTGAGCCAGAAGCTCCCGCCGGTCGAGCTTGCGATCCCCATAGGCTCATCCGCGCTTACAGAGCCGACGGATATTTTCACATCGCCCATCGGGCTGTCCGCGCTCATCTGCTCATCCCAAAGCACAAGGCTTCCCGTGCCGCCGGCATCTATGCTGATCCGCGCAAAGCAGTCGTAACCCTGCCGGTCAAGGACTGCCCAGTCGCCGTCTGCATTGCTTATCGCCCACCAGCCGTACCAGCCGCCGTTCCACATGCTCTGCAGTCCGGTCTCCCCGTCGTCCGCTGCGCCGTCGTTATCAGGCTCGCTTACGGCTATCTCCGCGCCGCCGAGCGTGAACACATGCACAAGGCCGGAGTCGAGAATATTGAGAGTGCACACTCCGTCCGCAAGCGTCCCATGGGAAACGCCTCCGTCCGTCACAAGATCGAACACCCCGTCCTTATTGAACCACTTGCCCTCATAAGCCTCGCCCCCGAGCGTCAGCACGGCTCTGCCGCGGCTTTTCAGCTCCAGTGTTGCCGTCTGCTCATATATGCTTTCCGGTTCAAACGCCTCTCCGCCGGAGCGAAGCTGAACAAGGCTGTATACTCCGAGGGCTTCATCTCCGGTCTGTCCGCAGGCCGTGAGCGCGCACAGCATGAACAATGCCGCAAGCACGGCTGTGACTCGGGTGATGGCTTTCATTCTTTTCCTTCTTCTCGTGTTTTTCCATGCAGCGCCGCTGAGGGACAGCGGCGCTGCTTACATAGTTTATCCGATCACGTCCCCGTTATCAAAGGGGTCTCCGCACTCGGGACAGAACTTTGGCGGATGAGCCGGATCCTCCGGCTCCCAACCGCACTTATCGCATCTGTACTGCGGTATGCCGCTGGGCTTCTTCGCACCACATTCGGAACAGAATTTGCCTTTGTTCACCGCGCCGCAGGAGCAGGTCCATGTATTCGTCTCCGGCTTCTTCGTCCCGCACTCAGGGCAGAACTTGCCTGTGGCCGCTGCACCGCAGCTCGGGCACGTCCATCCGTTTGCCGCGGGCTCCGCCTGGGGCGCGCTCTGCGCCTGCCGGCGGGCGCTCATATTGTAAAGATCCTGTGCGTTGACACCGCCGGCCTGATTGGCCATATTCATGCCCATGAACGCCATTGCAGGGCCTGCGTTCTGATTTGCCGCAGCGCTCTGCATCGCCGCCGCCTGCGCGCCGACAAGATGCGCCGCCGCCATGCCGGGGTCGCGGAAGGCCGCGTTGCGCTGGAGCTCCTTTATCATTTTCTCGTCCTCTTCGCTGGCTTTCACACTGGAAACACCGACGGAGACGATCTCAAGACCGCGCAGATCGCGCCATTTGGGCGACAGAACGTCGTTGAGCGCCTGCGCAAGCTCCATCGTATGGCCGGGCAGCGCCGAGTATCTGACGCCCATGTCGGATATTTTTGCAAAGGCGGGCTGCAGAGCCGTGAGCAGTTCCGTCTTGAGCTGGCCGTCAATTCTGTCACGGGTATACTCGCCCGTCATGTTGCCGCAGAGATTGGTGTAAAACAGTAGCGGATTGGACATACGGTAGCTGTACTCGCCGAAGCAGCGTATGGAAATATCCACGTCGAGGCCGATATTCCTGTCTACCACGCGAAACGGCACGGGGGACGGAGTACCGTACTTGTTGCCGATTATCTCCTTGGTATTGAAATAATACACGCGCTGGTCCTTTGGCGCCTGACCGCCGAACGTGAAGCGCTTTCCGATGTTTTTGAACACCTTGCCGATGCTCTCGCCGAGACTGCCGGAGAAGATGCTGGGCTCCGTGGAGCTGTCGTATACAAATTCGCCGGGCTCCGCGCATACTTCAACTATCTTTCCCTGCTCTGCAATGAGCATGCACTGGCCGTCGGCCACGGCGATAACGGAACCGCTGCTGATGATATTGTCTTCGCCTGCTCTGTTTGACGAGCGGCCCGAGACCTTTTTTCTGCCCTTTACGGCAAGAACATTGTCTCCAAGCGCCTCACAATAAAAATATTCCTTCCACTGGTCAGCCAGTACTCCGCCGGCAGCGCCGGACGCGGCTTTGATCAAACCCATATTTTTCTCCTTTCGATCCGCTTAAATTTTCATCGGTTATATAAAAGCAAGCTACTCACCATGCATATGCGGTTTACAGCTTGCTTTCCATTACTTCTTTCTTTTTATCTATTACTTCGCTGCTGAAAAGCTTCCGGCGCTTATTCTCCGCTCTTTCTCTTCATCAGGTAGTATGCGCCGCTGCCGCAGCCAACGAGCAGCAGTGCGGACACGGGGATGAGCCACCAGCCCGTGCTGTCGGTGCTCTTGTTGACAGTGCCGTTATCGGAGCTGTTGTTCACGTTCGCGCCGACATCATTGCCGCCGACAGTGCCGGAGGGTGTGGTCGGAGTGACGGGAGCCGCAACATTATTGTTGGACGCGGATGCGCCGCCCTGATCTATCTGGAGGCTGTCGAGCGTACTTGCCGCGCTCGTATCGGTGCCGGCAGGGATTATCTCGCTCTTGTTGGCCTTGCATACGGTGCAGGTGTAGAGCCTTGCCCCGTTTGTGGTGGCGGTGGGCTGCTTGGTGATAACGCCGTCATCCCAGCTGTGGTCACCCTTGGGTATGACCTCAGTCTGCACGTCGCCGCACTCTGAGCAGGTGCGGGATCTTATGCCGGTGGAAAGGCAGGTGGCTTCCTTTGTGATCTCCCACTCGCCGTAATCATGCACGTGCTCTCCGCTGTCCGTGCCGTCTGCGGAGGTTCCGTCCGTGCCGGTCTTGCCGCTGCCCGATGAGGCCGCTGCGCTGACATTCACATAGAAGGTCGCGCCGGACATTCCGTAGCTCAGCTCAACGGCAACTCTTCCGGTGCTGTCGAGCCTGGAGGGATAAAGCGACAGGCCGCTGCCGTCGTAGGAATCCCAGTAGCTTCCGTTCGCATCGTACACGCGCACGACAAGTCCCTTCAGGCTGACGCTCTCGCCCTTTGTGTAGCTCGTTCTGGACGGGGCGCTGAGTATCTCAATGCCGCTGTAGGTGACGGCAACAAGTCTGGACTGCGTCTCAGCGCTGCGCATATTGCCGATGACCGTGTAAACGCCGACGCAGTAGTAGGCCGTGCCCGCAGTCTGGGGAGGAGTATATGTATCGGAGTACGCGCCGGGGATGGCCGTCATTGTACCGGTGCTGCCGGTGTTTGCCGCGTACCACTGATAATGCAGCTCACCGCCGTCGGGCGAATACGCACTGACCTGAAGCGCCGCAGGCACATTGCCTATGGAGCCGTTCATATCGGAAGGCTCCGAAGAGATGAACGGAGCCGTTATGCCGTAGGACAGGGTATAATCATCTTTCACGTTATTGCCGGCCTGAGACCATCCGCCGTCGGAATAGTCCGATCCGCCGAAAGAATCCGGCTGAGGCAGCGAGCCGTAGCCGTAATCATAGGAGTCCGGCTGGGGCAGGACGCCGACCGCAAAAGCAGAGCCCGGCAGCAGGCAGAACACCAGTACCAGCGCGAAAACAATGGCTGTGATTTTTTTCATATCTTTCTCCTCCGTATGCTGCACGCGGTATACGACACCGCGCTGTTTCTTTTCAGAGTATTCAGTTTATTATACAACATATTTTAAAAGCATGCACTATTTTTTTGATACGCACATCACTTTTTTACCGGTCAGCTTAGAAAAGCCTCCCGTTTTTATGCGTTATGTCAACCTATGGCTGCTTCTTTTTTCTGTATTTGGCTCTTGTCGCCTCGACCAGGTTTTCCGCCGCGCCGTTTTCACCGTTCACAAGCTTCATAAAAGCAGACATCTGCTCATCGTCAAAAGCTCTCGACATCCTGCCTATTGCGCGGAACGGCATATTCATGATAAAGCTCATGTTCACCGCACCGTCGAGCATACCCGCGGCGCTGCACGCATCGCGCGCAAGCTTCAGCGACTTGTACAGCGGACGGCCAAGCCCTTTTTTCAGGTATTCGCCCTGACTGATATTGTCGTTTATGCCAAGCCTCGCCTGCTTTTTCCATTCCCTGCGCGGCGGTCTGCGCCCCAGCAGAGCTTCAAAGCTCTCATCCGGCACATGCATGACGTCCGCAGTATAGTACGGTGCAAAGGCCTCTCCCTGATACGGGTTTTCAACGTCTTCGCCGGATCTTGTCACGGCCGCGCGCAGGCGTATATCCGCGGAAGATGCGCCGACAAGCAGCTCATACTCGCCCGGCTCGACCACCCAGCGGTTTTCCGTCACGCTCCATACGGCAAAGCTGCGGTCATTCAAACTGATGCTCAGCTCCCGCTCCTCTCCCGGTTCAAGATACGCTCTCGCAAAGCCCTTCAGCTCCTTTACCGGCCGGAACATACCGCCCGTATGCGCCGAAACATAGAGCTGCGCGACCTCCGCGCCGGGGACGGCGCCGGTGTTTTTCACCCTGAAGCGCACGGTATCTCCGTCAACGCTCATATCGCTGTATTCAAACTGCGTATAGCTCAGGCCAAAGCCGAATGGATACATTGCCGGTACCTTTGCCGTGTCAAAATAGCGGTAGCCGACGAATATGCCCTCTCTGTACTCCGCCGTGGCCTCGCGCCCCGGGAAATACGGCGACGACGGCACTGCACCGAGATTCAGCGGTATAGTCTCGCTGAGTTTTCCGGACGGATTGGCCTTGCCGGTAAGCAGCCGCGCCATCGCCATTGCCCCGGCCTGTCCGCCGAGATAGCCGTGTATTATCGCTCTTGCATACCGCTGCCACTGCATTTCAACGCTGCACCCGCAGGAGAGCACGACAATGATATTTTTATTTACCTCATATATAGCCTTTAACAGTTTTATCTGGTTTTCCGGCAGGCGCATGCTCTCACGGTCAACGCCCTCGGCCTCGTCCGTCTCGCTGAGACCGAGATACAAAAGCGCAACATCGGCACTCCCGGCAAGCTCCACAGCCGCGCGCAGCAGCTTTTCATCATCCCGGCCGTTTCTTTCAAATCCGGGAGCATAGCCCTTTATATTCATGCCGCACTGCGGCAGCGCCTGCAAAGCGGTGTCCATCAGCGTCGGCACGATCTTTGAGCTTCCCGCCCCCTGATAGCGCGGCTTTTCCGCAAACGGCCCTATGAGTGCGACCGTTCTGTTCCAGTCGTCCACGGGCAGGATACCGCCGTCGTTCTTCAGCAGTACCGCCGTCTCCTCTGCCGCACGCTGTGCGAAAAGGTGGTGCTGCGCCCTGTCGTACTTAACATCCCTGCCAAGCGCTTCTCCCGTGGTGAACACCATGGCAAGCAGTCTGTCGACCTGCTCGTCAAGGAGCTTTTCGTCAAGCCGGCCCTCTCTGACGGCTTCGGCTATCTGCTCATCCGTTATTCCTCCGCACGACGGCATTTCCAGCGTCAAGCCAGCTTTCAGCGCCGCGGTCCTGTCATTATTTGCGCCCCAGTCGCTCACGACAACGCCGTCGAAGCCCCATTCATTGTACAATATATCGCGCAGAAGATGCTCGTTCTCGCTGGCATAGACGCCGTTGACGCGGTTATAGCTCGTCATAAGCGCCTTGACGCCGCCCTCCCTGACAGCTATCTCAAATGCCGGCAGGTATATTTCGCGCAGAGTGCGCTCGTCAAGCACGGAGTCAACGGTCATGCGCCGCAGCTCCTGCGAATTTGCGGCATAGTGCTTGACGCAGGCATATACCCCCTGCGACTGTATGCCGCGGATCAGCGCCGCCGCCATCTTCCCTGCGAGAAAAGGATCCTCGGAGTAATACTCAAAATTTCTTCCGCATAGCGGGCTGCGTTTTATATTCACGCCCGGGCCGAGCACCATGCTCACCTTTTCCGACACGGCCTCGCGGCCGAAATACTCGCCCATCTGTTCGAGCAGTTCCTCGTCCCATGTGTTGGCAAGCCCCGCCGCCGTTGGGTAGCACGTTGCGGGCACGGACCTGCCGAGGCCAAGATGGTCGCCCTTTCCGCCCTGCTTGCGCAGACCGTGCGGGCCGTCGGTCATCATCACCGGCGGTATGCCGAGGCGCTTCACTGCCTTTGTATGCCAGAAATCCGCACCGGACATCAGCGAAGCCTTCTCGTCCAGCGTCATATGACTTATCAGAAAATCGTACTTCAATTTATTATCCATCATAGCTCCGTTTCTCTCCGGCACGTCATTTCAGCAGATGTCCGCCCACCGGTTCGGACTGCTCAGTCCGCCGCTCTGTGCGTTTCGGCCCGAAAATGCCGCCGAAAAATACGCGTGTCCTGAATATCCTGTAGCCGCACAGCTGTGCGCGTCTCTCGTCCGCGTTCAGTCCGGAAAGGCTCTCCAGCCAGTAGCCGCGGCGCAGCTTTTCTGCAATTCTGAAAGCTTTTTTCTCCTGCGGCGTTACATAGCCGCGCTTTCTGTTCAGGTAGGCTTCGGCCTGCACGATAGCCTCTTTCTTCAAGCGCCTGTCTCTCGCGTCCATAAAGCCCCTCCGTATTATATATTTATATGTTTTTATAATAACACATTACGGCATACTATGGAAGAGGATACGCGCGAAAAGTCGCGCATATATGTTTAAAAAACGGCTGGCAGCAGCTGTGATGAAAGCTGCTGCCAGCCGGGGCAGATCACATGCCTATTATGTTTTTGATCCTTTCAAAAAAGCTCTGCACGGAGGTAACGACCTTCTTGACCGACTGCACAAATCCAACGACCTGAGTTTTTGCAGTGGAGACCTTGTTGAGCGTGTTCTGCACTTCCTCGACGCGGCTTTTCAGCTGATCTGCATCAAGCCCCTCGAGCGAGCGGCACAGAGAGATGAGCTGGTTTATCTGCGTCTCGGTGAGGCTGACATTATACTGCGCGGCTATCTGGATTATCTCCTGACGTATCTGGTCGTCCGTCATGTTCTGCGTCTCACTGAGCATCAGCTTCAGATCCTGCACTATGGACGTGGAGTCCATGCTGCCGATCTCCTGTGCAAGCTCTCCGGTTATGGTGAGTTCCTGCGTGCTGACGAGCTTTGCAATATCGTCGATCTTTTTGCCGGTCATGTCCTCATAGGCTTTATATATACCCGTGAGCGCCGCGGTGCCGCTGACCTCAAAGGGTGCGGCAACGATTATGCGCGCGTCGGTGATGCCCGCCGTGGCAAGCGCCTGAATATACATTTCAGGCGTACACCATGTGATGTTGCTCGTGGTGACATTCATGCCCGCGCCGGAGCCGAGAAGCTCTACGTAAACGCAGGATATGGAGCGCGAGCCGATGATCGACGAATCGACATAGCCCTCAAGGTACTGGCGTTCCTCGGCATTGGTGACGAGAAGCTGAGGCACAGTCCCCTGCTGCACGCCGAAGGCTGAATACACCTGCGCGACCTGCTCTGTCGTGAGATCCGCGCCGATGACCGCGCGGCTCTGCGTATTGTCGGCAAATGCCGTGCCGCCAAGCGATAATATCAACATAAGAACAAGAATAAGTGAAACTATTCTCTTCATAGCAACCATTCCTTTCCCGATCTGCTTTGTTTATATGACGCACAAATATGCGTTTTGTTCCATGCGGTATAAGAATGTATCACAGTGCGCCGGATAAGTAAACTGTATTTTGTTAAATTTACTGCGTGCCCTGTACATACCGCTTTTGAACTTGACGTATTTTTCACCAGCGTTTATACTGGCTGTACTCGGAAACCATTATCCCGGCAAACCATTTATTTAAGGAGCTTGAGAATGAAAGTCATTATTGCGGAAAACTATTCCCACGAAAGTTCACTTGCGGCAGACATCATCGAGAGGACTGTACGCGCCAAACCCGACTGCTGCCTTGGTCTTGCTACAGGCTCCAGTCCTTTGGGCATGTATAAAGAGCTCGCGCGCCGCTGCAATGAGGAGGGACTTGACTTTTCCCGCGTTAAAAGCGTAAATCTTGACGAATACGCCGGCCTTGAGCCCTCGCATCCCCAGAGCTACAGATATTTCATGGACAGCAATTTCTTTGACCATATCAATATTGATAAAAAGAACACCTATGTTGCCAAGGGCACCGGCGATGCCGAAGCCAATATCCGCGAATTCCGGGCTGTACTCACTGAAAGCGACGTGGACATTCAGGTACTAGGCGTCGGCCCTGACGGGCATCTCGGCTTCAATGAGCCCGGCGAAGCGCTGCACGATATGGCGCACATGGAGCCTCTCGACGAGAGCACTATCGATGCGAACGCCCGTTTCTTCGCCTCCCGCAATGAAGTGCCGCGCTATGCTTTCACCATGGGCATGGGCGACATCATGCGCGCCAAAAGCCTGCTGCTTATAATCTCCGGCAGCAAGCAGGACGCCGCACGTCAGCTTCTCATGGACGGCAAGGTGACGACCGGCTGCCCCGCGACCTTTATGAAGCTGCACCGCGACGCCACGGTGCTCATCGAAAAAAAGCTGGCCGATGAGATCGGCTACGAAGGCTGAACGTATATTCCCAGCTACGATCCATATCACTTCCCGCCTCTGCACACAATATGCTGAGGCGGGAAATTTATGCTTGTTTATTATATTATGTAAACAATAATATGTATATTAAGTTATGTAAATCTTCTGGCATAGCCGCAGCGTCTACAAAGCGGCTCCTGCGCTTTGCGCGCTGAAAAGCCGTTGTAGATCATCTGTGCTCTTTCGGTTGACATAATGTCATCAATTGTACTGTCAAATAAATTTCCAAGGGCAATATCGCCCTCGTGGTCAAGGCAGCACGGCACAACGGTGCCGTCAGCAAGGACGCCGATCTGATCGCGCAGCCCATAGCAGAACACCCGCTCTCCCCTGTCCGCCGCGTCCATATCCGGCCAATCGAACCTTTCGCCGGGTTCGAGCCATACATGCCCGGCAAGGCCGAGGCTTGCACGGCTGGTGCGCCATGGCCGGGGAAAATGCCGCGACAATATACTTTCTATTTTGCCGTTCAGCTCCTCCAGTCCGTTTTTATTCCACAGGCGCAGCACGCAGAGCTTCCCGCTCTGTCCCATGCCGGCAGCAAACGCCGCACACCGGTTTACATAACTTTCAATTTCTCCGCCGCTGTTTGCCTCAAAGGACTGGAGGGATATATTCACCTTGTGCACCGCCGGGGAGTTGAGCAGGACAGCGCCCCTATCCCCGAGCAGAGTCCCATTCGTAGTGATTATCACCTTGAATTCCAGCCCGTGCGCGATGTTCAGCAGCGTTCCAAGCTCGGGGTGCAGCAGCGGCTCTCCCATAAGATGAAGATACAGATAGTCCGTATAAGGCCGGAGCTTCGATGCCAGAACGCCGAATTCGTCCGCAGTCATAAACCGTTTTTCCCGCTTCGTGCCGGGGCAGAAGGCGCAGTTGAGATTGCAGACATTTGTTATTTCAAGATAGGCTTTTTTGAAACGCATGGTTTGCCCCTCTCTTTCCATCCGCATTATAAAATACGGCGCGCTGCGGGCCTGAAAGCCGTGTCACGCAGCGCGCCGTCACAAACGCAGATTATATCAGAACATGCCGCCGGGGAAACCGGGCAGTCCGCCGTTGAGCTTCGCCATGGACTGGCTGGTCTTGTCGTCCGCCAGCTTGAGAGCGCCGTTTACGGCCGCAACGATCAGATCCTGAAGCATTTCGACATCATCGGGATCTACGACCTCGGGCTTTATCTCAATGGACTGGAGCTCGCGCGTGCCGACGATGGTCGCCTTGACCGCGCCGCCGCCTGAGGTGAACTCAAACTTTGTAGACTCCAGCTCCTGCTGCATCTTCATGAATTCCTGCTGCATCTTCTGAGCCTGTCTCATCATATTCATCTGGTTGCCGCCGGGATAACCGCCGCGGAATCCGCCTTTTGCCATTGTTTTATCCTCCAGTTTTATTTTTTGTATTTTTGTTTTATATTCTGGGCCTGCGCCTCATATAAACCTTACTTCCTTGAACTGCCTGAGCTCTTCCACGCTGCGCTTTTCAAACGAATCCGGCCTGAACTCCGACAGCATCACACGCACCTCGCGTCCGGCCAGCTTTGAGGCTGCCGCGCCGAACTTCTGCAGCACGTCCTGCTTGTTTATGCGCCCGTAAAGGAAGCCCGGGATACACTCGATCCGCAGCACGTTCTGATCCAGCGCGCCGCGTATTTTCTCTTTATCACTCAGTACCAGACGCACGTCGGGAGCAAGCAGCGGCGCTGCCGCTTTGCAGACCGCATCCCACATATCCGCATCCCCGGCGGGCGCTGCGCCGGCCGGTTCTTCCGGTTTGCGCTCCGGCTCAGTATCCTGTCGCAGCGCCGCTGCGGCATCTGCGCGCTCTGTTTCTGCCGGCACGGGTGACGGCTGTTCTGCCGCCGGGCTTACACGCTCCGGCACACGGCGCGGCTGTTCCTCTGCGTTCTCCGCAGGCGCATGTCCCTGCACGGTATCCGGCTGCGGCGTCGCCGTATATCCGGGCATCTGCGCAAGGCCGGCCGCCTGCGCCTCAAGGCGCGATATGCGCGCGCGCAGCTCGTCCACGCTCTCACCGAGCGTATTGTCACACAGGGAGATCAGGCACAGCTCAACGACGGTCCTCGGGTTTTTCGCCTCGCGCAGCTGCGCGGTATAGCGCTGCACCGTCTCCATCGCGCAGATAAGCTCTTCTCTTGTCATCTGCGCAGCGAAGCTGCCGAGAGTGGCGGAATCATATCCGCCCGTGACAAGGCTCATCCCGCTCTGCGGCGCGACAAGCTCTATGAGCACATCCCGCATCAATCCGCTCAGCTCTTTAAGGAAGACCGCCGGGTCCTTACCGTCCATCCACAGTCCGGTGAATTTCTCAAGCGCCGCCGCGGTATCATGCTTCAGTATGCAGTCGAGCATTTCGGTTATGCGCCTGTTCCCGGCCAGCCCCATCGCGGAATAGACTTCCCCTGTATCAATTTTTTCAAAAGCGGAACACTGATCCAGCAGGCTCAGCGCATCACGCACGCCGCCTTCCGCAAGACGTGCGATAAGTTCCGCCGCATCATGTGTAAGATCAAAGCTCTCTTGCCGCGCGACATACTCAAGATATTCCGCGAGCTGCGGCGCGTCTATTCTGCGAAAGCTGTGGCGCTGGCAGCGTGACAGTATCGTCGCCGGGACTTTCTGAAGCTCTGTCGTGGCGAGGATGAACATGAGATGCTCCGGTGGCTCCTCAAGTATTTTCAGCAATGCGTTGAACGCGGAGGTCGAGAGCATATGTACCTCGTCGATGATGTACACTCTCTTCCTGACGGAAGCCGGAGAAAAAACAGCCTCCTCCCGCAGCGCACGCACATTGTCAACACCGTTGTTCGACGCCGCGTCAAGCTCTACGACATCCAGCACGGAGCCGTCCGCAATACCTCTGCATGCGGCGCACTGACAGCAGGGATTGCCGTTCACGGGATGCTCGCAATTAACAGCCTTTGCGAGGATGCGGGCGCAGGTAGTCTTGCCCGTGCCGCGGGTGCCGATGAAAATATAGGCGTGAGACAGCCGCCCCGATCTGACCTGATTTTTCAGCGTCTCGGTAATGTGCTTTTGCCCGACGACCTCATCGAAGGTCTGAGGACGCCACTTGCGGTAAAGAGCCTGATACATTCTGCACCCTCTCTCTAAAACAAATATGGCTCTTGACAAGACTGCACACCCGACTCCGAATGATGGACCATGCCCGTTACGCCGGCAGCCGGCTCGGACCCGGCTGCCTCGCGGCACACGAAAAGCACCGCTTAATGCTGCTCGGTTCCCCGCCTGACATGGTTCACGGGTTTCCGTTGCGCGAGACCGGGTCGTCATCACTGCTTACCGGGGTCAGACGACACAGCACACACCCTCGGTCGGGAATTCGTCCCTGCTGTAGCGGATTGCAGGTTACAGGGCACCGCTGGCTCCCCAACTAGTGCAGCCTTGTCAAAAGCCACGATCATATTGTACTACAGCTTTTTAAATTTATCAACTTTTTTCTTTACAAATAAAAAATTTGTGTTATAATATACAAGCTGTCAGGTTTAAGGCATTGCAAATGCTGAACAGTCTGATAAAATATATGGGGGCGTAGCTCAGTTGGGAGAGCGTACGGTTCGCATCCGTAAGGTCAAGGGTTCGAATCCCTCCGTCTCCACCATAAGTCCACCGTGATTCCGATAGAATTACGGTGGACTTTTCTATGCCTGAAATATAGCGTCTGAACGTTACAGCGCATAAGTGCATCCCCCGCTGCGGAAAAATTCCGCAGCGGGGGCGTGCGCTGAATGATAAGCAGCTGCTCGATAATCAGACGCACAGCTTTTACGCTCCATCTTTTTAATCAAGGATATTTCCATCCGTTGAGATTGTCACGACCTGCCAAGGAATGAATTTTCCGCTGTTTTGCAATGCTTTTTTCGCCGCATACTCCAGCCCGCCGCAGCATGGGACTTCCATGCGCACAACGGTCACACTCCTGATGTCGTTATTGCGGATGATCTCTGTGAGCTTCTCGGAATAGTCCACGCTGTCGAGCTTCGGACAGCCGACGAGGGTAATATGTCCCCTGATGAACCGCTCGTGGAAAGCGGCATAGGCGTAAGCCGTGCAGTCGGCGGCAATGAGCAGCTTCGCGCCGTCAAAATAAGGCGCGTTCACGGGAACGAGCTTTATCTGTACAGGCCACTGAGAAAGGCGGCTCTGCACCACCGCAGCAGAAGCAGTCTCAGCTCCTAACGGCTCCGTGTGCCGGATCGTTTTCATCCGTGTTCCGGGGCAGCCGCCGTGAAGGCGCATCCCCTCCTGCTGCATCTTCTTCTGCTTATTGGCGAGCACCGCCGCCTCGTCATAAGCGGCAGCCTCGCGTTCCACAAAGGAGATCGCCCCGGTGGGACAGGCCGGCAGGCAGTCGCCCAGCCCGTCGCAGTAATCGTCCCTCATCAACTTCGCCTTGCCGTCCGCCATGGCGATTGCGCCCTCGTGGCAAGCGGCGGCGCAGGCGCCGCAGCCGTTGCATTTATCCTGATCGATCTCGATGATTCTCCGTTTCATTCCAATACCTCCTTGCTTTTGTGATTCGATTATAGTACAATCAAATCAACAAGTCGGTTGAATTTTCAACTAAAGAGGATCTTATGAAAGATTTTTTACCTGTGATCCGTTCCTCTCAGCTTTTCTCCGGCATTTCGGCGGATGAGCTGACCGCCATGCTCGCCTGTCTCAAAGCCGAAAAAAAGGACTTCCCGAAAGAGGCCTTTGTGCTGCGTGCCGGCGATACGGCGGACTCTATAGGTCTTGTACTTGCAGGAACCGTCCTGATCATACAGGAGGATATTTGGGGAAACCGTAATATTCTTTCCAAAGCGGGGCCGGGACAGACCTTTGCCGCCGCATATGCCTGCGCCCCCGGCGCGGTGCTGAATGTGAGCGTCACAGCGGAAACACCCGTTACCGCTATGTTTCTGAATGTAAGGCGCGTTATGGATGTATGTCCGTCCGCCTGCGCACACCACAGCCGGATCATCCGAAACCTGCTCAGCGAGCTTGCCGAAAAAAACCTGCGATTCAACGAAAAGCTCACGCATATGGGACAGCGCACCACACGGGCAAAGATCATGTCCTATCTTTCCGCCGAAGCACAGCGGCTTGGAAAATACGAATTTGACATTCCTTTTTCAAGGCAGCAGCTCGCGGATTATCTTGCAGTCGAGCGCAGCGGACTGTCGCTGGAGCTTGGCAAAATACGCGGCGAGGGGATCATTGATTTTCGCAAAAGTCATTTTATTTTGAAAGTGTAATAGCCCGGCGAACAGACAATAAATGCGAATTTTGCCTTGCCTGTATTCAAAACTGTCCAAACGGTGCGATCGCACTCGAAAAAGAACGCAACCCGGGTGCAAGATACCGAAACGAAAACATCACTCTTGGAGAGATAATAAAAGCAAACAGCCAGCGAAAAATGACGGTGTGAAAAATCACACCGTCATTTTTCGCAAGTCCGCCATAATTCGATAAATCACGGCGGACTTCTTTATGCACGAAAACCAATCAAAATACCGTTTATCAAATGTCACAGCAGCGCTTTCACGCTTTGAGCCCATGCGTCGATATTGCTCTCCGGCGTTTCAAGACGGTCGCCGCCGTCAGAGTCGAACTGCACCTGCATTTCACAGGCAAATTCCGCGCCGGGACAGCTGTTCTTCATGTCCTTGATGACATGTCCGGGCCAGCCGCCGTTCGTCATAAACGGAACTACCGTCTTCCCGGCAAAGCTCTGCCCATGCAGGAATGATTTCACGGCGGGCGCCATCGTGTACCACCACGTCGGCGTACCGACGGCAATAATATCATAACCGGCAATGCTCACGTTCAGCGGCTTCAGCTCCGGCTCAAAGCCGCGCTCGACTTCCCGCTGTCCCTGGCACTGCGGTGTCGATTTTCAGCAGGTCGCCCCCGGCGACGCTCTGGAGCTTCTTTGCAATACGCTCAGTATTTCCGTTCGCCCATGAATAGTAAACTATCAGCAGTTTTTTCATTCTTCGTTCTCCTCTTCTTTTTCAAATTGCTTCGCCACATCCTCCAACAGCCTGCGTATCGGCAGATGCTGCGGGCATACCCGCTCGCACTTGCCGCATTTCAGGCAGTCGGAAGCCCTGCGGCCGGGTTCGGTGTGGACATAGCTGTAATAATAGTCCGCATTCCAATCGTTATATATCCGCTTTGAGTTCATAACGGCAAAGAGATCCGGTATGGAGATGTGCTTGGGGCAGCCGTCCGTGCAGTAGCGGCAGGACGTGCAGGGTATGAGATGTTTGCTTTTAAATATCTCCTGCACCTTCTCCACCGCCGCAAGCTCCGCCTCATTCAGCGGCTTGAAGTCCGCCATGAAAGAGATATTGTCCTGCATCTGCTCCATATTGCTCATGCCGGAGAGCACCATCATCATGCCAGGGAAGCCGGCTGCAAAGCGCAGCGCATAGCTTGCGAGGCTGCCGCCGTGAAGCTCATCAAGAACCGCCTTTGCATCCTCAGGCAGATTCACAAGGTTGCCGCCCTTCACCGGCTCCATAACGATGACGGGCTTATTGTGCTTTACACAGACCTCATAGCACTTACGGCTCTGCACGGCAGGATCGTTATAATCCACATAGTTGAACTGGATCTGCACCGCCTCGATCTCCGGGTAATCAGACAGTATCTGTTCAAGCACCTCTGCGCGGTCATGGAAGGAAATGCCCACATGGCGCACCTTGCCTTCGGCTTTCAGGGCAAAGGCCGTCTCATATGCACAGCATTTTCTGAAATGCGGATAGTTGCCCGTCCCCTGCGCATGCATCAGATAAAAATCAAAATAATCTACGCCGCAGGCGGCAAGCTGACTTTCAAAAAGCGGGCGAATGTCCTCCTCCGTGTGGAAATAATCCGCCGTCAGCTTGTCCGTCAGAATATAGCTGCTGCGGGGATAGCGGCTGGTAAGACAGGCTTTCAGCGCCGTTTCGCTCTTACCCTGAAGATAGCCGTGGGCGGTATCGAAGTAATTGAAGCCAGCTTTAAGAAATGCATCCACCATCCGGTTCATCTCCACAGTATCGACCTCGCCGTCCTTCATCGGCAGACGCATGCATCCAAAGCCGAAGTTCCTTTTGATGTTCTCCATGTCATATCTCCTTTTCCATTTTAATGAGCCAATTAATTTTTGCCGCTTCCGTCACAGGTACCTGCCGGTAATACTGGCCTTGTTATCCCGTATCTCCTGCGGAGTTCCGCACGCCACGATCCGGCCGCCTGCGTCGCCGCCTCCGGGCCCCATGTCGATTATATAATCGGCGTTGCGGATCACATCGAGGTCATGTTCGATGACGACGACCGTCGCTCCGTTATCCAGAAGTGCCTGAAAGACGCCGAGCAGCACCTGCACGTCCAGCGGATGCAGGCCGATGGACGGCTCGTCAAAGACGAACACGGAGTCCGTCTGCATCCGTCCGATCTCGCTTGCAAGCTTCAGCCGCTGCGCCTCGCCGCCGGACAGGCTCGGCGTCTCCTCACCGAGCGTTAGATAGCCCAGACCGAGCTGTCGGAGAACGTTCAGCTTCTGGCTGACGGATCTCATATCCCGGCAGAAGTCAAACGCGGAATTTATGTCCATGTCCATGAGCTCCGGCAATGAGGCGGAAAGCCCGTCCTTATTGACAAGCTTCACGCCGCAGGCCGCCTTTGAATAGCGGGAGCCGCGGCAGTCCGGGCAGGGGATGTTCACATCCGGCAGGAACTGCACGTCAAGGCTGACGACGCCTGTGCCGTCGCAGCCGGGACAGCGCAGCGACCCGGTATTGTATGAAAAATCGCTGGCCTTATACCCGCGTTCCTTAGCGTCCGCCGAGCGGGCGAAGAGCTTCCGCAGCTCGTCGTGAATTCCGGCGTAGGTCGCCACCGTGGAGCGGACATTGATCCCGATGGGCGTGGCGTCAATGAGCTTTACATGCTGTATGCCGTCTGCGTCAATGGCGCGGATATGCCCGGGCATCGCGCGGCCGCCAGTCTTAGCCTCCAATGCGGGGACGAGGCTCTCCAATACCATCGTCGTCTTTCCCGAGCCGGACACGCCGGTGACGACGGTGAGCCTCCCTTTCGGAATATCTGCCTTCAGAGGCTTCACGGTGTGTATCTGAGACGTGGAAAGATGAATGGCCCCGTCCGCGAACAGTTCTTCCGCTGCCGCGCACCGGCGCAGCTTCGTTTCGGCCTTTCCGCTCAGGAAAGGGGCGATCTGAGACGCAGGATTCGACTTAATAGCGCTCACCGTACCCTGTGCGATAACGCGGCCGCCCTTTGTACCGGCTTCCGGCCCCATTTCCACGATCCAGTCCGCTTCCTTTAATATCTGCGTGTCGTGATCCACGAGAATAACGGAGTTGCCATCTGCCACAAGATCATGCATAACGCCTGTGAGCCCCACTATATTTGACGGATGCAGCCCTATGGACGGCTCATCCAGCACATACAGAACTCCTGTCGTGCGGTTGCGGACGGCGCGGGCAAGCTGCATCCGCTGACGCTCCCCTGTCGAGAGCGTGGCTGCCGAACGATCGAGCGTCAGGTAGCCCAGCCCCAGATCCAGAAGCCGTTTCGCGGTGCTTTCAAACGCCTCGCAGATGCTCTCCGCCATGGGGCGCATTTCATCAGTCATGCTTTCCGGCACGCTCTGCACCCAGCGGGTGAGCTCGGAGAGCGTCATGGTGCAGGCCTCATCCAGCGAAATGCCGTTCAGCTTCGGTGCGCGTGCGGCCTCGGACAGCCGCGTACCGCGGCATTCCGGGCAGACGTCCTCTTTCAGGAACTTCTCCACCCGCTTCATGCCCTTTTCATCCTTGACCTTTGCAAGCGCATTTTCCACGGTATAAACGGCATTATAGTATGTAAAATCAAGCTCACCAGCCTGATTTGAATTCTTAGCATGGTAAAAGATATGCTTTTTTTCTGCGGGGCCATGAAAGACGATGTCCTTTTCCCGCTCTGTCAGCTCACGGAACGGCACATCCGTGCGCACGCCCATTTCACGGCAGACGTCTGTCATCAGCGACCACATAAGGCTGTTCCACGGGGCTACGGCGCCGCCGTCGATCGTAAGTGATTCATCCGGCACAAGCGACTCCATGTCCACCGTGCGGACGCTGCCCGTGCCGCCGCAGCGCTGACACGCCCCCTGCGAGTTGAACGCAAGCTCCTCGGCGGACGGCGCATAAAAGTGCGCCCCGCACTCCGGACAAACAAGCTCTTTCCCGGCGGCCACCAGCAGCGACGGCTTGAGATAATGCCCGTTCGGGCAGCGGTGGCTGGCAAGGCGGGAGTACATGAGCCGCAGACTGTTCAGCAGCTCTGTTCCGGTGCCGAAGGTACTGCGGATGCCCGGCACGCCGGGACGCTGGTGCAGCGCCAGTGCGGCCGGTACATGCAGCACCTCGTCAACGCTGGCCTTTGACGCCTGCGTCATGCGGCGGCGGGTATAGGTCGAAAGCGCCTCCAGATAGCGGCGGGACCCCTCGGCATACAGCACGCCCAGCGCCAGCGAGGATTTGCCGGAGCCGGACACACCGGCAATGCCGACGATTTTCCCAAGCGGGATATCTACGTCAATATTTTTCAGGTTATGGACTTTTGCCCCTCGAATGAGCATTTTGTCTATCATGCTTTTTACTCCAGATATTACTTTATGAGCCGCGCGCACATTTTTGCGGGAATTACAGGATCACGGCGCTTTCCTCAGCTCCTGACGTATCTCCCGGAAACGCTCCGGCACATCGGAGAGCGCCATATTCTGAGGCGCATCAGTCGTACCCGCGGCCTTCGCCGTTTCATAGTACCAGCATTTATACTCCACCATTTCCATGGCGTGCCGCAGCTCTTCCATCTGCGCTTTCAGCGCCTCCCGCTGGCGGCGGAACATATCAAGGCGCAGCCCGATGGTCTCGTCGCCCTGCAGCGCCATTTCGATATACTGCTTAATGTCCTTGATGGACATACCGGCCTTCTTCATGCAGCCGATGACCTGCAGCCATTCAATATCCGAATCGCGGAACATTCGGATGCCGCCGAAGGAGCGCTCCACAAACGGGAGCAGCCCCTCTTTATCATAATAACGCAGCGTGGATGCCGAAACACCCAGCATCTTCGCCATCTCCCCAACCGTATAGACCATGAGAAATCCTCCGAAATATTTTGAAAATCTATTGACTTGAAGTGCACTTTAAGTTTTATAATATACTCAAACTTTAAGTACATCATACAACCGGAAGCCGGATATGTCAACACCCGGTGCCGGGCCGCTCCTGAATAACGGAGGGTATTTGCTTCTGTGCGCGGCGCTTCCCGGCTGTGCTGTACAGCAACATATGCGAGGAGACTTTACAATGAAATACGAAAACAAAAATGCATTTGAACAGGCAAACATGTTTGGGACAGGCACGCCCAACACGGCATACGCCAAGTTTTTTTCGGCGATTCCTTTCTTAATCCGCTCACCGATCCCAATGGCGGCCTGTTTGCCGCCAACGTGACCTTTGAGCCGGGCTGCCGCAACAACTGGCACATCCACCACGCCTCCAAAGGCGGTGGGCAGCTTCTGCTGTGCACTGCCGGTGAGGGCTGGTATCAGGAAGAGGGAAAGGCAGCCGTCAGCCTGCACGAGGGCAGCGTTATTATGATCCCCGCAAACGTCAAGCACTGGCACGGTGCAAAGAAGGACAGCTGGTTCAGTCATATTGCAGTCGAAGTTCCCGGCGAGGACTGCCGCAACGAGTGGTGCGAGCCGGTATCGGACGAGGAATACGCAAAGCTCTGAACACGAGAGCAAAAAGAACACGAAATGGACGCCGGCCGCCTGATTTTTTTATATAGATCAGGCGGCCGGTGCGCGTCGAAGGCTGTGCAGGAGCTTTTTGAACGCACTGTAAAAGTTTGCTGCTTTTCAGCCCGCGGCATTGACTGTCACCCGGTTTCGGAATATATTACATTTACGATAATGGCCGTAACTGCGTTGCCCCGTAAGGACTGAAATATAGGAGGTCAAGACGAAAATGAATTTACTGCTTACTCTGGATGAAAATTATCTGCCGCCATGCAGGGTCATGCTGTATTCTTTTTTTGCCAGCAATCCGGAAGAACGGGACGTGACGGTATATCTGCTTCACAGCGCTATCCCGGATGAAAAGCTGAACGAACTCAACGCCTTTTGCTCAGGCTTCGGCGCAGAGCTGAAGCCCATCCGTGTCGACGCCGCTCTCTTTGAAAACGCCCCGGTCAGTCGGCGTTACCCGAAGGAGATGTACTACAGGCTGCTGTCCCCGCTGATCCTGCCGCAGGAGCTTCACCGGGTACTGTATCTGGACCCGGATATACTTATTATCAACCCGCTGCGTCCCTTATGGGAACTCGATCTGCACGGAAATATCTTCGCGGCTGCCGCGCACACCGGGCTGACCGAAATGGCCAACGAGATCAATCAGGTGCGTTTGGACACCGAACACGAATATTTCAACTCCGGCGTCATGCTTATCGATCTGGACGCCGCACGGGAGGTCGTGACATCTGAGGATGTTTTCCGCTGCGTCAGCGAGCACGAGAGAGAACTTATCCTGCCCGATCAGGATGTATTCAACATCCTTTACGGCGACCGGACCATACCCGTTGACGACGTGGTATGGAACTATGACGTGAGAAACTATTCCAAGTACCTGCTCCGCAGTACCGGCAGGCATGATCTCAGCTGGGTAATGAATAACACCGCCGTGCTTCATTTCTGTGGGAAGAACAAGCCATGGCACGAGGATTATAAAAATCCTTTCGGGATGCTGTATCTCCACTATATGAACCTGACCGTGCGCAGACTGTGATAGTTTTCCGAATACTTTCGTCTTTTCAGGTTTTCAGGCGCGCCGCATTTTGCGGCGCGCCTGAAAACCATTCTGACCGTCTGAATTATCCGTCAATCAGCTTTGGTCTCTTTGAAAGCCGAAACTCACGCGGCAGCGGCCTTCGCTGTCGTAATCATAATATTTATACGCCCGCTCGTTGCCGTTGGGGTGATCGTCGCTGAAAGCCTTTTCGAGCGTCAGACGTCCCTGATCGTCATATACATACTCCTTGCGCGTCCAGAAGCGGTCGTTCACCATATACTCTTCAAGTATTTTTCCGTCTTCATTATATTTATACTCAGCCGTATATGAGAGAGAGCCGTCCGGCTCGCAGCAGAGCGCCTTAAGCAGCCGCCCTTCCGCATCAAGCTCATACCTCACCCGCCGTGGCTCAAAGCCGCTGCCCTCGCACACGCGCCGTTCTGTCACAAAGCCGCCCGGTGCAAAGTCGTACTCCGTCCACGAGCCGTCTCTCAGGCCGTCGCTATGCGCAGTCACGACGCCGTTTGCCTCACTGTATCCGGCGGCCTCAAGCGGCACGCCAAAGAGGTCGAAAATACTGACGCCGAGGGAATAGCTCCTCCAGCCGCCATCGGCATCGGTATAAGCGTTGCTGCCGTCACCGGCTGTATATATCACGGTTCTGCGGCCGCCGGCCATAGTGAGCCAGAGCGGGTTCATGCTTTTGCATGCAGAAAAAGTTCCGCCGGTCCCGTCGTCGCGGAGCATGAGTTCAAGCGTGTGCAGCTTTTCGGCAGGCAGCTCATAGCTTCTGCCGAGCTGCCGCACATACAGCTGTGCAGACGTAATACCGCTCAAGTCGCGGCCGGCATAGACATAATCAGGCTCTTCCTGCGTGCCGGCATTTTCATAGTCGGAGAACGGTTTATACGGCAGAGCGTCATACGCTTCATCCATCGACCACCCGCCTTCATCGTCGGAGAGCATATTCAGGCTGCGGCAGTATATGATCTTGCCGCCGGCTGCGGTGCATGCCCAATCAAGCCTTTCTTTCGGCGTGCCGCTGAACTGCACCCAGCCTTCCGTACTGTAGCTGTTCCGTATAAGGCTGTAGTCTATGAGCTCAAATCCTGATATATAAGGTTCGATGGACTCCTTATAGGCGATCTTGATAAAATACATATCCTCATCGGTCACAGCTCCGAAATCAGGCTCCGAGTCGAGCGTTATCATGTCTGCCGGAGACGCCGCGCCGTCATTGCCGCCGTCAATATTTTCAAAATCACTGTCCATGCCGCGTTCGGGATCTGTGAGCGCCGCCCAGTCGAAGCTGTCGGCTAGCTTTTCAAGCTCTTCATTGCTGATATCAAACTCAACGGATGCGTCTCCTATGCCGTCTATTATCCCGTCGCCCAGATAATCGGCATAGCCGCTGTGGGAAAAGCTCATGACATAAAAGGCCGTGCTCGAATCGAGCAGGATAAAGGACGCGCGTTCGCTCCTGGTGCTGCCCACCGCATTTGCAAGGTGCAGCTTCACGCCGTCAGAGCTTGTATAATCCCACTCGGTGAACATATTGACGTCTTCGATCTGTCCGACGAGATAGCCGAGCGTCCCCTTGGAGGCGCGGCGGAAATCGTACATTATTGAATACGGGAGCTCTGCGGTGTCGACCACTCCCTGCATATCAAAGGTGCCTTCCTCGTAAATATAGCCCGAGAGATAGCGGCTCTGCCAGCCGCCGTGCTCCCGCGTGAGCCGCCCTATGCCCGCAGCTTCGCAGAACGCCCGCTCCCCTTCCGGATATTCTAGCCTGCCGAGCTTCCGCAGTCCGTATTTTTCACACAACTCATCTACCTTCTGATAGCCCTCCCGGTTATATACGGCGTAGCCGCCGTATTCCTCCCACAGCTTCAGCGATTCCTCCTCCGTCAGATCGTTCGTCTTGTAGCTGCGCGGATGTGCGTCACAGTATTCGGTCAGCTCTGCGACGGCTCTGGCTTCCGGTGAGCCGGCGACTCCCTGAAGCGAGATGACGCTGCGCCCCGTCTCGCTGTTCGTGCCGATTTTCAATCCGCTCAGGCCGAACCATCCGGCGGCGGCTGCGGCTGCTGTGAAAAGCGCAGAGATTGCCGCGGCAATGAGCAGCGTGCGCCATAGCTTTTTATGCCTGCCGCGCTTTTTCTTTTCCGTGCAGTAGCCCAGTCTCGCCTGAGCCTCCTGTATGTATTTTGAATCTATGCCCGTAATGGCAGTGAGAAGCTTTTCGGAATTCACACCAATCCCTCCCCGGTCAGAAATTTTCTAAGCTTGAGCCGTGTCCTGCGCAGCATGCTGACGGTCTTGCTCTCGGAGAAGCCGAACTTCTCCGCAAGCTCTCTTACCGACGCCATGAACCAGTACCGGCTGATAAAAAGCGCCCGCTCAGTATCCGGCAGCTTTGACAGGAACCGGTTCATCGCCGCCGCTATCTCCCGCGCTTCAACCTCGCGCTCAAGGCTGTAGGATGAAGCCGTACACTCGTCAAGCTCATCAAGCGCAAGCGCGACCTCGCCGCCGCCCCGTTTAAGGGTATTCTTTTCAATGATGCGGTTAAGCGCGAGATTCCGCGTTATGCGGCCAAGATACGGCGCGAGTGCGGCGGGCCGTTTATCCGGCATGGAATTCCACGCGCGCATGTATGTGTCATTGACACATTCCTCGCTGTCCTCAACATTCTCAAGGACATTATAGGCGATGGTATGACAGTACGGGCCAAACTTTTTTACCGTCTCCGTGAGCGCCGCGTCGGAGCGCGCCCAGTACAGCTCCACTATCTTTGCGTCATCCATATCCGTGTCTCCTTTAACGTATTCTCTCGAGAGCCTTCACCTATATAAACAGCATCCGCAGGAAAGTATTGCATTAAAGTTGAAATTTTTATGGGTCTGTTTTCACCGGTTTTACAATACAGCACATGGTATTCTCTGTCAACCCGCCTCAAAACGGCCGGTACGGCCGCGAAAATGGTTGACAGGACTCGCCATGGCGTATATAATAACGCCAATCGAATCGGAAAACCTCCCGCACCACCGGGTGCGGGGCAAAAGGTGTTCAAAACCTTGCCGTAGGTACGGCATGCCGGACGGTATGCTATAAGGCAGGGTTTTGAGCATCTTTTCTTTTTCCGGGCGTATAAACAGAAAAGGAGACAAATTCATGAAGATCAAAGCATTTGCCGTTGAGGAATGGATGAATGCCTATGAGACAGGTGCAAAGTATAATATTGCCGAGACCTGCGTCAACTCCGTGTCGCTCAACGAGCTTTTCGGACTTGCAGGCGAGGATCAGGCCGAATTCTGGCGGGCTTTCGGCGAAAAGCGCCTGACTTACGGCTGCATCGAGGGCATGCCGGCTCTGCGTGATGGCATCTGCGGGCTGTACAAAACAGTAAAGCCGGAGGAGGTCATCACGACGCACGGCGCCGCCGGTGCAAACCATCATCTGCTCTACTCTCTCATAGAGCCCGGCGACCGTGTGATAAGCATCATGCCGACCTATCAGCAGCTTTACTCCATCCCCGAATCCTTCGGTGCAGACGTGAAAATGCTGCACCTCACGCAGGAAAACGGTTTTCTGCCCGATCTTGACGAGCTGCGCAGGTTGGCCGTACCGGGCACAAAGCTTATCTGCATCAACAATCCCAACAATCCCACCGGCGCGCTTATGTCCCGCGAGCTTCTCTGCGATATTGCCGGCATCGCGCGCAGCATCGGCGCATACGTGCTGTGCGACGAGGTGTACCGCCATCTCACGCAGCGCGACGAATGGTGCGACTCCATCGTCGACATATACGAAAAGGGCATATCGGTCGGCAGCATGTCGAAAGTGTTTTCACTTGCCGGACTGCGCCTCGGCTGGATCGCCGCGCACGACAGCGAGCTGCTGAAAAGCTGCGTGTCGCACCGCGACTATGACCTGATAAGCTGCGGTATGCTCGACGAAGAGCTTGCAGCGCTCGCGCTGAAGCATAAGGATGCGCTTCTCGCCCGCAACCGCGGCATAGTGCGGGAAAACCTCGCCATTCTGGACGAATGGGTCAACAGCACGCCATGCATGCGCTACACGAAGCCGCAGGCCGGTACGACCGCGCTCGTCTACTATGATCTCGACATTCCCTCCTACGACTTCTGCAGGGACATGTACTATAAAACCGGCGCGTTTGTGACGCCTGGCGACTGCTTTGAGCAGCCGCACAGCTTCCGCATCGGCTACGCCAGCGACAGCACAACACTGAAAGACGGTCTGGCCGCAATAACGCGCTATGTAAACAGCCTTTAAAATACGCGAACCGGCAGTGCGTTTCAGCACTGCCGGTTCACTATACATTTATACGTATTTATACGTCCAGATTTATGATGTCCTCATTCGTCTCACGGCGGACAGCTATATAATCGCCTTTTGCGGAGAGCATGACTACCGGCGGCCGCGGGATGCGGTTATAATTCGACGCCATTGAATAATTATATGCGCCGGTCGTACACACTGCGATAAAGTCGCCGCGCTTCGTGTCCGAATTCAGCCGGACGGCAGGCTGGATGATGTCATCGCTCTCACAGCAGCGGCCGACAAGGTCAAACACCTGCTGCTCTCCGCGCTCCGTCTCATTGAGCACGGTATACTCCGCCTGATAAAGGGCATAGCGCGGGTTGTCCGTCATGCCGCCGTCTATCGCAACATAGTTTTTATATCCCGGTATCTCCTTGACGGAGACCGCCGTATACACGGTCATCCCCGCATCGGCTACCAGACTGCGCCCCGGTTCCATTATGACCGCCGGCAGCGGGTAATCAAGCTTTTCAAACTGAGCCTTCATATATCCGGCAAGCTCTATTATCCTGCCGTGGATATCCGCTTTCTTGCCGCTTTCAAGATACTGCACGCCGTAACCGCCGCCCATGTCCAGTTCCGGCAGCACAATGCCGAGTTCGCGCCGCAGCTTATCCATAAAGCCTATCATAATAATGCTGGAGCGCTCATAGACGTCCTCATCAAAGACCTGCGAGCCGACGTGGCAGTGCAGGCCGCGCACGTCAATATTTTTCTGCGCAAGCGCCAGCCTCACGAACTCTTCCGCCTGTCCCGTCTCTATCGCAACGCCGAATTTTGAATCCACCATGCCGGTGTTCACGGCGGCATAGGTATGCGGGTCAATACCCGGTGTGACGCGCAGCAGGACTTTCTGACACATGCCGGCCCTGCCCGCCTCACGGCTTATGCTCATGAGCTCTTCGACATTATCCGCGACGAAATATCCGACATGCTGGGATATTGCAAAACGTATATCCTCATCGGTCTTTGCATTTCCATGGAAATACACGTTCTCCATCGGGAAACCCGCCGCGGCGGCAGTGCATATCTCACCCGCCGATACAACGTCCGCGCCGAGCCCCTCTTCGGCGACGATCCTGTACATCTGCTTAAAGGCGGCAGCCTTGCTCGCATACAGGACTTTTCCCTTATCGCCAAAGCCTTTTCTGAACGCATCCGCATACATGCGGCAGTTGTCTCTCACCCGCTGCTCATCCATGAGATAAAGCGGAGTTCCGTACTTTGCCGCAAGCTTTGACACGTCAAAGCCCGCAAATGTCAGATGTCCGCCGGCGTTTCTTTCTATATTTTCGCTGAGCATACTGAATCACCCCTATGCCGAAACATGATACCACCCGGCGCACGGCGTGTCAACGCCTCGATTGAGCCTGACAGATTTTCGGGCAACGGCAGAAAAAATACGGCCGGTACTTATCTCTTTTTAGGCACGTTCACCAGAAATGTCAAACATACTTGATATATGGTTGAAAAATACTTGAATTTATTGTAGTATTGTCATGCTGTTGAATACAGCAATTATAAATTGATTTAAGGAGATTAAACATGCAGGATTATATTATTGCCACATCGTCTACCTCCGACCTCCCGAGGACATATCTTGAGGCACATAATATTCCTTTCATAAGCTACACCTACACCGTAGGCGACCAGCTTTTTGAGGATGACTGCCGTGAAGAGAGCCGAGCCGCCGTATACGCCGGTATGCGCCGCGGCGATATGCTCAAGACCTCAATGATAAACGAGTTTGTATACCTCGACTTCTTCCGTTCTCTGCTTGAGACCGGGAAAGATGTGATTTTCCTCGACATGTCGAAGAAAATGTCCGTATCCTTTGAAAAGTCGCAGATCGCAGCTGAGATGGTACGCCGTGAGTTTCCTGACAGGAAGCTGTACGTGATGGACACGTTATGCATCTCCGGCGGACTGGGGCTTCTCGTGGAGAACATGGTCTCACGTAAGGAGGCCGGGATGAGCTATGACGAGGTCATAGCATGGGGTGAGGAAAACAAGCTTAAAATCGCTCACCGCTTCACTGTGGACGACCTCAAATACCTCAAGGCCGGCGGCCGCGTGTCGAACGCAGCGGCGCTTGTCGGCGGCATGCTCTCTATAAAGCCCGTGCTCTATGTCCCCAACGGCGGCACGCTGGACGTTGTAAAAAAAGTGCGGGGACGCAAGGCCGCTCTCGCCTCGATACTCGACAGCGTCAAAAATGACCTCAGCGAGATAGATACAAATGGGCTTGAGATGCACATTCTTCAGGCTGACTGTGTGTCCGATGCAGAATTCGTGCGCGACGAGATCAGGAAGGCATACCCAGATGTGGGTGAGATAAGCATCACCGGGCTTGGCGTCGTTATCGGCGCACACTGCGGCCCCGGCCTGCTGACCGTGTTCTATCTCTGCAACGGGCGCAGACCGTAAACAGAAGCGGTGAAAATTCCGGAACCGTATATTATTGAGACGGCGTGACTTCGGTCACGCCGTCTTTTTCGGTATCATGTCTGCCAACTTCAAATGACCGTGCATATCCATGCGATGACAGCGCATGCCATTTTTTGTTTTTCCTCCTATAGCTCTGGTTTTATCAGCGCGATTATAACACAATTTGCGCGTCCGTGAAATCACCAAAATGCCCCGGCAGGTTCTTGTGAAAACTGCCGGGGCGTTTTACGCCGTCTTACTGCCGCGCTTTTATCTCTACGGTCCTGCCGCCAAGATTTTCATAAATGCGGTGCGAGACCGAAAGGACCGTGCGCCCCTCGGACGCATGACGCAAAGCCTCCAGCACGCGCGCCTCTGTCTCCGCATCCAGATTTGCCGTGATCTCATCCAGAAGAAGCACTGCGGGATCTGCCGCCGCAGCGCGGGCGATCGACAAAAGCTGCCACTCTCCCTGCGAGAACATACCGTCCGTGCACACCGCCGAATAACCGTCCGGCAATGCCCGGATGGCTGCATCTATCCCGGCAAGCTTTGCAGCTTTTTTCGCCATATCCTCTGTAATGTGCGGGTCGCCAAGCGTGATCTGTTCAAGCACAGTCCCCGGCACACGGGAAAAATGCTGCTCCACGCAGCTGATGCAGCTACGCCGCTCCCGGTCCGTAATGGCCGAGACATCCACGCCGCCGATGGTGACCGTACCGGCCTCGGGCCGGTAAAGTCCGAGCAGCAGCTTGAACACAGTGCTTTTTCCCGCCCCGGTCCTGCCTATGAGCGTAACGGACTCGCCCTGCTTTACTGTCATGGAAAAATCGTCCAGAACATGCTTTTCCCCATAGCCGAAGGTCACATGCGAAAGCTCCACATCGCCCCGCGCGGCCTCCGCCCGCTCATCGGGAATGTCGCGTTCAGGCTGGTCAAGAAATGCGTCGATACGTCTAACGCCCGCCATGGCCGACTGGATGGTCTGTATCTCCATGCCGAGGCTTTCGATCGGCGCAAAAATACGGGAGATATAGCTGATGACCGCGACCGACGTGCCGACCGACATGCCGAACAGCTTCATTATCTGCGCATTGCCGGAGGCCGAGAGGAGCATGACGATACCAACCACGACGGCGTTCAGCAGCAGCACGACCGGCGAATAGACCGCATCATAAAAATTCGTGCGCTCCATTGCGGCATAGCTGTCGCCGATACGCCGGTCATAGCGGCGCTCCATATACGTCTCCAGTCCCAGCGCGCGGATGGTTCGGATATTGTGCAGCGTCTCCGGCACCTGACCGGACACGGCGGCGACGGCGCGGCGGTTATCCAGCTGTGCGGCCAGCATGCGCTTCTGCACACAGCGGGTAAATACCGCAAACAACGGCAGCACCAGCAGCAGTATCAGCGCCAGGCCGGTATTTTTTACCGCGATAACGCCCATGATCGAAATAATACGGCAGGCGTCCGCCGCCATGCTGATAATGCCGGAGGTAAAGAGCGCCTCTACGGTATCCACATCGCCGGAAAAGCGTGCGGCCACCTCGCCGGGATTATTATCCGACAGCGTACCGGCAGGCAGCCTCGTCAGCTTCTGCGACATTTCCGAACGCAGCGCGTGGGTCATTTTCTGGCCGAACAGCACCAGCAGGCTCTCCTGCGCGGAGGAAAGGATCCCCTCCAGCGCAAGGCCGCCAAAGTAGACCAGCACCGCGAGAGAGCTCAGCGGGATGCCCCCGGTAAGCCGGTCAATGATGCGGGCCAGCAGCAGCGGCGGTACCAGCGACGCCGCGACCGATGCTGCCACGCACAAAAACGTACCGGCCGTGAGCAGGCGGTATGACGACGACGCTATCCGTATGGCGGAAAACACACCGTTTTTATATCCGTTCTTCATGCCCACTCCCCTCCTGTCTGGCTTTCATACAGCTGGCGATACGCCGGGACCGACGCCATCAGCTCCTCGTGGGTGCCGGCTATGGCTTTGCCGTCCTCCATGAAGATCACTTTCTTCATCTGCGGAAAATGGTATAGCCTGTGCGAGATCAGAAACACGACCTTATCTTTTGAATAAGCCTGAAGATTTGCAAAAACGGTATCCTCGGTGCCTCGGTCCAGCGCGGAAAACGGGTCGTCCAGAACCATGACCGGCCGCGGATGCGCAAGCGTTCTTGCCAGCGCCAGCCGCTGCGCCTGCCCGCCCGAAAGGCGCGTGCCGCCGCTGCCGATCACTGTGGCGAGGCCGTTCTCCATGCCCATTACTTCCTTTTCCAATGCGGCTGCGGCCAGATACGGCATCGCGTCCTGTCGGCTTCCGCAGAGGACATTGCTCTCGATCGTATCTGCGCTGAGCTCGGTGTCATGCCCAAGATAGCCGACAGTCGCCGCGATCTGCCGCGGCGTAAGAGCGGAAAACTCTTTTTCCCCGAACCGTGCCGAGCCGCCATATGGCGCCTCGCACAGGAACACCCGCCCGAAGGTGGACTTGCCGCAGGCGACCGGCCCTGTGACGCCGATCATGTCGCCGGGATGCGCTGTAAGCGTCAGGCCGGAAAAAACCGGCTCTTCCGTATAGGCAAAAGAAAGGTTCTCAAGCTTCACATCGGCAGGCTCCGGGACCGTCAGCGGTTCAAGCATCTCCGGCGTTTTCATGAGCGGCTTGATGCGGTTCCATGAAACTTCCGCCTTCTGCACGGAGTTGAAGAGCTTTGCCACCTTGGAGGATTTTGACGTCAGCTTGGTAAAGCAGGAGAGAAAGGTCGTGAACGCCGCAATATCCCATGTGTTCCACCCCGTCCGCAGAACGTTTTTTGCGCCGAACCACAGGATGAACAGCACGCCCGCCTCCGACGCGGCCAGATACAGCGGCGGCAGCGCCGACTGCCACACATTGCTGCGCACGGCAGTTTTTTCATAGTCCTTCAGCGCGCCCTCGTACCACTCCTCACGGGCGTTCTCACAGCCGTAGATACGGTAGGTCACGGCGTTCTGCGCACGGTCCAGCGTCGCCGCGCTCAGCGCTCCCGACGCTTTTTTGTAGGCGGCCCCTGCGCGCTGCACCGGCTTTTTCATCCACGCTGCGCAGATATACGATACCGGCGTAAAAAGCAGGCCGAGCAGAGCCAGCCGCCAGTCATACGCAAAGAGCATGACCACATAGCCTGCCAGCGCCACGCCGGTATCAAAAATTTCGGTCGTAAATTTGCGCATGCCCTCCACACAGTCGTCCACGTCGGAGACGGCTTTTGTCATCAGTTCGCCCGCTCCCTCTTTTTTGAGAGATGCGCGGCTCCTTCGCACGAGGTTTGCGTACAGGACGCCTTTCATCCGGCGGTTGATGTTGTTGGCAAAGCGGCGGACATAGAAGCGCTTGACAAACCGCGCGGCCTGCACCGTCAGAGTAACAAGTATGTAGGCCAGCACCAGCACCGCCATTTTTGCGGCAGTTTCATTGCCGCCGAGAATATCGGCGAGGCACTGGGCCAGACGGCCTTCAAACCACGGAGACGCAAGCAGGCCGACGTTGTAGATCAGGCCGGAGACAGTAACAAGAAGCAGCGGAAGCCATTCCAGGCGGAAATAAGAAACGATTTTATCCGGGCGAAACGACCTGTCATTCTTCATCGTCTTTTTCATCTCCCTCAGTTTTTTTGAAGTGCGGGAACCCCGCCCGGCTCTCTTTTTTGGACGCTGTGTACAGCTTATTCAGCGTCGCCGCAAAGGCTGCGGCCTCCTCCTGTGTCAGCGAGTCTGTCAGATATTCATAAAAGGCCGCTTCTATCTCTGCTTTGGAGGTTTTCAGGCTCTCCGCCTTTTCCGTAGGGTACAGCAGCCGGCTGCGGCGGTCATCCGGCGCGTCCTTACGGACAAGATATCCCTTCGCTTCCAGATTTTTTGTTCTCCGCGCAATGGCGGCCTTATCGGCGTGCAAAAGCTCCGCAAGCGCCGCCTGCGTGCAGCCCGGATTATGACGCAAGGCATGGATCAGGTCTATCTCCGCCGTGCCGACACCCTTTTCCCGCAGCGTACACAAAACCAGTTTTTCCGCTTCCCGCGCAATTTTTGTGATCTTCCGTTCCGTAATATCCATATGCATCTCCGAGTTTCCGAAAAATAGTTGCATCTACATCGTTGTATGTACAACCATTATAGAATAGGCTCTTCCCTATGTCAATACAGCCGGGATATTTTATAACATTTCTCTCCGAAATGCAGTTGCCCCCGGCCGGCAGGAGCGCATATGCCCGCCGGTCAGGGGTAACAGGTCCCGGTATAATTTTTTCAGGACGCCTATATTTTCTGCGCCATTTTATAAGTTCCCGGCATTCTCCGCACCGGGCGGAAGCTGATGCAGCCGCCTATCATGCACAGCGGCAGCGCCGCCAGCACGTCAAGCACCGAGTGCTGCTTTACAAACACCGTCGACACGCATATCAGCACGCAGCATACGACGTTTGCCGCCCTCCATGCCGGAGAACTGAAGCGCTCCGTTTCCCACAGGGCAAGCATTGCGGCAAAGGAGCCTATCACATGCAGCGACGGGCAGACATTGGTGTCTGTATCAAAGGCGTAAAAATATGCCATAAAGCGCGTGAGTATATTGTCGCGCGCGAACACTGCCGGACGGAGATGCTGACAGGTCGGGAAAATAAGATAGATCAGCATTGTGACAGAGTATGTAATGATTATGAACCTCATCTGTTTTCTGAAAACCGGCACATCGCAGAAAAGCGTGTACGCTATCGAACCCGTGAGATACACGAACCAGAACAGATAAGGTATCAGGAAATACTCGCAGAAAGGTATCATATTATCGAGCGAGCAGTGCATAACGATATATGCGCCGGGTCTGTATGCACGCTCCACGAACCAGAATACCAGCCCGTACAGCGGCCAATAGAGCAGAAGCTTCAGGTGGCTGTATTCCTCAGTGTTAAGTTTATTGAGCGTAAACCCTCTAAAATCAGTCTTTTTCATATTTTTTCAATTCTCTGTATATTGCTTCCGCCGGGGTGCAGTCCTGCTCCCGTCTGAGCGCAGCCGACATGCGGGCGAGCCGCGCCGGATCGTCGAGCAGGCTGAGCGCCTCATCCGCGAGGCTTTCCGGCGTGTCCGCCGTGACGGCGCCGCCCCGGCTGACAAAGAAATCAAGATTATGCTCCTCACATCCGGCCACTGCGTCTATTAGCACCATCGGCAGCCCCATTGCCGCGGCCTCGGTCGTGCTTAGCCCGCCGGGCTTCGTCATGTACAGGTCGGCACTGCGCATATAAAGCGGCATGTCAGTGACCAGCGCCTCTACATGTATGTTTGGGCACATGAGGTATTTGAGCTGCAGCTTCTCGAAGAGCTTTTCGTTTGAGCCGCAGATTATCGTCAGCTCCTGCTCCGCACTCATCCGCTCCGCAAGCTGCTCCGTCAGATCAAGCAGCGGGCCGCAGCCCATGCTGCCGCACATCGCCAGAATATGCTGATGTCCGGCGGCTATCCCGAGCTCGCACTTTGCAGCGGCCTTGTCGCCGCGTCCGTAAAATTCGCAGCGCGCCGGAAGTCCGCTGGCAACGATACGCTCCTCAGGCACGCCGCAGGCGGCAAACTCTCCGCGCAGCGATTCGTCCGGAATAAAATAATACATCAGATCCGAATCCGCCGTGCCGGGCGAGCAGGTATAATCCGTCCCGACAAAAGCCGTAATTAATGTCATGGGGTGCTTTTCGAGCATGTCGCTCAGTGCAAGCGCAGGGAAAATGTGCGTGCAGATAACACTGTCAAAGGCGTTATCATAAATATAATTATACATCCTCTCTGAGCCGGAGGTCAAGTACTGATAAATCAGCGTGTCCTTCTGGAAAAGCGAGCTATGGCTTTCGGCCTCCTTATAGCCGTTCCTGAACAGCTTTGGGATACGCCGGTACATGCGCACGTGCCAGTTACATATAAACTTTGATGCGCTCTCCGATATGAAAAGCAGGGAATCCACTATCCCGCAGCTGTCCCCGTGGGCTTCAAAGCACTCCTTTATCGCCCTGGCGCAGGAATTATGCCCTTCCCCCGTGTTGCAGCTGAGAATAAGAGTATGCATCAGTGTCCTCCTGTCTTGCGCTGCTGCAGCTCATAAAGTTTTTGCAGCCTCGGACGGTTATATCTCTGGATTATAATAAACGGGACATTGCCGAAGAGAATATATATAAGCGCCGTTATAAAGCCGCAGACGCCCGGCCAGAGCTTAGGTATCGCAAGTCCGAGCACGCTGAGCGCGGAGTGCGTGAATTCGGCCACGCAGGTCTCCTGAAGCATGCGCGGTACATCCGCCAGTGATTTTGCGTCGATTCGCTTGGCCGGCATGATGTGCGTGAACAGTCTGCTCATATCCGGCACCTTCGCCTGCCACGACTTCACATGCAGGAAATCATAAAGCTTCTTTTCTTTCGGATTGCAGCGATACGGAAATCTGTCGCTTTTGAACCATGATTTCGGCAGCAGTCTCCCGATTATGAAAGACAGCACCCCCAGAACCGCCATGTAGACCGCGCAGCAAAGAAAGCCGCCTTTTTTATTCTTTCTCATTTTTCTCTCCCTCTGACCGGCATGCCGGTTGGGTTCCGCCGGTACGGCAGACTCCCCCAATCTGCAAATATCTTAACGCAAAATTTGCAACGAAACCTCAATTCAACATCAACGTTTCGTGAAGTTCAGTTGAATATGCGTTGAGTATTATATCTTAGTATAATGTAAAAAAGCGCGGAACCTTGTCCTGCGCCGGTTTTTATGATATAATTCACATCACCAGTTTACTACACAAGGAGGACGAAATGGGAAGAACACTGCGCAGGATAATATCCGTACTGCCGGCCGTTGCGATACAGGTGCTCGTGCTGCTGGCTCTGATAAAATGGCTGTCGCCGTATGCGGCAGTGATAAACCTCATTCTCTCCATACTGTCTATTCTGCTCGTGCTGTACATTATTATCAAGCGCGAAGAGACCGCGTACAGAACGCTGTGGCTGCTGGTCATCCTGTCGTTCCCTGTCGCCGGCGCACTGCTGTACCTGCTGTTCGGCAACAGGCGCACAGCGCGTCCGCTCGCAAAAAGGCTTGAAAAGTCCGTGCCGAAGGAAAAGCCCAACAACACGGCAATAATGAAGCTGATGCACGAGCAGAATCCGCGCCTTGCGCAGACCTTTGAATACGTGCACAGGAAATCCGGCTTCCCCGTCATGGCAAACGAGGGCGCGAAGTATTACCCGCTCGGCGACGATATGTTTCCCGACATGCTTGAGGATCTGCGCAGTGCGGAGAAATTCATATATGTAGAATATTTCATCATCCACCACGGCGTGATGTTCGACTCCATTGTCGATATATTAAAGGAGAAGGTCAGGGAGGGCGTCGACGTGCGCGTGATGTACGACGATCTCGGCAGCATATCCACCTTTTCCTGGCGGGACCAGCGCGAGCTCACCGAGCAGGGCATACGCTGCGTTGCATTCAATCCCATGCTTGCAATAGGCGGCACGCTCAACTACCGCGACCACAAGAAGATGCTGATAATCGACGGAAAGGTAGCATATACGGGCGGCGTCAATCTGTCGGACGAATATATAAACCGCGTGGAGCGCTTCGGACACTGGAAGGACATAGGCTTCCGCATAACCGGTAAGACCGCACAGAGCTTCACCGAGATGTTTCTCCAGTTCTGGAACGCCTTTGCCGACTGGACTCCCGAAGAGACGAACTTCACTCCGCCCGAGCAGGACGGGGTCGAGGAGGTGCCGGACGGCTATGTGCTGAGCTACTGCGACTCGCCCATAAGTCCCGAAGCCGTCAGCAACAACCTGTATATAGACCTGCTTTCTCTCGCCGTGGACTACGCATGGTTCTATACACCGTACCTCACGCCCGGCGACGCGCTGCTTGAGGCCATGATAAGGGCGGCGCAGCGCGGTGTTGACGTGCGCATAATCATCCCCGGCATCCCTGACAAGAAAGTCATCTTCCGGCTTTCGCACAGCTACTGCAAGACGCTCATGGACAGCGGCGTCAAGATCTACGAGTACACTCCGGGCTTTCTGCACGCGAAGGCCTGCATAGTCGACGGCGTTGTGGGCACTGTCGGCACCGTAAATCTCGACTACAGGAGTCTGTTCCTGCATTTTGAAAACAACTCCCTTTTCTACGGCGCGTCACTGCTGCGCGATCTGAAGAAGGACTTTGACAATACTCTGAGCCTCTGCACAGAGCTGGAGCCGTATGACAAGAAAAAGTATATGCGCCGCTGGTTATTCGACGGCATACTGCGTATATTTGCCCCGCTGTGCTGACCGCTCCCGGCACACATCATATATCAGACAACAGAAATCGAGGGTACCGCCGTTTCCGGCAGTACCCTCGAAGTGAAAAGAGGTAAAAATCGTATTATTCCCGCGCTCCGGCTCCCCCGGCGACCGATTTGTCAAACTCGTCGCTCGCGGTTCTGAGTGAATCCGTGATGCTCGCCAGCGTGGACTTTTTGCTAAACGCATCGACCTTAGTGCGGTTGACATCGCCGTGGGTTAGGCTGCCGGCGCCGTTGATGCAGCCGCCGACGCACGCCATGCCCTCCACAAAGTTGGCATCCAGCCGCCCCCTTGAGGCCTTTATCAGCGCAAGCTTGCATTCCTCTATACCGTTGCAGCTGACCGGCTTGAGGTCAAAGTCGCTCCCCTGCTCCTTGAGCGCCTCCGCCGCAGCCGTCGCAAGGCCGCCGCAGTGGGCAAATATGCGGCCGAATCCGGACGCGTCGTGCAGCTCGCTCTCTTCCATTGATGCAACGTCGAGATCGCGGCTGTCAAACAGCGCCTGCAGCTCCTCAAAGGTCAACACGCAGTCAACATACTTATGCACCTCAGGCAGCTGGAACTCGCCCTTTTTAGCCGTGCAGGGGCCGATGAACACAGTCTTTGCGCCGGGGTCAAGCTCCTTTATTCTCCTGGCGATAGTGGCCATGGGAGACATATTGGACGACACCTTATCTGCAAGCTCCGGGAACTGCTTCTTCACAAAACTGACGAAAGCAGGACAGCAGGAGCTTGTCAAGAAGCCCTTTTCGGCAAGCTCGGCAGCCTCTGCATATGCCACCATGTCCGCGCCGAGAGCGGCTTCAACGACCTTGTAAAAGCCCAGCGCCTTTATTGCGCTTATCACCTGCCCGGGCTTGGCATATGCGAACTGGCCGGCTATCGCAGGCGCGACGATGGCGTACACGCGCTCGCTCAAACGCAGCATTTTTATGGCGTCGAGAATGAACGACTTGTCCTGCAGCGCGCCGAAGGGGCAGCGGTAGACGCAGGAGCCGCAGGAGATGCACTTATTATTGTCTATCTTTACGCTGCCGTCCTCGTTCATGGTGATGGCGTTTATCTTGCAGGCATTCTGGCACGGGCGCTTCTGATTGTGTATGGCGCCGTAAGGGCAGGCCTGTGCGCAGCGGCCGCAGTTGATGCACTTGCTCTTATCTATATGCGCATGATGATAGCCGTCGTGCGTGATCGCGCCTTTCGGGCATGAATCCTCGCAGCGGTGAGCTATGCATCCGCGGCAGCCCTCAGTGACGGTATAGCCGCCAGTCGGGCACTCGTCGCAGGCGATGTCTATCGCCTCGATCACATTCGGATTATTTCTGTCTCCGCCGGCTGCGATCTTGACGCGCTCCGCCAGTATCGCGCGCTCCTTATACACGCAGCAGCGCATCGTGGGGACCTTACCGGGGATTATTTCTTTTGGAATATCCAGAATAGTCGCGTAGAAGTCCCCCTCCCAGGCATGCTTTGCAACTGTGCGCAAAACTTTGTATTTCAGGTGCTGTACCTTGGTATCGAACTTATACATGACACATCTCCCTTTCATATCTTTACACATTGTTAATAATAGTGCAATGTTGCTTTTTTGTGAAGTGCATTATTTATATCATGGTATGCCGAAAAAACATAGTAAATTTTTTGTCAAGGATTTTGATCCTGTTTATCGAAAACCGTTATACTCTTTTCCGCATCCATCAGGCTGCACATGAAATCCTGCTCAAATTCCGTACTGCGGCGGCTGCGCCGGGTTATCAGCATATCCTCAAACAGTCCTATTTCATTCTCCGACATATCTATCTGCACAAGCTCGTTTGCTTCAAGTATATCCTGCGGCAGCGGAGAGACGAGCATAAACGTCCCCGGTATGTTGCGCAGAAAATCAAACTGACTGCCGCGCTCAAAGAGCGTTATCGAGTTTTTGTACATATGCGTCTTGTAAAGCTGATCCGTGTCCCTGTCGGAAAAATTTATCGAATAATTGTCGCCGTGTATGAGCGCCGTATATCCGGCCAGATCCGAAAAGCGGACCCTTTTGCGGCGGGCCAGCGGATGCCGCCTGCTCATGACCACGACAAAGCGAAACGTCAGCACCTTCTGGAATCTGAGCTGCTTTTCACTCAGCTGCTTTCTGTAGCTCTCCTCGAACTCCACCGGGAAGCGGATAACGCCCACATCGTAGCCCAGAGCCGTCACGCAGTTTATAATGTCCTGATTATTGCTCTCCTTGTATGTCACCTTTATGGCGCCGCTGCCGGTATGCCCGGCGAGCGCCGTTGAAAATGCGTTCGCAAGATAGCTCGCACGCGGCACCGCGATCCTGAATACAAGCTGATTATTGTCGCCGCTTTTGAACATGCGCTCAAATTCTTCGGTTCTTTCGACCACACTTTCCGCCTCCGTGAGGAACGCGACGCCCTCGCTTGTCGCCTCAACGCCCGAGGCCGCGCGGGAAAAGAGCGTTATATTGAATTCCGTCTCCAGCCCCTTTATCACCCGGCTCAGGTTAGGCTGGTTCATATACAGGCGCTCTGCCGCCTTGCTTATCGAGCCGCACCGCCAGACCTCTATCGCACATTTCAGCTGCTGAGTGTTCATACGCTCCTCCACGTAATACGGCTGCGCCGCATAAACAGTTTCAAAATTTTCTTGCGCAAATATCCGTTTTTGACCAGATTGTATTATAATTCACAATGTAGTCAATGTCAACAATATACATCTTCCATCTCTGCCGGGTATTCACGCCTTGCGTTGCAGGATAAATTTTGTATTGATTTTATCCAATTAAGATATTATAATATATCCATGAGCATTAAGGAGGCGGCAGAATGGCAAAAAACAGAATATATATGTGCTTTGACCTGAAATCCTTCTATGCCTCCGTGGAGTGCGTGGAGCGCGGGCTAGACCCGTTCAAGGTCAACCTTATTGTCGCCGATCCCTCGCGCGGAGACAGGACGATATGCCTTGCCGCCTCCCCCGCCATAAAAGCTCTCGGTGTGAAAAGCCGGTGCAGAGTCTATGAGATTCCCAAGGGGATTGAATATATCATGGCACCGCCGCGCATGCAGCTTTACATCAACTACTCGGTGAAAATATACGGCATATATCTCAAATACGCCGCAAAAGAGGATATACACATATATTCGATCGATGAAATATTCATGGATGCGACCGACTATATTGGCGCGCGCGGACTGACGCAGAGAGAATTCGCCCGCGCAGTCATGAAGGACATATTTGACGCCACAGGCATTACGGCCACCTGCGGCATAGGCTCAAATCTGTATCTTGCAAAAATCGCACTGGACATCATCTCGAAGCACTCGCCTGAATATATCGGCGAGCTGACCGAGGAGAGCTACCGGGATAAGCTCTGGGATCACACACCGCTGCGCGACTTCTGGCGGATAGGAACGGGCACGGCCGGCCGTCTGGCGCGCATGGGCATACGCACGATGCGCGAGATCGCACTGGCCGATGAAAGTCTGCTGTACAAAGCCTTCGGAGTTGACGCGCAGCTTATGATCGATCATGCCTGGGGACGTGAGAGCGCTTCTATCGCGGATATAAAGGCCTACGCTCCGCAGAGCAGCTCTATCTCGACAGGTCAGGTTCTGCACGAGGGGCACGGCATAAAAGCCGCGCGGCTGCTGATACTCGAGATGGCAGAGCTTCTCAGCCTCGACCTCGTCAGGGACGGAATGGCAGCGGGCAGCGTGAACATCTCACTTGGCTACTCGTTCTCGGCTTCCGTCCCGCCCGCTCACGGCAGTATAAATCTGGACGCACCCACTAGCTCGACAAAAAAGCTGCTGGAATACACCGCCGCTCTCTACGACAGGACGGCTGTACGCGACGAATATGTATACCGGCTGACGGTCTGCTTTGCAAAGCTTGAGCCGGAGCTGGGCCGGCAGTACGACATGTTCTCCGACGCAGAAGCGCAGGATAAGGAAAAGCGTTTGCAGAAAACGGTGATAGAGATCAAACGCAAGTACGGAAAAAACGGTATATTCAAGGGCATGAACCTGCTCGAAGGCGCAACTACCCTTGAACGCAACAGGCAGATAGGAGGCCACAGAGCATGATGACAAACGCAGAGCGCGCAAAGCAGTTCATGGCTTTTTCGGCGCTGAAAGGCTTTGAAGAGGCCGTGAAGATACAGGAGCAGCCGCGCGAAGCCAGAGTTTTTCTGGGAGAGGACGCGCAGCAGGAGCTCAACGCCAAGCTTCAGGCGCTCGAAGCCGGCGACACGATAACCGCCGAGTATTATCACGGCGGGCGCTATGTGCGCGTACACGGACGGGTAAAAAAGATAGACATGAACATTCGGCGGCTGCTGCTGGATGAGGTGCGGATACCGATAGACGATCTTAAAAATATATACAGGGAGAACTGAGAATGGATATAGGCAAAACGATCGCCGCGGCGCGGCGTGAAATGGGTCTGAGTCAGGCGCAGCTTGCCGCGCGGCTTTCAATGCTGGGCGTGGATGTGACGAATCAGGCTGTGTGCAAATGGGAAAACGGCAGTTCCCTGCCGAACGCGAAGCAGTTTCTTATACTCTGCGCCGCACTCGGAATAGAGGACGTGCTCGGCGAATTCACAAACGGAAAGCGCGGCGCATACGCCGGGCTCGACAGCGCCGGGCGCAGAAAGCTCACGGAGTACAAGCAGCTTCTTATCGACAGCGGCCGTTATGGCCTGCGCCGGGCAGAAGGCGCCGCCGTGCGCACGCTGCCGCTGTATTCGCTGGCAGTATCTGCCGGCACCGGCCAGTTCCTCGACGGTGAGAATTACGAGATGGTAGAGGCAGGCGCGGAGGTCCCGGAGGGCTCTAACTTCGGTGTGCGCGTCGCCGGAGACAGCATGGAGCCGCGCTATCACGACGGGCAGATCATATGGGTGCGCCAGCAGCGCAGCCTCATGACCGGTGAGATCGGTATTTTCCTCTATGACGGCTGCGCATATCTCAAGGAGCTTGCCGTAGGCAAGGAGACGCTCGCACTCCACTCCCTCAACCCGCGGTACGAGGATATAATTATCTCTCCGGAGCTCCCGCTGCGCGTACTCGGGAAAGTGCTGACATAAGCATCAATTTACATAATCTATTTTACATAAATCAAGAAACATAATCTTGGTTTCATAATGTTGTAGTCATAATTCAGGTTTCATAATATTATTTACGTAACTTTGTAAACATATTGTTGTTTTCATATTGCAGTTTACGTAATATAAAGCAAATTTCTGATAAACATGGTGAAAATTTAATAATTATATGTTATAAATATAATGTTTAATTGTTCTGCAAAAGGAGGCGGTCGAACATGGCAGTCAATTATTCCGCGCTGTCGGACGACGAACTGGTAGGTCTGTTCCGCAGCGGGGACGGCGTCGCCGGCAGTGAGCTTGCCGTGCGCTACAGGCCGCTTGTAAAGCGCTGTACACGCCCGTATTTTCTTGTCGGCGGCGACAGCGAGGATCTCATTCAGGAGGGTATGATAGGGCTCGTCAGCTCCATACAGAGCTATCAGCCCGGAGGCAGCGCGCTTTTCAGATCCTACGCCGAGCTGTGCGTAAAACGGCGCATACTCTCGGCGATAAAGGCTGCCGCGCGCTTCAAGCATATGCCGCTCAACTACCGGCTCTCGCTTGAGGATATATATTCCGACGATGGCGAGGCGCTGGCCCGGATGGCGGACGAGCGCTACAACCTCTCCCCCGAGGAGCTGATAATCGAGCAGGAGAAGAAAACCGACCTCTACGCGCTCTGCCGCAGGATCCTTTCCCCGCTCGAGAAAAAAGTGCTGGCCTTTTATCTGGAGGGGCTTTCCTATGAGGAGATCGCCGGGCGCTGCGGCAAGCCGGTCAAATCGGTCGACTCGGCGCTGCAGCGTATAAAACGCAAGCTCAGCCGCGCCGTGGAGAGCTTCACGCGCTGAGCGCAGCAGCTTTGCGTTTACAAAACGTCTCTGTTCTGATATAATATTATGAATATTTTTACTCTACCGATTCACGGAGGATAAAACCATGAAGAAAGTCCGTCTTGGAAAGACCGGCTTGATGGTGACAAAGCCCGCAATGGGCTGTCTGCCGGTCCAACGATGCAGCGAGGACAGCGCTGTGGATATTCTGCGCGCAGCTTATGAGGGCGGCATCAATTTTTTTGACACTGCGAACGCCTATACGGACAGTGAACGCAAGATCGGTCTTGCGCTCTCGGATGTAAGAGACAAAATCATTCTTGCGACCAAGAGCGCCGCCACCGATAAAAACGGCGTGCTTGCACACATCGAAAACAGCCTGCGCATGATGAAAACGGACTACATAGATCTGTTTCAGTTCCATCAGGCCGCGGCCCTGCCGGATATAAACGACCCGAACGGCGCATATGCGGGCGCGCTCGAAGCGAAAAAGCGCGGCTGGATCGGCCATATCGGCATCACCACGCACCGTATCGCAGTTGCGGAGCAGGCGGCCGTCAACGGCAATTTTGAGACATTGCAGTTTCCCTTCAGCTATATCTCCTCCCCGCGCGATCTGAGACTGGCGGAAAACTGCAGGAAAGCGGACGTAGGCTATATCGCAATGAAGGGTCTTGCGGGCGGCCTGCTCGGGACAAACCCGCGCGCCTGCCATGCATTCATGAACGAGTATGACAACGTCGTGCCCATCTGGGGCATACAAAGCCTTGACGAGCTCAGGCAGTGGCTGGCGCTCGCCGAAGAAGATCCGGTGCTGGACGATGAGCTGCGCGAGGTCATAAACGCCGACAGGCACGAGCTCTCCGGGACCTTCTGCCGCAGCTGCGGGTACTGCATGCCATGCACCGTCGGAATTGAGATCCGCAACTGTGCGCGCATGAACATGCTTCTGCGCCGCTCCCCATGGCAGCAGTACATGACTGACGAATGGCGCGCAAAGATGAACAAGATAAACGACTGCATCGACTGCGGCAAGTGCAGCACACGCTGCCCGTACCAGCTCGACACTCCGAAGCTGCTCAAATACATGTTAGAGGATTATAATGAGTTCTATGAGACACACAAGCATCTTTTATAAGCTCATATGCGTCGTGCTCTGCGCGGCAATGCTCGTGCCTCTCACCGCATGCGGCGAGACGCGCAAGAGCCAGCGCGAGGTCTACGCAATGGACACCATCATGACGCTGACCGCCTACGGCAACAATGCTGACGCCGGACTTGACGCCGCCGAGAGCATAATTCTCTCGATGGATTCAGCTCTCGACCCGGAGCTGAGCACCAGCACGACCTATGCGATTAATCACGCGCAGGGCGGCAGCACCGTTATATCCGGCCAGATCGCCAGAATGATAAGCACGGCTCACACGGTCTACCAGCAGAGTGAGGGCGCGCTTGATCTGACGCTGTATCCGCTCGTAAAGCGCTGGGGCTTTGTTGACGGGAAATATTACGTGCCGACAGCCGCCGAAATATCCGAGGATCTCTCCCGGCTCTGCTTCGGCCAGATCGTGCTCACAAGCTTTCCTGCCTCCGGCTCGTATTCAGTCAGTCTCCCCTCCTACGGTGAGCTGAGCTTTGCATCCGTCGCAAAGGGCTGCGCGGCAGACAACGCGATTGAAGCCATGCGTCAGGCCGGAGTAACGAGCGGCATCATTTCCCTCGGCGGCAACGTGCAGACTCTCGGCCTCAAGACTGACGGCACCGAGTGGAATGTCGCCGTACAGGATCCGAACAACACCGCAAGCTATCTGGGCGTTGTCTCCGTAGGCGAGACCGCGATCGTCACAAGCGGCAGCTATCAGCGCTTCTTTACCGACAGCAAGGGCAATACCTACCACCATATTCTCAACCCGTCCTCGGGCTATCCTGTGACAAATACGCTTGAATCCGTCACGATCATCTGCTCTGACGGCACGCTGGCGGACTGCCTGTCCACGGCAATGTTCGTGCTCGGCGAGACGCGCGCTATAAACTACTGGCGCACATACGGCGGTTTTGAGATGATACTCGTGACCAAAGAGGACAAGATCATCTGCACAAAGGGTCTTATGGAAAAGTTCACCCTGACAAATGAAAACTACGGACTGAAATTTGTTGAATGATGGCTGATTTAAACACCGATGTCAGATATATAAAAGGAATTGGAGAGAAAAAGGCGCAGGCTCTGAATAAGCTTGGCGTCTTTTCTCTCTATGACCTTATATCATATTTCCCGCGCAAGTATGAAGACCGGAGCAAGTACTGTCCCATCGCCCTTACGACTCCTGACGAGCCGGTGTGCATCCGGGCTATCGTTGCGGACACGCCGCGCCTCGTGCGCATACGCCGCGGAATGGAGCTTGTGAAATTCCGTGCGGTCGACGAAAGCGGTTCGGTTGACATAACTTATTTTAATCAAAATTATGTAAAGGATCAGTTTCAATTAGGCGAGAGCTATATATTCTTCGGCAAGATCGAAATAAAGGGCTCTCACCGCAGCATGGTCAACCCCGTGCACGAAAAAGAGGGCACGGAAAACGGTATAACCGGACGTATAATCCCGGTGTACAGGATATGCAGCGGGCTCAACCAGCGCAGCATGCTTCAGGCCGTGCGTCAGGGGCTGGATACGTGCGCCGGCCTGGTGCCGGACGTGCTGCCGGAAAACGTGCGCCGCCGGTGCAGGCTGGTGCAGGCGCGCTATGCATATGAAAACATACATTTCCCGCCGGATATGGAGGCGCTGGAGCTTGCGCGCCGCCGCCTGATATTCGAGGAGCTTTTCGTACTGGCCTGCGCGCTGGGCATGATGCGCACGGAGCGGGCGTTCATAGCCACCTCTCCGGTGTCGCTGACCTCAAACCACTGGTCGCTGTTCTGTAGAAGAGCCAGCGTCCGCGCCGCATCATCACTGCCGCCGCACCGGGGATCGTTGCCGCCGTCCTGATGGACGCGGGTGAAGTAGACCGCGCCCTCCGGCGCCTCCAGCGTAATGCTGGTATTGACCATCGCGTTGTAGTCGGGGATCACGTTGGGTACATAGGAGGTGTGGAAGCAACCCAGTCGGGCGTCGTAGGTCAGGATGATGCCTTTATCCTTCAGATACTCCGTGTCAAGATCCAGCTGCGCCGGCGCGGTGCTGGTGATGGTATTGCCGTCCTTATCAGTGGCGGATACCTTGGCATAGGAGGGCTTGCCGTCGTTCTGGAGCACCTCCAACGAATAGAGCAGCCTGTCGCCGGTGCTGTCATTGCGCAGCATTACCTCATAGAAGGCGCTGAAGCCATTGCCCCACTGGTTGTTCCATGTCCACACACCGGTGCTGGAGCCAGCCACGCCGCTGTCATTGTTGCCGCCGTCCGTGCGCGCCCAGTGCTCCACGGCGTAGCCGGCAGGAGCCATTTTATCCCAGTGCAGGAAGCCCAGCTGTGTGTTCTTCCCGCTGGTCTGGATGCCGTTCAGGGTGGTGAGCACCAGCTTGCCGTCCTGATACTCCGCCGTCCACTCCGTATCACTGACCAGCTTTTCAAAGCCGGTCTCCAGATAGGCCGCGGGAAGGGGCTGTGCATCCTGACAAGCGGTGTTCACGGTGTAGGGGGCACAGTCCATGGTGATGTAGATGCTCACCAGCTCGCGCTGGGTGATATTGCCGTTCTCATCGCCCCACACCACGGCGAAGCG
>OIYO01000245.1_pt1 | contig 53070 bp, 42 predicted proteins | sample 1588191 | NCBI WGS metagenome assembly OIYO01 (sample SAMN03283275) | human gut metagenome | biome: human-associated habitat; material: feces | host: Homo sapiens | place: Peru | collected 2012 | reverse complement strand
AATATGGATTTGTAGAAACACCATACAGAAAAGTAGATAAAGAAACAGGTAAATTAACTGATATAGTTGAATATATGCCTGCAGATGAAGAAGATAAATATATAATTGCACAAGCTTCTGAACCAGTAGATAGCGAAGGGAGATTTGTAAATAAGAAAATAAAAGTCAGACATAAAGAAGAGATAACAGAGGTTAACGCTGACCAAGTTGATTATGTTGATGTTTCTCCAAAGCAATTAGTATCTGTTGCAGCTGCAATGATACCTTTCTTGGAGCATGATGACGTTAAACGTTCTCTAATGGGATCTAACATGCAACGTCAAGCAGTTCCACTTCTAATACCAGAATCTCCAATAGTTGGAACAGGTATGGAATACAAAGCTGCTCGTGATTCTGAAATCACAGTAACAGCTAAAAATGATGGTATAGTAGAAAAAGTTACAGCTGATGAAGTACAAGTTAGAAACAAGAAAAATGAAGTAGAACATTATAAACTACGTAAATTCAAGAGAACAAATGGTGGAACATGTATTAACCAAAGACCAGTTGTTCAAAAAGGTGAAATGGTTAAAGCTGGAGACATTCTTGCTGATGGACCAGCTACAAAGAATGGTGAAATGGCATTAGGAAGAAACGTAATTATAGCATTCTCAACATGGGAAGGTTACAACTACGAGGACGCCGTATTAATAAGTGAAAGACTTGTTAAGGAAGATGTTTACACATCAATTCACATTGAAGAATATGATTGTGAATGCCGTGACACAAAATTAGGTCCAGAGGAAATTACAAGAGATATTCCAAATGTTGGTGATGATGTATTAAAAGACCTAGATGAAAATGGTATTATAAGAATAGGTGCAGAAGTTAGACCTGGAGATATTTTAGTTGGTAAAGTTACTCCTAAGGGTGAAACAGAACTAACAGCTGAAGAAAGATTATTAAGAGCAATCTTTGGTGAAAAGTCTAGAGAAGTAAGAGATACATCACTTCGTGTTCCTCATGGAGAAGCTGGAACTATAGTTGATATAAAAATATTTACTAGAGAAAATTCAGAAGAATTAGCTCCTGGAGTAAATCAAGTAATTAGATGTTATATTGCTACAAAGAGAAAAATATCTGTTGGTGATAAGATGGCTGGACGTCATGGTAACAAAGGTGTTATTTCAAGAATATTACCAGAAGAAGATATGCCATTCTTACCAGATGGAACACCTGTAGATATAGTATTAAACCCTATGGGTATACCTTCTCGTATGAACTTAGGACAGGTGCTAGAGGTTCATTTAGGTATGGCTGCAAGAGCTCTTGGATGGAAAGTTGCAACACCAGTATTTGATGGTGCAAAAGACTATGAAATTGAAGACTTATTAGAAGAAGCAGGCTTGCGTAGAGACGGTAAAACAGATTTGTATGATGGTAGAACTGGAGAAAAATTTGTAAAACCAATTACAGTTGGTGTAATGTACATGATGAAACTACATCACTTAGTTGATGATAAGATTCATGCTCGTTCAACTGGACCATACTCATTAGTTACACAACAACCTTTGGGTGGTAAAGCTCAATTTGGTGGACAACGTTTTGGAGAGATGGAAGTTTGGGCATTGGAAGCTTATGGTGCTGCTTATACATTACAAGAAATGTTAACAGTAAAATCTGATGACGTTGTGGGACGTGTAAAAACATACGAAGCAATAGTAAAAGGTGAAAACATACCAGAACCAGGAGTGCCAGAAGGATTTAAAGTACTTGTAAAAGAACTTCAATCATTAGGACTAGATATTAGATTATATACTCAAGATGATAAAGAAATAGAGTTAAAAGAAGATATTGATGAAGCTTCATCTTTCAGTAGTATAGAGAATAAATCTTTTGCAGAAGACAATGTAATAGATGAAGATGAATTAAATGATGGCTATACAGAGGATTCTGAGGATAAAGATGATGACAGTCTATTTGAAGCTTTAGATGATGAAGACGATAACATTATCTTAGATGAAGAAGATGATGAAACATATATTGGTGACGATATATTAGGAGACGATATCTTAAATGATGATGATATTGAAGAATAATAAAATAAAAGTATGATCCAGGGGGGCAAAAAAAGTGGATGAATTAGAAAATTTTGATAAAATGAAAATTGGCATTGCATCTGATGAGAAAATAAGAGAATGGTCACATGGAGAAGTAAAAAAGCCAGAGACTATCAATTATAGAACATTAAAACCAGAAAAAGATGGATTATTCTGTGAAAGAATATTTGGTCCTACTAAAGACTGGGAGTGCCATTGTGGAAAATATAAAAGAGTAAGATATAAAGGTATAGTTTGCGATAGATGTGGAGTAGAAGTTACTAAATCTAAAGTAAGAAGAGAGAGAATGGGGCACATAGAGCTTGCTGCCCCAGTAGCTCACATCTGGTACTTTAAAGGAATTCCAAGTAGAATAGCTTTAATGCTAGATGTTTCTCCTAAAGCATTAGAGAAAGTTATATATTTTGCATCATATATCGTTACAGATAAAGGAACAAGTGGACTTTCTAAATGCCAAGTATTATCTGAAAAAGAATATGTTGAAGCAAGAGAGAAATATGGTAAAGACTCTTTCAAAGCAGAAATGGGTGCTGAACCAATAAGAACTTTATTATCAGAAATTGATGTTGAAAAATTATCTGAAAAATTAAAAAAAGAAATAGAAAAATCTAGTGAGCAAAAGAGAGCAAAACTAATAAAAAGACTAGATACAGTAGAGTCATTCAAAGTGTCTCAAAATAGACCAGAATGGATGATAATGAATGTTGTACCAGTTATCCCACCAGACCTAAGACCAATGGTTCAATTAGATGGTGGTAGATTTGCAACATCAGATTTAAATGACTTATATAGAAGAGTTATAAATAGAAATAACAGATTAAAGAGATTATTAGAACTTGGAGCACCAGAAATAATAGTAAGAAATGAAAAGAGAATGCTTCAAGAATCTGTAGATGCTTTAATTGATAATGGAAGACGTGGAAGACCAGTAACAGGTGCTGGAAATAGACCTTTAAAATCTTTATCAGACATGTTAAAAGGAAAACAAGGTAGATTCCGTCAAAACCTATTAGGAAAACGTGTTGACTATTCAGGACGTTCAGTTATAGTTGTTGGTCCAGAACTTAAGATTTATCAATGTGGTGTGCCAAAAGAAATGGCAGTAGAATTATTCAAACCATTTGTAATGAAGGAATTAGTTGGACGTGGTATTGCACACAATATAAAAAATGCAAAGAGAATGGTAGAAAGATTACGTCCAGAAGTATGGGATATATTAGATGAAGTTATAAAAGATCATCCAGTACTTTTAAACCGTGCACCTACATTACATAGACTTGGTATTCAAGCATTTGAACCAGTTTTAGTAGAAGGTAGAGCAATAAAATTACATCCATTAGTTTGTACAGCATTTAATGCCGACTTCGATGGTGACCAAATGGCTATTCACTTACCTTTATCACCAGAAGCACAAGCTGAAGCAAGATATCTAATGTTATCAGAAAATAACTTGTTAAAACCACAAGATGGTAAACCAGTTACAATACCAACACAAGATATGATTTTAGGAAGTTATTACTTAACAATGGATAATGATGGAGAAAAAGGAGAAGGTAAATATTTCTCATCTCCAGATGAAGCTATCATGGCAAAAGCTAATGATGATATAGGAATGCATGCAAAAATATTTGTTAGAAGAACAGTAGAAATGCCAGATGGAAGTAAAGTTCAGAGAAAAATAGCTACTACAGTTGGTAGAATAATATTCAATACAGGAATACCTCAAGATTTGGGATTTGTAAATAGAGAAGATCCTGAACATGAATTAGACTATGAAATAGACTTTGTAGTATCTAAGAAAAATCTTGGAAAAATTATCGGAAAATGTATTAATAAACATGGAATAAGCAGAACAGCAGAGTTATTAGACTATATAAAATCTACTGGTTACAAATACTCAACATTAGGAGCTATAACAGTTTCTGTTGATGACGTACAAGTACCACCAGAAAAGAAAACTATAATAGCTGAAGCTCAAGCACAAGTAGATGAAGTATTAAAACAATATAAACGTGGTTTAATTACTAACGAAGAACGTTATAACCAAGTAATTAAAATATGGGAAAAAGCTACTAACGATGTAAAAGACGCAATGAAAAACAATTTCTCTAGAGAAAACCCAATGTTCATGATGTCTGATTCAGGAGCCAGAGGTAACTTAGACCAGTTAAAACAAATTGCTGGTATGCGTGGACTTATGGCTAGTACAACAGGTAAAACAGTAGAGATACCAATCAAGTCATCATTCAGGGAGGGCCTTGATGCATTGGAATACTTCATATCTGCCCATGGAGCTCGTAAAGGACTTTCTGATACAGCTTTAAGAACAGCAGACTCTGGATACCTAACAAGAAGATTAGTAGATGTATCTCAAGATATAATTGTTAGAGAAGAAGATTGTGGTTCTACAGAAGGTATAGAGCTTACAGATATTAAAGATGGAAATCAAATAATCGAAAAACTTCAAGAAAGATTACTTGGAAGATATCCATTACATGACATAAAAGATCCAAAAACTGGAGAAGTTATAGTAGACACAAATACTTTAATTACAGAAGATTTAGCTGATAAAATAGTAGAAGCTGGAATCGATAAAGTTGAAGTTCGTAGTGTATTTGGATGTAGAACAAAACATGGTGTATGTGCTAAGTGCTATGGAATGGGACTTGCAAGCCATAAAGAGGTTGATATAGGAGACACAATAGGAATAATTGCTGCACAATCAATTGGTGAGCCTGGTACACAGCTTACAATGAGAACTATTCACTCTGGTGGTGTTGCCGGTGTTGCCGATATTACACAAGGTCTTCCTAGAGTTGAGGAGCTATTTGAAGCTCGTAAACCAAAGGGATTAGCAATAATTTCTGAAATAGCAGGTACAGTAAAAATATCTGACGACAAAACAAAACGTGAAGTTGTTATAACATCTAAAGATGATAGTAAAACTTATACAATACCATTTGGCTCTAAGTTAAAAGTAAAAGATGGAGACGAAATTGGAGCTGGAGACCAAATAACAGAAGGTTCAAAGAACCCTGCAGAAGTATTAGCAATAAATGGACCAGAAGGAGTATATACATACTTAATTCAAGAGGTTCAAAAGGTTTATAGAAACCAAGGTGTTGATATTAATGATAAGCATATCGAGGTTATTGGTAGACAAATGCTTAAGAAAGTTAGAGTTGAAGATAATGGAGATACAAATATGCTTTCAGGTTCTCTTGTAGATATGTATGACTTTGAAGATGAAAATAAAGAAGTTATGGAAAAAGGATTAAGACCAGCTACAGGAAAGAGAGTATTATTAGGTATTACTAAAGCATCTTTAGCAACAGACAGTTTCTTATCAGCAGCATCATTCCAGGAAACAACAAGGGTATTAACAGAAGCTGCAATAAAAGGTAAAACAGACGAATTAATAGGATTAAAAGAAAATGTTATTATAGGTAAATTAATACCAGCAGGAACAGGAATGAAGAGATATACAAATGTACACATCAGTACAGAAGAAACTAAAAAGCCAGAAGAAGATGATGAAACAACAGAAAGTAATCAACCTTATTCAGAAGAAGTTGAAGATGTTGTAGAATAAAAAAACCGCTCATATGTGTTAACATATGGGCGATTTTTTTGCAATCCACAATACTTAATTATTTATAGTGGATTAATGGATGTTCTTAGCTTTCATCTGCAAAATAAAGATCATAATCTTCAAGAGCTGCACAGATGATAGATATTGTTCTGGGACCAATCCCAGGAAGAGCGGCAAAATCTCTCTTGGATAGTGAAATCATTTCTCCAATGGTTTTGTCTGGAAGAACTTGTGAAACCCTGTTAACAGCAGCGGCTAAACTTCTATGTCGCTTAATGCCTTCAGGAGATTTCAAAGCCCCAATTGGTAGGTTTAGCAATTCAGGTCCTTCAGATAAAACAGTAGGATTGTTTGCAGCAGAATAGGTATCTGCTAAGCAAATTTGCCGGCACTTCTGATAAGCTTCCTTAGAAACTAGATATGTTTCTGTCGAAAGACCTGAAAAGAAGCTAACAACTTTTGCCATAACTAAAAACTCCTTTCAAAATAAAAAAATACAATACTAGTATATCACAAAAATAAAATTATGTAAAGTAATAATATTTTATAAAAGTCCATATAATTAAAAGAGAGGTTTATTTATATGGAAAAGATGAATTTAAAAAGAATAAAAATAATATCATTAATAGTCATAATGTCAGTTTGTTTTGCAACAATAAAAAATGAAGAAAGAAAAAATGTTGTTAGTACAATGGCTGTTCCTGTTACAAATAAAGTTATAATTATTGATGCGGGTCACGGCGGGGAAGATGGTGGAGCAGTTAGTGATGAGGGAATAAGTGAAGCAAATCTGAATTTGGCTATTGCATTAAAATTACAAAATCTTTTAGAACAGAGTGGAGCTACTGTTATACTTACAAGGTCAGATGAGAATGCAATATATGATGTGGATAAAAAGACTCTAAGAGAGAAGAAAGTATCAGATATAAAAAATAGGGTGAAAATAGGTAATAGTTCAAGTGCCGATATTTTTATTAGTATACATTTAAATAAAATTCCACAGAGTCAATATTATGGTTGGCAAACATTCTTTAAAAATGGGAGTGAAGATGGAAAAAGGCTTGCAACTGGAATTCAGAATAATTTAAATGAGGCAATACAAAAAGAGAATAAAAGAGAGCCTTTAAAAATTAGTAATGTATATATAATAAAACATGTTGAGATTCCTACCGCGATAGTTGAATGTGGTTTTTTATCTAATGAAGAAGAAGAAAAACAATTACAGAATAATGAGTATCAAAATAAACTAGCTTGGGGAATATACAATGGAATCATGGACTATTTTGTCGAATTTTGACGTATCTTTTTTATAGACATTGGCTCTATTTTGAGATATAATAAAAACAAGTATAAATTTTCCACTTCTTGGAGAAAATATGTGCATAACACATACCAAGGAGTGGATTTTTTTGAGTACAAATCGCATATTAAATATACAAGGTGCAGTTTTAGATAAATATCAATTAGATTTATATCTGGAAAAGATTGCTTCAGACCATGTTTTAGGAAAGAAGTCAGCAAAATTAACATATCCAATACCAAGACTGAATGAGAATTATATGGTTATAAAGCAAGTATATAAGATGTTAAATGAACATATAAAATTAGGGATTCCTATACATCCTGCTGGTGAGTGGATTTTGGATAATTTATATATAATAGAAGAAACTGTAAAGAATATATCTAAAGATTTAACACTGAAAAAATATGAAAATTTTCTAGGCTTAATAAATGGAAGATATGAAGGTTTTGCTAGGATATATGTTTTAGCTTCTGAAATGATTGCATTTACTGATGGAAAGATAGATAACGAAAATTTGGAAGAGATGTTAAGAAGTTACCAAAATAAAAAAACATTAAGTATGGATGAGATATGGAATATTGGTGTTTTCTTGCAGATTGCATTAATTGAAAACATTAGGCAAATCTGTGAAAAGATTTATTTATCACAAATGCAGAAGTATAAAGTTGAAAGTATTGTGGAAAGACTTGTAGAACATAGTGATAGGCCTAAATTTAAGGACAGTGGGTATAGTAAAAATTGTATAAAAGGAGAGGTGCTAAAAAAAAATCAAATAAAGTATGCTTTTGTTGAACATATGTCTTATAAATTAAAAAAATATGGCAAGCAAGCATATCCATACTTAAAAATATTAGAGGAGCAGGTTGAAAAGGCTGGTAATAGTGTTGATGATATAATAAAAAAAGAACATTTTGATATTGCTGTAAAAAAAGTTTCTATTGGAAATTGCATTACTAGTTTAAAAAATATATCTAGAATTAATTTTTTAGAAATATTTGAGAAAATTAATGGAGTTGAAGATATTTTAAAAAGGGATCCTGCTGGTCAATATGATTTAATGGATGCTGATACTAAGATTTTATATAGAAATACAATAAAGGAAATTTCAAAGAAAACTAAGCTTTCAGAAATTTATATAGCTAAAAAATGCTTGATGTTAAGCCAAAAGGCTATTGATGAAAATATACATTTGGAAAAGGAAGCTCATGTTGGATATTATCTGATTTCTGATGGTAAAAGAAAGCTTATTAATTTATTGTTAAATAAAAATGTTAAAGAGATTAGTAAAAATCAAAAAGCAGAATTATATATATTTGTTATATGGTTCATAACAATAATAGCAGATTTAACATTATCAATAATAATGTTTAATATGTTGAAAGAAAGTGTCAGACCATTATGTAATTGGCTTCTTTCAGCATTGATGTTTATTATAATTGCATTACCAATAGAAAATATAGTAACCAAAATAATTCAATATACATTAAGCAAAGTAGTAAAACCAAAGCCAATACCTAAATTAGATTTTCAAAATGGAATACCAAAAGATTATACAACTATGGTAGTGATACCAACAATTTTAAAAGATAGAGAGCAGGTAAGGAATCTATTTAATAAGCTGGAAGTTTTTTATATTGCTAATAAAAGTGAAAATATATATTTCACTTTATTAGGGGATTGTAGCAGTTCTGATAATGAGGTTGAAGCTTTTGATGATGAAGTTATTGAAGAAGGTCTAAAAGAAACAAAAAGGCTTAATGAAAAGTATGTTGATTTGGAGCTTAATAAATTTAACTTTATATATAGAAAAAGAATATGGAATGATGGTGAAGGTAAGTTCTTAGGATGGGAAAGAAAAAGAGGATTATTAAATCAGTTTAATGAGTATATTTTAAAAAACATAGTAAATCCCTTTAGAGTAAATACAATAGAAACAGATTCTAAGGAAATTCCTGCCATAAAGTATATAATTACGTTAGATTCAGATACAGACTTAACCTTGAATTCAGGTTTAGAAATGATTGGAGCAATGGCACATGTTCTAAATAGACCAGTATTAAATGAAAACAAAGACCTGGTTATATCTGGCCATGGATTAATTGCTCCAAGGGTAGGTGTTGGTTTAGAGGAAAGTAAAAGAAGTATTTTTACAATGATATATGCTGGACAAGGAGGAACCGATTCATATACAAGTGCTATATCAGATTTATATCAAGATAATTTTGAAGAAGGAAATTTTGCTGGTAAGGGAATTTATGATGTAAAAGTATTTTCAGAAGTATTAAATAATGAAATAAAAGAAAACACTGTGCTGAGTCATGATTTATTAGAAGGATGTTATTTAAGAAGTGCATATGCATCTGATATAATGCTTATGGATGGCTATCCAACTAATTATATTAGTTACAAAAAACGTTTATACAGATGGACTAGAGGAGATTATCAAATTTTATTATGGCTAAAAAATAGAATAGAAAATAAAAATGGAGAGATAAAAGAGAATCCATTAAGTGTATTGAGCAAATATAAGATAATAAGTAATATTTTTAGAAGTAAGCAGGAAACGGCAGTATTTGCACTTGTTATATATACATTAATTTTAAATTTGATTTTTAGAATTAATCCATCATGGTTCATTGCAACTGCAATTATCTCTGTAATAATGCCATACTTATTAGATTTGATAAATACAGTTATTAGCAAGAAAGATGGAATGATAAGAACAAAGACTTTTACAAAAGAAATTAAGGGATTAAAGGCTAGTTTTTATAGAGGAATACTTGCGATTTCTATAATTCCAGATAAAGCTTATATGGCAGTAAAAGCAGAGTCTAAAACATTATATAGAATGTGCAAAAGCAAAAAAAATCTATTGGAATGGGAGACTTCAGAGGAAGCGGAAAAAAAGTCTACTGGCAATATTATATCATATTATAATAATATGCTTGCAAATTTAGTAGCTGGAATTTTAGGAATATTAATTTCAGTGCTATTAGACTTTTCATGGGGATTAAAGTTTTTTATAATAGTGATTTCCATATTGTGGCTAGTTGCCCCAGCAATAATGTGTGTGATAAGTAAAAAGAATAGTAGTAAAATAAATATAGATAAGATTTCAGAAAAGGATAAAACATTTTTAATTGATACGGCATATAGAACGTGGATGTATTTTAAAGATACCCTAAACACTAAAAATAATTATTTGCCACCAGATAATTATCAGGAAGATAGAAAAATAAAATTTATAGATAGAACATCATCTACAAATATAGGCTTAGCAGTTTTGGCAGTTATTGCTGGTTATGATTTGAATTTTGAGAGTTTAGAAGAAACAATAAATTTATTAGAAAATATGATAAATACAATAGCAAAATTGCAAAAATGGAATGGACATCTTTATAATTGGTATAATATAACGACATTAGAGCCATTGGTTCCTAAATATGTATCATCTGTTGATAGTGGCAATTTTGTAGGATATTTATATGTATTACAACAATTCCTAGAGGAGTCTAAAGAAAAAATTACTTTAATAAATGAAAAAGCAAATAAAAATAAAATAGATAGAAGTATTGTAACAGAAAGAAATGTTGGAGATGAAAATACAATTTTAAAAATAGAAACAATGATGATTATGATAAGAAAAATAATAGATGATACCGACTTTAGTAAATTGTATGATGAAAGAAATAGACTGTTCTCTGTTGGATATAATGTTGAAGAAAATAAATTAACAGATTCATATTATGACTTATTGGCTTCTGAAGCAAGGCAGACGAGTTTAGTTGCAATTGCAAAAAAAGATATATCTTCTAAACATTGGAATAATTTAAGTAGAACATTAACGACATTAAATAATTATAAAGGACTGATATCTTGGTCCGGAACAGCTTTTGAGTATTTAATGCCAACTATAAATATACCAAATTTTGAGGGGAGCATAATAGATGAATCTTGTAGGTTTTCTATAATGAGTCAAAAAGCGTATGCTGAGAGGTTAGGAGTACCTTGGGGATTTTCAGAAGCGGCTTTTAACTTAAAGGATTTGTATAATAATTACCAATATAAAGCTTTTGGAATTCCATGGTTGGGATTAAAAAGAGGTTTAGCAGATGAGATAGTTGTATCTAGCTATGGAACAATTTTAGCAATACCTAATAATATAAATGATGTTTTAACAAATATTAAAATATTAAAGAAATTAGGAATGTATGATAAATATGGTTTTTATGAGTCTGTTGACTTTACTCCTACAAGAGTAAAAGAAAAATATGAAGTTGTAAAAACATATATGGCTCATCATCAAGGGCTAATATTGTTGTCGTTAAACAATTTATTTAATGATAATATTTTACAAAAACGCTTTATGAGAAATCCAGAAATTCAATCTGTAAAGATACTTCTAGAAGAAAAAATGCCAGATAATATGGTTATTACTAAAGAAGAAAAAGAAAAGATTGAAAAAATAAAATATGTGGATTATGAAGATTATAGTTTAAGAAATTATAATAATGTTAATGAGAATTTGAATATATCAAATGTAATTGCAAATGACAAATATACAATTGTGATGGACCAATATGGAAATGGCTATAGTAATTATAATGGAGTACAGATTAATAGGTTTAAAAGTACAGATGATGATGCACAAGGAATTATATTTTATATAAAGGATATAAAAAACAAACGTATATGGACAAATACGTATTCTAAATATATGTCTAAGCCAGATAAATATACTATAAGCTTTTATCCTGATATGAATAAAATTACGAGGACAGATGGTCAAACAGAAACAATAACAAAGGTTATAACAGATACTGATGAACCTGTGGAGATTAGAAGACTGGAATTATCTAATAATGGAATAACTGAGCAGACGCTGGAAGTTACAGCATATATGGAACCAATGTTGTCAGACAAAATGCAAGATTATGCACATAAAGCATTTAATAATTTGTTTTTGTCTTATGAATATATTGAGGCTATAGATACAATTGTTGTTAAAAGAAATGTTAGAAATAAAGATGATAAGAAATTGTATATGGCTGTGAAGCTATATAAGGAGGGAGACGAAAAAGCTGATACAGAGTTTGAGATAGACAAAGAGAAGTTCTTTGGAAGATGTAATTTGAATTTGCCAATTGCAGTAGAAAATTCTATGCCATTAAGAAGAAGAATAGAAAACGTGGTTGATCCGATTATTGCAATGAAAAAAATTATAAATATAAAACCAGAAGAAAAGATTGCTGTTGATTTTCTGATTTCAGTATCTGAAAGTAAAGAAGATGCAATAAAAAATATTACAAAATTTAGGAATAATGAAAATATAAAAAGAGTATTTGAATTGTCGAAAGCACGAGTGGAAGCGGAGTCTAGATATTTAGGAATAAAAGGGAAAGATATAGAAGTATATCAAAAGATATTATCATATTTAATTTTCCAAAGCAAAGTGAATATAAAAAACAATGTACCATCTGTTAGCAGTATATATCCAACATCAGGTTTGTGGAAATTTGGAATATCAGGAGATTTGCCAATTTTATTAGTCAGAATAAAAGATGTAAATGATATAGATGTAGTTAAAGAATGTATTAATGCGTATGAATATTACAGAAGTAAGAGGATAGATATAGATTTGGTAATATTGAATGAGGAGAAAGAAAGATACGAAAGCTTTGTTAAAGATGCCGTACAATCTGCTGTATTAAATAAAAATTTAGGTTATCTATTCAATGTAAAAGGTGGAATATATTGCTTAAACAATATAAACAATAAGCAAGATAAAATGCTATTGGAAGATAAGGCATCTGTTGTAATTTATGCAGGAGCTGGAACTTTGGCAGGACAGATTCAAGAAATAGAGAGTTTAATAAAAGAGAGAGTAAGGCAAGTTGGATATGATGTCAAGAATGATTATTATATAGAAAATGAAGATAATACAAACTATAAACATCCAGAATTTGATGAAAATTCATTGAAATATTTTAATGAGTATGGAGGCTTCTCTCGGAGACGGAAAAAAATATATAATAAAAGTAAATAAAAATAACAAACTTCCAACCGTATGGAGTCATGTACTAAGTAATGGTCAGTTTGGAACACTTTTAACAGAAAGTATGGGAGGCTATACATGGAAGGATAACTGTAAATTAAAAAGAATAACTGCATGGTCTAATAGTCAGGTGACAGATCCACCATCAGAGGTAATATATTTTAAAGATATGAAAACAGATAAAAAGTGGTCTGCTGGCTTAAGCCCTATGCCAGATGATGGAGACTATTATATAACTTATGGATTTGGGTATGCAAGCTACTTGCATAATAGTGATGGAATAGAGCAAAGAGTTGAAATATATATACCAAATGAGGAAAATATAAAGGTAAATTTAATACACTTGGAAAATAGAATGTTGGAAAGTAAAAATTTAAAAATTGTGTATTATTTAAAACCAGTTTTAGATGAAGATGAGATGAAATCTAATGGGAAAATCAATTTGGAATATAATCAAAGTTCTAATATGATTTGGATGAAGAATGTATCTAATGAAAAAATAAAGGAAAAATTTTTTATAAGCAGTAGCGAAAAGATAGTTTCATATACTGGAAGTAAAACGTCATTTTTTAAGAATGGAAATTTAAGTAATCCAGATGGACTGAATCAAATAGAGTTAAACAGGGAAAATTCATATGGTGAAGATGGAATAGTAGCAATATCAATGGAAATTAAAGTTGATGCAATGTCATCTAAAGATATATCAATAATAATAGGTGCAGATGAAGAAATAGGAAAATGTCAGGATGTTGCATATAAGTATTCTAATATAAATAATTGTAGAGAAGAGTTGGCAAAGACAAAAAGACACTGGGAGAATATTGTTAATAGAGTTCAGGTAGAAACGCCAATGGAGTCTACAAATTTATTATTGAATGGTTGGCTAATATATCAAACTATTGTATCTAGACTATATGCGAGAACAGGTTTTTATCAATCTGGAGGAGCATATGGTTATAGAGACCAATTACAGGATTCAATGGCGATAAAGTATTTTGCACCACAGATAACAAGGAATCAAATATTAAAGCATAGCAAACATCAATTTATTGAAGGTGATGTTGAACACTGGTGGCATGAAGAAAATTCAAGTGGAATTAGAACAATGTTTAGTGATGACTTATTGTGGCTGGCATATGTAACAGCAGATTATATTAGTTACACATTGGACTATTCAATATTAGATGAACAAACACCATATAGGCAAGGAGAAACATTAAAAGATAGTGAAATAGAAAAGTATGATATTCATAAAGAAAGTGATATAAAAGAAAGTTTATATGAACATTGTATAAGAGCTATTGAACATTCACTAAAATTTGGAGAAAATGATTTGCCACTAATAGGTTCTGGAGATTGGAATGATGCATTAAGCAACGTTGGTGTGAAAGGAAAAGGTGAAAGTGTATGGCTTGGATTCTTTATGTATGATGTATTAAAGAAGTTTATTCCGATTTGTGAATATAAAAGGGAAAATATAGATATCAATGTTATAGGTAAGGAAGAAAATGATGTTGAAAGTAAAGAAGAAATAATTGAACAATATAAAAAGAAGCAGGATTTTCGAATAGAAAAGTATAAAGAGGTTATGGAAAAGTTAAAAAAAGCGTTAAATACAAATGCTTGGGATGGCAGATGGTATAAAAGAGCATTTATGGATGATGGAGAAGTTCTGGGAAGCTTGCAAAATGAAGAATGTAGAATAGATAGCATATCTCAAAGTTGGTCTGTTATATCTGGTGCAGGTGACAATGATAAAAAATATATATCAATGGAAAGTTTAGAAAATCACTTAATTGATAAGTCTATTGGAATAATAAAGATTTTGGATCCACCATTTGAAAAGAGTAAACTGGAACCAGGATATATAAAATCATATATACCAGGAACTAGAGAAAATGGAGGACAATACACACATGGTGCTATTTGGGCAATTATAGCTACTGCAATGTTAGGTTTGGATGATAAAGCATATGAGTATTTTAGAATGATAAATCCTATAGAGCATAGCAGAACAAGAGAAGCGGCAAATATATACAAGGTTGAACCATATGTGATGACAGCTGATGTATATGGAAAATCAAATCTAGCAGGTAGAGGAGGCTGGACTTGGTATACAGGATCAAGCAGTTGGATGTTTATGTGTGGACTGAAATATATATTAGGAATAAATATAGAAAATGGAATATTAAAAGTAGAGCCACATATTCCAAGTAATTGGAATGAATACAGTGTTAAATTAAGATGTGGGGAAACTTTATATAATATCAAAGTGGAGAGAAGTGGAAATAAAGAAAAACAAATAATAATGAATGGGGAAGTTTTAGACAGAGAAGAAATCAAGGTAAACAAAGATGGCGGAATATATAATATAAAAGTTGAGATATAGCAACATAGAAATATAATATGCACTGAAAACTACAAGGAATAGGCTTAAAGCTTATTCCTTGAATTTTTGGGATAAAAATAATGAGAGTGAATATGTACTGCAAAACCATACTTGTTTTAATATTGTAATTAATGGTAACAAAATTGTAATAATTTTTTAAAAAAGCTTTGACAACTATATGGAGTAGAGGTATAATAAAGCCAAACAAAAAGAAAAAAAGAACGGAGGAATATTATATGTCTGAAAAAGAATCAATTGATGTAGAAGGAAACAGAAATGGAGAGGTAAATGGCTGGAAAAATTTTAAAATGCCTGGAAGAAGTGAATATGTAGGAAAAGACAAGACTACTATAGAGAAAACTACACAAGAAGAAAATGTACAAGAGGAATCTACACAAGAAGTGGCACCGGAGCCAAAAAATGACTGGGAAACACTTAAGATGCCTGGAGTAAATGAAGATGAATTAGGAAAAATAACTGATGATGCCAGTTTCGCTGGTTCTAGACTTAATATAAAAAATGCACCTAGGTTTGAGGGTGACGATGATATTCTTAGAATCTTTAATAAAAGAGATGCAGAAAGAGAAGAAGCTGCAAAAAGACAAGAAGAACAAGCAAGAAAAGATGCAGATGAAAAATATTCTCAAGCGATGCTTGAAGGAGTAGCAAAAAATTATGAAGAGGCGCAAAAAAGAGAGGCTGCAGCTAGAGCAGCTAGTGAGAATGAAAAAAGAATGTTGAAGTCTAAGCCTAGTTTTAAAAAGAGACTTTTAAGGACTGTGGCTGGAACATTGGCAATTACTGCAATTGCAGGAGTCTCAGCAAAGAAATTAGCAGATGCACATACTAAACAAGGGGAGAAAGATAAAACAGAAGCTTATGATAAAGGATACGATGCTGGATATGAAAAAGGTCATGAAATAGGACTAGAAGATGGAAAAAAGATTGTATTTGAATCAATGAAAGATAGTGCTGAAAATCAAACTACAGAAGGTGCAATTACAGATACACAACATAGAGCCAATGTTAATGAAAGGTTGCAACAAATAAAACAAGAAATTGCAGATAGATATGATGATATTGATGTAAATGATATAACAATAAGTACTGAGAGAGATTCAAATGGAAAATTGCAAATAGAAATTACAAACAAAGAGGGTAAGCAAATACCAGTAGATCAAGAAAAAGAAAATGAAATTAAAACATTTATAGAAGATTACCAAAATCCAATGTTGGATGGAACTACTACTGAACAACAAAAAGAGACATTACAAAAAGAGCTTGAAGAAAAGAATAATGAAGAAGTTCAAAATACTATAACTGTTTTGCCTGAAAAAGAAGACGATACGGAAAGATAGTAAATAACTTAAAGGGAGAGTTTTAATGAAAGAAGAGTTAGATCCAAATAAAAAAACTATACTTGTTGTAGACGATGAAAAACCAATTATAGATATATTGGTATATAATCTAAAAAAGGAAGGATATAATACGTTAGAAGCAACTGATGGAGAAATGGGATTGAATATGGCTTTAGAAAAAAGACCAAATTTAATTCTTTTAGATATTATGCTTCCAAAGATGGACGGATTAACAGTTTGCAAAAGAGTTAAACAAGCATATAATGTTCCAATTTTAATGTTATCTGCAAAAGATGAAGAAATAGACAAAATAATAGGATTAGAATTAGGTGCAGATGATTATATTACAAAGCCTTTTAGTGTAAGAGAATTAATGGCTAGAGTGAAAGCAAATTTAAGAAAAGTAGATGATGAAAAAGACAGCAAGCAAAAAGAAGAAGAAAAGGCTAGGAAAATTGTTGTTGGAGATTTGGAACTAGACTTGGAAAAAGTTGAAGTTAAAGTAAAAGGCGAAGTAAAATCTTTAACACCAAAAGAATTTGAATTAGTAAAATATTTAGCAATGCAACCTGGTGTACCAGTAACAAGAGAGGTCCTATTAGAAAAGGTATGGAATTACGAATACTATGGAGATATAAGAACTGTTGATGTTACAGTGTGCAGGATTAGAGAAAAATTAGGAGATAGTACTAAAAATTCTAAAATAATAATTAATAAAAGAGGTATTGGTTATTACTTAGCTTCAAAATAGTGAAATTCTATGAGTTTCAGCAATTTAAAATATGAAAATTATATAAAAGATGAGTAATAAATAAACACTGAAGGCAATAGGAGTTTTGCAAGAATAAATACAACATAGATAAGGAAAGGGACTACTACAAGCAATGGTAAAAAATATACAAACAAAAATAATCTTAATGTTTTTTATGGTTGGAATTGTTATTATATTAGGTTTGGGATTCTTCTTTACAGATATAATAAATCAAGCTAAAGTTGCATGTATAAGCCAAGAGATAAATACTACTTCTGAGTTTGTTCAGCTATTAAATGCTGGACAAGCTCAAACAAAAATACTAATATTAGGTGCAATATTAGTATTTTCTTGTATTATGATTTTGATGGGAGTATTTGTTATTAAGGTTATTATTAAACCAATTAATAATTTAATAAAAAATGCAGAAAAAATAGCTAATGGCGAAAATGTAGAATTAATAACTATAAAAAATGTAAAAAGAAAAGCTAAAAAAAGAAAGAGAAAAAATACAGAAATTGACTCTCTTACAAATGTAATAGAAATTATGACAGGAGAGCTTAAGCAAAATTTAACTGAGGTAAATAGACAAAAGAGAGAGATAGAAACTATACTTTTACACATGACTGATGGTATAATTGCTTTTAATGCGAATGGAGATGTTACTCATATTAATCCAGCTGCTAAAAATTTGCTGGAAATAAAGGATGAGGATAATACTTTTGAGAAGATATTTAACAAAGTAAATCTTGATATAAACATGGAAACAATAATGTATTTAGAAAATTGGACAGCTTCAGAACAAAGAGTTTCTATTGGAGATAAAACTGTAAACATATTTTTTGCACCATATAAAGATGAAAATAAAGTGTCATCTGGAATTATTGCAGTGATTCAAGATATTACAGAGCATGTGAAGTTAGACGATATGAGGAAAGAATTTGTGGCGAATGTTTCACATGAACTAAAAACACCAATAACATCAATTATAGGATATGCAGATACTTTAGCAGATGGAGAATATGATAAAGAAACACAAGACAAATTCTTAGGAGTAATTTCTTCAGAAGGAAATAGAATGGCAAATCTTGTTAGCGACTTGTTAACATTATCACGTTATGATACCAATAGAGTAGTAAGAGAAGTAAAGGAATTTGATTTAGGAGAGCTTGCTAAGGAGTGTGAAGAAAAACTTGCAATAGAGGCTGAGAAGAAAGAGCAAAAGTTGGAATGCTATGTCACAGCTGATGTGCCTCCTGTAAAAGCTGATAAAGGTGGAATTGAAAGAGTTATTTTGAATGTGTTGTCTAATTCTATAAAGTATACACCAGAAAAAGGCGAAATAAAAATATATGTAGGATTTGTTTATAATGATGCTTATATAAAGATTATAGATAATGGAATAGGAATTCCAGAAGAAGATTTGGGCAGAGTGTTCGAAAGATTTTACAGAGTTGATAAGGCTCGTACAAGAGAAATGGGAGGTACTGGTTTAGGATTATCAATTGCCAAAGAAATAATAGAGCAAAATAATGGAAGCATAGATATTAAAAGTGTATTTGGAAAAGGAACGGAAGTTGTTATAAGAATTCCAGTAGAAAAGAGATCTGAAAAGAAAAAGGATGTAGAACCAGAAGAAAACGAAGGTAAAGATTAGAGATAACAAAAGAATAATGTTCAAAATTTGAAAGGAAGTAAAAAGATGATGAATGATAAAGTAAGAAATATATTAGAGTGGATTGAATGTATAGCAATAGCTGTTATATTGGCTTTGTTAATAAGATATTATATAGGAACACCTACGATTGTAAAACAAGAATCAATGTATCCAACATTGAAACCAAATGAAAGACTTATATTAAATAGATTATCTAGAACGTTAAAGGAAATGCCGGAAAGAGGAGATATAATAACATTTGAGGCTCCTAGTAAAGTATCTGTTACTGCAGATGAGGTAGACATGAATAAGCCAGTTGCAATTTATAACAAAAAACCTAAAAATATATTTTCTAAATTTTCATACTATGTATTGGAATGGGGAAAAACAAGCTATATAAAAAGAGTTATAGGAATCCCGGGAGACCATGTGCAGATAAAGGATGGTAAGGTATATTTAAATGGTGAAGAGCTAGATGAACCTTATTTAAGTGATACAGTAGAAACAACATCTTTGGATGGAATATTTACAGATATTGTAGTGCCAGAAAACTGTGTTTTTGCAATGGGAGATAATAGAAGTAAATCAAGAGATTGTAGAAGTTTTGGTTGCATTCCTCTAGAAAAAATAGAAGGAAAAGTTGTTTTTAGATTTTTCCCACTAAATAAATTTGGAAGTGTGTAAAAATGTTGAATTTAGTAGTTTGTTTGAGTAGGAAATAGTTATGAGTTTTGAAAGTATTATTGGAAATGAAAAGAATAAAGAATTATTAAAAAACACAATCGAAACAGAGAGTATTGCACACAGCTATATGTTTGTTGGGCAAGATGGAATTGGAAAGCAGAAGTTTGCGATTTCATTTGCAAAAATGATTTTGTGTTTAAGTCAGGATAAAGAAGAATGTAACAACTGTGATTCATGTATAAAATTTAATAGTGGCAACCATCCTGATTTTATAAAGATAGAGCCTGATGGCAATTCTATTAAAATTGCACAGATGAGAGAAATGCAAGAGTACATATATCAAAAGCCTATTTTGTCTGACAGAAAAGTTTTTATTATAAATGATGCAGAAAAAATGACGGAAGAAGCTCAAAATAGTTTGTTAAAAACTTTGGAAGAACCACCAGAGTATGTTACAATTATCTTGATAGTTTCTAACGAGAACATGATGTTAAATACTATAAAATCAAGGTGCTTAAGATTGTATTTTAAAAATATATCAAATGAAAATATGATAAAATATATTAAAGACAAAAATACAATTTCTCATATAAGTGACAATATAATAGATATGTGTAATGGAAGCTTTTCAAAATTAGAAAGTATAAGCGAGAATTTAGATAAGTATATGGAAATTGAAAGCTTATGTAAAAATATGATAGAAAAAAAGATGTCTATTATAGATATTTTTAATAGTTCAGAATCTATATATAAATCAAAAGATGATATACAAGATTTATTAGAATATATGATTGTAATTTTATATAATAAAATAAAAGAAGATCCAATATATAACAATAAATATTTTAATATGATAAAGATTATAGAAAATGCCAGAAAAAAACTTAACTCTAATAGCAATTATGATATGTGTATAGATGAAATGTTTTTGAAATTGAGCGAGGTGTAAGAAATAATTAATTAGTATCAAGATATGAAATTTAAAAGGAAAGGAGAAAATATGGTTTTATAGGTGATTATAAAACTGTATGTAAATAGATGAAAACTATAGTAGGAGTTAGATTTAAAAAACCAGGAAAAGTATATTTTTTTGATCCAGGATATTTGCAATTAGAGGCAAAGGATAAAGTTGTTGTAGAAACATCTATGGGAGAGGATATAGGAGAGGTTGTTATTAGCAAAAGACAGATTCCAGAGGAGAAACTTACAAAACCTTTGAAGAAAATTCTTAGACTTGCAAATCAAAGAGATTTAAAAATACAGAAAGAAAATCAAGAAAAAGAAGAAAAAGCATTTAAAGTTTGTGAAGAAAAGATAAAAGAACATAAACTTCCAATGAATCTTGTTGAAGCTGAATTTAGATTTGACAATAGCAAGGCTATATTCTATTTTACTGCTGATGGAAGAATAGATTTTAGAGATTTAGTAAAGGATTTAGCAGCTATTTATAGAACTAGAATTGAATTAAGACAGATAGGAGTTAGAGATGAGGTTAAGAAAATAGGTGGTAATGGAGTTTGTGGAAGAGAATTATGTTGCTGTACATTTTTAAACGATTTTGATATTGTTTCTATAAAAATGGCGAAGGAGCAAAGTGCATCACTAAATCCATCTAAAATATCTGGAAATTGTGGAAGATTAATGTGTTGTTTAAAATATGAACAAAATGTATATGAGGAAAAGAACAAAAGACTTCCAAAAATGGGTGCAATAGTACAAACAGAAGACGGTCAAGGTACTGTTTGTGGTATTGAGACTTTAAAAGAGGTTGTAAAAGTACAGTTTGAAAATGAAGAAGGTAAGTCATATAAAACATATGATGCTAAAGATGTTAAAGTGTTAAAGACTCCTAGAAAAGGAAAAAATACAGATCAAGAGTTAGATTTGGAAGAACTTGAGAATTTGAAGGAACTTGAAAAGTTGGAAAAACTTGAAAAAGAAGAAAGAAAAAATGTTGATAATAAAAGTGATGAGTATTAAGATATTCATTAGAGAGGTTAGAATGATTAAAAAAATCCCGTCCTAAGTAAATTGTAGGACGGGAGATTTTTTTAGTCTTCAACTGGTGCTGAAACAGGGCATACTGCTGCACATGTTCCACAAGAAATACATCTATCTGCATCTATTACATATTGTGTATCACCTTCAGAAATACATTGAACAGGACAATTTGCTGCACAAGCACCACATTTTATACATGCATCTGTTATTTTATAAGCCATTTATTTCACCACCTTTTTTATTATTGTTACTATATAAGTTATTATTTTAATTATTATTTATTTGCTTAAGTAGTCATACAGACTTTTCTGATAAATAAAATGTTTTACAGAAAATTTTTATATTAGCTCTATTCCTTGTTAGTTAACTCTTCTAAATCTAAAAGTGCTTGCCAACGTTTATCTACTTCTTTTTGAAATTCCTCTATCATCCATTCATTTCCTGGTTTAAACATGTGTTTAAAACGTTTTTGTGGACGTAAAAATTCTTCGATAGGTAATTTTTTTGCAGGTTTGTATGTAATGTGATATACACCATCTACAACTTCATATAGAGGCCAATAGCAAGTATCTACTGCTAATTTGTTTATCTGCATCAACATATCTGTTGGATATCCCCAACCACGAGGGCATGGAGCTAGAACATTTAAGAAAGCAGGTCCGTCTGTATAAATTGCTTTTTCAGATTTCTCGTATAAATCCTTAAAGTTTGCTACTGCAATACTTTGAGCTACATAAGGCAAATGATGAGATACCATTATTTCTGTTAAATCTTTTCTTGACTGCATTTTTCCAGGGATAACAGTTCCAGCAGGTGATGTTGTTGTATCTGCAAATTTTGGAGTTGCAGATGAACGTTGAATACCTGTGTTCATGTATGCACCATTATCATAACAAACATATGTCATGTTGTGACCTCTTTCCATTGCGCCAGAAAGACTTTGCAAACCTATATCATATGTTCCACCGTCTCCACCAAAGGCAATGAATTTTGTGGTTTCACCATTTTTTTCTACTAACTTACCTTGTTTTAAAAGTGACTTGTATGCAGCTTCTACTCCAGAACAAGTTGCACCAGCACATTCAAATGCTGTATGAATATATGATTCTGTCCAAGATGTATATGGATAAATACAAGAAGAAACTTCCATACATCCAGTAGCATTTGCAATTACTGCATGATCTTCTGGTTTTAAAGCTCTAAGAACCATTCTTGTAACAGGTGGAGCACCACAACCAGCACACATTCTGTGACCAGCAGTAAATCTTGATGGTCTATTTGCAATTATTTCTTTCATGTTGTATGCCATAATTATTCACCTCTCCTTCTTAAACCAAAATATCTATAAGGATTACCAATTTCTTTAGTTTCAACGATTTTTTGTAAGTCTTTATATACACCTTCAAGTTCTTTAGTAGTTGTATCTCTACCACCAATACCATAAACATAATTTACAATTGGAACATGTTCATCACTATATGCGTACATAGCAGATGTAACATCTGTAAATAAAGGTCCTCCGGCACCATTAACACTATCAGTTTTATCTAATACTGCAACAGCTTTTAAATGAGATAAAGCCTTTGCAACTTCTTCTACTGGGAAAGGTCTATATACACGGATTTTTAATAAACCGGCTTTTATACCTTGAGCACGCAAATTATCTACAACAGCTTTTGTTGTTCCAGCGGTTGAATTCATGCAAACAATAGCTATTTCTGCGTCATCTAACTTATATTCTTCGAAAAAACCATATTTTCTTCCAGTCATTTTTTCAAAACGATCAGCAACTTCTAAAATTACTTTTTTGGCATTTCTCATAGCTTCAGCTTGTTGAAATTTGTGTTCGAACAAGAAAGCTTGTAGATCCATAGGTCCCATTGCAACAGGTTCGTCATGATTTAGTAAATAATGTTCAGGTTGATATTTACCAACAAATTCTTTTACTTTGTCATCTTCAATTAATTCGATATTTTCAATTGAATGAGATGTAATAAATCCATCTTGACATACCATTAGAGGAAGCATGACGTCTTTGTTTTCGGCTATTTGATGAGCCATAACTAAATTATCATAGGCTTCTTGGTTGTTTTCAGAAAATAACATTAACCAACCAGCATCTCTAACACCCATTGCATCAGAATGGTCATTATGAATGTTTAAAGGTCCTGATACAGCACGATTGACTAGAGTTAAAACTATAGGCAATCTCGAACCAGAAGCAATGTAAAGCATTTCCCACATGAAAGAAAGACCATTTGCGGAAGTGGCAGTCATTGCTCTAGCACCAGCAGCTTCTGCTCCAATACAAGCACTCATTGCACTATGTTCGCTTTCAACAGCAACAAACTCTGTGTCGACTTGACCATTACTTACAAAAGTTGAAAAGTATTGAGGAATTTCTGTTGAAGGAGTTATAGGAAAAGCAGCTACTACATCTGGATTTATTTGTTTCATAGCTATAGCAGAAGCTTCATTTCCACTTAAACGTTCTCTAATACTCATTATTCATTACCTCCTTCTTCTTTCATTTCAATTGCAGCAAAAGGACAAACTTTACTACAAATACCACAACCCTTGCAGTAATCATAATTAAAATCTGTACGATTTTGTTCTTTATTTACTGGAATAGCATCGTCTGGGCATACAGGAAAACATAAACCACATTGCTTACATTTTTCAGGTATCCATATAGGCTTTTCACTTCTCCAGTCACCAGTTTTAAATTCTAAAGCATTTGCAGCCTGGTAGATTATTCCGCCAGGTGTAAGGTCTTCAACTGGTGTAGATTTATCTATATGCATTTTTGACATAACTTTTCCACCTTTCTAATTTATTTTCTTTACTTCATTTAAAGCCATTTCTAAAGCTTTCATATTTCCATCGATAACTTCAGGTTTTTTAGCAAATTTGTGTTTGAAAGAACCTTGCATATCATTAATAAAATCTTTTTCATCCATAATATTAGAAACTTTAACAATTGCAGCAAGCATTGATGTGTTAGGGAAATATCTTCCTAAACATTCTTCAGATATTTTTCTTGCATCTATAGTGTAAATGCTACCATTGTATCCGTGTAAAGCTCTTTTTAAATAATCTGCATCCTTAACAGTATTTATTACAATAGCTCCAGTTTCTTTAAGACCAGCTGTAACATCAACAGATTCAAGAAGAGTATCATCTACAACAACAACGTAATCAGGTTCGTAAATATTGCTATGTATAACGATAGGATTATCACTAATTCGGTTATATGCAGTTATAGGAGCACCCATTCTCTCTGGACCATATTCAGGAAATCCTTGAATATATTTGCCAGTATTGAAAGCTGCGTCTGCAAGTAGGAGTGATGCGGTTTTAGCACCTTGGCCACCTCTACCGTGCCATCTAATTTCTACTAAATTTTCCACTAAAATTACTCCTTTCATAAAAATCTAAAAAGATTATATAATTAAAAAATTGACATGTCAAGGAGTAAAACTATTGACTTATGATTTAAAAGAATATATTATTATAAGTAATAAAAATAGCCTATTAAGAGGCGATTAAAAGAGAGGTATTTTAATGGCAAACTTAAGAAGAGAGAATGGTTCAATATCGGTAATGGTACTGGTAACAATATTTTTTATAATAGTGATATTATCTGCAACTTTCATGATAAATAGCACACAAAGAAAGTCACAGTTGTTAAGTCAGGTTCAATTAAAGGAAACGTATGAATCAGACATGGACAAGGCAGATGAAATTTATGATTCACTTCCAGGTGGAAGTTGGGAAGAACTAGAAGATGGAAGTATAACAAATGGAAAAGTAAAGGTGCAAGTAGGAGACTATGTTAATTATCCAAATCCTACAACAGTACAAGTTACGGGAACTGGATATAGTCAAACTGGATATACGAGTTATGGTTCTCAAACAGGAATGAGTACTGCAGATGGATATACATCTGATATAGACCAAACATTTACTTTAAATTCAAGTACTAAATGGGTAGTGTTAGGTTTAAGCGAAGACGGAAATAAATTATTATTAACAACAGAAGAACCCCTGCAAAGAGATTACGATTCAAGTGCAACAATAAGTGTAAGCAATAGTTCATATTATTATTTAAGGGGAGCTAAAGGATGTGCCTATGAATATGGAATAAATGAACTTAATAAAATATGTGCAATATACAAAAATAAATATGCAGAAGAAATAAGAAGTTTAACAATAGATGATATAAATAGGTTGTGTAAAGTAAATGTAGATATAGCAAATAAAAAGGTAACAAAAATAGGTGATACAACCAATATAGACAAGTCTGGAAGTATCGGAACAAGTAAGAATTATTCAGGGCAATATAAAATTCCAGAAAATTATTTGAATGTAAAAGATAAAACAGACTTCAATTTAATTGATGATAGCTATTCATATGATGGGAATAAAGCAATATCAAGTCAGTTAAATTTATATAAGATATTATTTAAAAGTGGAAACTATTGGCTTGATTCTAGGAAAGTTAGTCTTAAGGAAAATTACTGCAATTGGAGTTTAGGCTCTGTAAGAGATGAAATTGCATATTCATATACAACTGTAATATTTAGAACATTAGGAGAGCAATACATTGGATATTTAAAAATCCGCCCTGTTTTAACTTTAAAATCAAATGTTGAATTGATTGCTGCTGGAACGAACACATGGAACATAGTAGAACAGTGATTAAAAAATAATATGATAACAAGAAAAACAATAAAGTTTTTGATTAGCTTTATTGTTTTTTTACACTTTATAAAATTTCAGACATCCGTTTATTTTGCACAATAATATAATTAGTATCATAATTACTAGACAATATGCTAAGTAGTAAATTTTTTGCTTCAAAAAATAAAAGCAAAAATGCAATTTTACTTGACTTTTTGCCGATTTCCGTATAATATATATGTAGTAAAATTATGGAAATAATCTATGGTTTTGAGAGTTAGTAGAAATGGAGGATCTTATGGGAGAGGTTATAGTTATAACATCAGGAAAAGGTGGAGTAGGTAAAACTACAACAACAGCCAATCTGGGATCAGCTTTAGCTTTAAGTGGAAAAAAGGTAGTTTTAGTTGATACTGATATAGGTTTGAGAAACTTAGATGTTGTTATGGGCTTAGAAAATAGAATTGTTTACGATATTGTTGATGTTGTTGAAGAAAAATGCAAATTAAGACAAGCTTTAATAAAAGACAAACGTTTTGAACAATTATTTTTATTGCCTGCTGCACAAACAAGAGATAAGAGCGCAATAAATGAAGAACAAATGAAAGATCTGACTAACAAACTTAAAGAAGAATTTGATTTTATACTAATTGATTGTCCTGCTGGAATTGAGCAAGGTTTTAAAAATGCCATAGCAGGAGCAGATAGAGCTATTGTAGTAACTAATGCAGAAATTTCTTCTATTAGAGATGCTGATAGAATAATTGGATTATTGGAAGCATCAGAAATTAGAAATCCAGAGTTAATTATAAATAGATTAAGACCTAATATGGTTAGAAAAGGCGAAATGATGGACGTCAATGATATTGTTGATTTGCTTTCAATCAACCTTATTGGTGTTGTGCCAGATGATGAATACATAATTACTCAAACAAATAAAGGTGAACCTGCGGTAATTAATAAAAAAGCACCATCAGGAAAGGCTTATTTGGAAATAGCTAGAAGAATTTTAGGAGATAATATAGAAGTTACAATTCCTGGAAGGGACCAAGGCTTTTTTGCAAAGGTAAAAGACATATTCAGAAAAAAATAATTATTGGAGGGTAAACATGTTTGAAAGTATAGCAAGATTTTTTAGAAGAATAGGGAAAAAGGAACAAGAGCAAATTAGTTCAAGAGATACAGCAAAAGAAAGATTACATTTGGTTTTATTGCAAGATAGAGCAAATGTATCAGCAGATTTCTTGGAGATGATGAAACAGGAAATTATAGAGGTTATAAAAAAGTACATAGATGTAGACGAAGGTGACATAGATGTAAGGCTAACAAATAATCCAAATGACGACGGAACAACAGGGGCACCTTCTTTATATGCCAATATACCAATTGCTGGAATTAAGCAAGAAGTTGTGGCAAGTGCAGAAGCAAAAGAAAGAAAAAATAAAAAAGAAGAAAAAAATGAAGATAAAGTAAATACTGAAAATAAAGAAAAAAATAATGACTCAAAATCAGGGAAAAAAACTAATAATAAAGAAAAGGCAAAGTCTTCTGAAAAAATAATAATAGAAGAAAATAAAGAAGATGAAAGTAAAGAAAATAGCAAAGTTGAAATGACTGGTAAGGATTCAAAAAAGGAAGAAGAGAATATCGAAATTGTTGAAAAAGAAGAGGTAATAATAGAAGAAAAAATTGAGAAAGATAACAATAAAGATGAGGCGAAAACTGAAACAATAGAGGAAGAAACAGATAAAAAAGCTGAGACGACGGAAAATAAAACTACTAAAAAAACTAATACTACAAAACCTAACAAAACTTCTAAGAATACTAAGAAAAGTTCAACAAAGAAAAAACAAACGAAAACACCTGTAAAAAAATAAGAGGATTTTTTAATGAGAAAAAGAATATTTAAAAATATGGATTATGGAATACTGATATGTGTTGCTATATTATTGGTGGTTGGACTTATTGCATTATATTCTGCAACTCAAAGTTCAGATTATGCAGAGTTCAAAAAGCAAATAATGTGGATAGGCATAAGTATTCCAATTATGATAGTTATAATTTTTGTGGATTATGAAACTATTGCAAAGATATCTCCTATATTGTATGGAATAGTACTTATTGCCCTAATAGGAGTGTTGTTTACAGAGCCGATAAATGGTGCAACCAGCTGGTTTAATATAGGTTCAATTTCTATACAACCAGCAGAATTTGCAAAAGTTATTGTAATAATAGCACTTGCTTATTATATGTCTATAATTCAAGAGCAGAATCCTGATAATGTAAGCAGACCATTAAAGTTATTAAAGATTTTGGCTATAGTGGGAGTTCCAATATTACTAATAATAAAACAGCCAGATTATGGAACAGCACTAGCTTTTGTAGTGGCTATAACGTTTATGCTATTTGCATCAGGAATAAAGAAGAGATATATAATAGGTGGAATATTAATAGTAGCAGTAATGTTGCCGGTTTTATATTTTTTCGTTTTACCGGAACATGCTAAAACGAGAATTGATGTGTTTTTAAATCCTAATCTAGATCCTAGAGGTGCTGGATATAATGTTATACAATCTAAGCTTGCTATTGGAGCAGGAGAATTTTTAGGAATGGGAGTTCTTAAGGGAAATCAAACACAATTAGGATTTTTATATCCAAAGACTACAGACTTTATATTTGCAGTTATAGGTGAAGAAATGGGATTTGTGGTTGCGGCAATAGTTATTATTTCGTATGTAATATTGATAACAAGAATAATATATATAGCTAAAACTGCAAAAAATATGTTAGGCTCATATATTGCAATTGGAATTGCAGGAGTATTTATATTTCATATGGTTGAAAATATTGGTATGACTATGGGATTGTTGCCAATAACTGGAGTGCCATTGCCATTTGTAAGTTATGGAGGTAGCTCACTTTTAACTAATTTAATAATGATTGCCCTATTGTTAAATATCAGTGGTAGAAGGCAGAAAGCAATATTTATTGAATAGTTACACATCACAGGAAGGATTGAAATTTAAATGAAAATAGGAAATGTTGAGATTGAAAATAATGTATTCTTGGCACCTATGGCAGGTATTACAGACCTGCCTTTTCGATTGATGTGTAAAAAGTATGGAGCTGGATTAGTATATACAGAGATGGTTAGCAGTAAGGCTCTTTTTTATGGAGATGAAAAAACAAAAAAGTTGCTGTTGTCAGAAAAAAAAGAAAAACCATTGGCAGTTCAAATATTTGGAAGTGATGTGGAGGCAATAAAATATTCAGTTAGATACTTAAATGATTTTGCGGATATAATTGATATAAATATGGGATGCCCAGCTCCAAAGGTAGTAAAAAATGGGGACGGAAGCAAATTATTGCTAAATTTAGATTTGGTAAAAAAAATTGTAGAAGGTGCTGTAAGTGAAGCAAAGGTTCCAATAACAGTAAAGATGAGGAGTGGTTGGGATAGTGAACATATTGTAGCACTGGAAGCTGCAAAGATAATTGAAGATGCAGGGGCAAGTGCAATTGCTGTACATGGAAGAACAAGAAGTCAGTTTTATTCTGGAACTGCAGATTGGAATATAATTAAAAAGATAAAAGATAATGCTAAAATTCCAATTATAGGGAATGGAGATATACGTACTCCTCAAGATGCCAAGAGGATGCTAGAACAAACCAATGTAGATGCAATAATGATTGGAAGAGCTACACTAGGAAATCCATGGATTTTTAGAGAAGTATTACAATATTTAAAAACAGGAGAACTTATTTCTGGTCCAACTCCTGAAGAAAGACTAGATACAATAAAGGAACATATAAGAAATGAAATTGCAATAAAGGGAGAAAACATTGCTATAAAAGAAATGAGAAAACATATAGCGGGCTATACTAAAAATTTGAAAGATGCTAGTATGCTAAGAGATAGGGTGAACCATTTAGATACTGAAAAAGAAGTTATTCAGTGCTTAGAAGACTATTTTAACGAAATAAATATATAATTGTTGTGTTTGAAAAAATCAGAGTTTATGTTTTCAGCATAATGTAAAAAAGTGATACATATAAAATAATATGTATCTTTTTTTGAGCGATTACACATGAATTGGATTTAATTTAAATTAAAAAAAAGACTACATTGTGAAAAATATAGAAGGGAAGGTGAAATAATATAAAGAAAAAATATATCATCGGAGCATCTTTAGCAATACTTTTAGTGCTTGTTGCAATATTTATATTTTTTATGCAAAAAAATTATAAAAAAACAAATATGGGAAATAATATAAGTAATAAAACTTTAGATGAGTGTGAAGAATATATTTATAATATTAGTTCATATGAAGCTCTTGCTGAAATAACAGTTACTAGTAACAAAAATGTAAATAAATACAAAGTAAAGCAAACATGCGATAAAAATAAAACAATACAGGAAGTAATAGAGCCAGAAAATTTAAAAGGTGTAATAATTAAATATGAGGATAATAATTTAACAATAGAAAATACGGTCTTAAATTTAAAGAAAATATATCAAGATTATCCATATGTAGCAGAAAATTCTATGTTTTTAAATGACTTTATAAAAAAATATAAAGAATTGGAAGAAGAAAAAAGCAGTAATTGCAAAGTGAAGAAAAAGGATAGAAATATAATTTATACAATAGAATGGGATAATAAATATAAAAAAAATCAACAGTTATATTTGGATGAAAACACAGGAATACCTACAAAAATGATTGTGGAAGATGATAACCAAAAGGTACTAGTTTACATATTATATAATGAGATTAAATTAAATATTTTTTAATTTAATTTGGGCTATGTTTTAAATATATCAAATAACAGAATCTTAGTTATACAAATAGTAGGAGTGAAGAATATGATAGTTCGAAGAGGAGATATGTTTTATGCTGATTTAAGCCCTGTGGTTGGATCGGAACAAGGGGGAATAAGACCTGTTGTTATAATTCAAAATGATATGGGGAACAAGCATAGTCCAACAGTTATAGCAGCGGCAATTACTTCTCAAATGGGAAAAAATAAACTACCAACACATATAGAAATAGGTCCACAAAATAGCAATTTAAAATCTGAGTCCATTGTGCTTACAGAACAGATTCGAACAATTGATAAAAGTAGATTAAAGGAAAAGATAGGCCATATTGATGACACTAAAGTAATGAGTCAAATAAATAATGCTTTAGGCGTTAGCTTTGGATTGGAGAACTAAAAGCTATAAACAGGGAAATATATTTATTGTATAATAATTATCAATTAAAAAGCATGCACATTTATATTGTGCATGCTTTTAAACTTTTAGCTTTTTAATAATTTTTATTTCGTTGTATAAAGCCTTAACTCTTTCTTCTCTGATTTTTAATGCGTCCTCGGATTCTTGTAAGATAGAAGAATAATTGGCTTCGTTTTCACCGCTTATAAAAAGTAATTTCATACCTTCTCTATAATATGCTTTCTTTTTTTCTTTATCTGTTGATTCAGCCTTTTTATTATAAGAGTCAATTAGTTTTAATCTTTTAATATTGTCTTTTAAATAGTCAACATAGTCCACAACACTACTTATTTCATATAGAATATCATCTATAACTACTTTAAATAAACATTTTAAAATTTTAGGACTTATTTTTCCTTCTTGAGAATTTTCTGACAATTGTTCTAATGCTATACTCTTGGTATAGTTGCTAGGACTAGCATCCTTCATAAGCTCCTTTAAGGTATCTGATATATGAACGTGAGTTGTGTAATGTCTCTTGGTTACAAGTGCATCATATTCGTCAGCAACTCTTATTACGCGAGCAACAAAAGGAATATCATCCTTTTTTAAGCCTTGAGGATAACCAGAACCATTTAAAGCTTCATGATGGTACAAAGGACCTTCAGCATATGGACGTAATTGTATATCTTTCATGCACAAATTATAACCTAAAGTTGTGTGAGTTTTCATTATTTCATATTCTTCATCAGTTAAAGATGTGGGTTTTTCTATAATCTCTTTGGGGATAAACATTTTACCTATATCGTGTAAGTAACCACAAATTGTTGCGTGAATTGTGAATTTTTTGTTTAACCTTAAATATTGACATATTCTACAGCAAAGATTACCTACGTTTTCACTATGTCTTTTAGTGAAGGCATCAAGGTTATCTAGAACTGATAGTTGATACTTCATATTTTGGTCCAAATTATAAATTTTTAAAGATGTTGGATCATAAAAATCAAATTTTTCTGAATTCATTATACTTTCTCCTTAGTATTAATATAAATATAATATACCATTAAAAAATATAAATGGCAAGTACTTATATTCGTAGATTTTTGTGAATCCATGGAAAGTTATAAAAAAAACTAATTGAACTGATTATTCAGTTTGAGTAATGATTAGAAAACCTTGATTTTCTAAGGAAAAAATAAGTATTTAAAATTTATTATATTTTGCTTGACAATTAAAGGAAATTGTATTATTGTATGTAGTAAGTTAATAAATATTTGGGAGGGGGTGAACTTAGGTAATGAGTTCAGAAGAAATTTTTGAAAAGGTAAAAGGAATAATAATAGAGCAATTAGGAGTTGCTGACACAGCAGTTACTATGGAAGCATCTTTTATAGATGATTTAGGAGCGGATTCTTTAGATATAGTTGAATTAGTAATGGCTTTAGAAGAAGATTTCGATACAGAAATCCCAGATACTGATGCAGAGAAAATCGTAACAGTAGGAGATGTAGTTGATTATATAAAAGATCACGTAGCATAAGAAAAAATAATTGAAAGGTTCGTAGCCTTTCTTTTTTTATATGTTAAGAAAATTACATTACACAGAAAATTTACTGAAAATTTCAATTTTATTGATAATATGGAGAAGTAGAGTTGAGATAATTGAAATTTTCAGATTTGTTCTAGATTCTAGACATTACACGAAAAATGGAGTATAATATATTCGGCGAAAGGAAGTGAGAAAATGAGAGAGGATAAAAAATTAGACGAACTAGAAAAAAATATTGGATATACTTTTAAAAATAAGAAATTATTAAAAAACGCGTTAGTTCATACTTCGTATGCAAATGAAAACAAAGTTGATAGTAATGAAAAGTTAGAATTTTTAGGGGATAGTATATTAGAGTTTATTTCAAGTAAATACATTTATAACAAATATCCAAAATTAAAAGAAGGAGAAATGACTAAAGTTAGAGCTACTGTTGTGTGTGAAGATAGTTTGTATGTGGTCGCAAATAAGCATAATTTTAGTGATTTCTTATACTTAGGAAAATCTGAAAAGATAAATCATGGAAATAAGAAAAAAGCAATATTAGCTGATAGTGTGGAAGCTGTTATAGCTGCTATTTATTTTGATGCTGGATTGGATGAGGCTGAGAAATTTATAATAGAAAACTTAAAAGATGAGATTGAAGTGGCTACAAAGCATGTTGGTCAAAAAGATCATAAAACAATTTTACAAGAAATGTTACAAGTTCATGGTAATATCAAAATAGAATATAAAATTATAGATGAACATGGACCAGACCATGATAAAACATTTACAGCACAAGTTGAAGTAAACGATGTACCTGTTGCTACAGGTGTAGGAAAATCTAAGAAACAAGCTGAAATGGATGCGGCAGATAAAGCAATAAAAATAATTAACCAAGGATAGATTACTAAAAGAGCAATGACTGTAATAGAGGAGGTAACTTATTTGAAGAAGGAATATATAATACCAGTTTTTGTGCCACATTTAGGCTGTACAAAGTGTTGTACTTTTTGCAATCAGAGAAAGATAAGTGGAGAGCTTAAGCAAGTGACGCCAAAAGACGTAACAGATACAATAAATTATTATCTTAGCAATTTTAAAGATGAAAATAATTATGTTGAAGTAGCATTTTTTGGAGGCAGTTTTACTGCGATAGATAAAAAGATTCAAGAAGAGCTTTTAAGTAGTGTTCAACCATTTATTAAAGAAGAAAAAGTTGATAGCATTCGTTTGTCGACAAGGCCAGATGCAATCGATAAAGATATTTTGAAAATGCTAAAAAGATATAATGTAAAAACTATAGAATTAGGTGTTCAGTCGACTAATGATTATATATTGGAAAAGTGTAAGAGAGGCCATAGTTTTGAGGACGTAAAGAAGGCGTCTAAATTGATAAAATGGAAGGGATTTAGATTAGGACATCAAATGATGGTTGGACTTCCAGATAGTTCAGAAAAGGATGATTTACAGACTGCAAAAGATATAGTAAAATTAAAGCCAAAGATGGTTAGAATATATCCAGTATTAGTAATAAAAGGAACAGAATTAGAAGATGAATATAACAAGGGAGAGTACACACCACTAAATGTTACACAAGCAGTTGAAAGAAGCAAGGAGGCTGTTAAATTATTTAGAAAGCATAATATTGAGGTTATAAGAACAGGTCTTCAAAATACGGATACAATAACTAATCCAGAAGACAAAGACAGTGAAGTAATTGCTGGACCTTATCACCCAGCTTTTGGACAACTTGTGGAAGATGCAATTTGGTATGACAGAATTGTAGAAGAGATAAAAAAGATAAATGCTAAAATTGTGAAAGTAGAAATATTAGCTAATAAAGAAAATATAAATAATATAGTTGGGCATAAAAAAGAAAATATAAACAAATTGAAAGATACATATGCACTTATAGCAAATGTAAAAGAGAATAATAAAATAAAGCCGGGAAAATTTGAAATAAAAATAATAGAAACAGCTTAAAAACATGTATGTGTTAAATTTATGTAATAAAATCACCTATATTTGCCAATAATGGTAATATAGGTGATTTTTATGAAAGAAGAGAGTGCAAGAAGAAAAACAAAGAAACAAAAACAGATGAGGAAAGCAATAATAAAAATATGTGATAAAAACAAAGAAAAAAATATAGATAAAGCTAGTAAAAAATATATAATAACTAAAAAGATTAAGGAATATTTAGGAATTACCATTGGTGCAATGATAATGGCTATTGGAACAGCATCATTTTTATTGCCGAATGAATTATCAACTGGTGGATTTGCTGGAGTATCAACAATAATTTACTATTTACTAAATATTCCACTAGGAACAACAATGTTAGTGTTAAATATTCCATTGCTCATGATTGCATATTTTAAAATAGGTAAAGATTTGTTATTTAAGTCTATATATGGAACAGTGTGTTTGTCGACATTTATTAATCTGTTTGAAATAGCAACTCCTATTACGCATGACAGCTTTTTGTCTTGTATATATGGAGGAATACTTGTTGGAATAGGAACTGCAATTATATTAAAGCTAAATGGATCTACAGGAGGTTCAGACTTATTATCTTATGTAATAAGGACATATAAACCACAATATAGAAGCAGTAATTTGATTTTGATAATTGATTTTATAATAATTACAATGAATGTGATTTTTTTCAGAAATATAGAGATTGGATTATATTCAACCATTGCAATTTATTTGATGGGAAAAATGATAGATATAATCTTTGAGGGAGCAAACTTTGCAAAAGTGCTTTTGATAATATCACCTAAATATCAAGAGATAGCAGAAACAATTGGGAAAGAGATAAATAGAGGAAGTACAGGTATATATTCTAAGGGAATGTATACGAACCAAAAGAAAATGACATTGTTATGCGTTGGTTCAAGAACGGAAGCTTATATGATGGAGGCAACAGCGAGAAAGATAGATAAATCAGCATTTATTATCATTATAAATGCCAGAGAAGTATTAGGAAAAGGATTTAAATAAATTTATTCATAATCATTGAAAAAAGTGCGATTAAATGCGATAATATTACTATGTAAATTATAGAAGGAATAAAGATAAATGAAACAAGAATATATAATAAAAAATTGTAAATCATTTGAACCAAGAGATGTTTTTGAATGTGGTCAATGTTTTAGATGGAATGTTCAAGAAGATGGTAGTTATACAGGTGTGTTTGGAAAGAATGTGGTAAATGTTAAAAAGAATAATGCAAATGTGATAATTACAGGTGAATGTGAAAATGATATAGAAAAAGAATGTATACAGTATTTTGATTTAAATAGAGATTACGAAAAAATAAAAGAAGAATTATCTAAGGTGGATGATAATCTAAAAAAGAGCATAGAATATGGAAAGGGAATACGCATTTTAAATCAGGACTTATGGGAAGTAATAATTTCTTTTATTATTTCAGCTAATAATAATATTCCGCGAATAAAAGGCATTATAGAAAGAATGTGTAAAAAGTATGGAGAGAAGATTAGTTTTTCTGGGGCAGAATATTATACATTTCCAACTTCTGAACAATTGGAAAACGCAACAATAACGGATTTCAGAAATTTAGGAATGGGATTTAGAGATAAATATATATATCAAACTACTAAAATGATTAATGAAAAAGTAGTGGACTTAGATGAATTAAAGAATATGAAAGATACCTCAGAAATGAGAAAAAAATTATTACTTCTTCCAGGAGTGGGTCCAAAAGTTGCTGATTGCATATTACTATTTTCATCATTAAGTAGATTGGATGTTTTTCCAATTGATGTATGGGTTAGAAGAGTTATGAATGATTTATATATTCATGAAGAAGTTGAGTCAAATGTTAATAAAAAACAAATTGAAGGAATTGCAAAAGAAAAATTTGGAAATTTAGAGGGGATAGCCCAACAATATTTATTTTATTGGAAAAGAGAAGGGAATAATTAGATGAGTTTGCAAATTATTTATGGAAGAAGTGGAACTGGCAAAACTACTTACATTTTTAATGAAATTAGCGAGACTATTGATAATGGAAAAAAAAAATACATAATAACACCAGAACAGTTTTCTTTTACTGCGGAAAAAGAGTTACTTAGAAGTATAAAAGAAAATACAGGAGCAAGTGCTGTAATTAATGCGGAAGTTCTAACATTTAATCGTATGGCGCATAGAGTTTTAAGTGATGTTGGTGGTGCATGCAAAACGGCATTATCTAATAGTGGAAAATCTATGTTGATTTATAGTATTTTATCAGATAAGAAAAATGATTTAAAGTTTTTAGGAAAGTCTGATAGCAATATAGATTTGATTTTGACTCAAATTACGGAGTTAAAAAAACATGGAGTAAGTATAGAAATTTTGCAAACACTTATGGAATCTGTGAAAGATAATAAATATTTATATTCAAAATTGAATGATATTTATACTGTTTATAGTAAATATGACGAAAAAATAAAAGACAAATATATAGATGAAAACGACTCGTTAACTGTTCTTGCAGAAAAACTTAATCAAACTAGCATGTTTGACGACTGTGAAATATATATAGATGAATTTGTTGGATTTACTAAACAAGAGTATTCTATAATAGAAAGATTGATGCAAGTAGCAAGTAAAGTTGTTGTTACTGTTTGTGCTGACGAAGTAAACGTATCTAAGGAAAGTAATCCTGATATTGATGTGTTTTATAGTAATAAACAAACGGCAAAGAGAATTTTGCAAATAGCTAAAGATAATAAAATTGAAATTTTAAAAGATATATTTTTAGAGGATGCCAAAAGGTTCAAAAGCAATGAATTAGCTCATTTAGAGAAAAACATTTTTAAAATACCATATGATGTTTACTTAGAAGAGTGTGACAATATACAGATGTTCCTAGCAAACAATCAATATTCAGAAGTAGAGAAAGTAGCAAAACAGATATTAAAACTTGTAAGAGATAAAAATTATAAATATAATGAAATCTCTGTAATAACGCAAAACATAGATACATACTCGAATTTGTGTAAAGCTATTTTTAGTAAATATAACATACCAGTATACATAGACGAGAAGAGCGAACTTAATCAAAATTTATTGGTTAAATATATTTTAGCAATATTAGAAATATTTGCAAAAAACTGGTCAAAGGAAAGTATTTTTAATTATATAAAATCTGGATTTACAGATTTATCAGAAGAAGATATATATTTGCTAGAAAGATATTGCGTAAAATGGAATATTAGAGGAAATAAGTGGTATAAGGAAGATTGGAATTTTCATGATGAGAAGGAATTTGGCAAAGAAAAAATCGTAAAAATAAATGAGTTAAGAAAAGCAGTAATAGAGCCTTTGTTGAAGTTAAGAAATAACTTAGTTGAAAGCAAAACTGCAATTGGAATTTCTAAAAGTATTTATAATTTTTTGATAGAAAATAAAATTGACGAGAAAATTATACAAAAGATAGATGAGCTAAAAAATAAAGGTGAGTTAAATGTTGCAGAAGAATATGAAGTAAGTTTAAAAATAATTATGCAGGTATTAGACGAAATCGTGATGGTGTTTGGTGATGATTTCATTACATTTGATGATTATATGAAAACTTTGCAAACTGGATTTGGTAATAGTAATTTAGGAACAATTCCTATGGCACAAGATCAAGTTGTGGTTGGAGATGTGGATAGATCTAGAAGTCATAAAGTTAGAGCAGTTTTTATAATAGGATTAAATGACGGAAATTTTCCATCAGTAAATAAAGCAGAAGGATTTTTAAATGATAATGACAGAGATGAAGTGAAAAAATATGGAGTAGAACTTGCCAAAGGAACATTGGAAAGAATTTATGAAGATAATTTTAATGTATATAAAGCTTTTACTACGCCAGAAGAAAAACTTATTTTATCATATGCGTCTGCTGATGCAGAAGGCAAATCTTTAAGACCTTCAACATTAGTTTCTAAGATAAAAAAGATGTTTGAAAATTTAATTGTAGATAGCGACATAATAAAAGAAGAATTTTCAATTGACGTGGAAGGTCCTACATTTGAGCAATTGATAGAAAAACTTAGAGAATTTAGAGATGGAAAAGAGATAGATTCTAATTGGTTTGTTGTATATAATATTTTTGACAGTGACCTTAAATGGAGCATTAAGCTGAAAAATGCTATAAGAGCTTTGAATTATACGAATACTCCAGATAGAATAACAAAAGAAAATATTGACAGAATGTATGGAAATACTCTTCAAACTAGTGTTTCAAGATTAGAACAATATAGAAAATGTCCGTTTTCTTATTATTTAAAGTATGGTTTGAAATTGAATGAAAAGTCAGAATTTAAAGTTGGAGCAGTAGATACAGGTTCATTTATGCACGATATAATAGATAGTTTCTTTAGTGAATTGGATGAGAAACAGATAACAGTAAGACAGGTAGAAGAGAAAGAAATAGAGCAAATTGTTGAAAAGATTATAAAAGAAAAAATGAGACTGGACCAGAACTATGTGTTTAGCACATCTGCAAAATATATTAACTTGGTTAGAAGATTAAAAAAAGTAGTAACTACTTCTATAAAATATATCGTCCAAACTATTAAGCAGAGTGACTTTGATGTGTTTGGACATGAAGTTGAGTTTGGAAAGAATTCAAAATATAAGCCAATAACTTTACACACAGATAGTGGTAGAACTGTGGAAATTGTTGGAAAAATTGATAGAGTAGATATTGCAAAAAATCCAGATGGAACATATGTTAGAATTATAGATTATAAATCATCTGTAAAAAATATCGATTTAAATCAAGTTGTGGCTGGATTGCAATTACAATTATTAACATATCTAAACGAAACATGCAAAGTAGAAGATTTTTTACCAGCAGGAGTTTTATATTTTAATTTATCAGAGCCTAATGTTTCTGCAAATAACAATATGACAGATGAGGAAATAGCCGAAGCAGTTAAACAAGAGTTTAAAATGAAGGGGTTAATTTTAGCTGACGTAAATGTTATAAAAATGATGGATAATAAAATAGAGCAAACCGGTGGAAGCGAAATAATTCCAGCAGGAATAAAAAATAATGGAGAGATAAATAGTCAAAAAACTAGGTCAGCGATAAATGCTGAGCAATTTAAATATTTGCAGAAATATATGGATAAAATAATAAAGCAGATATCAGAAGAAATATTAAAAGGCGATATTGGTCTACGTCCATATTATAATATGAAAGTTCAAAAGGGGAGAACTCCATGTGAATATTGTAGTTATAAATCGATTTGTAGGTTTGATGTAAACAATAAAGGGAATACATATAATTACTTAGAATCATTAAATAAAGATGCTATATTAGAAAATATTAAAGACGAGGTTTAAGCGTTTAAGAAAGGAAAGAAAATGGATTTATCTAATGAAAATGTTATTCATGTAAAAAAGGATGATATAGAATACTTACAATTTAGACGATTGCTTGAATATGGTAAAATTGTTCATTGTTACACATTAAGTGCAAAAGATGTGGATTTTAGAAGAAATTTAAATACGGAAGAGCAATTGAAAAAAGCAGAGGACAGTACTAAAAAGTTGTGTAATGCGTTAAATATATCAGAAAAGAGTTTAATAAGACCAGGGCAAACCCATAGTGATATTATAAAAAAAGTGGAAAGCATTGAAGAAAATTTTAATAATGTAGATGGATTATTAACTGACAAAGCTAATATCAATTTGATGCTAAGTTTTGCTGATTGCACACCTATTTATATATATGATATGAAAAAGAGAGTAATAGGGAATATTCATTCGGGATGGAGAGGCACTGTGCAAAAAATAGGTCAAAAAGCCGTAAGGAAAATGTGTGAACTTTATGGCTCTGATCCAGAAGATTTGCTTGTGTGTTTAGGACCTTGCATTGGCAAATGTCATTTTGAAGTTGAAGAAGATGTTAAAAATATTTTTGAAGAGACATTTGGGTATTTAAAAAGAAATTGTGATATAATAGAGCATAGCAAAACAAACAGCTCAAAATATTTTGTGGATACAAATTTAATAAATAGATGTTTATTGGAAGAGGTTGGGGTTAAACCGAAAAATATTGTAGAAAGCGGAATTTGTACTGCATGTCATCCAGAAATTTTACATTCACATAGAAAATCAGGAGATAAAGCAGGAAGAAATGTTTCTATAATGGGATTGTTGAACTAATTATAGAATTTTTTACATCCGTTTGTTGGACTAATAATATGGCTCAATGTGCTTGGAAGTTATAGTTAAGAGAAAATTACAATTCCTAATTTACATCATTTTTATTATGATATATGCTAAAAAGAGTGAATTAAAATTAATAATTAGAGGAGTAAAACATGTACGACAATTGGAACGAATTAGAAGAATCAATTAAAGGTTGCAAAAAATGCAAGCTATGCGTTAACAGAACAAACATAGTATTTGGAACAGGAGATAAAACAGCAGATGTAATGCTTATAGGTGAAGGCCCAGGGGCAGACGAGGATAAGCAAGGAGAACCTTTTGTTGGTAAAGCAGGACAACTTATGAATAAATCGTTTGATGGATTAAATATAAAAAGAGAAAAACTGTATATTGCCAATATTGTAAAATGTAGGCCTCCTTCGAATAGAGTCCCAACAGATGATGAAGCTGAAGCTTGTTTAAATTATTTACGAAATCAAGTTATACTGATAAATCCTAAAATAATTGTTTTAATGGGAAGTACAGCTTTAAAGAATATACTGGGTAAAGAACATGGAATTACTGCAGATAGAGGAAAATGGGTTGAGAAAAAGGGAATATTATATATGCCAACATGGCACCCAGCAGCATTATTAAGGGATGATGCAAAGAAGATAGATTTTTGGAGAGATTTAAAACTTGTAAAACAAAAAGCAGAAGAACTAGGAATTGATATTAATAGCTAATACTTGTTAATATTATTAATCATATGTCAAATATTCAATATTAATCAAAATAAAAAGGAATTATTAAATATGAAAATAAAAGAAAAACTAGATTATTGTTTAAATTGTAAAACGAAGCCATGTCAAAAGGGATGTCCATTAGGAAATGATATACCTAATATTATAGCATTATTAAAAGAGAATAAAACAGAGGAGGCATATAGAGTACTAACTCAAACTACTGTGTTACCAAATGTATGTAGCAGAATATGCCCACATTCTAAACAATGTCAAGGCAAGTGTACTAGAGGAATAAGAGGTGAACCTGTAGAGATTGGAAATATAGAAAAGTATTTATCTGATTTTGCTATAAAGAATAACTATAAAATAGAAAAATTAGAAAATGATGAAATAGTAAAGCAAATAGAAGCTTTAGATGAAACTGAGGATAAAAATGAAATAATAGAAAAATTAAAAGAAAAGACTGTTGCTATTGTTGGAGGTGGACCAGCAGGATTAACTTGTGCAGCCTTTTTGGCCAGAGCAGGTGTTAATGTTACTATATATGAAAAACATAGCCAGTTGGGAGGAATTCTCTCACATGGCATTCCGGAGTTTAGGTTGGAAAGAAAAGTATTAGAGAATAATCTAAAAAAGATTTTAGATATAGGAAATATAGATTATAAATTAAATTGCAAATTAGGTCAGAATGTCAATATATCGGAATTAAAGGAAAATTATGATGCAATATTTTTAGCAGTAGGTGCAAACAAGTCTTCAAGAATGAATATTGAGGGAGAAAATCTTGTAGGAGTCTATGGTGCAAATGAGGTGTTAGAATATAAAAAAGATATAGATATAATAAATAAAAGAGTTGCTATAATTGGTGGCGGCAATGTGGCAATGGATATGGCTAGGACTGCTAAGCAAAATGGTGCAGATGAAGTTTTTGTTATTTATAGAAGGGCAGAAGAACAAATGCCTGCTGAAGAAAAGGAAATACAAGAGGCAAAGGAAGAAGGAATACAGTTTTTATTTCAAACAAATTTAGTAAAAATAATAGGTGAAGATAGAGTAAAAGAAATTGAATGTGTAAAGACGGAATTAGTTAGCAGAGATGGTGAGAGTAGGTTATATCCTGTAAATATTGATGGAAGCAATTTTAGACAGAAAATAGATATTGTACTTATGGCAGTTGGATCTAAAATTGATGAGAATATTTTTGATACTTTAAATCTGAATTTAGATGAACACAATAAAATTAAAATTGATGAAAAAAGTAAGACATCATGTGAAAAAGTTTTTGCTGGTGGGGATTTTGTTGGAGCAAAAGGTACAGTTGCATGGGCTGCAAGAAGCGGAAGAGATGCAGCTTATCATATAATGAGATATTTATACGAGTTATAGACTATATGACTGCAAGGTAATTTACATAGGATAGAGATAAAATAACAAAGTAAAAATGTAATAAAAATGTAATATTTTCTTAATAGTTTTGTTACACTTTTTATGAGATTATATAGTATAATATATTGTACTAATACTAAGGAGAATTTTTAATGAGCGTTGAGGCAGATTTACGAAAGGATGGAATAGAAATTATTGAACCACTTGATAATTCAAGTGTTATTTCTATTGCAAAAAATGTTAGTGATAAACTATATTTAACTTTTCCAAATGCAGGATTTACAGCAGAAGAATTGTTTGAAAAATTTTCTAAGGTTACTATGTACATTGCTAAAATTCCAGATGGAATGGCAGAAGCAAGCTATTATTATAAAAATGCATCAATTTACTTTAGAGATGGCATGGGACTTGCAGACCTAGAAAGGTATGCTATTCACGAATTAGTACACCACTTTCAAGAAAGAAAAGATGAAAAGGGAAATCTAGCAAGATTGGGATTATGTGAGTTTAAAGGCTCAAAAATTACAGGAATGGCACTAAATGAAGCTGCTGTTCAAATTATAGCTTCTAATGCATTGAATTGTACATTTGAAAATGTTGAGTATTATGGATTATCTTTTCCAACTATTAGTACAAACTTATATCCTGTACTATGTAATTTAGTAACACAAATGGCGTATGTAACAGGGGAAGAAGTTTTATTCGATAGTACCTTTAACAGCAATAATAGATTTAAAAACAAATTTATTGCATTATGTGGAGAAAAAAATTATAACAGCATATTGAATAGTTTGGACAAAATTTTGTATTGCGAAGAAGATATTATAAAATATAATAATTTATTACAAACAAAAGACTTATCATTTGCTAAGTCAGAAAGAATAATGAATAAAATAGAAAGTTTAAAACAAGAGATAAAAAAAGAATTTCTGTTTGTTCAAGAAACAATAATAACAGCGAACTTTAATACACTATATTCAACTTTACTCACAACAGTGGAGATAGAAAATTTTAGAAAAAATCTATATAATTATCAAGAGTTGATAGGTACGACACAAAATTATTTTTTCTTTAATAATTTTTATATAAATATGATGGAAAAATTGGATCATAAGTTTGATGTTGTAACAGGAAGCACATATTTAATACCAAAAAGAAGAGGTAAATTAGCACAGCTTATAAATTTTATAAAAAAATTAATTTTAAAAAGAGAATTTGAAAATGAAAAAGAGTAGGGAAAAAAATTGTTTTTCCACTCTTTTTTGTTTATATAATAGGAAAGTCATACTGACTTTTCTATTATATAAAATATATTGTACAGAAAATTTATTTCATAAATTTTCGCACGAGAACAAATTTACTGAAATTTTCAATTTTATGGAGGAATCTAAATAGTAGAGTAAAGACTGAAAATTGAAAATTTTTAGATTTGGTCTAATGATTTACTGATGTGTAAGTGAGAATATTATAAGAATGTGTTTCTAATTTAAAGACAATAATAAAATGTTGTAAATTAGGAAAAGAAAATTCCCTTATCGTCCTACGTTAAAGACGTGAGATTATAGTTAAGAGAAAATTTCAATCCCTAATTGTACACCATTTTTATTATTGACTTCAACCTGGAAAAATAAAAGAAAGAGCGTAATTAGTTTAAGCCCTTTCTTTGGTAAAAATTATTTTACAACTATATTGTAAATCCTATTTTTAACATATATTTCTTTTACAATTGTTTTTCCTTCTAATTTAGAAGAGATTGCTTCATGAACAGCATTCTTAATTTGTTCTTCACTTTCATCAACAGAGATATCTATAGTAGCTCTAAGTTTTCCATTAATTTGAATTGGTAAGTTTATAGTATCATTTTTTGTTTTTTCTTCATCATATGTTGGCCATGTTGAATATGCTATTGTTTCAGTATGCCCTAATTTGCTCCACAATTCTTCTGTAATGTGTGGTGCTACTGGATTTAATAATTGCAAAAATCCCTCAGCATATTTTAAAGGAACAACATCTTCTTTATATGCGTTGTTTATAAATATCATCATTTGAGAAATGGCTGTGTTGAAATTCATAGTTTCATAGTCATTTGTAACTTTTTTTACAGTAAAATGATAAATTCTTTCTAGGTTGCTATTTTCTGTATCTTTAATTTTGTCAGATTCTGCAAATAATCTCCAAACTCTATCTAGAAAGTTTTTAGAGCCTCCAATACCATTTGGATCCCAAGGTTTTGCTGCATCTAAAGGACCCATAAACATTTCATAAACTCTTAGAGTATCTGCTCCGTACTCTTTAACCATGTCATCTGGATTAATAACGTTACCCTTAGATTTACTCATTTTTTCTCCATTAGAGCCCAATATCATACCTTGATGACGTAAGCTAGCAAATGGTTCTTTTACAGGTGAAACACCTTTGTTATATAAATAATTATTCCAAAATCTTGAATATAGTAAATGACCAACTGCGTGTTCTGGACCACCAACATATAAGTCAACAGGTAGCCAGTGTGCAAGTAATTCTTTATTTGCAAGTTCATTATCATTATGTGGGTCTATATATCTTAAGAAGTACCAGCTTGAACCAGCAGAACCAGGCATTGTGCTGGTTTCTCTTTTAGCTGGTTTTCCTTCAAATGTAGTATTAACCCAATCAGTTGCCTTATCCAAAGGAGAAGCCCCTGTTTTAGAAGGGCTGTAGTCCTCAAGTTCAGGTAATAACAAAGGAAGGTCACTATCAGCTAAAGCTCTCATTTCGTCATCCAAATAAACAATAGGAATAGGCTCGCCCCAATAACGTTGACGTGCAAAAATCCATTCACGTAACTTATAATTAACTTTTTTAGTACCTATTTTTTTGTCTTCTAACCACTCAATCATCTTATTAATTGAATCTTGTTTGTTTAAGCCATTTAAAAAGTCTGAATTTATATGTAAGCCATCGCCAGTGTAGGCTTCTTTAGAAACATCTCCACCATCTATTACTGGTATAATGTCTAAGCCAAATTTTGTTGCAAATTCATAATCTCTTTCATCATGTGCTGGGACTGCCATGATTGAACCAGTACCATAAGTTGCTAAAACATAATCAGATATCCAGATAGGAAGCTTTTTCCCATTTACTGGATTAATAGCGTAACTACCAGTAAATACTCCAGTCTTTTCTTTGTTTAACTCCGTTCTCTCTAAATCAGATTTTGATGCTGCAAGTTTTATATATTCATCAACAGCATTTTTTTGCTCTGATGTGGTAATTTGGCTTACAAGCGAATGCTCAGGAGCAAGTACACAATATGTTGCACCAAAAAGAGTATCTGCTCTTGTTGTGAATACTGTGAATTCATAATCTGTATCGGCAACTTTGAAAGTAATTTCAGCTCCAATAGATTTGCCAATCCAATTTCTTTGGATTTCCTTTGTTGACTCAGGCCAGTCTATTTCATCAAGACCTTCTAATAATATGTCAGCATATTTAGGAATATCCATAACCCATTGTTTCATATTTTTTCTAACAACAGGGAAGCCACCTCTTTCACTTTTTCCGTTGATTACTTCATCATTTGAAAGAACACATCCTAATCCTTCACACCAATTAACAGGCATTTCTACAAGTTTTGCTAAACCATCATTATATAGTTGTTTAAAAATCCATTGAGTCCATTTATAAAAGTTAGGATCACATGTTGATATTTCTTTATCCCAGTCAAAAGAGAAACCAAGCATTTTTAGTTGCCTTTTAAAGGTGGCAATATTCTTCTGTGTGAATGTTGCAGGGTGATTTCCAGTTTTTATAGCATATTGTTCAGCTGGAAGACCAAAAGCATCCCAACCCATTGGGTGCAAAACATTATATCCTTGCATTTTTTTCATTCTAGACATTATATCTGTTGCAGTATAACCTTCTGGATGGCCAACGTGAAGACCTTGACCTGATGGGTAAGGAAACATATCTAAAGCATAATATTTAGGTTTAGAAAAATCCCAAACATCAGTGAAGAATGTTTTATTATCATCCCAATATTTTTGCCATTTGGGTTCGATTTCTTTAAAATTGTAAGACATAAAAATCTTCCTTTCATTTTCGTAAATTTATGAAAAGATTATATATCTATTGTGGCTAAAAGTCAAGAATACATTGAGGTTCTATTTATTTTACAAACTTGAGTGGTAATTAATTTGAAATAATTAAATTTGGTTACATAAGAACAAAATCTTGAATTAAGTATATTACTTAAGAAAATCTGGTCTTTCTTCAAATTAGTATATTTCTAAGACTTTCTCAATATTTACAGCAATTTTATTTAGAGACTAACAAATATTTTTTATGAAAAACATTTATAACTTTTTGTTATTAACTATTGATTTTCCAGCACTTTATTGCTATACTTGCATTATAAAAAATTCCTTAAGTAATATATTTAATACCAAAGTAAAATTGTTTATAAAGCTTTGAGTGGTAAGTGATTGAAGGTAAAAGTATTAATTTATTACAAGGACGTCCGTTCATTTTGACTAATAATATGTTCCAAATTAGGAAAAGAAATTTCCCTTCTGGAACTACGATAAAGACGTGAGTTCATATTAGGTGGTAAAGTAAGTGTTTTACAAAAGGAAAATTAAAAATAAAAAACAAGGAGGAAATTTTAAATGAGTAACAAATGCGAAATTTTTAAGAGATAAAAAAATCAATCAGGTATAACCTTAGTGGCTCTTGTTGTAACAATAGTTGTGCTATTGATACTAGCGGGAGTGAGTATAAGGTTAGTGCTAGATAATAATGGTATAATAGCTAAAGCAAATGAAGCTAAGAGCATGACAATAGAGGCTGATGAAAGAGAAAAAGTGGAGATGGCATATGGTTCAGTTGCTGTGAGAAAATTAGGAGAAAATGTTTTGGCAGTTGATTTACTAGAAGAATTAAACAAAACTGTGGGTGAAGGAAAAACAGTTGTTACAACAAATGGAGATGGAACTTTAAATGTTTTATTTTCTGAAACGGAGCATAATTTTAATGTGAATGATGGAGGGGTACAAAAGGTAGATGTAGACAATACAAAAATGGCAGTGTTTGATACTGGAGAGAACGTTGCAAAAACCTAGCAATGGTAATTTTGAAAAGATGTTCCATAATTGTCAAACTCATCCTGATTTTACGAAAGTAAAAGGAACATGGGATGAGAATGGAACATTTACTCCAAATAATTAGAAATTTAAGAGAAAAATAAGAATTTTAGTAAGTTTTATAGTAGTACGGAAAATGTACTACTATATTTATTTTACACCTTGACAAATTTACTTCATATTGATAAGATAAAATAGCAGTAAAGGATGGAGGCTCGTATGGATTTTTATCAAAAATTTTATCCAAAGAAAGTATATAAAAATGTGCTAGAAATTAAGAGTGATTTTTTAAAAGAAAATAATATTAAAGCAATATTTTTAGATGTAGATAATACAATTATAGATTACGATAACAATGTACTAGAAGGAATAGAAGAATGGATAGAAAATCTAAAAAAGGAAGGAATAAAGTTTTGCATATTATCAAATACAAATAAGAAAACTAAGGCTGAAAAAATGTCTAATTTGTTAAATATACCATTTGTTTTCTTTGCAATAAAGCCATTTAAAAGAGGTTTTAACAAAGCAAAACAGAAAATAAAAGTAACAGACAACAATCAAATAGCTGTTGTTGGAGATCAAATTATGACAGATGTTTTCGGAGCTAACAGATGCAATATGTATTCTATTTTAGTGGAGCCAATAAAAAGTAAAGACATATTTGTAACTCGATTTAATAGAATTTTAGAAAGAAAAATATTAAATAAATATTATAATCAAGAGAAGAAATAAAGAGAAGAGGTTAAAGGATGTACATAAATGATATTAGTATATTATACTATTTGGCAGTTGGATTAATAGGACTTGTAGTGGGACAATTTGTTGACTGGTGCAATATCAGATTGTTGGATTATAAAAAGATATTTTGCAAAGAGTTTTTTAAGTTATATTTAAAAAATATAAAAATGAAATATTTATATATGGTTATAATGAGTATTATTTATATAACTATTTTGTATTTGTATGGAATATCTGTTAAAGCTGTTGCTTTTGCGATATTGTCACCGATGCTTATGAGTGCATTAATAATAGATTATAAAGAAAAAATAATACCTAATAGATTGAATCTTACAATATTTGAAGTCGGTCTTGTATATACATTTATAGAGGGAATTGTTAATATAAATGTAGCAATAAATATGTTACTTGGAATGATTGCAGGTGCAGGAATATTCTTGTTAATTACGCTCATAGGCGGGCTGATAGCTGGTAAAGAGGCGATGGGCTTTGGAGATGTAAAGCTAATGGGAGCTTTAGGGCTATTTTTTGGCTGGCAAACAATAATTATTATTTCGCTTATGGCATTTTTGATGGGAGCGATTATAGGAGTGGCACTAATAATATTTAAGAAAAAGTCATCAGATGACTATATGCCATTTGGACCATTCATAGTTGTGGCTACTTTTATAGCAATGTTCGTTCCATTTAAAATTTTATTGTTTGCAATGTTTAAAATATTTACATTAGGAACATATAGTGGAACTTTGATGTAGAAAATAAATGATACAAATAAACACAGAATATAAAGCAGTAGTATAAGTATAAAAGGGGTTGATGTTTATGAATAACAATATACGTTGGTTAAGGGATAAAATTAAAATGCAAAATTTGCAAGGAATTATTATCTCTAATCCCATAAACATAAAATATTTAATAGGAGTAGATGCTGAAGGTGTTTTGCTGATTACGCCCAAAGAAAATATTTTTATAACTGATGGTAGGTATATAGAAGCAGTAAACAAAACATTAACAATTGATGATGAAATAATAATTTATGATATGAAGAATATAGCCAGAGATGACTACGAAAATTTCTTTCTGTTTTGCGAAAATGTAGGATTTGAAGAGAATTATGTTACATATGCACAATATAAAGATTTTATGCACAGGTACAAAATAAATAGTCTTAATGAAACAGAAGGCATAATCGAAAAGCAAAGAATGATAAAAGATAATGACGAAATTGAGTTGATACGAAAGGCTTGTCAAATTACAGATAAGTGTTTTGAACATTTAAAAAGCTATATTAAAATCGGACTAACAGAAAAACAAGTAGCAAAAGAAATAGAAGAGTTCTTCTTAAATAATGGGGCAGACAGATTATCTTTTGATACGATAGTAGCAACAGGAAAAAATTCATCTAAACCTCACGCAATTCCTACGGACAAGGTAATAGAGGCTGGAGATGTAATTACAATTGATATGGGTTGTGTTTATCAAGGATATTGTTCTGATATGACTAGAACCATTTTTGCAGGTTATGTTCCAGAGGAAGTAAAACCTATCTATGAATTGGTTTTAAAAAATCAAAAACAAGTTATTAAAGAATTATGCGAAGGTGCTAATTTTAAAGTTATAAGCAGGATGGTAGAAGGCGATTTTAAGTTACACGGATATGATTTTATACATGCTTTAGGTCATGGTGTTGGAATGGAAATTCACGAATTACCATTTATGAGTACAAAGTGTGACTTTATAGCAAAATCAAATATGGTTGTAACAGATGAACCAGGAATTTATATACCAGATAAATTTGGTGTTAGAATAGAGGATACAATGGTTGTGTATAAAGGAATGTGTGAAACGTTAACAAAATCAGATAAAGATTATGTTGTGGTTGACAAAACAACGTAAAACACTTGATTTTTTAAGCAAAATGGTGTATCATAGTATAGTCACAAAGAAAATATAGGAGAAAATTAAAATTCCTATATAAAAAATATATAGAAAATTTTAATTTTTCTATTTAATAAAATAATAAAAAGTTAAGAAAGGGGCAATAATAATGGCAGGAGTATTTATGGCAGGAGATTTTAGAAAAGGATCAACTTTTGAAATGGACGGAAACGTATTCAGAGTAGTTGAATTCCAACACGTAAAACCAGGAAAGGGATCTGCATTCGTAAGAACAAAATTAAAGAATGTTATATCAGGAGCAGTAATTGAAAAAACATTCAACCCATCAGAAAAATATCCAGCAGCTGAAATAGAGAAGAAAGATATGCAATATCTATATAACGATGAAAATCTATACTATTTCATGGATAATGATACTTATGAGCAAATTCCATTAAACAAAGAACAAATAGGAGATGCATTAAAATTCTTAAAAGAAAACATGAATGTAAAAATGTTATCTTACAAAGGAAACATATTTGCAGTTGAACCTCCAATGTTCGTAGAATTAGAAGTTACATACACAGAACCAGGATTTGCTGGAAACACAACTACAACATCAGGAAAACCAGCAACACTTGAAAATGGCTATGAATTAACAGTTCCAATGTTCGTAAATATTGGTGACGTTGTTAGAATAGACACAAGAACTGGTGAATATATGGAAAGGGTATAGGAAGAATTTATGTCAAAAATAAGTGATGAATATCTTAAAATAATGAAAGATATAGAAACACATATATCTAACGAAGAAGAAAAAGATTATATAAAGAAAAAAATTGCAGAACTTTCATCTTTATATTTAGAATTAATAGATAGAGTTACAGACATAAGTGAAAAAAGAATAGACGATTTAGAAGAAGAACAAGACGAACTAAACAAAAAAATTAGTAAAATGTCAGAAACTCTAAATCTTATAAAAAGGGATATATATGAGGACGAAGATTATGATTTCGAAATCGTATGCCCTTATTGCAATCACGAATTTGTTGCAAGTGTTGAAGATGAGCTAAAGGAAGAAATTGAATGTCCAGAATGTCATAATATAATAGAATTAGACTGGGACGACGATGAAGAAGACGACTGTTGCTCAGGACATTGCCATTCTTGCGGTTCACATTGTCATGGCGAAATGGACGAAGAAGAAATTTTAGATGATGAAGATGTAGAAGATGAGAATAATGCAGAAAGCCAAGACAGCTCAGACAACGAAGACGACATGTAATTCATAAATAATATATTATAATGTAAATAAAAGATTCAAGAAATACTTAAACTTGAATCTTTTTTTGACACTTAGGGAGGAGTAACAAAGCTAAGCGGGTCTGCTGATTTATTATTTACTTTTATAGCAAGATGCAAGTGGCAACCAGTGGTAGCTCCATTTGTAGGATTACCAAAAGAATCATGATAAGGATTATTTTCAATACCATAAACATTTTTAGGACCAACATTAGAAATAAATTCACCTTTCTTAACTTCTTGATTTCTATATACAAAAAAATTAGGAGAAACATGACAATAAGAAACTTTAATTCCGTTATTTTCTACAACAATAGTGTATCCACCACCAGCCCCCCAACTTGCAAAAGTAACAATACCATCACAAATAGAATAAATTTTAGTGCCTTCTGGAGCAGGAATATCAATTCCAGAATGAT
>OIYO01000244.1_pt1 | contig 53252 bp, 52 predicted proteins | sample 1588191 | NCBI WGS metagenome assembly OIYO01 (sample SAMN03283275) | human gut metagenome | biome: human-associated habitat; material: feces | host: Homo sapiens | place: Peru | collected 2012 | reverse complement strand
TGCGGTCGAACACGCCCTTGAACTCCTTGCCGCAGCCGATGGGCCAGTTCATGGGGTAGGTCTTGATGCCCAGGATCTCCTCGATGTTCTCCATCAGCTCAAAGGGGTCGCGGGCTTCGCGGTCCATCTTGTTGATGAAGGTGAAGATGGGGATATGGCGCAGGGCGCACACGCGGAACAGCTTGCGCGTCTGCGGCTCGACGCCCTTCGCGCCGTCGATGACCATGACCGCGCTGTCTGCCGCCATGAGCGTGCGGTATGTGTCCTCAGAAAAATCCTGGTGTCCCGGAGTGTCAAGGATATTGATGCAATAGCCCTCATACTCAAACTGCATGACAGACGAGGTTATGGATATACCGCGCTGTTTTTCAAGCTCCATCCAGTCCGACACGGCATGCCGCGCAGTGGCCTTTCCCTTTACAGAGCCAGCCAGCTGTATTGCCCCGCCGTAGAGCAGGAGCTTTTCTGTAAGTGTTGTTTTACCCGCATCCGGGTGTGAAATTATCGCAAAGGTTCTGCGCCTTTCGATCTCTTTTCTCAGGTCTGCCATATACTCTTTCCCTCTGACTGCATTTCAGATTGTGCTGTTAACGATTAATGTTACCATATACTCGGCAAAAAATCAAAGACTATTGATGAATATTTTCATTTTTTGCCCCGCGGCTTTTGCCGCGGGGCAGATACGTTTATTTTTCCAGCTTCCAGCTGACGTCGTTTTCCGTGACGGAAAACCCGTTTTCCTCCGCGGCGGCTCTGATTGCCGCGCTGTCAAGCCCCGGCTGGGCAAAGGCATTGTCCTTCAGTATGTAGATATACTGCGGCTCCTTCGCCGGGTTCATATCATAATACAGTGCAAGACGCCGCTCCGTCTCTTCATTCAGGCCGGAAAGCCATGCCGAAAACGAGGCATACGGATAATCGTCCAGCATAAGGCAGCACCATGTCTCCTGCGCATAAACCAGCATATTGCCGCGCGGTTTATCCGAATAATATTGCATGTCGTCATATATCCGCATATAGTCCCGGCTCAGCCGTTCAGAGGTCACGATGCCCCGCGCGGGGCCAACGCTGATCCTGCTGCCAAGCTGCGCAGGGCTCTCATCCCAGAAGCAGTGCGACGCTCTTATTACTATGACAAGCGCGGCAAGGCACAGCACCGGCAGCACTGCCGCCGCAGTGCCGGCGCGAGCCCCGCGGCAGCGCTGTGCACGCAGCTGGCGGACGAGAAGTCCGATAAAGACTATGGATGCAGCATTCGCCGTTGACAGCGCCATAGACATCACGAGAAAGCCCATGTTCGACGTTGCGCTGACGCAGAACGAATATATCACGCCCGGAATAAAGCCAGCCGCAAACAGCACCTCCGGCTTTTTCTCAAGCAGCAGATATGCCGTAAATCCAACCGGCACAAGAGGCAGCATTACGCCGTTATAGTAATCCTGCGCAAGGTTTTTTAAAAACAACGCCCAGATCATCAGCGCCGAAACGGCTGCAAGCGCAATGTGAAAGGGAGCATGCTCACGGCGCTTTCCGTCAAACGCAAGAAGCACGAGCGACACGGCATAGACCGCGACCGGCATGACTATAAACCTATGCGCCGTCACAAGACAGTAAACATAGTGCTTGAGCATGAACACGACTGAATAGCCGGGATGCTCGGGGTCCGAAAAGATGCCGGGCAGCGCATTCTGCACCTCCGATACGCCTGAGTGCCTGAAAAAGAACACCAGAAACAGCGCCGATACCGCCGCCACGCCCGCCGTGAATAAGCCGAAAGTACGCCATGTAAAAAACTCGTTTTTCCATGCGGCCCCCGCAGTCTTTTTATACATTGCCCGGCATACTGTCACCGCTGCAAAGTACAGCACATAGGTGGAGGCAAGATACGGGCAGCACACGACCGCACAGGCAAACAGAGCAGCGGATACGGCCCATGCCGTGCGGCCGTTATCAGATGCCGTCCCAGCTATCACGCCTGAAAGGACAAGCGCGTCAACGGCAATGGTATTATAGCTCCAGCACATCATGTCAAACGGCGTGAACAGCATGAAAATCAGTGCCGCCGCAGGCGCGGAAACCCGGTCGAGCCTTTTCAGCCGCAGCCAGACCACCAAAGCCGCCGCCGCATGTCCGAACACATAGACATAGCGCGCCGCGAGCATAATACCATCGTTGGAGCCGTTTACCGCCCGGTACAGGCTCACAAACGGCAGTGTAAAAAACGCGCTGAGCTGAGAGAGATGCCATTCGTCGCGGAACAGCTCGTCGCCAAGGCAGAGCCGGTGCGGGATGGTGAGATAAAATGCCTCATCGCTCCCTCCGAGCCCGAACGGGCACTTCCAGAGCATGAACGCCAGAGCCGCAATAAAAAGGCCGATAAAAATCAGGCTCTGCCCTGAAATATTGAATTTTTTCTTTTCAGCTTTCAAGGCAAAGCCCCCTTATGATTCATTTTTGTTTTTTCAGCTTTTCAAATAGCTGGCCGCCGACCTCAGACATCAGCACTGCGGCAAAAATGAGCGCAAAACCGATGGCGAGGCGCGGCGTCAACTGTTCGTACCCCAATGCTATGGAGAGGAACGCGCCAAACACCGCTTCAAGCGTCATAATGACCGCAGCCGTGGAAGCCGGAGTATACCTCATGCCCCAAGCCTGAAGGAAAAAGCAGACGGCAGTGCACATCACGCTCAAATAAGCGAGAGAGAAATACGCTCCGCGCGGAATATCAGACGGAAACGGTTCAAAGATCAGCGCGCCGGCAACACAGATAACCGCCGCCATTGAAAACTCCACGGCGGATATGGCAAGAGAGTCGCCGCCGTCAATATAGTTTTCCATCATAATTATCTGGAACGCGTAGAAAATACCGCAGAAGAGCGTGAGCACATCACCGATATTGACATCGTCAAAGCCGGTGCTGAGCGAAACAAAACCGATGCCGGTTATGCACAGGACCGCCGCAATGATATTGTTCGCGCCCGGTTTGCGTTTATAAATCCCCCATGCGAGGAAAGGCACCAGCACGCAATATGTCGCAGTGAGAAATGCATTTTTTCCGGCAGTCGTATATACAAGGCCGTAGGTCTGCACGATATACGCCAGCGCAAGGCACACTCCCATCAGCACAGCGCCTTTGACCGTGCGCCTGTCCATCTTTTTCAGCCTTCGCGCTGCAAAGGCCATAAGAATAATGGCAGAAATGCTGAATCTTATCGAGAGCAGCCACAGTGTGCTGACGCTTCCGAGAGTGGATTTGAGGATAACAAATGATGTTCCCCAGATTATAGCCGTCCCTAACAATGCGAGACGGCCGAGAAAACCGTAATTTTTAGCCATAGATACCTGATATTATTCCTTTGTCATATGGGGCGCCGCCGCCCTGAGCATGAGCCGCTTTGTCCCCTGCCTGAAATTGATCTCTACAAGAAAATCTCCGCCCATCGGAGTCATATTTGTTATTACGCCCTCTCCGAAGGCCTTATGCTTTATATTATCGCCGACAGCAAAGCTCACTGCCTGAGCTTTTGTGCTCCCGGCCGCCGGAGCGACCGCACCGCCCCTGAGCTGATCATAGTTCAGGCGGCGCTTATGCTGCGTAAAGCCCTGCTCGCGCGTTTTTTCCCTCTGCGCATACTTGGGCATATTCTTTTCGATGTGCTCCTCCGGTATTTCCTCAACGAACCGGGAGACGCGGTTTGCAGTAGTGCGGCCGAAGATCATGCGCTGACGCGCGCAGACAAGCTCAAGCTGGCGCTCGGCGCGGGTTATTGCAACATAACACAGCCTGCGCTCTTCCTCCATCTCGGCCTGCTCTCCGATGGCGCGTACTCCCGGGAAAATTCCCTCTTCCATGCCGACTATGTACACCGTCGGGAACTCCAGTCCCTTCGCCGAGTGCATCGTCATCATGACGACCGTATCCGCATCAGCGTCATAGTTGTCAAGATCGGTATATAGAGCGACATTTGCAAGATATCCCTCCAGCGTCTCGTCCCCGGATTCCTTCATGTATCCCAGTATGCTCGATTTCAGCTCACGCACGTTCTCGATGCGGGTCTGATCCTCGTGTGTATTCTTCTCTTCAAGCGCACGGATATAGCCCGTCTTTTCAATGAGCTCGTCCACCAGCGCATCAGGCGTATTGGCCTTTGCAAACTCTCGCAGCTCGTCTATCATCTGGGCAAAAAGCCTCATTTTGACTGACGGGCGGCTCAGCTCCGGATAATTGTCCGCATGGCTGACGATCTCATAAATGCTCGTTCCGTGATCCTGTGCAAGCTGGCGCGCGATCTCAACGCTGTGCTCGCCTATGCCGCGCGCGGGCGTGTTGATTATCCTCATAAGGCGCAGATCGTCTGCCGGAGTTGCAATGACATTGAGATAAGCCAGTATGTCCTTTATCTCGGCACGGTCAAAAAAGCGCATGCCGCCGATAATGCGGTAGGGTATGCCGTTGCGCTTGAAGGCATATTCCAGCTGGTTTGACTGCGCGTTCATACGGTAGAGCACCGCATGGTCGCGCCAGTTTGCGCCGCGGCCGTAGTCCGCCATGATCTTCGCCGCTACATACTGCGCCTCGTCGTTCTCATTGTCGGCAACATAGAGCCTGACCGGCTCACCCTCGCCTTCATTTGTCCACAGCTCCTTGCCCTTGCGCCCCTCGTTGTTGCGGATGACCGCATTGGCGGCGTCAAGTATATGCCCCGTGCTGCGATAGTTCTGTTCAAGCCTTATCGTTCGGCATCCCTTGAATTCTCCTTCAAACGACAGAATATTTTCTATCGTCGCGCCGCGGAACTTATATATACTCTGATCGTCATCACCTACGACGCAGATATTACCGCAGCCCCCCGCGAGAAGCGATGCCAGCATATACTGAAGGTGATTCGTGTCCTGATACTCGTCTATGAGCACATAACGGAAGCGCTGCTGCCAGTGCCGGCGGGCTTCCTCGTTTTCTTTCAGGACCTTGACTGTAAAATAAATAAGATCGTCAAAATCCATCGCATTCGCAGCAAAAAGGCGGCGCATATACTCGGCATATATCTCGCCGGTTTTTATTCTGCGCAGATCGCCCATGGCGCGCGCATTTTCAAGATATTCCTTTGCGCCGAGCTCTTCATCCTTCGCGCGGCTGATCTCCGAAAGGATCGAACGCGGCGGGAATGTTTTCTCATCAAGCTCCATATCCTTGAGTATACGCTTGACCATGCTCTGGCTGTCGGCGGTATCGTATATTGAGAAATTGGAGGTGAAGCCCAGCTTCTCCGCATCGCGGCGCAGTATACGCACGCAGGCGGAGTGGAAGGTACAGGCCCAAATATCGTTCGCCTTTTCACCGAGCTTGCGCGCAAGACGGTCCCTCAGCTCCCCCGCAGCCTTATTTGTAAAGGTTATAGCAAGGATGCGCCACGGCTCGACAGGGTCGAGCGCGGCATAGGGAGCGGCATCCGCACCGCCTGCCCGGAGCTTTTCAAGCGCAGGCTCATCCGCAAAGGCCGGCAGCTCGTCACAGTCCCCCGCTTTGCCGAAGCTTATCAAATTTTCGATGCGGTTTATTAATACGGTGGTCTTGCCGCTTCCGGCGCCCGCGAGTATCAGCAACGGCCCCTCCGTGGCCATCACCGCGTCGATCTGTCTGTCATTCAGATGCGAAAACTGAGCACGTATATATGCTTTACGCGCCTGCACATATTCTCTTTCAAATTCAGTAGCCATAATGGTGATTTTATCACATCCGCACGCAATTAACAAGGCGGAAATTTTGTTGACAAGTCCCGCGCACGTAGGCTATTATTTCGACAGAAACCAACAAGGAAAGAACCGCTTATGAAAAATTTTCTCGCCGGACTCTGGGAAAAGATCAACAGTCCCGGATATGCCCGGCCGCTCATGATCATACTGCCGTGTTTCGCGGTGCTGATCTCACTGCTCATCGTGGTGCCGCCGCTGAACGTCTATATGGCGAACCGGCGCGCCGCCTCCATGCCCGCCGTACAGGAGAGCGCCGCAGCTGAAACGCCTGTGCAGACAGGCAGTGCGGATACCGGACTGCGTACCGTCCGGCTTACGGCATATTCTCAGGGCGAGGACCTGTTTATAACCGTATGCGGCGAAAACGGAGAGCCCGTGACCGGCGAGCGCTTTCAGCTCACGCTCACGACGCCGCTCGGCGACGAGATCATATGTTCCACATATACCGACGGCAGCTGCTACCTTGTGGAGCTGCTGCCGGGAAATTATACGGTCACGATGCAGGCGCTGGACGGATACACCCTGCCGGAACCGGTCATCTGCGCCGTAAGCTCCGCGACGCATCAGGCCCCGTCGCTTGAGCAGCTCGTTCCGGGTCTCAATGAGGTTGACGGGAAGCTGTACTATCTCAGTGAGCTTGGACAGATGGCCTCTGCCGTCGGTGTAGACCTCTCCTGCTATAACGGACGCATCGAATGGGATACTCTGCGCGATCAGGGCGTCAGCTTTGTTATCCTGCGCGTCGGCGGACGCGGCTGGGGAACCGGCATGCTGTACACCGATACACGCTTCCGGCAATATTTTGACGAGGCCAGGCGTGCCGGACTCAAGCTCGGAGTATATTTCTACTCCACCGCCGTCAATGACGCTGAGGCCGTGGAGGAGGCAGAATACGTGTTATCGCGGCTGCACGGTGCGCCGCTGGACATGCCCGTATTTCTCGACATCGAATACTCCGGCAAATACCCTTACGGACGGGCAGACAGGCTCAGTACAGCCAGACGCAGCGGCATCATAAATGCTTTTTCATCCGTGCTGCGCAGCGCGGGCTATGATACCGGCGTATACTCCGGCACATATTACATCACCAGCGAGCTGAACTACCGGGCGCTCTCTGCACAAACGCTGTGGATCGCAAATTATACCGCCAACAATATGCTGCCGCGCGTCAGCTTCGGATATGATATCTGGCAGTATACCGAGAGCGGGCGCGTCAAGGGTGTGTTCGGGCCTGTGGATATTAACGTAATATTCTGATCTAACATCAATGGCTCCCGGATGCCCGGGAGCCATTGATGTTATTCCAGCATTTCTCTCAGTGTGTCGACCGCACGGCGTTCAAGACGTGATATCTGCACCTGCGAGACATGCATAACTCTGGCGCAGTTCTGCTGCGTCATGCCGTGATAATAGCGCAGGGCAACGACCTGCCGCTCCTTCTCGGGCAGCTTTTCTATGGCCGCGCGCAGCGCCACATGCTCGACCATCTTCTCTTCCGCCGTGTAATCGCCAAGGACGTGTTCCAGTGTAAATCCGTCCTCACCGTTTTCCTTCTGCAGGCTCTCCGCCGGCCCGGTCGCAACCTCGGCAAAAGCGATCTCTTCAGGTGAAAAGCCTGTCTCGGCGGCAAGCTCGGATATATTGGGCTCACGGCCTATGCGCTGTTCGAGCGCGAGCCGTGCGGATTTTATCTGTGCGGCCTGCTCCTTTATGCCGCGGCTGACCTTTACGGTACCGTCGTCGCGGAGGAAGCGCCGTATCTCGCCGGATATTTTCGGCACTGCATAGGTCGAAAAGCGTGTGCCGAAGCTCTCGTCAAAGCCATCAATAGCCTTGAGAAAGCCTACACAGCCGAGCTGATACAGGTCGTCCGGGTCAACGCCCCGCCCGAAAAAACGCTTTGCTATGCTCCATATGAGGCCCGAGTTCTCCTCTATAAGCTTTCCGGCGGCATCTCTGTCTCCGGTCTGCGCGGCGCGGATGTCGGTGTAAATATCGCTCATTTGCGTCCCACTCTCGGGCATATCATGCGCCGCATGGTGACAGTCGTTCCCTTTCCCGGAGCCGAGCGTACACGCAGCTTGTCCATAAAGCTGGACATGATCGTAAAGCCCATGCCGCTCCTGTCCTCGCCGCCCGTCGTGAACAACGGCTCCATTGCCCGCTCGACATTATCAATACCGCGTCCCCAGTCACGCACAGATATCTCAAGCACTCCGCCCTCAAGTATTCTCATGCGCATGCTCACGCGGCCAAGCTTATCCGGGTAGGCGTGTACAATACAGTTCGTCACCGCCTCTGACACGGCAGTCTTTATATCGCCCAGTTCTTCCATCGTCGGGTCGAGCTGTGCGGCAAAGGCCGCCGCAGCCATGCGTGCGAAGGCCTCATTCGTACTTTTGCTGGGAAACTCAAGCTTTATGTAATTTACTGCGTTCATTTTATCACTCCTTCACGATTTGCCCGTCGCCACCGGCACGAGCCGGTCTATCCCCGCCGCATCCAGCACACGCAGCGGCTGTTTTGCCGGATTTTCTATCCACATACGCCCGCCGAGGCTCTTCATGCGCTGATTCAAACGTATTATGACCGCAATGCCGGATGAATCCATAAAGCTCAGACCATTGAGATCAAGCACACAGTCCCGCGGCAGGTATTCGTCCAGAAGCTCGTCTATCTCACGGATAGTACAGCGCGCTTCATGGTGATCCAGCTCTCCGGCAAGATATACCGTCAGCCGCCCGGATAAAAAAGAAGTCCTTATATTCACAAGTTTCACCTCTGTAAACGCAAAAATGGCACCGCATACAACTGTATGCGATGCCATTTTAACGTTTTTCAGTTGAATTTACCGTCGAAAGCCGGTATGCCGGATTTTATTTTCCGAGATTTTCAAGGCTGAGCTTCAGGTTTTCAATAAGCGCCTCGAGCTTCGCCTTCTTTTCGCGCTCGGCATTGACGACCTGTTCAGGCGCACGGGAGACAAAGTTCTCGTTTGCAAGCTTCGCGTTCTGTCCGGCAAGCTGCTTCTCGGCATTGGCCAGCTCCTTGGCAATGCGTGCGCGCTCCTTGTCGAGATCAACAAGCTCTGCCATCGGCATGAACATGCGGGCATTGTCAGTGACGACGGAGACCATTCCCTCGCTGCCGGAAGGCGCAGCGTCAACAACGCTGACCTCGCTTGCAAACGCAAGCTTGCAGATATAGCTTCTGCCGGCCTCGAACGCCGCCTTCTTGTCCGTCGCTATGATGAGATGCGCCTTTCTGGAAGGCGGCACATTCATTTCGCTGCGGCGGGCACGGACGGCCTTGATCGCGGTCATGACCATCTCAAAGTTCTGCTCGTCCTCCGGGAAGGACAGTCCGGCGCTGAATTCAGGATAGCGCTCGACCATAAGCGCTTCACCCTCATGAGGCAGCGCCTGCCATATCTCTTCGGTGATGAACGGCATGAACGGGTGCAGAAGCTTCAGTATCTCGGTGAGTACATACAGCAGTACCTTCTGCGCCGAGAGCTTCGATTCCTCATCATCTCCGTTGAGGCGGGGCTTTGTAAGCTCAATATACCAGTCGCAGTAGCTGTCCCAGATAAAATCGTATATCTTGCCTGCCGCAACACCGAGCTCAAAGCTGTCCATATTCTCGTTGACCTCTTTTACGACGTCATTGAGCTTGGAGAGTATCCACTTGTCCTCGATCTCGAGCCTCTCGGGCAGCTCGTTTTTGTCGATGGTCAGATTCATCATCACAAAACGTGATGCATTCCATATCTTATTGCAGAAGTTACGCATCGCCTCGCATTTTTCAATGTAGAAGCGCATGTCGTTGCCGGGCGAGTTGCCGGTGATAAGGTTGAAACGCAGCGCGTCCGCGCCGTACTTGTCGACCATCTCCAGCGGATCGATGCCGTTGCCCAAAGATTTGGACATCTTGCGTCCCTGACTGTCGCGGACGAGGCCGTGGATGAACACCGTCTTGAACGGCTCCTTATCCATCTGCTCCATTGCGGAGAAGATCATCCTTGCGACCCAGAAGAAGATAATATCATAGCCCGTGACCATGACCGAGGTCGGATACCAGTAGTCGAGCTCGGCAGTCTTTTCAGGCCAGCCCATCGTGGAGAACGGCCAAAGCGCGGAACTGAACCATGTGTCCAGCACATCCTCGTCGCGGCGGATATTTTTGCTGTGGCAGCACTCGCACTCCGCCGCGTCTTCGCGCGAAACAGTGATATGGCCGCAGTCATCACAGTACCATGCGGGGATTTGATGCCCCCACCAGAGCTGACGGGAGATACACCAGTCGTGCACATTCTCCATCCAGTTCAGGTAGGTCTTTGTGAAACGTTCAGGAACGAATCTGATACGGCCGTCCTTGACGACCTCGATTGCCTTCTTCGCCAGCGGCTCCATCTTGACGAACCACTGCGGAGACAGCATCGGCTCGACGACCTTGCCGCAGCGGTAGCAGCAGCCGACATTGTGGCTGTATGGTTCTACCTTAACGAGGTAGCCCTGTTCCTCAAGGTCGGCAACAATAGCCTTGCGCGCTTCATAGCGGTCCATACCGTCGTACTTTCCGCCGTTGATGATCTTGCCGTCCTCGTCAATGCACTGGATCTGCTCGAGATCATGGCGTAGGCCGACCTCATAGTCGTTCGGGTCGTGGCACGGCGTCATCTTAACGGCGCCGGTACCGAAGCCAAGCTCAACATAATCATCCGCCACTATCGGGAGCTTACGGCCCACAAGCGGGAGAATGGCGTTCTTCCCCACGAGGTGCTGATATTTCTCATCAGCGGGGTTGACGGCAACGCCGCTGTCGCCGAGCATCGTTTCGGGACGGGTAGTCGCAATGATAAACTCCTCATCGGAGTTTTCGACCGGGTAACGGATATACCAGAAGCTGCCGGGGATGTCCTTGTATTCGACCTCCGCGTCGGACAGCGCCGTGCGGCAGTGCGGACACCAGTTTATCATGCGGCGGCCCTTGTATATAAGGCCCTTATCGTACAGCTCACAGAACGTCTCGCGCACAGCCTTGGCGCAGGTCGCATCCATTGTAAAACGGCTGCGGTCCCAGTCGCAGCTGACGCCCATGCTCTTCTGCTGCTCCACTATTCTGTCGCCGTACTGCTCTTTCCACGCCCAGACGCGCTCAAGGAACTTGTCGCGGCCGAGGTCGTAGCGGGTCTTGCCCTCTGTCTTACGCAGAACCTCTTCCACCTTTATCTGCGTGGCGATACCGGCGTGGTCCACACCGGGCAGCCACAGCGCGCTGTAGCCCTGCATGCGCTTATAGCGCGTGAGGATATCCTGCAGCGTAGAGTCAAGGGCGTGTCCCATATGGAGCTGGCCGGTGACGTTGGGGGGCGGCATCACTATTGAGAAGGGCTTTTTCTCGGGATCGATCTTTCCCTTGAAATACCCGCCCTTCATCCACATGTCGTAGATCTTCTTTTCGACCGATTTTGGGTCATAGACTTTCGGAAGCTCTTTCATTTCAAAACTCCTCTCTCATATAAAGCACAGCCTCAAAACAAAAACGCCCTGAGGCATGATCTGCCTCAGGGCGATAAAAAATACCGCGGTACCACCTGAATTCCGCAAATGCGGCACTCTTGTCCCCTTAACGCGGGGATAACGGTCAGGCTACGCAGTTACCCTTCACCCGGCACGCTCAAGGCCGACCTTCCGCAGCGCCTCATGGAAGCTCACACCGTCCGCTTCCTCTCTGAAAATCCGCCGCCTGCGTACTCCTGCCTGTCACAGCAATATATGGATTATAGTTTACTGCTTCTGATTTGTCAAGGGCTGATATCACTTTCCGAGCATGCGCTTCAGGCCGTTTGCATCGGTAACGCCGACGTTCTGCGCGATCGCCTTGCCGTCCCTGAACGCGATGAGCGTGGGAATGCTCATAACGCCGAAGCGGTGCGCGAGTTCCGGCTCCTCGTCAACGTCGACCTTGCCTATCTTCACGCTGCCGCCGAGTTCTGAATCAAGCTGCTCCAGAATGGGCGCCTGCATACGGCACGGGCCGCACCACGTCGCCCAGAAATCCACCAGAACGTCGCCTGCGGCGATGAAGCTGTCAAATTCAGATGTTTTGATATGCTGTACTGCCATTTTTATTTCTCCTTTTTGTCTATATATTCACACGCTGAGAGCGCGGCAACATTGCCCTCTCCCGCCGCCTTTGCAAGCTGATACGGCCTGCCTGTGCAGTCGCCTGCGGCATATATGCCCGGAACGCTAGTCGCCATATTGCGTTGTGTCACTATACCGGCTTTGGAATAATCCAGTCCGGGCACTAGCTTTGCTACCGATATGCTCTCTTTTATTATAAACACACAGTCAACATCATATTCTGTTGCGCCTGCAACAAGCTTTTCCGCGTGTCCGTCCCCTTTTATCTCATAGCGCAGATTTTCCTCAAATCGAAGCACCCTGCACCCTATACCCTCCAGAAATGCAGCGTCCTCCTTTGCCTCCGCGCTGCTGCCGATAACCGCGGCGGTCTTTCCGCGGTAGAGCATACCGTCGCAGGTCGCGCAGTAGCTCACGCCGCGGCCAAGAAGCTCCGCCTCGCCGGGGTAGAGTCTCTCGCGCGTTATCCCGACGGCGAGTATCACAGCCGCCGCCGTATAAAACTCATTTGCGACTGCAACGCCGAAGCTGCCTCCGAGCGGTGTGACGGACAATGCGCGCCCATGTATCAGCTCTGCGCCGCAGCTCTCCAACTGCTTATAAAAAATATCCGCAAGCTCGCTGCCGGATATGGCCGTATATCCGGGGTAATTCGTGACGCGCTCAGCCTTGTAGAGGCTGCTCGTCTCCACCGGGTTCGTCACGACGGCGACTCTTTTACCGCGGTTGCGCGCCGTCACTGCGGCGCTCAGCCCCGCCGATCCTCCGCCGATTATGATGATGTCAAACGTATCCGACATGATGTGTGCTCCTTTCTTTTTGCAGCACGTCTCAAGGCTTTCTTTTTTCTATACTATATCATTTTATTGTTGTAATATCTACAGCAATCGTATATAATATTGGATATTTAATTCACAGGGAGAAGAGAGTCATGGAAGAAACTGCGAGAAATTTTATTGATTCCTTTATCATGGAGGATCTCTCCGAGGGTCAGCGCTGCTACGGTATGAAGATCCACACCCGTTTTCCGCCTGAACCCAACGGTTATCTGCACATCGGCCACTGCAAGGCTCTAACCATAGATTTCGGCACTGCGGAGCGCTTCGGCGGTTTGTGCAACCTGCGCATGGACGACACCAACCCCGCCAAGGAGGACAGCGAATTTGTCGATGCCATTCAGGAGGATATTCACTGGCTGGGATTTGACTGGGGCGACAGGTTTTTCTATGGCTCAGATTATTTTGAAAAAACCTATGAGTACGCCATAGAGCTCATCAAGAAAGGTCTTGCATACGTCTGTGAGCTCACGCCCGACCAGTTCAAGGAGTACCGCGGTGATACAACGCATCCCGCTGTCAGTCCCTGGCGCGACAGGCCCATCGAGGAAAGCCTCGACCTCTTTGAACGCATGAAAAACGGTGAATTTGAAGAGGGCCGCTACACTCTGCGCGCAAAGATCGACCTCGCCAGCGGCAATTTCAACATGCGCGATCCCGTGCTCTACCGCATCCGCTACATTGAGCATCACCGTCAGGGCACCAAGTGGTGCATCTTCCCGATGTACGACTTTGCCCACCCGATACAGGACGCGCTTGAGGGCATCACCCATTCGCTGTGCTCGCTCGAATATGAGGCGCACCGGCCGCTTTACGACTGGGTCGTTTCCAACGTATCCATCCCCGGCATCAAGCCGCGTCAGATAGAGTTTGCCCGTCTCGGCATCAATTACACCGTCATGTCAAAGCGCAAGCTCAGAAAGCTTGTAGAAGAGGGCTTTGTGAGCGGCTGGGACGATCCGCGTATGCCGACGCTCTGCGGCCTGCGCCGCCGCGGCTACACTTCAAAATCTATCCGCGATTTCTGCGAGCGCATCGGCGTGTCCAAGGTCGACTCCACCGTTGAATGGGCTTTCCTTGAAAGCTGCCTGAGAGACGATCTGAACGCAAACGCAAAGCGCGTGATGGCTGTGCTCCACCCTGTCAAGCTTATCGTGACCAACTACCCCGAGGGCAAAACGGAGATGCTCACCATTGAGAACAATCCCCTCCGTCCCGAGGACGGCACCCGCGAGGTCAGCTTCTCCCGTGAGCTGTATATCGAGGCTGACGACTTCATGGAGGTACCCGCGCCGAAGTATAAGCGCATGTACCCCGGCAACGAGATCCGCCTCAAGGGCGCCTATCTCGCCACCTGCACCGGCTGCAAAAAGGATGAGAACGGCAATGTGACCGAGATCTACTGCGAATACGACCCTGACAGCCGCGGCGGCGATCCTGCCGACGGGCGCAAGGTCAAGGGCGCAACGATACACTGGGTCAACGCGCTCGACTGCGTGGACGCCGAGGTTCGTATGTACGACTATCTCTTCACCGATCCCGATCCTGACGGTCCGGACAAGAACTTTCTCGACTACCTCAATCCCGACAGCCTTGTTGTTCTCAACGGCTGCAAAGTTGAAGCAAGCCTCGCATCCGCCGCGATGCCGGAGCACGACAAAGACTCCGAGGGCTTCCAGTTCATGCGTCAGGGTTACTTCTGCCTTGACAACAAGGATGCGGCGCCCGGCCGCCTTGTATTCAACCGCTCTGTCGCCCTCAAGGACAGCTTTAAGAAGTAAACGCCGGTAAATAAAACTATATCCCCTGTTTCAGATGAAACAGGGGATAATTTTTAGAACAGATGCGCCAGCGGGAAATAGATGATTGGCAGCAGAATTGCCGGGATCATATTTCCGACTTTTATGCGCTCCTTGCAGACATCAAGCAGGTTCAATGCCATGCCGAAGAGGATGACCCCGCCGGCGGCGGACATCTCGGTCACGACCTCGGAGGTCAGGAACGGCTCCGCAACTCCGGCAAGCAGAGTTATCAATCCCTGCACGATAAGTATAGGCAGAGCCGAGAGCAGGACGCCGGGTCCAAGGGCCGCAGCAAAGGCAATGGCGCTTGTGAAGTCCATTATGCTCTTTGTAAAAAGTATGCTGTAATCGTGGTTGAGTCCAGCCTGTATTGAGCCGAGTATCGCCATCGCCCCGATCGCAAAAACCAGCGTCGATGTGACAAACGCATCGGAGAACCTGCCCTGACCAAGCTTCGTACCCGAGAGCTTCGCCTTGATCTTATCCCCGGAGTTATTCAGCCTGTCGTCAAGCTTCAACGCAATGCCTATCACGGTGCCGAGAACCATGCAGACAACGACAATAAGCATATTTGCTGTCCCAAGCGCACTCTGAAGTCCGATCACAGCGGTTATGAGCGCCATAACAGTCATAAGCATTTTTGTATAGCGCTCGCCTATCCTGTTGCCGAACAGCGTGCCGATGAGACCGCCCGCAATGATCGCTGCGCAGTTTACTATTGTGCCAAGCATGCCGGTGAATTACGCCTCCGCGATAGCCTCGCACTCAATGAGTACATCCTTGGGCAGTCTTGCTACCTCAACGCAGGAGCGCGCAGGGAACGGCTCGGTGAAATACTTGCCATATATTGCGTTTATGGCGCCGAAATCATCCATGTTTTTGATGAATACGGTGGTCTTTACGACCTTGGAAATATCGCTGCCAGCTGCCGCAAGAAGGTTTGCAATATTTTTGAACACCTGCTCCGCCTGAGCCTCTACGCCCTCTGCTATCTTGCCGGTAGCAGGATCGACAGGAATCTGACCGGAGGTATAGACAAGGCCGCCGAATATCTGAGCCTGAGAATAGGGGCCTATTGCGGCCGGAGCTTTATCCGTGGAAACAGTTTTCATGTTTATTTCTCCTTTTCGATATTTTTTAACCAGAAGATTATAAACTTTGAGTCCCCCGCTGTCAACAGGTCAGGCCGCTGCATTTGCAATAGGCCGCTGCCGGTGGTATAATATAAATAATTGGATCTATTCGGCAAAAATATTTGTGCGGAGATATCGCATGGAGGCTCACTATGGAAAAACATCTTTTTCTCACCGGCGCGTCAGGCAGCGGGAAAACTACTCTGATAAGAAATGCCCTCGGCGCGCGGCTTGCATATGCTGGCGGCTACGTTACCGAGCGCGCACTGGACGCAGACGGCAGGCTGCTCGGCTTTGATCTTCTCCCGGCAGCAGCGGCGGCCGGTATAGAAGGCTTCGATGCAGCACGGTTTCTGGATTACACTCATGAGCCGCCCACGTCGGACAACGAGGTATTCCGCGGAGAGGGAGTAAGACTTCTGAAAGAAGCGGAATTCTACCCGTTCACTGTAATGGATGAATTCGGCGGCTTCGAGCTTATCATCCCGCAGTTCAGAGAAGCCCTGCTTGAAGTCCTCAACTCCGAGCTGCCGTGCATAGGTGTCCTCAAGGGAGAGCAGAACGGCGAGGAACTGCGCCGCAGCCTCGGTCTCGGTGAAAAGTACTCCAACTACCGCAGAGCGCTCAGAGCCGCGCTGGACGCAGATCCTGACACGCTCGTTGTAGATGTCAGCGGCCGCGGAGACGAAAACGCCCGCCGCATCGTAATGCAGTGGGCAAGTGAATACGCAGTATGAAAATTCTCCCGGCCAGGTTTTCTGGCCGGGAGAAAAATTTACTTGTCCTGTTTTTCTTTTTCCGCATCCTTTATTGCTATGCTTATTTCCTCATATTCACGCTGCGTATCCCTTACAGAAATGTTTATGGCCGCGCCGATATATATGACAAGGCAGCAGGAATAAAGCCAGAACATCAGCAATATCAAAGACGCCAGCGACCCGTACACAAGCGGGTATTTCGCCGAATGGCTGATGAAGAACGAAAACACGAGGCTGACCGCAACGAGCGCAATGGTCGTCACAACGGTGCCCGGGAATGTTGAATAGTCGTCCTCGCTGCGCTTGGGCGCTTCATATACGCCCCAGATCAGCACAAAGAATATACCGGCCATAACAAGAAAGCGCATCCAGTTCCACGAACCGCCGATGTCTATAAACGGCAGAAGCTCGTTGACGGTTTTTATAAACTGCCGCCCTGTGAGCATGACCAGCATCGCAAAATAGATCGCCGCGAGAAATACAAGCGAGAAAACAATGCTGAAGCCAAAGAACATCAGCCCCTTGAACTTGCGGCCGCCCTGCATCCTGCCGATAACGGTCTGCACACAGCGCGACGCGGCCGAGGCGGACGTCACCAGCACCGCAAGCCCGGCGACCATCATGGCGCGACTGTTATTTGCGGCGACGTAACTCAAAAAGCTCTCCATAAGCCCCATAGCATCCTCAGACACGAATTTCTCCAGAAAGTGCAGGATACGCACAGCTTTATCATAGCTGTTTCCGAGCATGGTGTACAGGCAGATAATGAGCGGAAAAAAAGTCATCGTGAAATAATACGAAAGTGCCGCTGATGCCATCGGCAGCTGATTGTCCGTATAAATTCTGATAAAATTCTTCATAAAGCGAACAATTTTATCGAGCATCAAAACACCTCCGGCGTATGGTAAATGAATGCGGGCATGCCGCCGCGCAGCACGGCGCTCACTCTAAAGAAAAAGCTCCCCCAGATTATAACAGGGGGAGCATTTTTTATCAACAGTCAAAATTACTTGGTGTTGAAGATTTTGAAGATGCTGTCGAACGGGTCCTCCGCCGGGGCGTCACCGGATGCGGAAGCCGGACGATCCTCGGACATGGGAGGCGGCACTATAGGTGCAGCAGCAGGAGCAGCGGCGGCAGCCTTCTCAGCAGCGCCGGTGAACAGTCCCTGCGGTCTCTCCTTGACGGAGACGGGACGGACAGCGCCTGAAACAGGTGCAGCTGCGGAAGCAGGGGCTGAGGCACTGCCGGACGGAGCCTCTTCAAAACCGGTGGCTATGACCGTGACGCGGATCTCATCCTGCATTGCGGAATCGAAAGTAGCGCCGAAGATGATATTTGCTTCGGGATGCGCAGCCTCCTGAACGAGGTTGGCGGCAGTTTCGACATCCTCAAGATCCATATCCTCAGAGCCGGTGATATTGATAAGCACGCCGCGCGCGCCGTTTATCGAAGTCTCCATAAGCGGGCTTGCGACTGCAAGCTTTGCGGCGTCCTCCGCCTTGCCCTTGCCTGCTGCGTGGCCAACGCCCATGTGGGCAAAGCCGGCATCCTTCATGATGCAGGTGACATCAGCAAAGTCAAGGTTGATGAAGCCGGTGTTCTTGATAAGATCGGAGATGCTGGTGACAGCCTGATGCAGCACGTCGTCAGCTATCTCAAATGCATTTGCCAGCGTGACCTTCTGATCGGTGGCATATTTGAGACGGTCATTGGGGATTATAAGCAGAGAGTCGACCTTGCCGAGCAGCTCCTTGATACCCATGTTTGCCTGATCCATGCGGCGCTTTCCCTCAAACTTAAAGGGCTTTGTAACGACGCCGACGGTCAGTATGCCCGCCTCGCGTGCGATCTCCGCAACCACGGGAGCCGCACCGGTGCCGGTGCCGCCGCCCATACCGGCGGTGATGAATACCATGTCGGCATCCTCTATAGCCTTGGCGATGTTGTTGCGGCTCTCCTCTGCGGAGCGCTTGCCGACATCGGGGTCGGAGCCAGCGCCCTGACCGCGGGTCATTTTTTCGCCTATCTGTATCTTCTGATTGGCGTTGGAGACTGCAAGAGCCTGCTTATCGGTATTGATAGCGATGAACTCAACACCCTGAGTTCCCGCCTTCACCATTCTGTTGACGACGTTATTGCCGGCGCCGCCGACGCCGACCACCTTTATTGTAACAACATTTTCAGGCCCGTTATCGGCTTTGAAATCCATATTTTTGCCTCCCTGCGTTTTATCTGCTCACATAATGTGAATGTATTTTTTATATTTATTCGGCGTTCTATATATTATTACATTTTTTTGTCCAGGTCAATAGATTTTTTTATTTTTCAGAAATTTTTTGTAAGCAAATTGTAATGTGGCCGTTATTCAGGCATAAAATGTGCTGATACGCCGTCCGACAGATTCAGCAGTCCGACATCCTCACTACTAAGCTTGTCCAAAACTGACACAAACATTCCAAATTTATACTCCGTATTAGAGTCCGCGCCGAGCTGGACGGTAAGCCGCCCCGCATACATAAACTGAACGTCCGACGGATCCGAGAAATCAACAAGGCTGACGCCGGAGGCCAGTCCCCTGTCCTCTATCTGACTGAGGACCTCGCTGAGATAATCGACCATCGCCTGATCGCCGTCCTCCGTCTGCATCTGCTCGCCGATGAGCAGCGTACCCGGCTTGACGCCCCTGACCGCGATAAGATCTGCAAGCTCATCCTCCGAGCTCGCCTTGCCGAGGACCTTGCACTTGTGGTCTATCGTCCAGTTTTCATCACCGAGGACGATGTAAGCGAGAGCAGAGCTCTCCTTGACCTCAATGACGACCTTGTTCGGCAGCTTACGCTCAACCGCGACCTCCTCGACATATGGAAGCTTTGCAAAGACGCGGCTCAAAGCGGCAAAACGGTCAAAGAAGAAAAGATTGTCTCCCTCTTCGATGTCTATCGCCCTTATGATCTCGCTGTCCGTATAATGGCTGTTGCCGACAACCTGTATATCAGAAACGCGAAAGAAAACGCTCATCACGAATATAAGCGCGACCTCCACGATTACAAACATCAACGGGGCGCTGATAGTGCTGCGGCGACGCGGCCGCATATATTCCGAATGTTTGTCTGCCGGCGGCTGATTTGAATGTGCATATGCCATAGGCAAGTTCCTTTCGGCTTATCTTTATTGGCGCCTCCCCTGGCTGCCGGGGGAGGCTGACCGTCAGTACTCAAGAAAAATATCCGCTCCGAGAGCGCGCAGACGCATGTCAAAGCGTTCGTAACCGCGCGTAATATGTCCGTCATCAAACACGACCGTTTCCCCATCGGCGGAAAGTCCGGCGACTATCATCGCCGCGCCGCCTCTGAGATCTGTGGCGCTTAGGGCCGAACCGTGCAGACAGCCGACACCCCATATCTCCGCCCGCTTCCCCTCGGTGACGATATCCGCTCCGAGCCGTCTCAGCTCCGGCACCTGCCGGTAGCGGTTTTCAAAGATATTCTCCGTGATGACCGTCCGTCCTTCGGCCTTGAGCAGAGCAGCCATCAAAACAGGCTGCGCATCCGTCGGGAAGCCGGGATACGGCCGGGTCGAGATTTCTCCCGGCGCCTTGAGACGGCCGGACGATTTTACGCGCACTGTGCGATTATTGCTTATTATATCACAGCCCGCCTGATTTAGGAAGTAGAGAACTGTAGAAAAATGTTCCGGCGCAACGCCTCTCATTTCAACATTTCCGCCAACTGCCGCAGCGGCGCAGGCGATCGTAGAGGCCACTATTCTGTCCGGGATCATGCGGCAGACCGCATGGTCATTGGCGCTGAACCCCTCGATGACGACGGTGCTGCTACCGGCCCCGCCTATCTCCGCTCCCATCGTGCGCAGATAGTCCTGAAGCGCTGTTATCTCCGGTTCACGCGCAGCGCCGTTTATTACGGTCCTGCCGCGCGCCGCGCAGGCTGTGAGCATGATGTTCTCCGTGGCCCCGACGCTCGGGAACGGCAGGTCAATCACCGCTCCATGCAGCTTTTCCGCGCGGCAGTATATCTCGGGCCCATCTTCATCTACCACCGCGCCCATCTGTCTGAGCGCGCTCAGGTGCAGGTCTATAGGCCGCCTGCCAAGCTGGCATCCCCCCGGGAGCGACAGGCGTGCTTCGCCGCAGCGCGCAAGCAGTGCGCCCATGAATATCACGGACGAGCGCATTTCTTCCATAAGAGAATTCGGTATGGCGCTGCACGAAAGATATGTAGAGTCGATATAAACTTCGTTCTGCCTCTGCTCTGCAGTGCAGCCCAGATGCCGGAGTATCCGCAGCGCGGCATCCACATCGCGCAGCTGAGGCACGTTCATAAGTTCAGTGCGGGCAGGGCTGATTATCGAAGCGGCTATAATGGGCAGCGAGGCGTTTTTTGAGCCCTGAACAAAGCACGCGCCGTCAAGACGGTTTCCTCCCCGCATATGCCATATATCCATAAAAAATCCCCCCGTGCGTTCAAATCACGCTATACTATGCGCACGCGGGGATCGGTGTGATGCTGAAAAGCTTATTTTTTGTTTTTTCTCTTTTCCGACGGCAGGCTGAGTATTATATCGCAGATCCTGTCCGTCGCGCCCGGAACGGCAAGCGAGCGCATAGCCGCCGACATGGCGTCCAGCCTGCTCTTGTCACCGAGGAGCGAACGCACCGTGTCCAGAAGCGCGGGCGCATCGAATTCGCCCTCAAGGAAAACCTTTGCTCCTCCAGCCCTTTCGAGCACGCGGGCATTTTTCTCCTGATGGTTATTCGTCACGTTCGGCGAGGGTACGATTATGACGGGCTTACCCATGTATGCAAGCTCCGAGAGCGTCGACGCCCCGGCGCGGCAAAGTATGAGATCCGCCGCAGCCATAACGCGCGGCATATCATAGATATACTGGCGCACATCCGCGCCAAAGCGCGCGAAATCCGGCGCAGCCTTCTCAAGCTTCTCCCTGAAGTCCTTGAAATACATTGAGCCTGCCGAGTGGATAAGATGAAATTCCCGCCTTGCGTCAAGCATGGTTATGAGCTCGCCCATGATCTTATTCATATGCGCCGCGCCGAGCGAACCCCAAACAGATACGACAAGCGGCTCATCGGGATCGAGCCCAAGCTCTTTCTTCGCAAGCGCCTTGCTGTAGGCAGCAAACTCTCCGCGTACTGGAGTACCAGTTACCTCGACCCGTTCCGGGTGATGATATGCGCTTCTGCTCTCCTCAAAGCCCACCATCACCTTGTCTACATGCTCGGCAAGCAGCTTCGTGGTCAGGCCGGGAACGGCGTTGCTTTCGTGCACTGCCGTCGGAACACCGAGTTCGGACGCCGCCATAAGTACAGGGTAGCAGACATATCCGCCGGTGCCGATGACTACATCCGGCTTGAACTCGCGGATCATTCGCTTGGCCTCGCGGGTAGACACGGCCACATTTTTCAGGGTGTCAAGGTTATGCCTGATCGATTTGAGATTCAGCCCCCTGCTTATGTTTGTTATTTTCAGCGCCTCGATCTGATAGCCCTCGCGCGGAACCAGCTCCATCTCCATCTTGCCCTCAGCACCGATGAAGAGTATATCACAGTCGGGCATGAGCTCTCTAAGCCGCCCGGCAATAGCAAGCGCAGGATTTATGTGTCCGGCGGTGCCGCCGCAGGTGAGAATGAATTTCATATCTGTATGTCCTTTCGCTCAGTATGGAAGCGCATCCCTCGATGCGCTGAGTATTATGCCAATCTCGAAAAGCTCGATGAGCAGCGCCGTGCCGCCGTAGCTGAAAAACGGAAGCGATATGCCGGTGCACGGCACAAGATTCGTGACAACGGCCACGTTGAGAAAAACCTGTATTGCAAGAAGCGTCGTGACGCCGGCGCAGACGAGAAAGCCGAATCTGTCCGGCGTATGAAGCGCTATCCAGTAGCCGCGCAGAATGAGCATCGCAAAAAGCACAAGTATCAGCGCCGCGCCGATAAAGCCCATCTCTTCGCACACGACCGAAAAAATGAAGTCGTTGTGCTCCTCGGGAAGATAGAGAAACTTCTGCCGGCTGCCGCCGAGGCCAAGTCCGCTCAGTCCGCCCGAGCCTATAGAGTACAGCGACTGCACGATCTGATAGCCCTCGTCGGAGGAGCTGGAAAAAGGATCGCGCCATGTATTGATGCGGCTGGAGGCATACGGGAAAAATGTCAGCAGCACAGCCACAGCTGCGCCGGCAGTGCCGAAGGCCGCGGCAAACCAGCCCAGACGCACGCCGCCGAGGAAAAGCATCGCGCCGCCGATCGCAATAATGATGACCGAAGCGGAGAAATGCGGTTCGAGCACCAGAAGCCCGATTATGACGCACAGTATCGCCGCAAACGGCAGTATGCCGTATCTGAAAGATCTCATTCTTCCGCGGAAGCGGCAGATGAGCGCGGAAAACGAAATGATCACCGCAAGCTTCGCCAGCTCCGACGGCTGCACTGTCAATCCGCCGACGCCGAGCCAGCGCCGCGCGCCGTTCGCCTTGACGCCGATAAACGGCACAAGCAGCAGCAAAACGAGCACTGCCGCCAGAAAATGAAAGGCAAAGCGCTTATAAAGGTTCATCGGCAGGCGCGAGGCAAACAGCATGGCCGCAACGCCCAGCACCGCATAGAGCAGCTGGCGCACAAAATAGTACACGGCATTGCCGCCGGTGATATTGCCCGGATCGTAATAGGCTCTGGCATAGCTGGACGAGAGCACCATGACAACACCCATGGTCAGTAGCAGAATGACAAGAACAAAAAAAGATGTGTCAAAGCTGCTGCGGCTCTCCTTGTCCGCAACTGCGGAAAAGCCGGCGAGGCGGGCGCTTTCGTAACGCATCTTCCCACCTCCCCGACTTGCACAGTATCAGAATATCAGAGCGTGTAACGGTGAAACACCCCAATAAATGATATGATGGCAAACACCAGAGATATACCGGTAAAAAGAACAAAAAGTTCTCTTTCTTTCCACTTTTTTCCCGTCCATCCGCCCATTTCAAGGTGGTGATGGAGCGGTGCCATTCTGAATATGCGCTTTCCGTGGGTGATCTTGAAATAAGTCACCTGAATTATATCGGAGAGCGTTTCAAGAATATAGATAATGCCCAAGGTTACGAGGATAAGCGGCATATCATAGGCAAATGCGAGAGCCGCGACTGCGCCGCCAAGAAACAGCGAGCCTGTATCGCCCATGAAGCACTTGGCCGGATTGAAGTTATAAACAAGAAAACCCATAAGTCCGCCGATCATGCCGGAGGCAAATATACCGAGCTCAAGGAAATTCTCGCCCCAGAGGATAGACACGACGACAAAGAAGAGGAAAACCGGGATGCTGGTGCCGGCGGCAAGGCCGTCGACGCCGTCCGTTATATTGACGGCGTTCACAGTGCCGACAATGACGAACGACGCGAACACGAAGTAGAGCCATTCCGGCATATGCAGCGTGACATTGAAAAACGGAACGTAGAGATCGGATCTCACAAAGCCTATCTCACGCATCAAAAGCACGAACACGAGCGCCGCCGCGAGCTGGAGCAGAAACTTCATTTTTGCGGTCAGGCCGAGGTTCTGCTTCTTTTTAAGCTTCTCCCAGTCGTCAAGAAAACCGATTGCGCCGAAGACGAGCGCAAACAGCAGCACAAAGATGTGCACGAAATTGCCGTGCAGCATGCCGTCAAATCCGACAGTCAGACATACAAACGCAACAGCACCGATGAACATCACGCCGCCCATAGTAGGGGTGCCGCTCTTGGACATATGCCAGGTCGGCCCGTTTGACTTTATCTCCTGTCCGGCTTTCTGCCTGCGCAGCCAGGGAATATAATATTTTCCGAAAGCAGTCGAAAACAGGAATGCCAATACAAAGGCGGTTATCAGCTTTATCGTCATGGTGTACTCCAAATCAGGCGCGGCTTATTCAGCCGCGTTTTTTTCTTTGTTCAAGCCAGTCGGCCACGATCTCGCGTTCGTCCATGTGGTGCTTTTCATGCCCCACGACCTGATAATCCTCGTGACCCTTGCCGGCAAGTAATATTACATCACCCGAGCGTGCATTGTCAATAGCCCATTGTATTGCCTTCACCCTGTCGCAAATCACTTTTCTCGGTGTACGCTTGTTTTTCATTCCCTCGACGATCTCGCGGATGATCTCATCCGGATCCTCGGTGCGCGGGTTATCGCTCGTGACAACGACAAGATCCGAGTTGTCCGCAGCTATCGCGCCCATTATCGGGCGCTTGACCTTGTCTCTGTCCCCGCCGCAGCCGAACAGACAGATAAGGCGGCCCTTGACCACCGGACGCAGCGTCTGAAGCACCGTTTCAAGCGCTCCGGGCTTATGTGAGTAGTCGATGATTATGGAATAATCGCCGTCCGTCGGGACAACCTCCACCCTGCCCTTAACGCCCTTTGCAGTCGTCATGGCGCTGCAGCAGTCGGTAAGGCTTATGCCAAGCGCAAGTCCCACGGCTATCGCTCCGAGCGCATTATGCACGGAGAACATTCCGGGTATGGCAAGCTTCGTCAGCGCGATCTCGTTTTTATACACGGCGGCAAAACGCACTCCGTTTGCGCTCAGACGGACATCCTTGGCTGTGAGGTCAGCATCATCAGACTCGGCAGAGAAGGTTATCGGGCGGCAGGTCGAGCCGTCCAGCATGAATTCGGTCCATTTGTCGTCCTTATTCATGCAGCCGACGGTGCATTGGCTGAAGAGTATCTTCTTCGCCGCGGCATATTCCTCCATCGTGCCGTGAAGATCCAAGTGATCCTGTGAGAGATTCGTGTATTCGGCAACATCATAATGTATGCCGGCAACACGTTCAAGCGCAAGCGCGTGGGACGACACCTCCATGACGACATGCGTACAGCCCTCGTCCGCCATGCGGCGGAAAATCCTGTGAAGCTCACAGCTCTCGGGCGTTGTATACTCGGAGTGCAGGCTTTCGCTGCCGATCATATTGCCGTTTGTGCCGATAAGGCCGACCTTGGCGCCGAGCGCCGTTTCCAGAAGGTGCTTTATGAGATATGAAGACGTCGTCTTCCCGCTCGTACCAGTAATGCCGATCATTGTCATACTCGATGCCGGATCGCCGAAAAACTCGCGGCTCACATAGGCGAGACCGCGGCGGCAGTCTGCTATCTGGACAAAAGGCGTTCCGTCCTCCGGCGGCACCTCGCACAGCACGGCAGAGGCCCCGCGCTCCATTGCCTTGGGGATGAACCTGTGTCCGTCGGACTCAAAGCCCTTTATTGCGACAAACAGATCTCCCGGCTCCGTTTTGCGCGAGTCGTAGCTCACGCCCTTTATTTCCGTCTCCATATCGGCTGTACTGCTTATTACATCCAGATTTACCAGCAGCTCTTTAAGCTTCATGTTTTATCCCCCTGATCCATTAATATTTGCCAAGCATCGATTCATCGCTGCTTATCAGGCTGACTTCTATCGTCGTCCCGTGGCTGACGGTGCAGCCGGGTCTTATGCTCTGCGCCCCGACGGTCTGCACCGCCGAGTCGCTGACCGGACTTGAGGTCCGGATATATATCCCATAATACGAGAGCATGTCGCGCGCTTCATCATAGGTCATGCCGCTGAGCTCCGGTACGGTCTCTGTATCGTCAGACGGCTCCGCACCGAGATATAGAATGACCTGACTGCCGGCGGCAAGAGTCGTACCCGACAGCGGGAGCTGATTTGTGACCGTGCTCCCCTCGCCTATAGTACGGTACTCAAGTCCCGCATCCTTTATTGCGGTGGCTGCCCTGTCAACGCTCATATCCAGTACAAGCGGCATTGCAGCATCTGCATTTTTTTCGCCGGCATCGGGTTCGACGCCCATATACGGCAGTATATCCGCCATCATACGGCCAACGACCGGCGCCGCCATCTGCCCGCCGCTTATATATACGCCGGATTTATTTGAAGGCGTATCCAAGAAGATCAGTACCGCGATCTTCGGGTCGTCCGCCGGGGCGAAGCCTATAAAGGAGACTATATACTCCTTCTGACCGGTCGTGGCTTCAAGGCTGACCTTTTCACTTGTCCCGGTCTTTCCTCCGATACGGTAGCCGCTGACTGCGGCGTTTCGGCCGGTACCGTCCGTCTGGTCGCCGACGACTTTTTCAAGTATCGTGCGGACCTTTTCGCTCGTCGCCTCGCTTATGACCTGCCGCACCTCGTTCGGGCTGTGCTCATATGCAACGGTGCCGTCAGGATTGAGCATACGGCTGACAACGTATGGCTGCATCAGGTGACCGCCGTTCACGCAGGCGCTGACCGCGGTAATGAGCTGAAGCGGCGTGATCGTAAAGGTCTGTCCAAAGGATGCGGCGGCAAGCTGCGATAGATTTCGCTGCGAATAAAAGGTATTCTGGCTCCACCAGATACTGCCGCTCTCCCCGGCAAGGTCAATGCCGGTCGTTGCGGTTAGGTTTGCATCCATATCCTCGCTGAGTTCCAGAAAACCGAAGCCCTCGCAGTATTTGTAAAAGGTCTCCGCGCCTATGCGCTGACCGATATTGACAAAGGCGACATTGCACGAGTGCTGGACGGCCTGCGTCAGAGTCTGCGAACCGTGGCCGCCGGCCTTCCAGCAGCGTATTGGGTTTGTGCGCCCAAGCACGCTGACGCTGCCCGGGCAGTAAAAGCTGTCCTCAAGCCGCACCTTGCCCTCTTCAAGCGCCATGGAGAGCGTTATGATCTTGAATGTTGAGCCCGGCTCATACGTGTCAGACAGCGCTTTATTGCGCCATTGCCGCGCCTGCGCCTCGCTGAGGAGCTTCCGCGCCTCTTCCTCCGTTGCCGCGCCGTCTATCGCAAGCTGCGCCTTGTCGCTAACAGCAAGAAAATTATTGAGGTCATATCCATCCAGCGACGCCATTGCCAGAATCGCGCCTGTGTTGACGTCCATCGCAATGGCTCCCGCGCCGTTTTGTATATCATAATCCTCAACAGCCTGCTTTAGATGTTTTTCGATATAATATTGTATCGTGGAGTCTACGGTCGTGACGATATCATAGCCGTCCTCGCCGGGATAGTATTCCTCAAAATGCGAAAACATCAGCTCTGTGCCATAGGCGTTCGTGGCGCGCACGGTCTTCCCCGCCGTTCCGGCAAGCGCGGAATCATACTGCGCTTCTATGCCCTCAAGGCCGTAATTATCCGTTCCGACAAAGCCTATCAGATGACAGGCGAGGGACGAATTCGGGTAATACCTCTTGGTATCGGTTTCGAGCCTGACGCCGCGCAGTCCGTACTCGGACTTGAAACGGCGTACCTCATCTGCCTTTTCGCTCTCTATCTTGCGCGCGACTGTGACGTACCACGAGCCCGTCTGGCTCGTTTTTTTCAGTATATCACTGCGGTCAAGTCCCAGTATCCGCGAGAGATTATCGGCAATGAGTTCCTTATCCTCGCCGTACATCTCTATCTCCGCAGGACTGAGATAAACGTTGTCGACCGAGGCGCTGACAGCCAGCGGATTCATCTTCGAGTCGTAGATCACGCCGCGCGCGGCGGAACACGGCGCTTCCCTGAGCTGCTGCTGTATGGCAAGCTGCTCATAGCGATCATGGTCGATTATCTGAAGCTTATATAGCCGCACCAAAAGCACCAGAAATGCAGCTATGCCGCACACTGCCATTAAAAACAGCGTGCGGCGGAGCATTTGCCTGTTCGGTCCGTATCGGCGACCGTTAGTCTCAAGCTTTTCTGACATAGCACACTCCCGCACAAGAACATACTAAAATATATTCAGCGGCTTATCCAGCTACTACATCAATTATCCGGTCTGCTCCGATTTTCTGTATACTCTATATATTCGATCTGCTCCGCGGAGGGATGCTGCATCCCCAGCACCTCAACAGCGCGGCGTTCGATCTCGTCAATGCTTATACTCTGCTCATACTGAGCCGTGAGACTTCTGTTCTCCTCCGCAAGCTCCGCAGTCTCCGCGCGGAGCCGCGCCGCCGTGTCGTTGAGCGCCGCAAGCTTTATGGAGGCAAGCAGTGAAAACACCAGCACGGCCGCCGAAAAACAGAAGATCACTGCAAGGAACATTGAAGCCGATATTCTCTTCATCTTCACACTCTCTCCGCTACGCGAAGCTTCGCGCTGCGGGAGCGTGGATTTCTCTCTATTTCATCCTCTCCCGGCAATATGGGCTTGCGGCAGACACTTTTGAGGGTCTTTACAAAGCCGCAAGTACATATTGGGGCCTCTCTTGGGCAGGTGCAGCCGTTTTCTCTGGCCGCAATGCCTGATTTGACGATCCGGTCCTCAAGAGAGTGGAAGCTTATCACACATAATCTGCCGCCAACTTTCAGTTTGTCGGGGGCAGTATCCATAAGCGCGGATATAGCGCCGAGTTCATCATTCACCGCGATCCGTATTGCCTGAAAGCAGCGTTTTGCAGGATGCTGCTTCTCCCTCAGAGCCGCAGCCGGCAGCGCGCTCTTGATTATATCCACAAGCTCAAGCGTTGTCTCTATGGGTCTTTCACCGCGTGCCTTTACAATGGCCGCGCTGATGCGGCGGGCATAACGCTCCTCGCCGTAGTCCCAGAAAATACGGTTGAGCTGCGCTTCGGAATAGCCGTTGACTATATCATGCGCCGTGAGCGAGCTGCTCTGATCCATGCGCATGTCCAGCGGCGCGTCATTCATATAGGAAAAACCGCGTTCGCTCTCATCGAGCTGCGGGGACGACACGCCCAAATCAAAGAGCATACCGTCGACCTTGTCGATCCCGAGGGAATCCAGTATGGACGCCGTGTCGCAGAAGTTGCCATGGACGAGCGTCACACGATTCGCAAACGGCGCAAGCCTTGCACCCGCGCGCTCTATTGCGGTCTCATCGCGGTCTATGCCTATAAGGCGGCCCGTCGTAAGGCGCGAGGCTATCTCATACGAGTGCCCGCCGAGTCCAAGCGTACCGTCGACATATATCCCGTCCGGCCTGATATTAAGATTTTCGATACATTCGTTCAGCAGAACCGAAACATGCTTAGGCTCACTCATCAGAACTCAAGCTCCTCCATAACGGCTGCAATATTTTCGGGTGTGGTCTCCTCCGCAAACACGGCAGCCCAGCTCTCACTGTCCCAAAGCTCGGCGTGGTTGTTGCAGCCGATGACCGTGACCTTCTGAGTAAGGCCTGCAAAGTCGCGCAGATTCTGCGGAATGAGCGCCCTTCCCTGACTGTCAAGCTCACAGCGGGCGGCATGGGCAAAAAGCGGGCGCATCTTGCGCTGCTTGATATACGGCATAGCGCTCACCTTATCGGAAAGCGCCTTCCAGTTTTCACTGCTGTATGCGCACAGGCAGCGGTCCATTGACAGCGTAATATAAAACACGTCCCCCAGTTCATCACGCAGCTTAGCCGGGATGAAAAGACGGCCCTTGTTGTCAAGAGAGTGCTGATATTCGCCGGTCATTGAACTCTGCTCCTTTCTCGTGGAATACTGCTCCATTTTCCACCACAATTACCCACATCGCTATTTTATTATAGGTGCAGACAACTTAAAATGCAAGTAAAATTTTTTGACTATTTTTGTATCTTTTTGTATATTTTCCCTCAAAACTATCAAAAAACGCCCCGGCAGCTACATGTTCCGCTGCCGGGGCGCTCAAGTATCTATATATTGTTTTACAGGCCCGAAATCGCCATGGCACAGCATCCCTCACGGCCATCCGCCTGTATGCGGCGCACCAATTGGTGCGCAATAAAAGAAGACGGACAACCGTCTTCTTCCGGCTGTCCGTCTTCTTATCACTGTTCTCTTTGTATTCTTGTGACCGGCGCAGCCGCTCTTCTCACGGCCGGAGCCGGCTGTGCGCGGCGGACCTCCGGCTGTCTGGCCTGCTGCGGCTGCTGTGCCGTAGCAGCGGGCGCCGCCTGCTGGGGTGCCGGCTGTGCGGCGGGTGCGGCAGCCGCTGCTGCGCCGCCCACAGAGTTGAACGCGCTGTGCGCCGTCTGGAGCTTTGCAAGCGCCTCGCTGACGCTCGCCTCAGACTGCTTCATGATCTCGTCGACATACTCGGCGGCAACGCGGCGAAGCTCCTTTGACTTGACCTCGGCTGCGTTTATCATATCCGCGCTTCTCTGTCTTGCAACGCGGACGACCTCCTGCTCCTCGATCATGGCCTTGGACTTTTCCTCGGCGCTCTTGCGCATGGCCTCCGCCTCGCGTTTGGCATTGCCAATAAACTCATCGCGTGCGGCCACAAGGCGCTTGGCCTCCGCCAGTGCGCTCGGCAGATTTGCCTTTATCTCATTGATGATCTCGATCGCCTTCTCGCGCTCGATGATGCACTTGTCATTGCCCAGAGGGACGCCCCAGGCCTCAGTGACCATTCCGTAAAGGATATCAAGCAGTTCAATAATATCAGTGTTGTTATCCATTTAATCCGTCCTCCATTGCAAAGCTTTCTTTTCTATATCTCCTATTATCTCATCCGGTACAAGCCCAGTCAGATCCGCGCCGTATTTCGCCATCTCGCGCACGATGGAAGAGCTGAGAAACGTGAATTTCTCGCTTGAGGTAAGGAACATGGTCTCCATCTGCGGGTTGATCTTCTTGTTTATGAGGTTCATTTGAAACTCATAGTCAAAATCCGAGGCTGCGCGCAGCCCCTTGACAACGACGGCGCCGTCATATTTCTTGGCGTACTCCGCCAGAAGTCCGTCAGGCGTATCGACCCTGATATTGCCGTAGCCTGAAACGACGCGCCGGACCATTTCCGCCCGCTCCTCCACCGAAAACATCGGCGAGGTCTTTGAAGCGTTCTTCATTACGCATACGATCACTTCATCAAATATCCGCGACGTGCGGATGATGATGTTAAGGTGGCCGAGAGTTATCGGGTCAAAGCTGCCCGGGCAGATAGCTATGCTCATGGACTGTCTCCTGACTTATTTCACATACTTGCAGAGCTTAACTTTGCCGTAATGATATTCCCTGAGCTTTCGATATGGCTCTGTCATCTCCGGAAGCTGCCGCTCACGGCGCGCTTCACATATTATTATACCACCATCCGACAATATGTCAACCGAATTGATGATTTTCAGCACTTCTTCGTACAAATTTGAATCATAAGGCGGGTCAACGAAGATAAGATCAAATTTGCCGCAGCCGCGGAGGTAGCTCAGAGCATCCATCTGAAGTACGGAAGCGCTCAGCCCGCAGGTTTTCAGGTTATCTTTTACAATATTTACAGCCTCGCGGCTCTCATCGACAAACACGACGCTGTCCGCGCCGCGGCTGAGGCACTCAATGCCGAGCTGACCCGTACCGGCAAAGAGGTCAAGCACCTTTCTGCCCTCCACGTCAAACTGTATGATATTGAAAAGCGACTCCTTGACATTATCCGTTGTGGGACGGATGTCATAATTTTCAGGTGTTCTGAGTCTTCTGCCGCGCGCAGTTCCTGTTATAACTCTCATTTTTCTTCTCCGTTTTCATTATGAAAATAATCGTACACAGCCTGCGCTGTGTTTTTCGGCACAACAAGGTTCAGCTGGCTTACGCTCGCCGCCCTGATGGCCTTCACCGTCTTGAAATACTTTATAAGATCCGCCCTGCGCTTCGGCCCCACGCCGTCTATCCGGTCAAGCGCAGAGACATATCCCTCGTTTCTCAGCGCGCGCTGATATTCAATGGCAAAGCGGTGTGTCTCCTCCTGTATATTGCCGACCAGCGCAAAAACGGCCTGATTTGAATTGATGCCGATCTCATGCCCGTCAGGGCTTATAAGCGCCCGCGTGCGGTGCCTGTCATCCTTCACCATACCGAAAACAGGCACATTGAGCTTCAGCTCGCGCAGCGCGTCCACCGCCACTTTCGCATGGTTTTCGCCGCCGTCTATAAGCAGCAGCTCCGGAAGCGGTGAAAAGCTCTCGTCGCCGTCGACATAGTGCTTGAAGCGCCGGTAGACCGCCTGACGCATGCTCGCATAGTCATCCCGAACGGGCATGTCCTTTATGCGGAATTTTTTATACGCCCGCTTGAACGGCCGGCCGTCGACATGCACGGTCATCGCCGCGACAATGCCCGTATCTCCGAGGTTTGAGACGTCAAAGGCCTCGATGCGCCGCGGGAATTCAGCGAGGCCAAGCGCTTTCTGGAGCCATTCAAGCGTCTTGTTAGTCCTCTGCGCGGCAGTTGTGCGGCGCTGGATCTCCTCGCGCGCGTTCAGAGCCGCACTCTCTATAAGCCTCATGCGCTCGCCGCGTTTCGGCGTTTCAATATATATTCTCCTGCCGGAGGTCTCGCTCAGGAGCTCCTCCAGCGCTTCTTTCCCGTCTATCTCGCACGGCAGCAGCACTGACTTCGGCCAGCCGCCGCGATGAGCGGTATAGTATTGCAGCGCGAGACCGGCCACTGCTTCTCCGTCGTCCTCAAGCGGCTCGTCCATCATCTCCGTATCCTTGCCTACGAGATCGCCATTGACAAAGTGCAGCACCGTAAAGCAGCTCTTTGCCCCGCGGCAGAAGCCTATGGCGTCGGTATCTGCAAAGGCGGTAGATATGACGCGCTGTCTGTTCGCAAGACTCTCGACTGCACGCAGCCTGTCGCGCAGCTCGGCCGCCTGCTCGAAGCGCAGCTCCTCCGCCGCCTGCTCCATCTTCTCCGTGAGTTCCCGAGTAAGCTCCGCGCTCTTGCCTTCGAGAATAAGCATGGCCTGTGCCATACGCCGGCGGTACTCCTCCGCGTCCGGCACACCCCTGCACCAGCCTGCGCAGTTGCCCATCTGATAGTTCAGGCACGGACGTTCCTTGCCGATGTCGCGCGGGAATTTCTTGGCGCATGTTGGCAGCAGCAGCGCGCGCGATATGGTCTCTATAATGCCGTAAGTCTGCCCTCGGCCGCCGAACGGCCCAAAATAGCGCGCGCCGTCCTTGGCAGATCTATTGATAAGGCTCATCCGCGGGTACTCACTCTTTACATCCACGCGCACAAACGGATAACCCTTATCGTCCTTGAGGAGAATATTGTATTTCGGCTTATGGCGCTTTATGAGCGAGTTTTCAAGCACGAGCGCTTCAAACTCGCTGCCGGCAACGATGACGTTGAAATCGCGCACTTTTTCCACCATTGCGGCGACTTTGGGGAGATGTTCACCGTGGAAATAGCTCGTGACCCTGTTTTTCAGCTTCTTTGCCTTGCCGACATATATGACCTCGCCGTGCTCATCGAGCATGATGTATACGCCCGGGAGCAGCGGCAGATTATTGGCCTTTTCGCTGAGAGTATCAAGCATTTATAAAGCCTCGCTTTTTACCGGCTCTTTCTTGTCCCTGTCAAAAATGCACCAGAGCGTAATAGACACGACGACAATGATACCGCCGATCAGCGCCCACACGCCGGGACGCTCCCCGTCAAATATGAGCACCCACACCGGATTGAGCAGCGGCTCAAGCGCGCCCAGAAGGCAGCACGCGAGCGGCGGGCAATACTGTGTGGACTTGACATAGAGTATGTAGGAAATACCGAGCTGGAACACGCCGAGGACAAGTATGCTGGCCGTCGCCGCAGCGGTGAATTCCGGCTTTGTGGCAATGATAAACGGCAGGCCGACAAAAAATGTGAGGAATTGACCGTTTGTGATCGTGCTGAAGCGCTCGTCCCCCTCCATGTTGCCGACCAGAATGAACATTACCGCCATGAACATGCCTGCCGCAATGGCAACAAAGTTGCCGAGAATATACCCCGGCTTGAGCTGGTCAAAGAAAAAGAGCGCTATGCCCGCAAGTGTGGCTATCACAACGGCGAGATCGTTTTTTCTGATCTTCTGTTTGAGAAAGATCGCAGAAAGGATCACGATGAACACCGGGCAGGTGTATTGCAGGACGATAGCGTTTGCAGCCGTCGTGAGCTTGTTTGCCACGGTGAAGCAGGTATAGACGCCGGCCGTCATTATCCCGCCTATGACAGTGCGGCGGCTGAGTATATAGCGGCGGCGCGTGATGAGCATATATACGGCGATGGTAAGCCCTGCGATAAGGCTGCGCATACCGGCCACCGCAAAGCCGTTCCACGGTATGAGCTTTATAAAAATACCTGCAACGCTCCACAGCGCCGCGCATATCAGCATTTCTATTATGGCGATATTTTCTTTTTTCATGGCAGATCATTCCTCAAAACGCGAGATAATAAACATGGGGCGTGTCGCCACGCCCCGTTCTTTCTTCTTAGATTGGGTTTTCAGGATCACTCGGAAAAATCAGAGTCGATCAGCTCAGACAGAGTTGCAATCGCAGCTTCCTCATCTGCTCCATCGGCAATAATGGTGATCGTAGTGCCCTTGACTATGCCAAGTGAGAGGACACCAAGAAGGCTCTTTGCATTAACACGGCGTTCATCCTTCTCGACCCAGATGCTGCTTTTAAACTCGTTGGCTTTCTGAATGAAGAAAGTCGCGGGTCTGGCATGAAGACCTACCTGATTGTTGATGACTACTTCTTTGGTTATCATACTCGCCACTCCTTAATATCTTTATCTACTTAAAAATATAGACACATACATAATTATTAATATACCATATGTGCAGTTTATAATTTAGCAAATTTTTGGCTCCACGTCAACCGCTTTCGAGCGATTCGTTATTTTACACATTTGTTGCGTTTTCTTTACCCTGATTTTATTTCAGTTCGACAACAGTCACTCCAGTTTCGCCCTCTCCGTAACGGCCGAGACGGAAAGACTTTACAGCCTTGTTTTTCTTCAGCATCTGCTGTATCGCCGCGCGGAGCGCACCCGTTCCTTTGCCGTGGATGATCGTTACCGTTTTGAGCTTCGACATGACCGCGCTGTCTATATACCGCTCCGCAGCCAGCACGCCCTCGATAGTCTCCATGCCTCTTAGGTCGATCTCCGACGCAACACTCGCCGCGCGAAGCTGGGACGTGGCTGATGCGGCCGCATTTTTCTTCTTTGCGGCTTTCTCGCCCTCTAAAAGCAGCACCTCGTCCTCCTTCGCCGTCACATTCATTATTCCGGCGCGCAGCGTCAGTACTCTGTCCGGCGAGACGGAGATAACTTCCGCCTTCATGCCCATCGACTTTATCTTCACGGTGTCTCCCGGCTTTACCGGACGGGAGGATTTTTCCTCCGTCACGGGCTCCTGAGCCGGTCTCAGAGCCTCCTCATGCGCGTTCAGACGGCGGCGCAGCTCGCTTCGGGCCTCGTTTATGCGCTGCGCATCCTCGTCGTCATTCGCATGCTTCTTCATCTCGTCAAGCTCCGCAAAGGTCGCCTCCGCCGTGGCTCTGGCATCGGCTATGATGCGTTCAGCCTCGCGGCGTGATTTCTGATCAGCCTTTTCAAGGCGCACTTCAAGCTCGGCCTTGAGGAAGGCCGCTTTCTTTGCGTTCTCCTCGGCCTGACGTAGCTTCACAGCGACCTCATCTCTGTCCTTTTCGAGCATGAGCCGCGTCTGCTCAAGCTTCTCTATAGTCGCCTCAAAGCTTGCAGACTCAGTATTTACACGCTTTTTCGCATCCTCGATCACATCGTCGCTGATGCCAAGGCGCTTTGATATCGCAAAAGCGTTGGACTTGCCCGGAATACCGACGAGCAGATGATATGTCGGGCGCAGGGTCTCAACATCAAACTCGCAGGAGGCATTCTGAACGCCGGGTTCATTAGTTGCATATACCTTGAGTTCCGCATAATGAGTTGTCGCGGCGATCACGGCGCCGCGCTGTCTGGCGTGCTCTATTATCGCAATGGCGAGAGCCGCGCCCTCGGTAGGATCCGTACCCGCGCCGAGCTCGTCAAACAGCAGCAGCGAGCGCTCGTCACACTCCTTGAGTATGCTGACGATATTGGTCATATGCGCCGAAAATGTAGAGAGGCTCTGTTCTATGCTCTGCTCGTCGCCTATGTCGGCCATAATATGGCTGAACACGGGCATGTTGCTGCCGTCCGCCGTCGGGATATGCAGCCCGCACTGATTCATTGCGGCAAGAAGTCCGATTGTTTTGAGGGAAACGGTCTTACCGCCTGTGTTCGGCCCGGTGATAACCAGCGTATCGAAGCTGCTGCCAAGCTCAAGGTCGATAGGCACGGCTTTGCTCTGGTCGAGCAGCGGGTGTCTTGCCCGGCGCAGCACAATGCCGCGCTCTTCATCGAGCCCGGCCTGCTGGCAGTCGAGCTTATAGGACAGGCGGGCCTTGGCAAATATTAGATCAAGGCGGACAAGCACATCAAAGTCTGCCTCGATGTCATCCCGGTGCTCCGCGCAGTCGGCAGAGAGTTCGGCCAGTATGCGCTCTATCTCAAGCTTTTCCTTAGCCGCAAGCTCGCGCAGCTCGTTATTGGCCTTTACCGCCGCCATCGGCTCGACAAACACGGTCATCCCGGAGGCGGACACATCATGCACAAGTCCCGGTACCGATCCCTTACATTCGGCCTTGACCGGAACGACATAGCGGTCGGAACGCATGGTGATTATCGGCTCCTGCAGCACCTTTGCATAGCTTGGCGATGAAATGATCTTGTTGAGCGCTTCCCTCGCCCTGGATGCCGCGGCGCGCATCTGGCGGCGGATCGTAGTAAGATCCGAGGATGCGCCGTCAGCGATCTCGTCCTCTCCGACGATGGAGGTATTTATTTTTTCTTCCAGAAATTTATTGGCTCTGAGCGCATAAAAAAGATGGTCAATGCAGGTCTTGCCCACGCTGTCGTCGGCAATATACCCGCGCACAAGGCGCGCGCATTGCAGCACGCGCGCAATGTCCATCAGCTCGCGCGTGTTGAGCGCGCCGCCGAGATCGGCTCTTGAAAGAGAAGCGCGCACATCCTTTACTCCGGCAAAGGACGGGCTTTGGCGCACTGTCATCATGGTTTTGGCCGCACTTGTTTCATCAAGCCGGCGCTTCACTTCAGCGGTATCCGCCGACGGTTCAAGCTCGAGCGCGCGCTCCTTTGCGGCCTCGGACACCGCCTCATGGGTGAGCATCGCCAGCACTGCCGGCAGCTCGAGCGTATTGAGAGATTTTTCAGAAAAGCTCATTTGTTTTTCTCCGTAACGATCGCGCCTGCGTCAAACGCACACAGGCTCTTATAATAATCCAATGTTGAAAAGCGGCGCTCCGTCTGCCGCAGAAGATAACTCTCCGCGGCTGCGCCGAGACGCTTCAGCGGCTCCGCTTCTATCGCAAACGAGAAAAGCTGTTTTGCCGGTGCCGAGACAATATAGCGCATCGCGGCGAGAGAGCCGGCACAGAGCGGGGCCGTGCTGCCCATGGCGGCGTTGCGGCACCGGCGGCAGCATATGCGCCCGCTTTCCAGACTCAGCACAGGCTCATCCGGCTCCGGCTTTCCGCAGACGGCGCAGGCATACAGCTCAGGCGTATACCCCGCAAGGCACATCAGGCGCAGCTCAAAGGCCGCCTTTATATGCGCCTGCTCATAAAGCCTGCGGCTGAGAGCATACAGCGAGTTCAGCCCCAGCTGCATGAGCGGCGGATCGGGCTGATCCTCGACGCAGAGCGCATCAAGGCATTCGGAAAAATAGCTTCCGAGTGCAAAGGCGGTAATATCCGAGCGCAGGCCGTCAAAGCCTTCAAGGACCACGCCCTCATTGACCGTCCATTTTCCCTTGTTGAAAAACAGCGTCAGTTCCGAATAGGTCAGCTGCTGTGTCGCGGCGGCAGTGCGGCTGGTCTTTCGCAGCGCGCCACGCGCCTTTGCGCTCATCTTCCCGTGGTCGGCGCTGAGAAGCGTCAGTATCCTGTCCGCCTCCTTGTAGCGTACCTCGCGCAGTACGAGCGCTTTTGTCGTGTTGAACATAATATGTATGGTCTCAGTCCTCGGGCCGGGGAAACTCCCCGCGCCCGTCCGCATTGATTTTTTTGTCCGCGTCCGTTTTCGTGTTTCGCGTCTGCTTGTAGAGCAGATAATAAACCGGGTCGCCGGTCTCGGCAAATGCCTGCCAGATAGCGTCTCGTTCCATCAAAACCACCTCTTGCCTATATTATCTGCACACCCGAGGCAGCTTAATGATGGTATATATTGTGATGAATATTACTCGTTTTTAAAGCCGAAGTTGCGCAGCAGCACCGTAGAATCACGCCAGTTTTCCTTGACCTTTATCCACGTCTGGAGATACACCTTCGTGCCCATAAACTCCTCGATATCCTTGCGGGCAAGTTCTCCGATGCGCTTTATCATCGCGCCCTTCTTGCCGATGATGATGCCCTTGTGGCTGTCCTTCTCGCAGTATATCGTGACCTCAAGATCGATTATACCGTTGTCACGTTCGGAAAACCGCGTGACCTCGACCGCCGTGCCGTGCGGTATCTCCTTGTCCAGACACTGCAGCAGCTTTTCACGCACAAGCTCCGCACATATCTGGCGCTCGGGCTGGTCGGTTATCATATCATCCGGGAAAAGATGCGGGCCTTCGACAGCAAACTTCTCCATCTCGTCGAGAAGATCCGTGACGCCCTCGCCCGTCTTTGCGGAGATAGGGATGATCGCATCAAAATCGTAAGCAGCGGAATAGAGCGCCATTACTTCGAGCAGACGGGTCTTTTCAATAGTGTCTATCTTATTGATGACAAGCACCGCCGGTGCATGTGTCTCCCTCAGGCGCGTGAGCAGCGCCTCCTCCTGCGGGCCGACAGCCGCGACCGGTTCAACGAGCAGCAGCACAAGGTCGACATCCGCTACGCTCTCCTTCACAATGTTCACCATATAGTCGCCCAGTCTCGTGCGCGGCTTGTGGAAGCCCGGCGTATCCATCAGCACAAACTGCGTTGTGCCGTGCTCAACTATAGCGGTGATGCGGTTTCTTGTAGTCTGCGGTTTGTCCGAGACTATCGCTATCTTCTCGCCGACAAGCGCATTCGTCAACGTGGATTTGCCGACGTTCGGCCTGCCGCATATTGTTATCATCGCTGATTTTGTCATGTGTAAATTCTCCTGTTTATTATCAATCGTCGCCCATTATGGCTTTCTCTCTTGCGCGCATCTGACGTTTCATTTCGCCCTCATCCACATGGTCATAGCCGAGAAGATGCAGAACGGAGTGCACTGTCAGATACATTATCTCCCGCTCGTAGCCGTGGCCGAACTCCTCGCCCTGCGCCTCGCAGCGCGGCACCGAGATCATCATGTCGCCCAGCAGCACGGCTCCCGTGTCCATATCCAGCTCGCATGCATCCGCGTCGAATTTGCCGGGCGTCAGCTCGTTCATCGGGAAGCTGAGCACGTCTGTCGGGCGGTCCACATCACGGAACTCCCTGTTCACACGGTGAATGCCCTCGTCGTCTGTCAGTACAACGCTTATTATGCACGGTACGCTCACGCCCTCCGCGTCAAGCGCCATGTTGACCGCCTTTTTGATGCAGGCAGCCGAATTATTGTGGCCGAGGTTTCTGACCTCGCGGCTTATACATATATCGTGTTTCATCTTTATTTCCTCTTGAATTTCTTCGGCGGAAGCTTCCCGGCGGGCTCCGCCGGATTTTTCTTGTCGTAGACCTCATAAGCCTCGATTATTTTCTGCACAAGGCGGTGGCGCACAACGTCCGAGCCGGTGAGGGTGCACACCGCAATGTCCTCGATATTATCCAGCACTTTCATTGCTACCTTGAGGCCGCTCGTCTTGTCCTCGGGCAGGTCGATCTGCGTAATGTCACCGGTAATGACGACCTTGGAGCCGAAGCCGATACGGGTGAGAAACATCTTCATCTGCTCGCGCGAGGTGTTCTGCGCCTCGTCGAGGATAATGAAGCTGTCGTCAAGCGTGCGGCCGCGCATGTACGCGAGCGGCGCGACCTCGATGTTCCCGCGTTCGAGATACTTCTGGTACGTGTCCGGGCCGAGCATATCAAAAAGCGCATCATACAGCGGTCGGAGATACGGGTCGACCTTGCTCTGAAGGTCGCCGGGCAGGAAGCCCAGCCGCTCGCCTGCTTCGACTGCGGGGCGCGTGAGAATGATGCGGTTGACTTCCTCTGCGCGAAAAGCCGCGACAGCCGCAGCGACGGCAAGATAAGTCTTGCCTGTACCGGCCGGGCCGATGCCGAGCGTGATCGTATTATTCGCGATCGCGTCACAGTATGCCTTCTGGCCCAGAGTCTTTGGCTTGATGGGTTTTCCCTTTGCCGTGATGCATATAACGTCGCCTGCAAGCTCGCCGATCTTGGTCTCCTTGCCCTCGCGGACAAGCTTGAGAATATAACGCACGTTCTGCGCGTCTATATTCTCGCCCTTGGCCGCAAGTGTGAGCAGGCCGTTTATCGCTTTTTCGGCAAGCATGACGTCCTCTTCCTCGCCGCATATGTGTATCATATCGTCCCGGTCAAGCACCTTGACGCCGAGTTCGGTCTCTATTATGCGCAGGTTCTGGTCAAAAGAGCCGAAAACACTTATCACATGCTCCATTCTGTCTACTTTTATTGTCTGTTCTATCATCAGTATTTCCTTTCACGGCGAAGCCGGGTCAGCCGTTGAATATTCTCTTACCGCGGCAATGTTTTCAATGCAGGCGGCGCGCATGGTCACGACGATGAGTCCGCCGCTCTCCGCCTCCGTCACGGATGAGGTGAGGATCTCGCCGGTGACCGTCTTCTCCAGATATTCGAGCAGCCGCGCGCTTATTTCCGCCGTCTGCGTGAAGCCGCTCTCCGCGGCTGTATACGGACGCAGTTCCTCTTCAATGAGCGTCACCGGCAGCGCAAAGAGTCCCTCCACTCCAAGTTTATAATTATGTATAATTTTATCACATCCGTCAACAGTATTTCCACTGCTAAAATAAAAATTGATGCGTTTTTTCCCGAATTTTATTGCAAAGCGCCTTTTTGCCGACCCATGCTCCGTTTTATACTTCGCCTGTGCGGGGCACACTGCGCTCAGTTCGTGCCATGTGCAGGCAAAAACATCGCCCTGAGCGCGAACATACCGCGGCTCATTGCTGAGGCTGTCCATGCACCCGGAGATCAAGGTCTCGCCTTCTACGACGGATTCACCGATCCCGGTGAGCGGCTTGCCGTTTAGCACCGACAGTCTCTTTATTATGCCCGTCCCGGCAGCCACTATATCCGCGCCGCGGCTCTCAATATATATCTCCGGCTTCTCCTGCCGTTCGTACACGAGCACGGCCGCGCGCGAACCGCTCACATTCACCGTCATCCATGCCAGCTCCGGCATGCGCGTGAGCATATCGCTGCGGATAAGATCGGTGCTCAGCGACGGCCAGTAGCTGCCGCAGTCCACGCCGCAGTCCGCCAGCGCGCGCAGCACCTCGCCTTCGGTCAGCTCTTCGCAGCCGTAGACATCAATGTCCCATATAAAAAGCGTCGACAGGCACAAAAGTGCAAGGATCAGCACCGCGGATATGAAAAGCCACATGTGGTTTTTTATAAAGAGCCTGTTCCGGCTGCCCCCGGCACTGTCGATAACGCGCAGCTCGCACATGCACTTTTTAACGATCTCCTCCAGCTCCGCCATGCTTCCCTCGTATACGCTGAAGCGCAGCGCATAGTCGCCTGCGCATTCAAGCTCCCACAGCTCCAACGCATGCATGGCACAGGCGTTGAGCACCGACTCCGGAAATGCGCCGCAGACCTCGACCCGGCGCCAGCCTTTTATTCTCCTTTCAAGCCTTTTCATCATTCCCACTCCACAGTCCTTATACGTCCGCCTAACATGAGCCGGTCACGGGTCATTACGAGAAGGTGCAGTCCTTCGCCGCTGACAGTCAGCTTTCCGCGCGGCAGAGCTATGACCGCCTGCGAATCGTCGTAGTCCAGTATTCCCCGGTGATTATCCACAAGTATGCGCCGCCCCGCCGTGACCGTGACCTTTGCAGAACCCAGAAGCGCGTCCTCCGGCAGCGCCAGAGCCTCGGCCATATCCTCCGCTCTGTCAATTATGCTTTTCAGCCTCCACACCCCCAGTCTGTATAAATCTATGCGCGCGGGCATAGTTTGATACTATTCACAGGCAGGTCCGCCTGCCGCGGGGAGGCTTACAATGAACAGTATAAAAAACCGGCTGGCCGTAATATGCACTCTGTGCGCGCTAGCCGCGCTGATATCCGCATCGTCAGAGGTGATGTCGAGCTGCCGCTATGCGCTGACGCTGTGTGCAGAGCTTATCATCCCGTCGCTCTTTCCGTTTTTCGTGCTGTCCATACTGCTCAACAGGCTTGGGCTGCCGGCCTTTCTGGGCCGGGTCACCGCGCCGCTGGCGCAGCTCCTCTTCGGCGTTTCCGGGGCCGGCGCGTCCGCGCTGATAATGGGGCTGACCGGCGGTTATCCGCTCGGCGCGGCATACATAGCGGATATGCACCGCAGCGGCGCAGTGAGCACAGATGAGGCGGAACAGCTTCTCGGCTTCTGCAATAACTCCGGCCCCGCATTTATCATCGGCGCTGTCGGCGCAGGCGTGTTCTCATCTGCGGGTGTGGGACTTTTTCTGTACTGCGTGCATATTCTCTCGGCAGTGCTGACCGGGATCATCCTCAGGAACGGCAGCTGGACAGGCTCCGGCCGCACGCAGCCGCCTGACTCCGTGCTGCCGTTTTCGCAGGCGCTGCCCTCCGCCGTAAAGCAGGCTCTGGTGTCGATCCTGAACGTGTGCAGTTTTGTCGTGTGTTTTACGGTTCTGACCGGTCTTTTGGATGCAGACGGGTTCTTTTCTCTCGCCGTAGGACGCATTGCGGCGTCCACGGGCTGGGAAATGCATTGGGTGCGTTCTCTTTTGACCGGCTTTCTGGAGCTCGGCAGCGGTGTCGGCGCTATGCGCGGACTCGCTGTATCTCCGATAAACCTGGCTATGGCCGCATTCGTGCTGGGTTGGGGCGGTGTCTCCGTTCATTTCCAGACAATGGCTCTGCTCGCAGGGAGCGAAATAAAAGGCGCCCTGCATCCCGCAGGGCGCCTTATAAGCGCAAGTATTGCGGCCGTATTGGCCTATTTCGGTTTTACGCTCGTGTTCTGATCAGTTCTTCAGCGTGGCGGCAAAACGCTCGTACTTCTCGATGCACGCAGTGCAGTCAGCCTCGGTCTTGCCTCTGGTGAGAAGATATATCTTTATCTTCGGCTCAGTGCCGGAGGGGCGGATTATGAAGCTGCATCCGTCGGCAAGCTCAAAGTACAGGACGTTCGAGCCGGCAAACGGGGTCTTATCGACCTTGCCCAGTCCGGAGACCCAGATACTGCCGTCAGAATAGTCTCTCAGGCGGATGACTTCCTCGCCCGCGATCTCCTGAGGCGGGTTGCTGCGCAGAGAGCTCATGAGAGCGGCCATCTTCTGCAGACCGTCAAGTCCCGGCATAACGAGATTTATGGTCTTTTCCTTGAACCAACCGTACTTCTCATAAAGCGCCTTGAGCGCGTCGAGCAGGGTCATGCCCTTCTTGTGGTAGAACGCCGCCATCTCGGCAACCAGCATGGAAGCCGTCACGGCATCCTTATCGCGCACATAATCACCGCACATATATCCGTAGCTCTCTTCAAAGGCGAAGATATACTTATATGTACCGGCGGCAGTCCACTCGGCAATACGCTCAGCCATGAACTTGAAGCCGGTGAAGGTGTCCTCAAAATGCACGCCGTTGGCCTCTGCAATGGCGCGGGCCATCGCGGTGGAGACAATGCTGGAGACGATGCCCGGATTTTCGGGCATGGTGCCGGTCTCCTTGCGGGCGTTTATAATATAGTCTATCAGCAGCACGCCGAGCTGATTGCCGGTGATGGTGACATATTCGCCGTCCGCGTTGCGCACCATGGTGCCAATGCGGTCAGAGTCCGGGTCTGTGCCGATGATAAGGTCGCTGTCCACCTTCTTTGCAAGGTCAACGGCGAGGTAAAAGCCTTCGGGATTCTCCGGATTAGGGCTGACGACGGTCGGGAAGTTGCCGTCAATGACCATCTGCTGCTCGACCGGATAAAGGTGCTTGATGCCGAGGCGCTTGAGAGCCTCGGGAACCAGTTTGTGGCCGCAGCCGTGGAACGGCGTATAAACTATGCGCAGATCATCGGCGACCTCGCGCACGGTCTCCTTGTTTATCGCCTGATTCAGTACGCACTCGAGGAAAGCCTCATCGGTTTCCTCGCCGATGATCTCTATCTGTCCATCGGCCACTGCCTTGTCAAAATCGCAGGTCTTGAAGCCGGTGAAGATGTCGATCTTATCCATGCGGTCCGCAATGGCTGACGCCTTGTGCGGGGGCAGCTGTGCGCCGTCGGACCAGTAGACCTTATAGCCGTTATATTCTTTGGGGTTATGGCTCGCCGTTATGTTCAGTCCGGCAGCGGTGCCGTAATGCAGAATGGCAAAGCTGAGTTCAGGCGTCGGGCGAAGGCTGTCAAAGAAGCGGACATGAATGCCGTTTGCAGCCATGACGCATGCAGCTTCCTTTGCAAACTCCACGCCGTTGAGGCGGCAGTCATGGGCGATGACAATGCCTTTCGCCTTTGCCTCGCCGCCGTCCGCCGCGATAACGTCGGCAAAGGCCTGCGTCGCATGGCGGATTATGTGGATATTCATGTTGTGCAGACCGACCTTCATCGTGCCGCGAAGTCCGGCAGTGCCGAACTCAAGCGGTGCAAAAAAGCGGTTCTCTATCTCTTTCTCATCGTCACGGATGGCGTTGAGCTCGGCCCACTCCTGCTCGCTGAGAGCGGGGCTGTCCAGCCAGTGCTCGTATTCTTCCTTATAATTCCTCATTGTTTTCCTCCTTGCACAATTCGATTGCATCTTCCAGCAGGCTTTTGGGTACATATATATCTGTTCCCTGTCCGCTCATGCCGAGCACGACACGGCCAAAGCCGCCGTCGCCCGGATACATACGCAGACATGGAATACTGTACGCTTCGAGCATATTGATCTTCAGCTCGTCTCCCATGTCGAGATTCTTGCAGTTGCAGAGGAACGCAGGTTCCTCCGGATCGCCGTTTTCATCCTTTGGCCAGCGCGCAAGCAGCTCGCCGTTCAGCGCACGGCCCCATTCAAGGTCTGTGTTTTCTCCCATATGCCGCTCCTTTCAGGCATTGAATCAGCTTATTAGCTTATTTGTGGTATCTGGAGCCCTCATTTATTTTGAAGCCCCTGTATATCTGCTCGACAAGCATAACTCTTGCGAGATGATGCGGGAAAGTCATTTCGGACATACTCAGACGCATGTCCGCACGTTTTTTTACGCCCTCGTCCAGCCCGAACGAACCGCCGACTATGAAGCACAGCTTTGGCTTGCCCGAGTTTTCCCTCTCCGCAATGAGCCTTGCCATGCCCTCGCTTTTCATCTGCCGCCCCTCCACGCACATTGCGACGGCATAAGCGTCAGGCGGGATATTTCTGAGTATTTCCGCCGCTTCACGGCCAAGCGCCGCGTCTATCTCTTTCTGTGACGGCGCGTCGCCGAGTCTCTGTTCGGGCAGCTCCACACATTCGAGCCGGCAGTACGCCTGCAGGCGCTTGGCGTACTCGGAAAATGCGTCGATATAGAATTTCTCGCGCATTTTCCCCACACATATAAGCCTTACAGACAGCATTTTACACGTTCTCCGACATAAAATTCCGCGAATCCTGTCACCGGCGCGCAGCAAAGCTTTGCATCCGTGCCCTCGAGCTCGCGTGCCGCCGCGGCATACGCCAGCTCCGGCGTATTATTCGTGCGGCTGAGATGCCCAAGGATTATCTGCCCGGTTCCCGTCTCCGCAAGATGGCGCGCAAGACGCGCGCAGCTCTCATTCGACAAATGCCCGGTATCGGCAAGGATGCGGCGCTTGAGATAAAACGGGTACGGCCCGTCACGCAGCATCTGTTCATCATGATTCGCCTCTATGAGGACGGTATCCACTCCCTCAAGTGCGGACACGATCTCATCCGTGACGCAGCCGGTGTCCGTCGCAAGCGCAAAGCAGCCGTCGCCGCTGACCCGGTAGCCCACGCTCTCGTCCGTGTCATGGCTCGTGTGAAACGCCAGCACATCAAGACCGCCTATCTGAAAGCACTCTCCGGCCGGGATGATATGCATATGCTCCTCCGCCTCCGGGAGCATCCCGATCAGGCGGTTAGCCACAGTGTGAGGTGCATATACGTCCACATCATAGTGCTTCAAAAGCATTTTCAGCCCTGAAATATGATCGGAGTGCTCATGTGTGATGAGCACTCCGCCGATATTTCGCATTGTTAGCCCTGCCTGCGCAAGCGAGCTGACTATCCTGCGCATAGAAATTCCGGCGTCGATCAATATATTTGTGCCGCCCTCCGAGAGAAGAAGGCAATTGCCGCTGGAACTGCTGGCAAATACGCAGACTCTCATCAGGAAACCGAAATGATCTTGTCTGCCTCGCCCTGATCGTCAGGGAAGCTGACGATCTGAATATCCGCTCCAAGCATGCGCAGCTTGCCGACAAAATTCTCATAGCCGCGCTCTATATAGTGGATGTCCTCGACCTCCGTTCTTCCGGAGGCGCACATGCCGGCGATGACCATAGCCGCGCCTGCACGCAGGTCGCACGCCATAACTGGAGCGCCGGTGAGGCGCTTTCCGCCTTCGATGACCGCGACACGGCCGTCGACCTGGATCTCTGCGCCCATTTTGCGCAGCTCATTCACGTACTTGAAACGGTTGTCATATATGCCCTCGGTAATAACGGAGGTGCCGTTTGCAAGGCACAGAAGCGTACCCATCTGCGGCTGCATATCCGTGGGGAAACCGGGATACGGGAGAGTTTTTATATTCGCGCGGCGGAGAGTGCTCGCGCCTTTTACAAGCACGGAGTCCTCATATTCCTGCACGATCGTGCCGGTCTCGCGGAGCTTCGCGCTGATGCACTCAAGGTGCTTGGGGATGACATTTTTGACAAGAACCTCGCCGCTCGTCGCCGCTGCGGCGACCATATAGGTGCCGGCCTCGATCTGATCCGGGATGATAGTATAGCTGCCGCCGTGGAGCCTGTCAACACCGTTTACCTTAACGGTGTCCGTTCCGGCTCCGCGCACGTCCGCGCCCATGGAGTTGAGGAAGTTTGCAAGGTCGACTATATGCGGCTCACGCGCCGCGTTTTCAATGATCGTGCGGCCCTGTGCAAGCGTTGCAGCGAGTATGATATTCATCGTCGCGCCGACAGAGACCTTATCGAGATATATTCTTGCGCCGTGCAGCCTGCCGCCGGCGGCGTCGGCATACACGAAGCCGTTTTTAACATCAACGGATGCGCCGAGAGCGGTCATGCCCTTGATATGCTGGTCAATGGGACGCACGCCGAAGTTGCAGCCGCCGGGCATCGTGGTCTTTGCGCTGCCGAAACGGCCGAGCATTGCGCCGATGAGATAATAGGATGCGCGGATCTTGCGCATGAGATCATACGGGGCATCCTGAAAATGCACATCCGTGCAGTCGATCTCAACAGTCGATCTGTTTATATACCTGACCTTTGCGCCGAGATCGGCCAGAATAGTAAGCAGCATGTCGGTATCGCTTATCTGCGGCAGATTCTCTATGCGGCAGACGCCGTTTACCATGAGCGCCGCCGGGATTATCGCAACAGCCGCGTTCTTCGCGCCGCTTATCTCAACCTCACCGTGCAGTGCCGTGCCGCCATTAATAACATATTTATCCAAAATGTGCACCTTCCAATTATGTCGCGTGCCGTCCGAGCCCGGACTGACACGCTGTAGATTTTAACACATGCCCTGTCAAATAGCAACTATTTTCTATTTTTCGCAGGGCTAAAACCGCCGATTTACACGCTTGACGGGTAAAAAGCGCCGCTCCGGCATGCAGTACGCCCTTAAAGTGAGCGTCACGCCGCTGCCCTGCCGCAGAAAATAATTGTTTTGATTTACATAATACCTGCTGAAACAGTATAGCACAGTTGTTTTGGCATTTCCATATTTTTTGTGTAGAAAATTCGGTGAGTTTTTATTACATTATTCACAAAGCCCGGATACCGGGCCGAAGAATTATAAAAGAGAGTTTTAGCATGGTTACATATGCAGTCACAAAGGACACAATTGCCGTGATACTGGACGGCAGCGAAACAATATCGCCGAGGGACATAATCGAGAGCTGTCTTATAGCCCACGGACTCGAGCCGTGGCCGGACATTGAGGCAGAACAGTTTTCATTCTGCGGTCAGAGGCTTTTAATCGCGCGGCCGCGCCCTCCCCTGCTTTCGCGTACCAACGGGAAAATGCCCCGCCTGCACAGAACGGGGCAATGAAAAATGCGGGCACAGCTCTCGTCTGTGCCCGCATATAAACGATCAGACCTTCCAGCCTGCGGCCTGCTGCCGCTCCGCCACGAAGCGGCGGTAGAGCCCGTCAACCTCAACTAGCTCCTCGTGCGTACCCTGCTGCACGATCTCTCCGCGGTCTACGACAAAGATACGGCCGGCATTGCGCACGGTTTTCAGACGGTGCGCGATCATTATGACCGTCTTGTCATGCGTCAGCTCGGAAACGGCCTCCATCAGCTCCTTTTCATTCTCCGGGTCAACATTCGCCGTCGCCTCGTTCCGATTAGCACAACCAGCGCAAACCCGCATAAAACCGGGACTTTTCAAAAATCTAAAGACAATTAAACATCTCTATAATCACACCTGAAATAAAACACTCACATACCCCGCCGACTATGCGGGAAAAACCTTGAAATATAGGGCTTTTTAAGGCCCTAAATGCGTAGGTTGGTGCTTTGTTGCGATATGCTCCACGGTTACGGTGTATTGTTCATATTCTGTTTTCGGGAATCTTTATGAAATCTTCAAAATTGCCCGGTATGCTATCCGTAAAATCAAAGAAAGGACTTGATTATATGGATATGATTTTGAAAACGACTGACCTCTGCAAAAATTTCAAGGGGCAAATGGCGGTAAACAATGTGTCACTGAACATCCGGCGCAACTCGGTTTATGGTCTGCTGGGGCCGAATGGGGCTGGCAAATCCACGATCTTAAAAATGCTCACCGGCATTTTGCGCCCCACATCGGGAAGCATCGAGTTTGACGGCCACCCGTGGAAGCGGAATGATCTGGAGCATATCGGTGCTTTGATTGAGATGCCCCCGCTTTACGAAAATCTGACTGCATACGAAAATCTCAAAGTCAGAACTACATTGCTCGGCCTGGACGATGCACGAATTAACGAGGTATTGCAAATTGTCCAGCTCACGAATACCGGCAAGAAACGGGCCGGGCAGTTTTCTCTTGGTATGAAGCAGCGGCTTGGTATTGCTATTGCATTGCTGAACAGTCCCCAGCTTTTGATTCTGGATGAACCGACTAACGGCCTTGACCCTTTAGGGATTGAGGAACTTCGAGAGTTAATTCGCTCTTTTCCCTGCAAAGGGATTACAGTTATTTTGTCCAGCCATATTCTGTCAGAAGTCCAGCAGATTGCAGATCATGTGGGTATCATTGCTGGCGGCGTCCTTGGATATGAGGGAGAGCTTCGCGCCGGTGAAGATTTGGAACAACTCTTTATGGATGTTATTCGCAGAAATGGTAAGGAGGGATATTAAATGGAGATGGCATATATTCAGGCAGAGAACCTAAAGCATAAGAGAACTTTCACAAAAACGCTGATCGTTCTGGCCCCGTTTGTAACTGCGCTTATGAACTTTTTTGCCCCTCTTTGGTTCCAGCTCAATTCTTATAATTGGTGGTATATCCTGCTTTATCCTGGATTCCTTACGCTCACCTGTGCCTTGATTGAACAGCGGGATAATGGCAAACTAAAATATCGTGCCGTTGCTTCATTGCCTGTTTCGCAGAACAAAGTCTGGAAAGCAAAAATTGGAGTGGCCGGTATTTACTCCTGTGTGGGGAATTTCATTTTCCTGGCGCTAAATCTGTTGGGCGGTTTTGCAATATTAGTTATCAACGAAATTCCCCTGACAATCGGAATTTGGCAGGCTGCGGCCGGAACAGCTTGTATTGTCATTGCAAGCCTATGGGAAGTTCCGCTGTGCTTATGGTTATCAAAAAAAGTTGGTATCTTTGTCACGGTTATTCTTAATGCCGGACTTGGAAGCGTTTTAGGGATTTTCACGGCTACAACCTCTTTGTGGATGATCTGCCCGTATAGCTGGGTGCCGCATCTTATGATTTCCGTGTTAGGTATTTTGCCTAATGGTGAGCCGGTTGCAGATCAGAGTACGGCAATGGCATTTTGGATGATTATACTTGTATTGGTCATTTCGCTGGCCTGGTTTGCGGCGCTGTCATTTTTAACTGCAAGATGGTTTGAGAAAAAGGAGGTGGGGTAACTATGGTATCTGTGGTTCGCTGCTGGAAAGCAGAATATCAGAAGTGTAAACATAGCATTTTGCTCTATATGCACAGCATGATTCCGATTATATGTGCGGCGATTTTTGCGGGTTACTATCATATATCCAGATGGGAACTGGCAACCAAAATCAGTGCCTATCTGGAAGTGCTGGCCGTTGCGTTCCCGTTTCTGATCGGCATTATTGTGGGCCTGGTTGTTCAGATCGAAAATCAGGCCGGGCATTATCAGCTTTTGTTGGGAACAATCCCATCTCGCATGGCAACGTATATTGGTAAACTTGGTTTTCTGATGATCTGTGCTTTTGGCGCAACATTTTTAGCGTTAGGAACATTCGCTGCACTATATAGGGATGCTCCGGCAAGCCTTTACCTGAAAGCAGGGATTCTATTGTTGATTACCATGCTTCCCATTTACCTGATTCATTTGTTTGTGGGAATGAGCTTCGGAAAAGGTGCATCTATGGGATTGGGAATTGCAGGGAGTTTAATAGCTGCCCTTATGATAACAGGGCTTGGTGACGCTACATGGAAATATATTCCCTGGGCCTGGGGCGTTCGTGCTATGGATTACACTGTGCTTGCATGGGATAGCCCCCAACTGTATGCACAGGTAAAAACCGATTTTTTCAGCGGTATGATTATTTCTGTATGCTGCACTGTTTGTCTGCTGATTGCCAGTTTGGTTTGGTTTCATGGTTGGGAGGGAGGTAAAAACAGTGAATAAAAAGTGCCTGTTTGCCGTGGTAATTGTGCTTGTAAGTCTTATATGCTTATCGGCCTGCGGTGCGCTCCGCGATACCGCCGATAAAAATAAGGCGTTAAATGAATCTCTGCCGTATTATGAGCTGAACGCCGCAAACTATGATGAAATTTCATATAACGGCCTGACATATACCATAACGGATGAATGTCTTGAAATGTCAGAACTGCAAGAAGAAATCGGGCAGGTATCGAAACGCTTCAAAAATGTGGCGGGGGAAGATTTCAGTTTCGGCTACGTTTACAGTATTGTGGATGTGGATATAAGCAATGCCGTAGCTGTAAATATCAACAATGAATATCGGAAAGCTGACATTAAAAATAATGATGAGTAACCTCGACAATGTGGTATAATGGGGCGGGAGGTGATTTTTTGACCCACTTACTTGTAGTTGACGATGAAGTTTCTATCTTGGAATTGATTAAGAACAGTTTGGGGAAAGATGGATATTTGATAACAGTCTGTCAAAATGCGGATGATGTAGACATCAAAAAGCTGCATTTCTATGACCTCATTCTTTTGGATGTGATGATGCCTGGCACAGACGGGTTTGAGTTTTGCAAACAGATCAGGAATATGGTAGACTGCCCGATTCTCTTTCTGACCGCAAAGACATTACAGGAAGATATATTGTTTGGATTGGGCATCGGTGCGGATGATTATATTACGAAACCTTTTCGTATTCAGGAGCTTCGCGCCCGTGTCGCGGCACATTTACGCAGAGAAAAAAGGGAGCATCACAGCACACTTTCATTTGAGCCTGATATAAGATTTGACCTTTCCGCAAAGGTACTGTATGTTTCAGAACAGCCGGTTCCCCTTACCAAAAGCGAGTATTCAATCTGTGAATACCTTGCGAAAAACCGGGGACAGGTTTTTACAAAAGAACAAATCTATGAAGCCGTTTTCGGGTTTGATGGAATAGGCGATAACTCTACGATCTCAACGCATATAAAAAATATTCGTGCGAAATTGGAGCATTTCAAAATAAGTCCGATCAGCACCGTATGGGGGATAGGATATAAATGGGAGTGAAAAAGAAACCTACATTGAAAATATTGTTTCGCCAGTTTGCTATCTCCCTCATTGTCATGCTGGTAGCGGCAATTATTGTCCCTTCTGGTTTGGAGGGACTTGCTGTAAATGCTGGATTAGCTACAAGAGCAAATCTAAGTGAATTGCAGGTAAAAGAGATCATTCCAACGCTGACGATTGCCCCGGATATTACAAAGGTTGTGATTCCACAGGGATGCGGCTACTTAATTCTGGACAAGAACTTTAATGAGCTTTACAGCAATATGGACGATGATGAAAAAGAAATTGCCCTGCTGTACGCAAAGGGAGAATATATTGAATATGCTACGGGGAGGCAGTTTGCACTTGTTGTCCGGGAAAACGAATTTTGCGTTTTAAGGTATTATATTGGTTCTCAATTTACAGTGTCATGGCTACCGGAATATTTTCCATCTCCTGACACGCTTGCGTTTATCCTGATGGCTGTAAATTCGCTGCTGGTCATTATCATACTGACCGCCAGATTTGCTAAGAACCTGCGTACACAACTGACCCCGCTTTTTGAAGCAACTGCGGAGGTTTCAAAGCAAAACCTTGATTTTGAAGTAGGACACGCCAAAATCAAAGAGTTTGAAGATGTCCTTGCATCTTTTTCAGATATGAAAGATAATCTGAAAATTTCGTTAGAACGGCAATGGAAAACCGAACAGACACAGAAAGAGCAAATCGCCGCGCTTGCCCATGATTTGAAAACGCCTCTGACGGTTATTCAAGGAAATGCTGA
>OIYO01000243.1_pt1 | contig 53280 bp, 58 predicted proteins | sample 1588191 | NCBI WGS metagenome assembly OIYO01 (sample SAMN03283275) | human gut metagenome | biome: human-associated habitat; material: feces | host: Homo sapiens | place: Peru | collected 2012 | reverse complement strand
TATACCCCTCTTGATGTAGGTTGCACATCAGGAGGGGCGCTTTTATGCTATAACTTATAGTGCTGAATTAGCGGTCTGAAAAGGACAAAAATATAAACCGGTCGAAAATAACCGGTTTATATTTCTTGATTTTCCAAAATTTCAGTAAAATATAGTATGGCTTTTGTACTGCAATTTTACTGCAGTTATGGAGTGCACAAGAGTGAATGTAGGGGATTGAAAGGGCGGAATCGTTTAAAAAGCCCTTTGATACGCCTATATTCACGCTTGTTTTTCGTGATTCACGGTTGTGGCCGTAAAACAATGGTGCCGATGACCGGACTTGAACCGGTACGGTATTGCTACCGAGGGATTTTAAGTCCCTTGCGTCTGCCGATTTCGCCACACCAGCACAACGGTTATATTTTAATTGATTTTCCTTATTTTGTCAAGAGTAAATTTTGTATTTAAGCTTTTCATAAATTTCAACAGCTTTGAATTTTACTATATAATCTTTGCTGTGAATCATCTTAATTTCTTCATCAGTTAAATCGTCCTCTAAGTCCTTTGTGCAGCCCGAAAGACACACTTGCGGGAACATAACGCACCACCAATTATGCCCTTCTCCATTGCCAATTACTATTTTGATACTGTCATATATTCCGGCTGGGAGCGTAAAATCATCATAAATTCGAGTAGAAAAATATTCTTTCGCCACAGCCACTGTCGCTGCTTCGCTACAGCCGAGAGAACTGAGAGTTTTGTTAGCTACGGATTGAATTAAGTCGATGTTGTTTTGGGATACATTTTTAGCGTCATCAAGGGTTTTGCAATCAGCAAACATATCACCAGACAGCTTAAGGACTTCATCACGCACTTTTAATTTTATATTTTGGTCATAGTCACTGTCGCTGTTAGCAATTATATGGAGACGCAAGACCTTATTACTGATGCTTTCGCCTGTTGTAATCAAAGGTACAAAGCTGCAAATAAATAAAATAAATGCCAAAAACACAGGTACAAAAACTGCAATTTTCTTTTTCATAATATCACCTAAGGAAATATTTGGCATAAGAATGATATTTTATACAAAAGGCAGAAAAAAAGCTCAGATAAACCGAGCTTTTTTACGAAACAATATATTAAATTATTCGCCCTTCATTTCAAGGAGCTTCTGCTTGCCTTCAAATGAATCCTTAGAAAGTTTAATTGAATCGAATATGGCTGCTTCAATATCATCAGGTGTGCAACCAAGTTCCTTAGTGTCATCAGTAGGAATAAAGAGGTTCATACCCATGATGTCAGCAAGTCCTACTGGATCAATACCGGACTCAACATTACGCTTTGCGTAATCCTTTCTCATAACGAGACCAAATGCCTGGAATGTCCACTTTGGAACATCAACAATCTTTCTGTTAGGGATACCGTCCATTGCACGATATACAATCTTAAGGAATTCTCTCCAAGTAAGGTTGTAGCAAGAGATACCATAAGCTCTTGCGCCCTTAACCTGCTCAGCAGCACCAACGATAGCCTCACCTACCTGACGAACAGTAAGCATTGCTGTACCGCCTGCCGGATACATTGTGAAAGGCATCTTTTCAAATCTCTGGAGCTGCTCAATGAGGATTACCCATACAGGACGTCTGCCCGGCTGAGTACCAAAAATATAAGGAAGTTCAAGAACTGCAACGCCCATATCATCGTCGGCATACTTAAATGCAACTTCTTCTTGGTCAATTCTGGATTTAATGTAAGGGTGCTTTTCGCAAAGTTTCATATCAGGACGCTCTTTAGCAAGCCATGCAAAGTAAGAGCCCAATACTACACAGCGCTTAACGCCGCACTTTTTAGCCATAGCAAGACATCTGTCAACAGGGGCAATATTGTACTTTTTGTATGCTTCGTATACCGGATGAGGAAATTCAACTCTCTCATCTACACCGGCAGCATAAACAAAAGCATCTACGCCTGTCATAGCTTTTTCCAATTCTTCGTCAGACAACTCAAGGAAGTTACCAAAGCTGATTTCCATTTCCTTAGGGATAGGAGCACCTTCTGGAAGAGGAGGAAGAGCAATAGTCTTAACCTTATGTCCTCTGTCAATAAAAATTTGTGCAGCTGCAGAACCAAGAAGTCCTGTACCGCCGAAAATAAGTACGTTCATATTCATACCTCCATAAATTACATTGTTATAATTATATCACAATCATATATAGCCGTCAACAATTTATTAAAAAATTATAAACAAAAAACAGCACTGTATTTGCCACAAAATTGCAGACAATTACAGTGCTGAAAATTCAATGATTATACAGGATGAACCTTTGTTTCGATATTGTCGTGCTTGCCGTCAAGATTATACTTTTTATCTCTTCTCTTTTGGAAGAACTTAACAGCAACTTGACCGAACTGAGCGTAGGACAAAATATCTTCTTCCTGCTCATAATATTCGGAAATTTCGCTCTTGAACTGGTCGATAGTATCAGTGAGAAGGTCAGCAGGACGACAAGTAATAATTTCTTCATCACCGCAAATCTTCTTTTGGAACTCAGGATCAATAGGACAAGGAGTCTTGCCGTACTTGCCGGCAACAAGGTCCTTAAATTCCTTAGTAACCATCTTATATCTCTCACCGGTGATAATGTTGAACACAGCCTGTGTTCCGACGATTTGAGAAGACGGAGTAACAAGAGGAGGATAACCTGCATCTTTTCTTACTCTCGGTACTTCTGCAAGTACTTCATCAAGCTTATCTTCCTTACCGGCTTGCTTAAGCTGATTGTTCAGGTTGGAAAGCATACCACCCGGAACCTGGTATAGCAACGTTTTTGCATCAACGCCGAGCATCTTAGGATCAAGAAGACCGCTGTCAAGATACTTTTGGCGAAGAGGAGCAAAGAAATCTCTGACTTCGCTCAAAGCTTTAAGGTCGAGTCCGGTATCATACTGTGTACCCTTAAGTGCAGCAACCATAGATTCGGTAGCCGGATGGGATGTACCCATAGCAAGTGGTGACATAGCAGTATCGATAACATCAACGCCTGCCTCTATACCTTTAAGAAGGACCATGCTTGCAAGACCTGAAGTATAGTGAGTGTGAAGCTGGATAGGTACCTTAACAGTTTCTTTAAGTGCCTTTACCAAATCATAAGTTCCATAAGGAGTGAGCAAGCCTGCCATATCCTTAATACATATTGAATTTGCTCCTGCTTCTTCCAACTGCTTTGCATAATTGCAATAATACTCAATATCAAAAACAGGACCGGTTGTATAAGAAATCGCTGCCTGAACATGACCGCCGTACTTATTAGCAGCGGTAATAGCTGTTTGAAGGTTTCTTACATCGTTGAGGGCATCAAAAATACGAAGTATATCAATACCGTTGTCAATGCTCTTTTTTACGAAATAATCTACTACTTCGTCGCTATAGTGACGATAGCCGAGCATATTTTGTCCTCTAAAGAGCATCTGCAATTTAGTATTAGGGCATTTTTTTCTGATAATACGAAGTCTCTCCCAAGGATCTTCGTCAAGGAATCTAAGGCAAGCATCAAATGTTGCACCGCCCCAACACTCAAGAGAATGGAATCCGATTTTATCCATAGAATCAAGAATGTCTACAAATTCCTCTGTTCTCATACGAGTAGCAATCAAAGACTGATGTGCATCACGGAGAACTGTTTCTGTAATTCCGATTTTAGCCATTTATTTTACCTCTTAGTTCATAGAAACCAATGTCTGTCCTGCTTCAACAGTATCGCCTTTGTTGACATTAACAGAAGCAACAGTGCCGTCTTGAGGAGCAACAATTTCATTTTCCATCTTCATTGCTTCAAGAATAACAAGAACATCGCCTGCTTTAACAGCTGTTCCGTTTGATACCTTAACATCAAGAATGTTACCCGGCATAGGCGCATCAACAGATACAGAACCGGCAGCAGCCGGTGCAGCAGGAGCCGGTGCTGGAGCTGCTTCAGCCTTAGGAGCAGGAGCGGCAGCCGGTGTAGGTGCAGGTGCAGCAGGAGCTGCTGCGGGAGCTGAAGAAGTGCCTTCTTCTACAGATACATTATAAGGTGTGCCATTTACGGTAATAGTATAGTTTTTCATATGAATATCCTCCAAATTATTTAACAGTATGTTTTCTTGCAATAGTAACTTCACGCTTGCTGTAAAGCATTTGCAAAGCCTCGATTATTTTTGCTCTTGTTTCCTGCGGAGCAAAAACATCATCAACAGCACCGCAAGCAGCAGCTGTAAATACACTGCCTACTGTTTCTTTATATTCTTTTTCAAGTGCTGCTCTGTCCTCGCCGTCAGCAAGACGATCATTGTACAAAAATGCTACAGCACCATCTACATCAAGTGGAGACGCAACAGCGTTATCCCACGCAAATGTAAGGTCAGCACTAGCACCCTTGCCGCCCAAAATAATGTATGCCGCTCCGACAGCCTGTCCTGCAATTACAGAAATCTTAGGGCAAGTTGCACCAGCATATACAGATGTAAGTTTTGTAGCAGCAACGAGCATCTGAGACTCAGCTTCTTTTACAAGTCCGTCAGCATTAGCAATGGTAACAACAGGAATATTATAAGCATCACATAATTTAACCAGAGCCTCAGCCTTGTATGCACAATGAGGGCAAACAGCCTTACCGTTAAATGCAACAAAACCTATTGTGCTTCCTGCAACAGTACCGAGACCGGTAACAAGATTTTTACCATACTCTGATTTGAACTCAACAAATGAATCACTGTCAGCAACAGAATTCACTATAGTCTTTGCATCAGATGAATCACAAACTGATGTTGGATCAGAAAAATCAACTAAAGGTGCCGGTGAGAGATTGTTTTGCGGCAAAAGAACTGCTAATTTCTTTGCACAATTAACTGCATCATCATAAGAATCTGCAACATAATCAACTACACCATCTTTAGCAGACTGCTCTACAGTCACATCACTGGGAGTGGTAACATAAAAATCTGCATCTTTTACGGCAACAACTACATCTGCCATATTGGCAATGACTGCGGACACACCGAGGCAAGAACCGGCAACAACAGAAATTTGAGGTACAACACCGGATACGGAAGATGATGCTTTTACAACATCGCCGTAAGCCGAAAGAGCCTCAAAGCCTTCTGAAAGCTTAACTCCGTTGGAATCATAAATACCAACAATCGGATAGCCTGTTTTTGTAGCCATTTCATATACTTTTTTTAGTTTTTGACACTGTGCAACGGTAAAAGCACCGTCATCCACATTCACATTCTGTGAAAACGCATAGCAAGGTGCGCCGAAAACAGAACCAAATCCGGCATAAACTGCTGTTTCGCCGTTTTCGGATTTAGCATAAGCGTCAATTTCTGTAAAAATACCATCATCGAAAAGAGAGGCTAATCTCTTATATGCTTCGGTATTTTTTACTGAATCGTTCATATAAAGTCCTCCTTAAAACGGATTTTGCATGGCGCATACAGTCGTATTACGCACATACCTATTGTGTATTTTAACACTATTTATTAACAATATCAATAATAAAATTAAAAAAATATGATACCAAATAGACTAATCTCTGTGACCTGCGGATCGGAGAAGTTTTTTTACTTCCTGCTCAGTGAGTTCTCTGTATTTACCTTGTGGCAAAACACCTAATTTCAGTGAGCCGACAGCTGTTCTTTTCAGTCTGGCAACCTCAAGTCCCTGAGATTCACACATTTTGCGGATTTCTCTGTTGCGACCTTCGTGCAAAACGAATTCGAGAACAACACGATTTTCTTCCTCGGTTAATACAGTAACATCAGCCGGAGCAGTCTTTCTGCCGTCGATAAATATACCGTTTCTGAGATTATACAAAATTTCATCATCGACCGCCGGACGGACCGTAACTCTATAAACCTTTGCAAGTCCGTGGGACGGATGAGTGAGACAGTTAGTGAAAGAACCGTCATTAGTCATAATCAATAATCCTTCACTGTCCTTATCTAATCTGCCTACGGGATAAATTCTTTCTTTTATGTCCGAAATTAAATCCATAACAGTCTTGCGGTCATATTCGTCAGATACTGTCGTCACATATCCACGGGGTTTATTGAGCATAATATAGACAATATTTCTCGTTTTTGGCGGTACAATTTTTTGTTTACCAACGGTTACCAAATCTTTTTTAGGATTTATTTTTTGTCCTATGACTGCAATGTGACCGTTTACCTTCACCTTTCCGGCTCTTATTAAATCTTCGCTTTTTCGGCGAGAGGCAATTCCCTGCTCAGCCATAAATTTTTGCAGTCTGACTTCATTATTTGCCATAATATTCTACACTTTCCACGGCTGTAATATCTACAGTCGTATATAATTTTTTATTGATATATATTTCGGTAACACCAACGGTGTCTCCTTGCCTAACTGTTGCATAAACAAAGGGATAATACTTGTTTATTATTTTTACCTCTCCCAGTGAAAATAATCGGTATTCATTTGAGCAAAGGATTTTCGATTTTTCAGAGCCGACAATATCCAAATAAAACTTTTGGGTATTCGAATATTCGGTATACTTAGATTTTGAATAATCTGCAAGTTTTTTATGGTCCTGCCAATCGCTAGGGTCATTAAGGGTAACAATAACTACATAGCTGTTACTCAAAGAATAAACACTGACGAGACACCTACCTGCCTTTTGTGTATATCCTGTTTTCATTCCAACAAATGCTGAATCATAATACAATAATTTATTATGGTTAAATATTTTTTGCCTGTTGGAATTCACTGTTATAAAAGCAGACTGCAATTTGCATATTGCTGCGAGTTTTTTGTTCTTAATTGCAGTTGAGGCAAGAAGTGCCATATCGTATGCAGTAGAATGATGATTAGCCTTGTCAAGTCCGGATGCTGATACAAAATATGTGTTTTTCATACCGAGTTCTTTAGCTTTTTTATTCATCAGCAAAGCAAACTTGCTCTCACAGCCGGCAAGATACACTGCGATTGATTGTGCCGCATCGTTTCCGGAGGCAAGCATTGCACCTGCAACAAGGTCGTAGAGAGTAATTTTGTCTCCCGACTTTAGATATATCAAAGAGCCCTCTGCACCTGCAAGCATTTTATCAGTTACGGTAACAACTTTATTAAGTTTACCGCTTTCGCAAGCAATAAGGCAAGTCATTATCTTAGTGGTTGACGCTATAGGCAGCTGAGTATCTTTGTTTCTTTCATAGAACAAAGTATGTGTTTCACCGTCAATAGCTACACACGCACTTGCAGAAACCTCAATCTCACTGCCGTAAGCAGTAACAGGAAATAATAATACTAAGCAAAGAAATATACAAAATCTTTTTAACAAAATAATCACCCGCATAATCATAAAAATATATGCAGGTGAATTTTTAGATATTATTTACTTGGTTTCTTCCTTATTTTCGGATTGTTCATCCTTTTTAACATTAACAAGTTCACTAACCTTGTCGATAAGTTCAGGAATCATAGCAATAGCACGATCAGCAGAAGAAGTGTAATTATTGATTTGCATAAGTCTTACTGTACCATTTTGGATAACGATAAATGCTACCGGTGTAATGGAAATACCACCGCCGCCTGCACCGCCGAACAGCTCGTTATTCTGCTTTGACGGGAGGTCGGTACCGCCTGATGTAAAGCCATAGGATACCTTGGATACAGGAATCAATGTTGTGTCCCCTGTTACCATAGGTTCGCCGATAATGGTGGATACATCAACCATCTCACGCATTTTGTCAAGAGTGCTCTCCATAATTTTGTTTACCGGAGTTTCCTTCATAATCTTCTCTCCTTATTATAACTAAGATTTTTTATTTTTAATTAAGTTTACAACAAATACCTTTCCTGCTTTAAGTGCAATCTTAAGCACAAGAGCAACATTGATACTTGCTATCAACTGAAATCCATATTCAGACTTTGGGGCAATGAAATCGGGCTGTACATAATCGTCATACATGTCAACATTCATTCCGTTAAGAATCATACCCTTCAGCGGATAATAGATACCGCAAATCTTACCGTATGTGCGTGCACAATCGGCAGCATCAGACCCTGCAACAATCATTTTAACATATAATGAGTAAATATGCAAACCCTTAAATAAAGTTGTTACTGCTGAATTTACTGTTTCTGTAAGATTTGTGAACAAAAGCATTATACCAACAAAGCCTTCGTCATTCCAAATTTTCTTTATGTAATTAGGCTTAGGTTCCTCTTTTGCCGGAGTTTCTTCCATTTCTTTATTGCCGGAAGAATTCGACAACGGCTTGTCTTTTTTTTCAGATAACTTTTTTTCACTGCTTTTATCTTTTGTTTCGCTTTCTTCAGCAACTTCTGCCGCTGCTTTTTCAGGGAATAACAGGAAGTTAAGTATTTTAGACAGAAACACTTCCTTCTCGATAAAAGCAACCCTAACTCTTGTAGTCCATTTGTCTTCAAATACAATATTAACCTCTGCAGACAGCGATAGAATAACTGCAAAAATAACTACAATTACAGCGAGAATAATCAAAAATACTTTCATTTAATCCTCCTCTGCAATCTTTGCAATTTCTTTTTCTTTCATAATTTCATCACTGCCCTTCTTTTCATCATCAAAAAGAGAGGTTTGGGAATCATCCTTAGCAATTTTTTCTACTTCTTCAGTCTTTGGAAGCTCAGGCAAATCATCAAGCGAATTTAGCGAAAAGCATCTCAAGAATCTGTCTGTAGTACCGTATATAAGCGGTCTGCCCGGCAAATCGAGTCTTCCCTTTTCTTCAATAAGTCCCTTTTGAACTAAAGAAGAAATTGTGCCGGAGCAATCAACACCTCTGACCTGGTCAATAAAAGCCCTCGTAACAGTTTTATTGTAAGCTACTATTGCCAAAACCTCAAAAGCGGCATTACTCAGCGGTGTATTCTTTTTTATTTCCATCAACTGTCTTACCGGCTCATTAAATGTTTCTCGAGTGCATAGCTGATATTTGTTGTCAATCCTTACAAGCATTAGCCCGGACTCACGCTCATCATACATTGCACTGAGATGACCGAGCATTTTTTCGACAGTTTCTTCATCAACATTAAGGACCTCGGCAAGTTTGGAAATCTCAACAGGATCTCCTGCGGCAAAAAGCATTGCTTCGAGGGATGAAATAATATTATCGGTTTTATTCAATACTTTCCACCTCACCTGCGTCGTTAATTATTTGTACAGAGGGATTATCAATACTGCCCTCTACAGAAATTCTCTTAGTTTTAGTTAATTCCAACACAGCCAAAAAAGTTGCTACAATGTCGGATTTGGACTGTGCACCTTCAAAAAGTGAAAGAAACTTTACTTTTTTCCCACTCCACAGCTTGCGCATTACTGTGCGTACCTTAGATGCAACATTAACAAATTTTTTTGCAACAATTTGCTTAAATGAATCAATGGGAGGCGGTAATCTTCTCTGTGCTTTACCGGCAACATTTATGTATGCTTCAAGGAGTTCCTCTCCCTCATGAAATCGCTCATAATCGTAATTTACCCAACCACCCTGCGGGTCACGAACAAACCGATTAAAGCCGTCTGTTTGGTGTGATAACTTTTCAGCCATGAGCTTACAATCACGATATTCAATAAGTTCGCCTGTAAGCTCTTTTTTTAGCGTCTCAGCTTCTTCGTGTCGTGGCAAAAGCGACACTGTTTTTATATAAATCAATCTCGCCGCCATTTCCAAAAAGTCACCGGCAATATCAAAATCAGCTTCTTCCATACGACGAACATAATCAAGATATTGGTTAACAAGCTCAACAATCGGAATGTCGTTAATATTTAATTTATGTTTGCTTATGAGGTGAAGCAAAAGGTCCATTGGACCTTCAAACACCTCAAGTTTGTACATAAGATTATCCATATAACTCCGTTAAAAAATAAGTCTCGGTATGATAGAAATGAATGCCATCATTACATTGGCAAGAAAAGCAATAGGTCTGTCCAAAATACCTGTAAAAAGCATGACCATAAGCGCAATCATTATATATCTTTCATACTGCATATATTTGTAATATGCTTTATACGGTAGAAGAGCGCCGAGAATTCTTGAGCCATCCAGCGGCGGTATAGGCAAAAGGTTAAACACAGCCAAAGTAACATTAACATAAGCCGCAAAATAGAAGAAATAACAAATTGCCATAACCAATGCGTTATCGGTATTGATTGAACTAAGTCCGTAGTAGATAAACACGGACACAAATCCCATAAGTAAATTTGAACACGGACCTGCAAGTGCGGTAAGCGCCATACCGTTTTTAGGATTTTTGAAATTATTAGGATTGATTGGAACAGGATTTGCATAACCTATACCAAACAAAAAAATCATTATTGTTCCTATGGGATTAAGATGCTTAAATGGGTTAAAAGTAAGTCTGCCTTGATTTTTCGCGGTATTGTCGCCAAGCTTGTAAGCAACCCAACCGTGAGCAAGCTCATGAATAGGCAAACAGCAAAATACAACAAAGCACCTCGACAGAATAGAGACAACAGCCTCCATATACTCTCCCTGTCTAATTAGACTAAGAATTGATAACATTATATCACCTATTAACTAAATTTTGCAACAACCATTCTGTCGTTACCGTACAAATCTTTCTTAACTTCTACCGAATTAAATTCGGTAAGAACACTTTTCATCACATTTCCCTGCTCATTTCCGATTTCAAGCAAGAGCACGCCGTCAGGCTTTAACTTTGATGACCATTTGTCATTTATAATCCTATAAAAATCGAGCCCGTCAGCACCGCCGTCAAGAGCCATGGCAGGTTCTCTATGGACTTCACTCTGTAACGAACTGATGCTATTCGACTGAATATACGGCGGATTTGAAATGATTATATCAGCCGGTGGCAAATCAAAATCGTTATTGATGTCACCGCAGATTAGCGTCATATTTTCAAAGGAACTGCAATTTTTCTTTAAATACGAAAATGCTTTTTCACTCTTTTCTATACAAAAGACAGATGAGTCTTTTTTATGGGCGGCAACCGTCCTGCCGATGCAGCCTGTTCCGGCACAGAGGTCGTAAATAACAGGAGATTTTATATTGACTGTATAGTGCAGAGCTAATTCCACAAGTTCCTCTGTTTCGGGACGAGGAATAAGAACACCGTCGCCTACAAAAAACTCACTGTCATAGAAGTCCCATTTACCGAGGATATATTGCAGCGGTTCACCTGATTTTAATTTCCACAAATAATCAGCAAGTTTCTTGTTGCTGACAAAATCGTCCTTGTGCAAATTATACTCGCTGTTTTTTATTTTAGCCAAAGAACAAACAATACATAACGCCTTAAAATCAGCTTCTTCAATATCATTTCGTTCTATAAACTGAACAGAATAACTGTAAGCTTCTTTTAGTGTCATTATTTTATTTCATCATCCTCCGGATTATCGGTTATTACTGCTTTAAGGGATGCAATTCCGACTTCTATTATATCGTCGTCCGGCTCTTTTGTAGTAATTCTCTGCATCCACAATCCCGGAGCTGAAAGAATTTTCACAAGTAAATTGTCGTGCCTGCCTGCATATCGGATAAATTCATATCCTATACCCATAATGATTGGAATTAGAGGAAGTTTAATACACATCCACACAACAGTGTTTCGCTTTAGCTCAGCGGGAACAACAAGGGACAGCAGAGTGACAACAATTATACTAAGCAGCAGCATAACAAACATAAATGATGTACCGCATCTCGGATGAAAGCGAGTGCATTTCTTTACATTCTCAACAGTCAAATCCTGTCCGGATTCATAACAAGCAATAGATTTATGTTCTGCACCATGGTATTTAAAAAGTCGCTTTATGTCTTTCATTTGCGACACAAGCAGCATATAAACCACAAAAATTACGATCTTTATGCAGCCTTCGATAGTGCCCTGCCATGGAGTAAGGGTCATATGGCTAAGTGAATTCAACTTGCTGAATAACCAAACGGGAAGATAGAAAAAGATTAAAAATGCAAGAGCAAATCCCAAAACAGTGGCAATTCCCATAATAATATTCATAAGCTTGTCACCTAATTTTTCGGAAAGCCATTTATCAAACTTACCCATTTCTTCTTCCTCAATATCATCCATACCGGAAGCTTCGGCAGAGTACATAAGCATTTTGTATCCGAGTATCATAGACTCGATAAAGGCAACTATACCTCTGATTATGGGTATATTCAAAAATTTTGATTTATCTCTGAGATGCTTAACATCGTGATATTCGGTTAATATTGTACCGTCGGTTTTTCTGACTGCGGTGGCAACACCCTTAGGACCTTGCATCATTACGCCTTCAATCAAAGCTTGTCCGCCGACAGAAGTTTTATGATTTTGTTTTGGCATCAACTATTTTCCTTTTCGTTATAATTTATGTCAGGTGGTTGGCAAAGCGGAAGTCTGATGGTTACTAAAGTTCCCTTTCCTTCTACGCTGTCAACATCCAATGTGCCTTTGTGCAAATTGACTATTTCGTTTGTAACAGCGAGACCGATACCGGAACCACGAACAGACATATTGGCCTTATAGAATTTTTCCTTTACATGAGGCAAATCCTCGGCTGAAATTCCGCAGCCTTGATCGGCAACAGCAATTTGGACAAAGTCTTTATCATCTTTTTTTATAAATTCAGCTTTAACAAATATCTTACTGCCGGGCCTTGAATACTTTAGGGCATTATCAAGAATATTCATAAATACCTGCTTTAGTCTGTTTGAATCGGCGTCGGCAACGGACGGAATCTCAGGCACACTGTAGCGAACCTCGTATCCCTCTCTGATAGCTCTTTCGCGGAAAGTAAACAATGTTTCTTCAAGCTCAGCAAGAATATCCGTTTTAGCCAATCTAAGCTGCATTCTGCCGCTTTGAAGTCGAGAGAAGTCGAGCAGTTCTTCTACAAATCCCTCAAGTCTGCCGGCTTCTTTAACAATAACCTGAAGACCTTTTTTAGTAAGCTCATCAACATTGTCTTGGTTGCCTAAAGTTAAAGTTTCGCCCCATCCTTTTATTGAGGTTAGAGGTGTTCTAAGTTCATGAGATATGGTAGAAATAAAATCGTTTTTCATTTTATCGGCAGCCGATATTTCGGACGCCATAGTATTTATGTTATCGGCAAGGTCACCGATTTCATCATTATATTTTTTCTCGATTCTGACATTAAGATTGCCTTGAGCAATAAGCTGTGTAGCATTATTGACCTCTTGTACCGGCATAATAATTGTGCGAATAAAGTATAGATTGGACAGCACAATTATAGCAAGAATGACTATAAAAACAAATCCGATAAGAATGCAAATGCCAACAATCTGTCGGTCGACCTCATTGAGAGTAGTCATTGCTCTCAGTGCACCGACCTCGACACCGTTTTTATTTTTTATCACACGGGTTACAGCCATAACTTTTTGGTTGTTTTCCAGCTTGCCTATATATTTTCCTTCGCCGTTTGTTTTGACCGCAGCGGTAAAATCGGGCATATTTTGCTTTTTGATGGAAAATCCGCTGGAGGACAAAACAACATCGCCGTCATTATTTATAACCCAAAGCGTAGTGGTGTCTCTGTAGGAATATGAATTGACGAACTGTGTAGCACAATTTTCCAATGAATTGCCGTTATTTATGTTGTTTTCAAAATAAGAGACGGCAGAATCCGAGCAAGCAGAATGTACGATTCCGTCAATCGAATTGTAGTAGTAGGATTTGATTACAAAAGTACATACAATGAATGCAATAACAAACAAAATAACTATTATGCCGATAATATTTATCAGCCATCTGCGGGTGATACCCACAATTTTTTGGTTGTTAAATTTTTTAGACAGTAAGTCTGCAAAATCTTTTTTCATTCTTGTAACAGTTCCTTTTATTTGTTATCAGTAATCCATTTGTAGCCTAATCCCCAGATTGTAACTAATCGTGACGGACTCGATGGGTTGTCCTCAATCTTCATTCTGAGTCGTCTGATATTTACATCAACAATTTTTTCATCGCCAAAGTAGTTTTCGCCCCAAACTTGTTTGAGTATATCATTACGAGACAAAGCTGCATTTGGATTTTTGAAAAAATATTCGATAATTTGAAATTCTACTTGAGTAAGCTCAATAAGTGCTCCGTTCTTAGAAAGAGTACGGTTACGCAGATTAAGCTCGAACTCATCAAGGATAATGCTGTCGCCTGTCGTATCATTCTTCCTAAAGCCTCTTGTCATTTCTACTCTGCGGTACACAGCGTCCACGCGGGCCATAAGCTCACTTGGTGAAAACGGCTTTGTTACATAGTCATCAGCACCGAACAGGAGTCCTGTCACCTTATCAAGTTCTTGAGTTTTTGCGCTAAGCATAATAATGCCCAAATCCGATGAGCACTTTCTCAACTCCTTGCAGACAGCAAGGCCATCCAACTCAGGCATCATAATATCAAGAATAGCTACATCAAAGCCACTTTCGTCCTCGTGAAATTTTTGGAGAGCGACAAGTCCGTTTTCAGCTTGTTCTACTGTATAACCGGAACGAGTAAGATTGATAACTATAAACTCTCTGATAGATTCTTCATCCTCAGCAACAAGTACCTTTTTCATATTATGCTCCTCTCAAACTGCATCAGCAGTATTTTATACAAGATTTTATTGTATCTATATTCATCTTAATATCAGTATCATCACCTATTTTTACAAGGTAATAATATCCGGATTTTTCCATCACAACAGTGTAGCTGGAAAAATTACTCGAGCTGTATATCGCTTTAAGTACAGGTACGACAGAAAACACCTTTTTGCCGTTATTCTTGTTTACAACTGTCATTTCGTTCGTCTTTTCGTTATACTCAGCTGTAACTTTCTTAAACACATCATTGTCCAAAACAACAGTATAGTTATCATTTTTTGCATACAGGGAATAACAAGAATGAACGAGTGTTGTATTTTTATATTTCATCCAATTAAGTGCCGCAACCTGCTTAGGCAGTTTTAGCTTGTACACAGATGGGATTTCAATTTCCTTATCGTTATTTACATCCATACTGGGAACAAGAAGTTTTCTTGTAGTTTCTTCGGTTATTCCGGTAGAATAACTGTAGAACGGAGAAATAATCGTGTCATAAATATCAGACCAATAAATAACTTCGGTAGTCATAGATTTACCGTCAGAACCGATTCCGTCAGCATAAACTTTTTTCTGGTTGCCGACATTTTCTACAATAATGTTTGAAAATGTATTGATCCTCGAATCAAGCTTTGTTTCACCGATAAGCTTAAATTTGTTTTTGGCAACGGAGTATAACTCAGCCTTTGCTGATGAGGTTCTGTTGCCTGTATTGATTTGGAAAATCAATAAATTGTTGCTGCCGTCAGAGCGTAATGCTGCGACAGAATAATTATTAACATTCAAGGTGTTACCGATTTGGACAGCTGAATATGTTTTATTACTTTCTGAAAAGCCATAAACGGAGAGAAGATGGTTGGTAGAATTAGATATTGAATCCCAACAAACAAAAATTTCTTTTTCGTTGTTCCCTGTTATATCGTTAAAATCAATACTGTAAACATCCTTGCCCTCACCGATAATATTGCTGATTACCGACCATGTGCTGTCTGTTCTCTTAAGTATAGCCATATCAACTGTACCGAGATTGTCTTTAGGCTCGTAGAAAGCAAAAGCTTCCTTTTGTTTGTCACCGTCTATATCGTAAAAAGAGTATGATGATTTATATTTGCCGCCTGTAGGGGTCTTCAGGTTATATCCGTTTTTTACATAAGTATCCATAGCACTTTGAATATCGGCGTTGTCACCAAAAGGTGCTACAGGTGAAATCAAGTCATAAACAGATGATGCAATTTTGAAACTGCATCCGCTGAACATAACGGCAACAAGAAGAATACAAATCAATGATTTTATGTACTTCAAAATATCACCGCCTAAAATTAACTCAAATAATTATAACAGATTTTTATTATAAAATAAATAGAAAAATACAAAAAATTTACAATAATATTACAAAAAGAAAAAAGCCGCTCGAAAGCGGCTGAATTTACTAATTATTTTTTACCGAAATAATTGTAGTTATCATCATTATTAAGGTCGTTCTTTGTGTTTACTTCGGGCTCAGAGGTAGTGATATTTTGGGATGAATCACTATATAATCTAATCTCGACAGTAGGATTTTCATATGACTTTTGCATAGCACAACCTCCTTACAATTTTGTTCACATCTACTATATCAAAATTAAAACACAAAATCAAGCAAAATATTAAAATATTTTAATAATATTATAAAATTTTGCCTATTTATATAGCGAGATATAGTGAAATATAAACAAAAAAGTACAACATAAAGTGGATTGGAGCATTTTTAAAGACAACCGGCTAGAGGAGAAACAATGAAAAGAGAAACTTGTTACCGACTCCGATGGCAATGTGGACCATCAATGTTATCTTCCACTTCATTCGTACTGCTTGAATGATACAATAAATAAATTAAGAAAATATATTTATAGAATTAACAAATTAAAAAATAAATATTAACGATTTATGAAAGGTCAAATAATCGTTCCGCCGCCCAAAACATAGCCATCCTTATACAAAACGACAGCCTGTCCGGAGGTAACTGCTCTGACCGGATTTTTAAAAACAACTGTTACGCAATCACCATCGGGATACGCAGTGCACTCAACCTCGTGCATATTATATCTGGTTTTTGCAAAGCAGTCAATACCGACTTCTTCAGCAGGTGCAGGAATTATCCAATTAAAATCATAAGCTCTAAGTCTGTCGGTAAACAAATCATTGTTACCACCGAGAACAACAGTATTTTTCTCAATATCCTTTGAAATCACATATGCAGGATGACCTAAGGCAATACCGAGTCCTTTTCTTTGACCTATAGTATATTTTATTATACCGTTATGTGTACCTAAGACATTTCCGTTTTTATCAACAAAGTTACCGTCGGGATATGTAATACCCTTATAATTCTCAATAAACTTAGCATAATCGCCATTGGGTACAAAGCAAATATCCTGTGAATCACGCTTTCGTGCATTTATGAAACCCTGTTCTTCTGCAATTTCTCTAATGTGCTCCTTAGAATACTTGCCGAGAGGAAAAAGTGTATGACTAAGTTGGTATTGAGTAAGTGAATACAAAACATAACTTTGGTCTTTAGTAATATCCTTACCTTTTTTAAGGTAATACCAGCCGTCCTTTTCTTCTATATCGGCATAATGACCGGTTACAACATAATCAAAGCCCAACTCTTCCATACGCTGCATAAGTTTTTCAAACTTAAGATATCTGTTGCAGTCTATACAAGGATTGGGGGTACCGCCGCTTTCATAAGTAGCGATGAATTTATCTATTACTTTTTTGTCAAACTCGTCTTTAAAATTGAAAACATAGTAGTTCATTCCCAATTTATGAGCAACAGCACGGGCATCTTCAATATCATCAAGCGAACAGCAAGTCTTTTCTCTGCTTATACCAATGTTCTCATTGTCATAAAGCTTCATAGTAGCGCCGATACAGTCATATCCCTGCTCTTTCATAAAATATGCTGCTACACTCGAATCAACACCGCCGCTCATAGCGACAATAGCTTTTTTCATAAAACCACCTATCAGCCAAGCCTAATCATCTCGTCAATACAGCGCTTTGCGCCGAGACGGGTTTCTTCATCAAGCTCAATAACCTCACCGCCGATACCTTTACAACAATTAAGGACATCAACAAGTGTTGTGGCTTTCATATTATGGCAAACACAATCCTTTGACAGAGGATAGAACATTTTATCCGGACACTCATACTGAAGATGAGTTACAATACTGTTCTCTGTACCGATAATAAATTCCTTGGCGTCGCTCTCCTTAGCATAATTCATAATGCCTGTGGTAGAACCGACATAATCAGCCTCTGCTACGACATCCGGAACACACTCAGGGTGCACAAGAAACAGAGCGTTAGGATGAGCTTCTTTTGCCTTTTTAACATCTGAAACGCTCATTCTTGCATGTGTAGGACAACCGCCTGAAAGGAGTTTAAACTCCTTATCGGGTAACTGAGCGGCAATCCAAGAGCCGAGATTTCTATCGGGAATAAACAAAATTTTATCTGCATCAAGTTGGCTGCAAATCTTAAGAGCCGATGACGAGGTAACACATACATCACATACTGTCTTAAGCTCACTTGTAGTGTTGATATAAGCAACAACCTTATAATCCGGATATTGTTCCTTTACTTGACAAATTAAATCCTTGTCCATCATTTCTGCCATTGGGCAACCGGCATCCTCATTAGAGAGAATAACCTTCTTTTCGGGAGAAAGGATTTTTACGGTCTCTGCCATAAATCGAACGCCGCACATAATAACGGTTTTATTTTTTACCTTAGACGCAGACACCGACAAGCCGAAGCTATCACCTACAAAATCGGCCACTTCCAAGATTTCATGATTTTGGTAACAGTGCGCCAAGATACAAATATCATTTTCTTTTTTTAATCTAATAATTTCTTCTTGAATATCTTTAATAGCCATAATCTTTCCCTTATTTTGACTTATGGTTTTTATTTTTCTTTAAGAGTTTCAGGATCATAGTCGACACCGTGTCTGTCATAATAATCCTTAACAGCTGCCTTAATTGCCTCCTCTGCAAGTACAGAGCAGTGAATTTTTACCGGCGGCAAACCGTCAAGAGCCTCAACAACAGCCTTGTTGGACAGCTCTACTGCCTCGCTGATTGGCTTGCCTTTGATAAGACAGGTAGCCATAGAACTTGAAGCTATAGCCGACGCACAGCCAAATGTATTAAATTTAACATCGGTAATAATATGATTTTCGTCTACTTTGAGATAAATTTTCATAATATCGCCGCACTTAGCATTGCCAACTTCTCCTACACCGTCAGCATCATCAATTTTGCCGACATTACGAGGATTAGTAAAATGATCCATTACTTTTTCTGAATATAAAGCCATTACTCGATTACCTCACCTTTCAATATTTTTTCCCAAACGGGAGAGATAGAACGAAGATACGGAACAACTTGGTGAATCGTATCCAATATTACATTCACTTCTTCCTCAGTATTATACTCACACAATGAGAGTCTGAGTGAACCGTGTGCGTTCTCTACCGGTACACCCATAGCAAGCAAAACATGGGAAGGGTCAAGAGAGCCGCTTGTACAAGCAGAGCCTGATGATGAACAAATACCCTTTTGGTCGAGTAAAAGAATAAGACTCTCACCCTCTATACCCTCAAAGCTCATATTGACGGTACCGGGCAATCTATGCTCCAAATCTCCGTTAATGTGGCATCTGTCTATATCCTTGACGCCATCAATAATTTTATCTCTGAGCTTAGAAACATAAGCTATATTCTTATCAAGATTTTGAACAGCTTCCTCAAGAGCGGCAGCCATACCGCAAATAGCACCCATATTCTCTGTGCCGGCACGCTTGCCTCTTTCTTGGGCACCGCCGTTAATTAAGTTTTCAAGAGGCATACCCTTTTTGCAATACAGTACACCTATGCCCTTTGGACCGTGGAACTTATGTCCGGAAATGGAGAGCATATCAATATTCATATCCTGAACATCAACCGGAATATGACCGACTGCCTGAACTGCATCAGTATGGAAAATTACGCCCTTTTCGTGACATACTGCACCGATTTCCTTTATGGGCTGAATAGAGCCGACCTCATTATTGGCAGTCATTATTGTAACAAGGGCTGTATCCTCTCTGATTGCATTCTTAACATCCTCAACTTTTACGATTCCGTTAGAATAAACATCAAGAAGCTGAATTTCGAATCCTTCTTTTTCAAGCTTATTAAGTGTATGCAAAACTGCATGATGCTCAAACTTTGATGAAATAATGTGTTTCTTGCCATTCTTTGCTCCGGCGTAAGCGGCAGAAAGAATAGCCTGATTGTCAGCCTCGGAACCGCCTGATGTGAAATAAATCTCATTAGGGTTAGCTGCATTGATACATTTTGCAACTCTTTCACGAGCATCGACAAGAAACTCCTTAGCCTGCTGTCCGATGTGATGCAATGAAGAAGGGTTGCCGTATATTTCTTTCAACAGAGGAAGCATTGCGTTATACGCAGTGTCAGACATCTGTGTTGTAGCTGCATTATCTGCATAAATAGTAGTCAAATTAACCTCACCTTTTCATAATAAATTCGCCTAAAATTCTTATTCCTATCAATCTTATAGGCTTTTCGTTTAATAATATATACTCAATATCCTACTTTGTCAATAGGAAATTAATAATTTTATATATTATCTCTGTCGGTGCGAATTTTATATATTCTCTTGATAATTATGCCCGACAATGTGCCGATTAAAACACCCGTGATAACAGCGCTGACAATCAGCATCGGAAAATAATACGCAATACGATAGGTTTCTGTAACAAAAGCGGCAACGATAATTTGACCTAAGTTATGAAAAATTGCACCGATAACAGACAGACCGATTACAGACAATTTTTTGACACGAACAGCTATTATCATAGCAAGATATGACAACAGACCGCCTACCAAGCTGTACAACATAGCATATGTTCCGCTGAAAATAACTCCGGCAAGAACTATTCTTATTACAGAAATAATCAATGCATCTTTTTTGTCATACAGATACAGAGCAGACAGAACAACTATATTTGCAAAACCGGGTTTAACTCCCGGAATACCTATATTGATTGGAATGAGGGTATCTAAATATGAAAAAATAAATGCCAAAGCAATCATCACACCATATGTGGAGACCTTTTTGCTGTATTTCATCGTGCCACCCCATCAACAGAATTATCATCGCCGACAACAGATACAGATACCTTATTAGGCAAACAGATAATACTCTCACCTGATTTTGATATAGGAGTATGATTCTTACATATTTTATCTTTACAGTCAGCATATGACATATAAGCCTTGCCGTCCTTTACGGTGACAGTATTAGTAAGTATGCCATCGGAATATATATTGCGAACTGCGTTGTCATCTATATTCAACGATGCAATCACATTGCCGTCTTGTTCTATTACAACACGTTCACCGTCTTTGGAAAAATTAATTATGCAAAGCCATATGACAAGTGATAATAAAAGCAATGCAATAATCAATATGACGTCGCCTTTTTTAATCTTAATGTTGTTCAATTAAATAATCCTCAAATCTGTCAGAATAAGCAAGTTTTCCATTTTTATCACACCACATTGCCTCAATATTTGAATCGCTGTTGACGATTTTCATACCATTCTCAATAGGTAAACAAAACAAATATGTGGACATCTCATCACAATATAGTGAATCATCACCAATAACAGTCACGCTGCTAAAATAATCGGCAGGCATAAGTGTATCGGGGTCAATAATATGACAATATTTTTTGCCGTTCACCACATAGTAGCGTTGGTAATCGCCTGAGGTTACAACACTTTTTCCGTTCATTACTCTTACAACGCCCAAATAATCACTGCCGTTTGGATTTTCTAACCCTATCTTAAAGAAAGAATTGTTCTTTTTTCCTATTGTTTTTACATTTCCACCCAAAGAGATAATCGCAGAGTTCCAAATTCCGTTGTCGGTTATGAACTGAGCTATTTTTTCACACACATATCCCTTGGCAACTGAGCCGACATCAAGGCTCATATCTTTATCATTCAATTCTACTGTTGAACCGTTTATTATCAAATCATCTATATTGGTATGGTGTGAAAGTTTTTTAAGCTGATTAAGTTTTGGTAATTCTTTACCTTCTTCCCTTTTGTCGTGCCACAGTGATAAAACGCTGCCCATAGCAATATTTACGGTTCCGTTTGTATCGGAATAAATCTTTTTTCCGTAAGAAAGAAGATCTGTAATCTTTTTATCAACTGTAACCGGCTGATGAAAAGATTTTTCATTTATGTATTTCAAGTTATTGTTACTGTATGTGTAAATTGAAAGCAAGTCAGAATATGTTTTAAGCTCATTATAGACCGTTTTGAAATGCTCATTAAACTCTTTCTGAGAAGTATCAGCAGCGGTTATCGAGCAAACGGTGTCAAACAGGTCATAAAATTCTTTTTTGAAATACTTTTGCTGTTTTGTGCATGAAACAAAAGAAAGACAGAAAACAAGCGAGAGCAGAAAACAAAAAACTCTTTTCATGCTCTCGCCTCCAATCATTATTTTAAGCTAACAATTACTTTTGCAGGACACTTTTTGGCACACAAACCGCATCCTACGCACTTTTCATAATCTATTTTTGCTACATTATTTTTTATAATTATAGCGTCCTTCGGACAATTCTTTGCACACAATCCGCAGCCGATACAACCGGCGTCACAATTTATGCGCACATTCTTGCCACGATCAGAACTGGAACATCTAACCGCATACTTAGAATCATATGGCACAAAGTCAATAATATTTTGAACGCAAGCCTTAATGCACTTACCACAAGCAACACAAAGCTCACTCTCAACAACAGACTTGCCGTCAATAATTCGAATAGCCCGTTGGTCACATACCTCGGCACAATCACCATATCCGATACAGCCGTAAGTACAAGACATACTGCCTCTGCCCAATGTAGATTTTACACTATTACAGCTGCGAGTACCAAAATAATTATAATCGGAGTGTCGCTTGTCGCAAGTACCGGAACAATTTACATATGCAACCTTTCTGACTGTTTGTTCAGCCTCAACGCCCATAATCTTAGCAATAGCATCTGCACCAGATTGACCGGCCGGCGGACAAGCATTAACTGATGCTTCTCCTTTTACTATAGCCTTAGCAAGAGCATCACAACCGGCATAGCCACAAGCACCGCAGTTATTTCCGCCCAGGTGCTCTCTCACCTGTTCTTCTCTTTCGTCAACCTCTACGTGAAACGCTTTTTCTGCAATACTGAGTACTATTGCAATAATAAGTCCTACTGCTGCAACAATAGCAGAGGCTGTAATTATAAATTTTATATCCATAACTATAACCTCCTCTTACGCAAGTGAATTAAAGCCATAAAAGGCAATAGCCATAAGGCAAGCCGTAAGCAAAACAGACGGTGTGCCTCTAAAATACTTAGGTATGTCATTATGTTCTGTCCGCTCTCTTATACCCGCAAGAATTATAATAGAAAGTGCAAAACCGCAAGCCGTTCCAAAGCCTGTCAAAACTGACATACCAAAGCCATAACCGTTTTGAACATTAGTCAGCGCAACACCTAAAACCGCACAGTTAGTAGTAATAAGCGGTAAATAAACGCCCAATGACTTATGTAATTTTGGTACAAACTTCTTTAGGAAAAGCTCAATAAACTGCACAAGTGCAGCAATAACAAGAATGAATACAATTGTATTAAGATACTCAATTCCGAACTTTTTTATTACAAATGTATAAAGCAAATTTGTGACCGCACTTGCGATTGTGATAACAAATACTACTGCACCACCCATTCCGGCAGCGGTTTTTACATTCTTAGAAACACCGAGAAACGGGCAAATACCTAAAAACTGTGACAATACAACATTGTTAATCAACGCAGTAGCAATCAAGGTCAAAAACAAAGTCTTAATCATTTTGTCTCCTCCTTTTTGTTAAGAGGATTTGAAGCACAATGGAGGCAATCGCCGTCACAATCGTCCTTAGTGTGCCTGTTAGCTCCTTTTACTCCCATTCTGTTCTGCAAAGCGCAAAGAAATGCAAGAACAAGGAACGCACCCGGAGCGAGCACAAATATAGCAACGCCCTCATAGCTCTTCGGAGTAACTCTGATGCCAAATACAGCACCCGAACCGATAAGCTCTCTGACGATACCTATTGAGGTAAGTCCGATGGTAAAGCCGAGTCCCATACCGAGTCCGTCAAATATTGACGGAATGACCTTATTCTTAGAGGCATAGCTCTCCGCTCTGCCGAGAATAATGCAGTTAACAACAATAAGCGGAATATAAATGCCTAGACTGTTATACAGCGGCGTAACATAAGCGTGCAAAAGCATCTCTACTATAGTAACAAAGGATGCAACAATAACAATATAAGCAGGCATTCTTACTCCGTTCGGAATAACCTTTCTGAGCAGTGATACCATAAGATTGGACATAACAAGCACTACAGTAGTTGCAAGTCCCATACCTACTCCGTTTATAGCAGATGTAGTAACTGCAAGAGTGGGACACATACCCAACATAAGAACGAAGGTGGGATTTTCTTTAATTATACCGTTATATAATCTTTCGGGAATAACTTTCATTTATCCTACCTCCAATACACTGTTATAAAAATCAAGTGCCGCATTAACAGCCTCTGTAACTGCGTTGGTTGTTATAGTAGCGCCGCTGATTGCATCTATTTCTGTATCGGTAGTTGCACCGTCTTTTACATAGGTTAGCTTTGTGGCACTCTTGCCCGAAAATTGTGACTTAAATTCATCTGTATCACATTTTGCGCCTAATCCGGCTGTTTCACTGTGGGATAAAATGGTTACTCCGGTAATTTTTTTATCATTAGAAATACCGACAGCAACCCTAATCTCTCCACCATAGCCGCTTTGTGATGATGCAGTCATTACATAGCCGATATTTTTCCCGCTTTTATCTGTGGCAGACAGCACCTCGTCCACCTTAGCAGTACCGTTTTGAGACTTAAGTTTTGACTGGACAGTTGAGTCACCCTCAAGAGACTTAAACTCTGCATCTGAAAATACAGCATCATAAGCCTCATATTTTGCTTTTTCTTCTGCATTAGCAATCGGCTGTTTTGTAATCTCATTTACAGATGCCAAAGCAACACCGGCGACAAGGGTAATGAGAAACAGTGCAAGACAATTCTTAAAAAACTTTGATTTTAACATATCTCACACCTTCTCTTTCTTTTGAATACCAAAAGGCTTCGGTACAGTTATTTTTTCTATAAGAGGAACACAAAGGTTACTGATAATAATTGCATATGAAACGCCTTCAGAGGAAGAACCGAGTATACGGAAACTTGCAGTCAAAAGAGCCATAAGCAAGGAATAAATAATTTGACCTTTTTTTGTAATAGGACTCGTGGTGTAATCAGTTGCCATAAACACAGCTCCTGACAACAAACCGCCTGTAAGTACCTCACCTAAAACAAAATTAAGCGAAATATCGTAACCTTTCGTTGCGCCAAAAATTATTATGAATACGACAGTTGAGCCAATATACCAAAGCGGAATTCTCGGTGAAATAACTTTTTTAATTAACAAATATGCTGCACCAATAAGAATACAAAGCGCCGAAACCTCGCCGATACAACCACTTGTATTACCAATAAAGGCATCAAGAAGATTTATCTCACCTTTAGACTTTAGGACAGCAAGCGGAGTAGCACCGGATACACCGTCCAATGAAAAATCAGTCATTCGTGAGGCGAAAGAAATCAACAAAAAGCAACGGGCAGCCAATGCAGGATTCATAATGTTTTGGCCGATTCCACCAAATAGCATTTTTACAACAATTATCGCAAAAACGCCACCGATAACAGGTACCCACCACGCAATATTAGGCGGCATATTGAGAGCTAAAATCAAGCCGGTTACAACAGCACTGAAATCAAATATGGTTATCGGAGATTTTGTAATTAGGTTAAAAAGAAGTTCGCTGATTACACAAGAAGCAACAGAGGCTACAGTAACCCAAAGGGCATTAAGTCCAAAATGCACTATACCAAAAATCATGGTGGGAGCAAGTGCAATGCAAACATCTATCATAATTTTTTGGGTACTGCTCTTATCCCTGATATGGGGAGAAACGGAAATATTGTACACAATCAGCCCTCCTTTTTTACTTTATTTGCTTTGACAGCAGCTTTTGCCAACTTAAAAGTTTGGGTGAGAGGGCGTTTTGCCGGACAAACATATGAACACGAGCCGCACTCAATACACTCCATACCGCCAAGTTTTTCAAAAGACTCAAAATCATTATTTTTTGAAGCCTGCGCCAACATTTGCGGCACAAGAGTCTCAGGACATACATTTACGCATCTACCGCATCTGATACAAGGAGAAGTTTTCATATTTTCAACATCATCATTGAGCAGAGCAAGTACAGACGAAAAAGTTTTAGTTACAGGTATATCAAGGCTGTGTACAGCCTTACCCATCATAGGACCGCCGGAGATGAGTTTTTTTGTGTTGTCCTTTATGCCACCGCACTTCTCGATAATATCTGCAACATTATCACCGATTGCAACATCGAGATTGCAAGGTGCATTGACGCCGTCGCCTGTTACTGTGATAATACGGCGAACAAGCGGTATATTTTTAAAAACAGCATCATAAATCGAACAAGCGGTAGAAGCATTAAGTACAACGACACCTGCATCAGCCGGCAACAAGTGAGAGTTAATTTTTCTGCCGGTAACAGATGCAATAAGTCTGCGTTCTGCTCCCTGTGGATATTTTGTCTTTAATGACTGAACAGAAATTCTCGGATATTTTTGCGTTTTTTCTTGCATAACGCTGATTGCATCGGGTTTGTTATCTTCTATTGCGATAACGCCCTCAGCATTTGGAAACAGACGCAGAGCTATTGAAAGACCGTCAATAACATTTTCGGTTTTTTCTATCATTACACGATAGTCAGATGTAAGATACGGCTCACATTCAGCACCGTTAATAATTACATAATCTATGTATTCGCTGTTTTTAGGTGCAATTTTAACGCCGGTCGGAAAACCGGCACCGCCCAAGCCGACAATTCCGCTGTCTGAAATAATCTTTTTGATTTCATCAACAGACAAGGCGTCCAAGTCGTTTTCTTTTCCGTAATTTTCGGCGGCAGTATAGTTATGGTCATTTTCAATCACGACGCACTCACTGAGTCTACCATCAGGCATACGACGATTTTCGACATTCTTAACGATGCCGGAAATGCTCGAATGGATAGGAGAAGAAACAAAAGAGGTGGCATCGGCAATTTTTGTTCCAACAAGAACAGCGTCTCCCGCTTTAACAACAGGAGTTGCCGGGGCCCCGATATGCTGTGACATCGGGAACAGAAGAATGTCACCGGGTTCAATCTTACGGATAGGTTCGTCAGCCGAGAAAGCCTTATTCCCTTTTGGGTGGACTCCCGACCTAAACGGAACTTTTTTCATAACAAACAATCCCTTACTCATTTTCTTCTATTATAACATAATAACAAAAATAATTCAATGGATAAAAAGATAGTCTGTGTACAATAAAAAAACTCCGAAGCATACGCTTCGGAGTGTGGTGACCCATCGGGGAATCGAACCCCGGACACCTTGATTAAAAGTCAAGTGCTCTGCCGGCTGAGCTAATGGATCAAATATAAATGGCTGGGGAGGCGGGATTCGAACCCACGCATGACGGAGTCAAAGTCCGTTGCCTTACCGCTTGGCTACTCCCCAATGTGCATGAGAACATCCACTAAAAAATGGGGTGGGATATCAGAGTCGAACTGATGACCTCCAGTGCCACAAACTGGCGCCCTAACCAACTAGGCCAATCCCACCATATGGCGCGCTGTGGGGGACTCGAACCTCCGGCCTACTGCTTAGAAGGCAGTTGCTCTATCCAGCTGAGCTAACAGCGCATAACTTGTGGAGCGGGTGATGGGAATCGAACCCACGCAATCAGCTTGGAAGGCTGAGATTCTACCATTGAACTACACCCGCATCTCGCAACGCACATTATTATAACCAATGTGCGTTGAAATGTCAAGTCTTTTTAATTTATTTTTATTTCTATTTTTTCACCTGCGGACAGAGTAAATTTTGTTATATCAATGTCCTGGTTGAAAACAATAGTATTAGCGAGCTTTTCCTCTACTTCTCGCCTTACGGAATCTCGGAGACCTCTTGCATTTTTCTTTGAGCCATAGGCCTGCTTTGCGAGAAATACAGTTACACTGTCGTCATACACAAGGTCAATTCCCTTATCCTTTAAGCCGGTTTTAAGCTCATCAAGCATAAGTCCTGCGATATGTTGGAAATTGTCGAATGTAAGATTATTAAAGATAATAATTTCGTCTACCCTGCCGAGAAATTCAGGTCTGAGGAATCTCTCGAGAGCTTTCATTGTGACTTCTTTCTTAATATCCTTATCGGTCTTACCAAAGCCCATAGTGTTTTGGTCTGTGGAGCCGGCATTTGAGGTCATAATTATTACAGTGTTTTCAAAATTAACCGTTCTTCCCTGTGCATCGGTAATTCTGCCTTCATCGAGGATTTGAAGAAGAATATTAAGAACATCCTTGTGAGCCTTTTCAATCTCATCAAAGAGGATAACGCTGTACGGCTTTCTTCTAACCTTTTCGGTAAGCTGGCCGGCATCGTCGTAACCTACATATCCCGGAGGCGAACCTATGATTCGAGAAACGCTGAATTTTTCCATAAACTCGCTCATATCAAGTCTGATAAGATTATCCGGAGAATCAAACATTGCATCAGCCAGGCGTTTTACGAGTTCGGTTTTTCCAACACCGGTAGGTCCCACAAATATAAATGATTGCGGTCTCTTTTTAGGACTAATCTGCACTCTGCCACGTCTAACAGCGTTAGCTACCTTGTCAATAGCTTCGTCCTGTCCAATGATGTGAGACTTAAGCTCCTCTTCGAGATGAGCGAGCTTCTTAATGTCGCCCTGTTCAATCTTGGATGCAGGGATTCCTGTCCACAGCGAAATAACCTTAGCGAGATCAGCTTCAAGAACTTGATTATCCTTCGCCTTCTCTTGCAGTTCAGGCAGTTCGTTATCAATATTTATGAGCTGAGATTTCAGCTTAGTAATAAGCTCGTAATCAATTTCTTCACCGTCTTCGGGAGTAGAAAGCTTATCTATGTTAGCCGAAAGATTGTCTCTCTTTTCAGTGAGAATCTGACACTGACTGATGGAGGGGTTACGAAGATTAGCACGGGTACAAGCCTCGTCCAAAAGGTCAATAGCCTTATCCGGTAAATATCTGTCAGTAACGAATCTCTCTGACATTGTAACAGCCTTATAAACGAGTGTATCACTAATCTGTACCTTGTGATAGTCCTCATAGTATGCCTTAATGCCAAGAAGCATTTTATATGCGTCATCAATGGATGGTTCTTCAATCTTAACAGGCTGAAAACGACGTTCAAGAGCAGCGTCTTTTTCGATATACTTTCTGTACTCATTAAAGGTGGTTGCACCGATAACTTGAATTTCGCCTCTCGAAAGAGCAGGTTTAAGTATATTTGCGGCATTCATTGTGCCTTCACTGTCCCCTGTTCCGACAAGATTGTGAACTTCATCTATAAAGAGAATAATATTACCCTCATGCTTAACTTCGTCAATAAGCCCCTTAATTCTACCCTCAAACTGACCTCTGAACTGCGTGCCTGCAACGAGAGCAGTAAGGTCAAGAAGATATATTTCTTTGTCTGCAAGGCGAGCCGGAACTTCTCCCTGAGCAATTCGGATTGCAAGTCCCTCAGCTATAGCTGTTTTACCTACACCGGGCTCACCGATAAGACAAGGATTATTTTTTGTCCTGCGGCAAAGAATTTGGATAGTACGGGCAATTTCGCTGTCTCTGCCTATAATTCTATCCATCTTGCCCTGCTTTGCTTTTTCAGTAAGATTGTTACAATAATTGTTTAAGAATTTGCGGGCATCGTCCTGTGAGCGCTTATGATTCTTGTTCTTTTTGCCTTTTTTGGTTTTAGGCTCAGTTTCGTCAGATTCACCGCTGTCGATATTGCCGAAAACATTACCGAAAGGCATAGTCTGAGCACCGTCGCCCATTTCACCGCCAAACATTTCACTCAGATTTCCGAAATCAAAATCATCCATATTTTCCATAAATTGAGTCATCTGTTCACTGGCTTGTTCAAGCTCCTCGTCACTGATGCCCATTTTGTCAATCATTTGTTTAATGGGGCCGATATTAAGTTCTTTGGCGCACTTAATGCAAAGGCCTTCGGGCTTTACTTCATCGCCCTCCATTTTTTGTATAAACACGACTGCCGGCCTTTCGCCGCAACGTGAACACATTTGAGTTTTCATAATAAAGAATTCTCCTTGTTATGTTAAGAATTTTTTTGACTGTTTTGTTTGTTTTCTTTCATCTGCTTTAAGAATCCCGGGAGATAACCAAACAGTGATACAAAAGCAAGAATCGCAGAAATAACAACCATAACCGTAATAAGCCACTCCGGCAATATAAACGGCTTTAAAAATGCAACATTGTAAAGTGCACATCCCTTGCCGCCTAAAGCAATAATGATAATCATAAATGTGTAAAATACAACGGTGGCAACCTTGCCCCAAACTTCTGCGGCCACGGGACGCATTCCTTTTGAAAGGAGAACAACGCCGCCGATTATCATAAGTAATTCTTTTACGATAAATAAGAACAATATGTATTTCAGATAACCGTCCCAAAACTTTACAATAAGAATAATGACAATAGCCATTTGGGATAGTTTATCTGCTATAGGATCAAGTATTTTACCGAGATTTGATACCATATTGAATTTTCTCGCAATTTTGCCATCAAACACATCTGTTAGAGCGGCAACAATCATTACTATAAATGCCGGAATGTACATACCTTTTACGAACATAACGGTAAACACAGGAATAAGTGCAATACGGACAAAGCACATCCAGTTTGGTATAGTGTTCCAATTAGTGAACAAATCCTTTATATTATCATTAAACTTACTCATATTATTCCCTCCGTCAAAGCATTAAATGGATTTATTTCATTAAGCAGTCTCAATAGAGAGCTGTCCTTAAGTTGAGTTAAGAAAGTATTTGTGCCTGCACTGTCACCGAACATATTCAAAATATACATCAATACGGATGTAATTGCAAGCATAATAACAAATGACTTAAGCAGTCCGAAAATTCCGCCGAATATCTTATCGGCCTTTTTGAGCGGTGATGCTTTTTTACCTTTTTCGAATTTTTTTCTGCGTGAACGCTTAACAAGACTTATTATCAAGCCCGTGGCTAAGAAAAACACGAGGAATACAGCCACAAAAATTGTGCCCTTTGTCAAAGCAAGAAGTATAGGTTCAAATACGTCGTCCAGAATAACTTGAGAGACATCGTCAGTATTAGGTACATTCAGCGACGATACATCAAATATCTTTGTTGCAAATGACGGCAATGATTTTATAAACTTATCCAGATTGCCGAGCACCTCATCGAGATTTGTGGAGGTGGTTATCTTTTGGTTAATAATGTTCAATGCAGCAGGTGCAACAACTGAGTCGTATACAGGCTTTGCTAAATTATCACTGCAATAGAAGCACAGAAAAAAGCCTAAGGAATATCTGATAAAATTCACTACGGTCATCAGTATTCCTTTTCTGTATCCGTTGACTGTAAACAAAATGAACAATACTGTAAGTGCAAGGTCAACATAATTAAGTGTATAATTGAATATTGTCATTTATTGCTCCTTTAATTCAATAAGCTGTCCTCTCTGCTCATAGACATTGTTGCCTATTGTGACGACGTTGCTTACACTTTCATCACAATCCAAGGAGAACTTTTTGTCTCCCTTTGTCAGCGAGAATGCAGTAATTTTATTATCGGTAAGAACGGCTATTCTGTTGGAAGACACAGAAATGCTTTTAATCGGCTGTTTCAGAGAAATGTTAGTTTTGACTTTGCCAGACGAGGCAATATAAGATACAGTATTTTCTGTCGAAGAAGAGTACTTTGAATAATCAACAACAAGTTCACCACTGTTAGTGTAACAATATTTAGAAACAAAGACAGAGCCTTGTTTTAGGACATCCTTTTTCTTCTTTTGGGAAGAAATTACAGAAACGCCGTTGCTGCCTACAACATACAAATCAGAATTAGAATAGTGAAGGTCGAGAATATCTGTACCTGAATAGTCAAATTGATGAATCGGACCGGTATCACCGGAATTGATGGTGAACACCTTAGTTACAAGCTTTGCATCCTTTGAGTTTACTGTTGCAAAAGCACAATGCTTACCGGATGAATCAACCGCAACAGAAATGATATATCCATCATCACAGTTATATGTAATCAGTTTCTTTAAAGACGTGTTCTGCAAAATCAGTTGAGACTTAGATTTGCTTCCTTTTGTGGCATAGAGCACTGTACCGTTTTTAGCAACATCAGCATCGAGAACAGTTTGTTTTAGATTATTTTCGTATTTATTCTCACTGTTGGTATCGAGTCTAAGTCTGGTACCACCTTGATCAAACACGCAAAAGTAGCTGCCGCTATGGGCCATAACAGGTTCGGCGTAGCCGTGATCAAAAGTGTACAGTTCTTTTCCGTTTGCAGGATTTAGAACAGTAACTGATGTATCGGTTAATATATTCAGCTTATCATTGATAACATTAAAGCTGACATCACGTGCAGTATCAAGAGTGTACGGATATGCATTCTTATCTACTGTAGCCGAAAACGAGAATTTTCCGTTTTTGTTAACAAAGTTATTCTTAATATCCTTAAAATCAATCTCACAAACTTTCAAAATAAGCAGAACTGCGATAATGATTATAATGAATATCCACAGAATCGTTCTCTTTTTTTTATTCTTTTTTTCGAGTTTTTCCTTACGGGCATTTTTTCTTTCATTAGATGCCATATTGAAATCTCCTAATAATTAACTTTATTCAAATATAACCCTTGAGGCGGTGCGGTTTTGCCGGCTCTTTTTCTTTCTTTTGAAGAAATAATATCGCTGAGTTCTCCGGATTTGATTTTACCTTCGGAAACAAAAAGCAATGTACCCACCATAATACGCACCATATTGTACAAAAAACCGTCTGCCTCAACAGTAAAATAAACTATATCACCGTCACGACAAACAGAAAAGCTCTTTACATTGCGCACAGTATCTTCGACATCAGATTTTGAGGAGCAAAAACCCGAAAAATCGTGCTCACCGACAAATGCTTGAGCCTCGCTGTTCAAATACTCGGCGTCAATATGTCTGCGATAATGATAGGTGTATTTATCAAGAAAAGGGTTTCTGATTTTTCCGTTATATATTTTATAAACATATTCCTTAGATTTACAGCTGTAGCGTGGATGAAAATCAGCAGAAACCGTTTCACAATCAAAGCAGGCTACATCTTTAGGCAAATAAGTATTAAGTGCCATCACAAGATTTTGCGGCTCAATATTCATATTGCTGTCTACAGTAACGCAATAATAATTGGCGTGGACTCCGCTGTCTGTGCGGCTGCAACCTTTTACATCGAGCCGCTCGCCAAAAACCTTTTGTACAGCATTTTGGAACACTTCTTGAATTGTAACAGCATTATTTTGTACCTGCCATCCATGGTAGGCAGTACCGTCGTACATAATTTTTATTAAAAATCTTTTCATATTTTATATAACACTCTTAACAAAAATTTTGAGCAATATAATCGAAGTAAAATATACTGCGCTAAAAGCAAGTGCACCATAATCTCTGCCGTGCATATGCATAACATTCATCTTAGTTCTGCCTTTTCCTCCACGATAGCATCTGCATTCCATAGCATATGCAAGCTCATTCGCCCTTCTGAATGAGGAAACGAACAGCGGTATCATAATCGGAATTACGGCTTTAGCTCGCTTTAAGAGGCCGCCGGACTCCATATCTGCTCCCCTGCTCTTTTGGGCAGAAATAATTTTGTCTACCTCCTCCAGCAATGTGGGAATAAATCTAAGTGCAATAGTCATTGTCATCGCAATGGAATGAACATCTACATGCATAAGCGTCAAGGGTTTTAGCAATGACTCAATAGCGTCTGTAAGAGATGTAGGTGTAGTAGTATATGTCAGCATAACACCATAAACCACAAGAATTATAATACGAACAGCCATAAATATTGAAGTATATATTCCGTTCATAGTAATTTTTATTATGCCTAAACGCACAATAGGTTCACCCGTACCGTAAAACAAGTTAAGTATCGTAGTAATAAGCACTATTACTATAACAGGCTTCAGTCCCTTAAGTATAGTTTTTGGGGTGACTTTAGAGATGATGCACACAAGTACCATTATTGCGGCAGCCAAAGCCAATGAAATGAAATTTTTGCACAAAAAGGCGGACACCATCATAAATACGGACAACACTATCTTCATTCTTGCGTCCATTCTGTGCAGTATCGAATCGCCGGGGTAATACTGACCGATAGTAACATCTGACATCATAGCTCAGCCACCTCCTTTTTCATCTTAAGGCGGCGGAACTCATCGACACCCTGTTGAACTGTAAATATATCTGTTCTGCAAGGAATTCCCATCTTATTAAGTTTTATGAATATATCTGTAATCTCCGGAACATTAAGGCCCATTTCTTTTAGCTCATCGCCACGGGAATAAACTTCCGGCACTGTGCCAAACATAGCAACCTTGCTTCTGTTCATAACAAGAACTCTGTCAGCAATTTTCGCTACATCCTCCATTGAATGAGAAACAAGCAAAACGGTATTACCTTCGAGTCTCTGATAATCCTTTATAAGTCCTAAAACAGTATCTCTGCCTTTTGGATCAAGTCCTGCACAAGGTTCATCAAGAACAAGAACCTGTGGCTTCATAGCAATAATGGATGCAATGGCAACACGGCGCTTTTGACCACCGGACAAATCGAACGGAGACTTGTTTTCAATGGCTCTGTCTATATCGACAAAATCCATACTGCGATATACACGTTCTCTGATTTCATCCTCATCAAGTCCCATTTGCTTAGGGCCAAAGGCAATTTCTTTATATATTGTTTCTTCAAAAATTTGGTACTCGGGATACTGAAAGCACAGTCCGACGGCGAAACGTACGTTTCTGATATTCTTTTCATTCTCCTTGGACCAAATATTTTTATCTCTAAGATAAATTGTTCCGCTGTTTGGTTTCAGCAATCCGTTAAGATGCTGAATAAGAGTAGATTTTCCTGAACCCGTGTGACCGATAATACCCACTATTTCGCCCTTTTCGCAAGAAAAGGAAACATTATCAAGGGCTGCAGTCTCGAAGGGAGTACCCTGCCCGTACAGGAATGTTAAATTTTCACACGCAATTATAGACATAAAAAATACCTTTATTTCAATTCGTTATAGAGCAACTCTGCACAAGCCTCAGCATTGAGAATTGTGTCCTCACTTTTGAGCTTCAGTGCGCCAGCAAGCTCAGTGGATTGGGGAACATCCAGCTGCAGTGCCTTCATTTTTGTTACATTCTTAAACACCTCAGCAGGAGTACCGTCTAATTTTATTACACCATCATCCACAACGGCAACTCTGTCCGCCTTTACTGCTTCATCCATATAGTGAGTGATGAGCACAACGGTTATGCCGTCATTTTTGTTCAAATCCATTACAGTATCAATAACTTCTTTTCTTCCGCTCGGATCAAGCATAGCGGTAGGTTCGTCTAATACGATACACTTAGGTTTCATAGCAATGATACCGGCTACCGCAACTCTTTGCTTTTGTCCGCCGGATAGCATAGAAGGAGCTTTTCTTCTGTAGTCGTACATACCGACCTTTTTTAGTGCATCGTCAACACGTTGTCTGCATTGAGCAGACGGAACTCCGAGATTTTCTACACCGAATGCAACATCTTCTTCTACAATAGAAGAAACGATTTGATTATCCGGATTTTGAAAAACCATACCTACATTTTGTCGGACATCAAAAATTGTGTCGTCATCTTTTGTTTCTATGCCGCACACGGTAACAGTGCCCTCATCAGGAAACAAGATACCGTTAGTGAGCTTAGCTATAGTAGATTTACCGGAACCGTTGTGACCCAAAACAGCCACAAAAGAACCCTCTTCTATTTCAAAATTAAAATGCTTAAGGACAGGTATATTTACTTCTTTTCCGTCATCGTCATCAATTTTGTATGAAAATGAAACATCATCAAATTTTATTAAAGCCATAATTAATCTTGCTGCCAAACAGCAGTAGCACCGCAAGGCAGAACTCCGTCAGTATTTGTTACAGGCAATCCAATTTCATCAGCGGTAACAAAACCGCCGTGTTTCTTAGTAATTATATCATCAAGTATATACTTCATAACAGATGCTGAAAGTCCTGTAGTGTATGAATTAAGCAATATTGCAATAGGTTCGTCACTGAGAACCTGCTCAACCTCGGTAACAAAGTCATACAGACTGTCCTCTAAGTGCCAAATCTCACCTTTTGGGCCTCTGCCGTAGGACGGTGGATCCATAATGACTATGTCATATCTGTTGCCACGCCTGATTTCCCGCTTAACGAACTTTAGGCAATCATCTACAATCCATCTTACTGTGCCGTCTGAGACGCCGGAGGAAACGGCATTTTCCTTTGCCCAATTAGTCATTCCCTTTGAGGCGTCTACATGAACGACTTCTGCACCTTCCTTTAAGCAAGCCACTGTGGCAGCTCCGGTATATGCAAACAGGTTAAGCACCTTTACCTTTTCTTTATCACTATTTCGGATTAAATCACGGGTAAAATCCCAATTAACAGCCTGCTCAGGAAACAAACCCGTATGCTTAAAGCCCATAGTCTTTATGTTAAATGTCAAATCCTTATAGTTAACTTGCCAAGCCGGCGGCATATGGCTGAAAACCTGCCACGAACCGCCACCCGTTTTTGACCTTTGATAACGGGCAGAGGGGTTGAACCACAAATTGTCGGTTCGTTCACTCTTCCATATTACCTGGGGGTCCGGTCTGACAAGAATTTCATTGCCCCAACGCTCAAGCTTTTCACCCGAGGAGCAATCAATCAGCTCATAATCTTTCCAATCCTTTGTATATCTCATTATGAAAGTCTTTCCTTAACTACACGGGCAATATCCTCGCCCAACTTTTTAATATGTTCTATATCTTTGCCCTCTAACATAACTCTGACAAGGGGCTCTGTACCGCTGACACGAACAAGAACTCTGCCGTCGCCCATAAGCTCCATTTCTGCCTTTTGGACTGCGGCGATGATATATTCGTCATTATTGTATTTTTTCTTGCCCTCGGCTGAAACTTTAACATTGATAAGCACCTGTGGATATACAGTCATATCCGATGCAAGTTCAGACAACTTTTTGCCGGATTTAACGACGGTTTCTATAAGCTTAACTCCGGAAAGCTCGCCATCGCCTGTAGTGGCATAGTCAAGAAAAATAACATGACCCGACTGTTCTCCGCCGATATTGTACCCGTCTGCGAGCATACGCTCAAGTACATATCTGTCACCAACCGCAGTTTTAACACACGAAATATCATTATCCTCGCAGAATTTGAAAAAGCCCATATTACTCATTACTGTAACTACTGCGGTATTCTTTTTAAGTTTGCCCTCAGCTTTCATTTTTTTGGAGCAAATTGCAATGACCTTATCACCGTCAACAAGATCACCGTTTTCGTCGACAGCTAACATTCTGTCGGCATCTCCGTCAAAAGCTAAGCCTAAATCGAGTCCGGCATCCTTAACAAAACTCATAAGTTCTTCGGGATGGGTACTGCCGCAGTGGTCGTTAATATTAGTTCCGTCGGGAGTGTCAGACAGCATAATACATTTTGCACCGAGAGAAGTAAATATCGCTTTTGCACAAACAGAAGCAGAGCCGTTAGCACAGTCAAGAGCTATTCTCATTCCGTCAAATCTCACATCAGTGACTGAAACAATATGCTGAATATAGTCGCTGACAGCGGTTTTGCAGTACATTCTGTTGCCGACTTCTCCACCGATTTTGAACGCCGGAGTTTCGGCTTTATCAAGAATAATGCTCTCAATTTCATCTTCGATTGCATCATCAAGCTTGTAACCTGTTTTTTGGAATATTTTTATTCCGTTATATTCACATGGATTGTGAGAAGCGGAAATCATAATACCTGCCTCACACTCGTAGAGACCTACAAGATAAGCAACGGCAGGAGTCGGAACAACTCCGACAGAAAGAACATTACATCCTACGGCACAAAGACCGGCTGTAAGTGCGGCCTCAAGCATATCGCCTGATGCTCTCGTATCTTTTCCTATGAGCACTGTCGGTTTTGCACTTTTTGACTCTTTTAGCAAAACATAAGCTGCGGCAGCGCCGATTTGCATAGCAAGCTCGTTAGTTAAATCTTTGTTGGCAATTCCTCTGACACCGTCAGTGCCGAATAGTCTACCCATAAAAACTCTCCGTTCATATTTTATAAATCAAAAGTTTGTTGACCGTTTGTTGTTGAATTAAATTCTATACCTAAATGCTTATATCCGGCAGGAGTTACGCATCTGCCCCGCGGTGTGCGAGCTAAAAATCCTATTTGCATCAGATACGGCTCATAGACATCCTCGATAGTAACTGACTCCTCACCTATTGCGGCAGAAATAGTTTCAAGTCCGACCGGACCCCCGTTGTAATTTTTTATCATAGTAGTGAGCAATCGTCTGTCGATAGAGTCAAGACCTAATTCGTCAATTTCCATAGAAGAAAGAGCCTCTTTTGCAGCCTCCTCGGTAATAACACCGTCGTACTTTACTTCTGCATAATCTCTCGCACGCTTAAGCAATCTGTTGGCAATACGAGGTGTGCCTCTTGAACAAGAAGCAATTTGGTAAGCACCGTTATCATCAACAGGAATGTTGAGAATCATAGATGAGCGCTTTACAATTTGAGCAAGTTCCTCATTAGTGTACATCTCAAGACGAAGAATGACTCCAAATCGGTCACGCAAAGGAGCTGAAATTTGACCGGCTCTTGTGGTAGCACCAATCAAAGTGAATTTTGGCAAAGACAGCTGATAGCTGCGTGCGCTGGGTCCCTTGCCGATTATTATATCAATCTTTCCGTCTTCCATAGCCGGATACAAAATTTCTTCAACTGTTCTGTTAAGACGGTGTATTTCGTCAATAAAGAGAACGTCGCCCGACTCTAAGTTTGATAATATTGCTACCAAATCGCCCTGTTTTTCGATAGCAGGACCGGAAGTGATACGGAGATTAACTCCCATTTCGTTAGCGACGATACCGGCAAGTGTTGTTTTGCCGAGTCCGGGAGGACCGTAAAGCAAAACGTGGTCCAGAGAATCGCCTCTGCGCTTAGCTGCCTCAATATAAATAGCAAGATTTTCCTTTGCTTTTTGCTGTCCTATATAGTCGCAGAGCTGTTTTGGCCTCAGTGAATTTTCTATTTCGTTATCCTCCGGAATATATTCCGGAGCGGATACCCTGTTTTCAAAATCATATTCAAATTCGTTTTCTATCATAAGTTTCTCCTATCAAAGCTGAGAAAGAAATTTTAAACCTTTTCGTATCATTTCGTCTACCGAAAGTGATTTGTCCATAGTGCCGACAACCGATGCTGCCTCTGACTGATTAAATCCGAGAGAAACAAGCACCTCAACAGCCTCTTGAGCATTGTCGGACTGTGCTACAGACTGAATACCCTCAACTATTGTATTAGTACGAGCCGAGCCTATACCTACCATCTTATCTTTCAGCTCAAGAACGACTCTCTCAGCAGTCTTTTTGCCGACACCTTGAGCGGATTGGATAGCCTTTACATCACCGCTGCTGACAGCTACAGATAATCTGTCAGGCGGTAAAACACTGAGTATAGCCATAGCAGCCTTTGGACCTATTCCGCTGACGGAAATCAAGAGCTTAAAGGCATTGAGTTCCTCTTGGGTAGCAAAGCCATATAAGTCAATAGAATCTTCTTTTACAGACATATATGTAAGAACATTGACATTAGTACCGACCGTAGAAATGGACGTTATTGTGGTAGTACTTGCAAAGCACTTGAAGCCCACGCCACCGCATTCTATAACAATAAAAGTAGGGTCAACATAGGTCAATTTTCCATTCAAGTTGTATATCATCTAAAATCACCTTTGTTCAATAAATTATTCAATCTTCCTATTGAGGAGGCACTGGTATGTCCGTGACAAATTGCCATAGCAAGAGCATCTGCGGTATCATCCGGCTTGGGTATTGCAGTTAAGCCCAAAATACTCTTTGTCATTTCCTGCACCTGCTTTTTTTCTGCTCTGCCGTAACCGGTAACGGACTGCTTTACCTGGAGCGGTGTGTATTCAAAAATATCTTTGCCGTACATTTGTGCCGCAAGGGTAATAACTCCCCTCGCCTGAGCTACATCGATAACTGTCTTTTGGTTAGAATTATAAAACAACTTTTCCATACTCATAGCATCAGGCTTATACTTTTTGAAAAGATAGCACATATCGTTATAAATAATCTGTAATCGCTCGGGGAACGGAGTATCAGCCTCAGTAGTTATAGCACCATATCCTAATACTCTGAACTTTGAATGGCTGTATTCGAGCACTCCCCATCCTACTATAGCGTATCCGGGGTCAATACCTAAAATTATCATTGTACACACTTATCCATAGTAAATAATTTTGTTAATTATAACACAAATGTCCGACCATTGCAATATTAAGTATATTATAATATATAGCAGTAGTTTTGCGTATTTTTTAATAAACGGTAAATATTGTAAATTTTTGTTGATACTACTGTAATTTTTGATAAAAAATGATATATTATTAGACGGAGGTTATACTATGAAGTGCAAAGAAATAATAAAGTCACGGTCGGTGATACAATTGGTAATGAGACTGCTTTTACTCGTCGCATCATTGGTACTCATTTATCTGTATATTTACCCACTGAAAATGAAAATACTTACACTCGGCAACGCCTTCGGATTAGGCGTTGCGGTTCTGCTGATATTAGCGGCAATATTCTTTAATCCGTTTTCTGACTTAATCAAAAAAATGTGGCAAGGTAAAGGTACGAAAGGACTGCTGATTGCAATTCTTTCACTGCTGTTGATATTCTGTATTAGCTTTTTTGGTACACTGTCCTCTGTAATCAGCAACGCAAAATACAGTGCAGACAACGAAACAACTGTTGTGGTTTTAGGTTGCAGAATATGGGGTAGCACACCGAGCAGAGCGCTGAAAGCAAGAGCAAAAGCAGCATCTGATTATCTGAAGAAAAACCCGAAAGCAGTTGCTATCGCATCAGGCGGTCAAGGTTCGGACGAAAATATAAGCGAAGGTCAGTGTATATATGACCTTATGATTGCTGACGGCATTGAACCGAGCAGAATATATATTGAGGACAAATCTACCACAACAGACGAAAACATAAAATTTTCCAAAAAAATTATGGAAGAAAACAATTTAAGCAAAAACATTGCTGTAGCTACCTCTGACTACCACCAAAAGCGTGCAAAAATGATATGCAGAAAAAATGGTATGGAGGCTAAATCGTTGCCTGCAAAATCGGGCAGCAGAACGGCACCGACATACTACACTCGTGAAGTATTCGGTGTATGGGTACAATATCTAAAAATAGCATTTAACAAATAATCATATAAACAAAAAGAGCGACAATGTCGCTCTTTTTTATGTTGATTCTTGATGTGTATCGGGATTATAGTCACTGCTGTAGGAATAAGCAGGATTTCTGTATCTAGGCACACGGTAATATTGGTAGCCTGTAAAAATCAATGACAAAATTGATCTAAGTAACAAGATAACCAAAATAATAATCAATATTCTTCCGAGACAGCCTACTCTGCGATGTTTTTTTGATGGCTTTTGATATTCGGTACTGTCTCTGTCAAAATCATCAAAGTCAGAAAAATCATAAAACACCTGGGCGGCAGGCTGAAAAATACGCTGTCTTGTTCGTCTGTAGGTATCGTTATCCGGTGACATACTACACGCCGTATCAATATACTGACGAGCTAAATTTCTTCTGCCTAAGCCGTAATATGCTACAGAAGCAAGATAATACCAAACATCGTTCTTATTCTCTATTTTGTCCAAAAGATTGACGGCTTGTGCAAATTGATTGTTGTTAATAAAACGAACAACAGCGGCATAATATGACGCAGTGTCGGTATATGCATTACTGTCTGAATATGAAGTAGTATTTCCGCTCTTGATTTGGTCATAAGCGGCATTGATTTCTGCCATTTTTTGCTGTGCCGTCGCATCGTCCGGATTAAGATCGGGGTGGTACTTCTTAGCCAGTTTTTTATAAGCCTTTGTACATTCATCCAATGAGGAGCCACGAGGCACGCCTAAAATTTCGTAAGGGTCTTTTATCATATAACTCTCCTGTATTTTCGAGTATGTTATCATATATTTATTTCGTCATTATTAATAAACTAATTACAAATCATAAATTGACGAAAAGATATTTTATGATATAATACATTACGGTGATGAAATGAAAAAACTAATTATAATCAATGCGTCTCCAAGATACAACGGCGTAAACAGTGAAGTAATAAAGCAAATCAAACCGTATTTTGCCGAATGTGAAATTAAAGAATACGACTTGTACAGACTATCCCCTGCACCATGCACTGCCTGCGGCTACTGCGAGATGCACGAAGGATGCTGTAACAGCGACCTAAACATATTTTTTGAGGATTATGCAGATGCCGACTATGTTGCATTCTTTTCGCCTGTATACAATAATTTCTTTCCGGCTCCTATGAAAGCTGTTATGGACAGAACTCAAAGATTCTTGTCCGAAAAATATTACAAGGGCAACAAAGAACCGATACAAAAAAGAAAAAGCGGCGGTATAGTAATAACCAGCGGAAGCGTTGCAAGACAAAGCAGTGACTATATGTACAACACGCTGAAGCAATGCGTAAAAATACTTAATACAAACCTAAAGGCAAGGTACTACATACCCAACACTGATTCGGGTGCATACACATTCAATATTACTGAGCTTGAAAAATTTGTACATCAAATGAAGAAAAAGGACGATTAAGAGTAAAACTTAACCGCCCTTTTTTATTATCATAGCTTTCTGTCTTTTTCAAGATTATCATAGTGACCTTGGAGCTTATCGTAAATTTTACGAACAAGCTTCATATCAAGATTAAACCAATAAACAGCAAATGTACCTGCAAAAAGTGCTGCAAAAACGGCAATGAGTTTAGCTATTGCTTTTATAAATGACTTCATAATGACCTCCTATGCCATACCTTTTTGGCGAGCATATTCGGCAGCACCGAGTGCGCCCATAAGCTGTGGGTCGGTATCAAGGTCAACAACCTTAATTTTGAGCACTTTTTCGATAGCTTTCTTTAAGCCATCATTCTTTGCACAGCCGCCTGTGAGTGTAATACTGTCGGTAGCACCTGCTTTTTTTGCCATAACAAAGCAACGCTTTGCAACAGCAAGCTGAATGCCTGCTGCAATCTCATCCATAGGCTTGCCCTCGCCGACAAGTGAAATGACCTCACTCTCGGCAAAAACAGTGCATTGAGCAGTAATAGGAATGGTATTCTTAGCAGTAAGCGAGAGCTTAGAGAACTCAGGCAAGGACATCTCAAAGGCATTAGCCATAGCTTCATAGAATCTGCCTGTACCGGCCGCACACTTATCATTCATTGCAAAGTTCTTAACAGTACCGTCGGTGTCGATTGAAATACCTTTTACATCCTGACCGCCAATATCGATAATAGCCTTTACGCTGGGATTAGTAACATGAACGCCCATAGCGTGACAGCTAATCTCAGAAATATTTTCATCAGCGAACGGCACCTTGTTTCTGCCGTAGCCTGTACCGATAAGATATTTCAAATCTGAAGCACTGTTCAAATCATCCACCTGTGAAATAGCGTCATTAAGAGCGATCTCGGCTGACTGAACAGGATTAATTTTGCTTCGATTGGTAACATTAGCTACCATCTTTCCGTTTTCATCTAATATAACACATTTTGTGTAGGTAGAGCCTACATCACATCCGCCAAAATAATTCATACATTGTTCCTTTCTATATTACCAAGCGAGAGTATCATCAAAGTCAACAAGTGTCGGATCTACAGGTTCCTCTTGAAGAACTGTAGTCATATATTTGTTGACGTGCTCACGCATATCACGCCGAGAAATAGTACGAGGGTCCATAAGATCCTGCGGTACCCAAATAAAGCTGATGCCTCTTTCTCTGGCTTGGTCATCAAAAATACCGATAAGTCCATCCATACCCTTACAAGAGATTTGGTCATACATAATGACCATATCGGCATTATATTCTTCTACAATTCGCCACAACTCGTCTACTACATTTTGGTAGCCGCCCTTTGTATGCTTACGCATAGTGGTACGCTGGAGAGTTTTTGCATATGTAGCGAGGGCATTTTCTTTGTTTTCGGTATCGTATTTGATATAAGAAATCATTGTTTCCATGTCCATAACAACGTTTACGCCCCAGCAGTTTTCAAGCCAGTTTGCAAGGCTTGTATAATAGTTTGCGGGACAAGACCAAACGATAGCACGGTGACGCATTTCTTTAGAGCAATGAGTATGCTTTTTGTAAGCATCCATCATCAGCTTGTTTACCTTTTTGTCTATCTTAAGGAAACGGTCATCCATACCGCCGGAAATATGGAAATAGAACAGTCTGTACAGCCAGAATGTAGCGCCGGTCATCTGTGGGTAGTCAGTCTTGTTGACCTCCCACTTTTGCACCTCATATTCGAGCTGCCTATTATATTTCTTCATAGCGGCAAAGAAAGACTGCCAATTAAATTTCTCCCCTGTTTGTTCTTCAATAAACTTGATACACTCTTTTACTTCCTCAACAGCATACGCCTGTACCTCATCCTCGGTATAGCGGAGAGGAACATTGATAACATGAGTAGGAATATTGAATCTACGGTCAATATACGCAGAGTTCATAACAGAGCCGTCGCAAGGCATATTACAGGTAATTGCACATTTTCCGACCATAGGATAGTCGTCATTGATTGCAACGCCTGCCTCGGCTGACGGCAACGGGCAAACATCGGCAGGAACACCATAACTCTCTGTAATGTCAAGATACGGAGGAGTAATGTTTTGGTCAACCATAGAGGACAAGAAAATAGGGATAGTAGACACATGGTTATCCTTTAGGTTAGGAAATCCTGCCATAAGCTCGCTGGAGAAAATCTCATCTACATTTACAGTCCTGTCAGCCCATTTTGAGTCAGGGTGGAAGTGCTTATCGTTAGCAAGGAGAAAGTTAATCATATCCGTGGTTGGCTTAACTAAGCCGTTCATATGGAGATGAGTAATTCTCAGCTGAGGACCACGCAAGCCTTCTGTATGTCTGTCTATCCAAGCAGGAGCAGACAAATAACTCGCCATCCAACGATAGTTCCATATACCTTTTACTGTAGAAACAGGCGCTTTTGCTACCATTACAGCCATATCTTTCCAGGTGATTAGCCATCTGTAATAATCGTACAAGGTATCAGAAATGCCTCTCCACTCTCTGTGCCTAAGGAGTCCTGTTTTATCTTCGTGCAGTTTGCCGAGATTTTTCGGTTTATTGCGCCACAATTCTTTTAATTTAATCATTGTTTGCCTCCTTTGCCTTTTGGATACGCTTGATTTCAAGACTTTCTACGAATGCCTGTATTCTGGTACGGAGCTGACCCGATGCATTCGCTGTATACTGTCTGTCTACACAAACAGAAGGAATACCATAGTCATTAGTTATGATATGCGAAGCGAGAGCACGCTCGTATCCCCAATACTCACAGAACTTAAGCTGCTCATAAACTACACCTTCTGCGTGGTACTCCTCCACAAGATGTTTAACATATTCTTTTCTTCCTGCAACCTTGTCGTGACTCATGTATCGAGGGCACTGACTGGTATTCATATAGTGAAGTATGATTTGTTCCAATACATCGCCATCATCTGTCAGCTTGATTTCTTCTCTGCCGGGAAGAGAGCCAAAGCAATAACGGTCAGCGACAACAAGGGCACCCGACTCCTCAAAAAGCTTAGTAAAATCGGGGTCATCAAGCTCAGAGCCGACAACAACCACTCTCGCCCTATAGTTTTTCTTTTCGTCAGGCCTTCTTGTTTTCAACTCCTCAGCGGTCTCACGCAGCTTATCTATAATAAGATACTTAGGGCAAACATAGGACACCAAATTGATAACATGAAATTCATAGCCGGTAATGCGAGGCTTGTCCTCTTTTCTGTATTCGCCTATTTCTGTAATCAAACGGCATACCTCGTTGTGCTGCTCAACAGCTTTGCGCATCGCGTCCTCGCTAATGTCAATGCCATATACATCGTGGAGCCTATCGAGCAGTTTAGTCTGCAACTGTTGCTTAAAATGCTTTACGGTATGAGGCATAATCTTAAACGGAACATCAGCGATAGACACAAAGAAATCCGGGTTATTGACCAAATTGAGTACCTCAAAATGCTCATAGCATCTATTCATCTCAGAGCAGGACTCAGAGCCTATAAGTGCATCTAAAAAGTTAAAGCCGTCCTCAATGCCACGCTCTACCAACGCCTTTGAATAACCGCAAAGATACGAACTCATATAGTATGTAGCAATATCAAGCGAACCGGTACGGGGTGCTCTCATGCGGGTGCTTACACAACCGGGCAGGTTAAGCAGTACCTCCGGAATGTGATAGCAGGTATAACCAAGGACTTTGTTGCCATCTTTTTTTGCTTGTTGAATCAAATCATTGTTTGCTTCTTGTAATAGGTTTTCAAACTCTATCAGGTGTTTTAAATCCTTCATCACTTTCTCCTTATCATTTTTTCAATAAATAATTATATCACAATGATTTGTATTCTACAATGAATTTGTATAAATCATCGTTAAATTTCTAACGAAAAATTCGTAGTAAATTTTTGTGTAATTTTGACAACTAAAAAAGCGAAGAAAGAAATTCTTCGCTTTTTATACAATATTATTATATCAACTTATACAGTGGGTATAGAATAATTGATTCCGTTTTGCTTGCACCAATCAACTGCTTTGCTGAGAAGATACTCATTCTCAAACTGTTCCCAATGTTCTTCCATTTGCGGATAAACATTAAAATACTTCCAAAACGACTCAACATAATTATCGTCGTCAATTTTTTGGAGAGCAGCTTTTAGTTTTGCGTTATCCAAAGTATCAACATAAGCACGCATAACTTCTTCGTTGGTTACAACAAAGTAAGGAATACAACCGATGGACACATAATACTCTGTCTGAGACATTTGTTCAGGCCTGTCCAAATCAGCAAGCTCGGTAATATCTTTAATTTTATAGTCCGACAATGAGAACCAATATTGGTTCACACCGCCCCAACCCTTACGGAGGGTATCATCATTCAGTTCTAAACACTTCATATTCTATATACCTGTCAGTCGATGGATTTCATCAATCCACCGTTAGTAATGATTTTTTGGATAAACTCAGGGAAAGGCTGAGACTGATAAGACTTGCCTGTAGTAACATCGTTAATAATACCGGTATTGAAATCAATCTCTACCTCGTCGCCGTCGTTAATCTCTCTCGACGCCTTGTCACATTCGAGAATTGCAAGGCCAATGTTGATAGCATTGCGATAAAAAATACGTGCAAACGTGGAGGCAATTACACAAGAAATTCCTGATGCTTTAATAGCAATTGGAGCGTGCTCACGAGAGGAGCCGCAACCGAAGTTTGCACCGGCAACCATAATGTCGCCCTTTTGCACATTAGATGCAAATGACGCATCAATATCTTCCATACAGTGCTGTGCCAACCATTCCTCATCACTTCTGTTAAGGTAGCGTGCCGGGATAATAACATCTGTATCTACATTATCGCCAAACTTATGTACTCTTCCTTTTGCATTCATACTGACTACCTCCTTATAGTGATGCAGGGTCAGCAATATAACCCTTTATGGCAGATGCTGCGGCAACAGCCGGTGACGCAAGATAAATCTCGGAATCCTTATGTCCCATTCTGCCTACAAAGTTTCTGTTAGAGGTGGATACCGCTTTTTCACCTGCTGCAAGGATACCCATATGACCGCCTAGACAAGGTCCGCAGGTTGGAGTAGAAATTATTGCTCCTGCCTCAATGAAAATCTCTGCAAGTCCTTCCTTAATGCAATCAAGATAAATCTGCTGAGTAGCAGGGATAACTATACATCTGACGCCGTCGGCAACCTGATTGCCTTTTATTATTTCGGCAGCAGCACGCATATCTTCCATTCTTCCGTTTGTACAAGAACCGATAACTACCTGGTCAATGGCAATACGAGGAATATCATCAAATGTTCTTGTATTTTCCGGCAAATGCGGAAATGCAACAGTTGACTTAAGCTGTGATAAGTCAATCTCAATAGTTCTTTCGTATTCGGCATCGGGATCTGCCTCAAAAATCTTAGGCTCTCTCTCGCTTCTGCCTTTGACATATTTCATAGTAATATCATCTACCGGGAAAATGCCGTTCTTTGCGCCGCACTCAATAGCCATATTGGCAATACAAAGTCTGTCGTCCATAGACAAATCCTTGAGTCCGTCGCCTGTAAATTCGAGAGATTTGTACAAAGCACCGTCTACACCGATTTCGCCGATAAGATGAAGAATAACATCCTTACCCGAAATGTACTTGTTCTTTTTGCCGGTAATAACTACCTTAATTGCTGAAGGCACTTTGAACCAAGTCTTGCCTGTAGCCATACCTGCTGCCATATCTGTTGAACCAACACCTGTGGAAAATGCACCCAGTGCGCCGTAAGTACAAGTATGAGAGTCAGCACCGATAATACAATCACCGCAGGTAACAACGCCCTGCTCCGGAAGAAGTGCGTGCTCGATACCCATTTTTCCTACATCATAGTAGTGAGTAATGCCGTTTGCCTTAGCAAACTCACGAACCTGCTTGCAGTTCTGTGCAGACTGAATATCCTTGTTAGGTGTAAAGTGGTCCATAACAAGAGTAATCTTTGTTTTATCAAAAACGGAAGTTTTTCCGAATTTGTTCATTTCATTTATTGCAACGGGAGAAGTAACATCATTGCCGTGAACAATATCGAGTTTAGCCTCGATAAGCTGACCAGGAACAACAGAGTCGAGTCCGGCGTGAGCAGCAAGGATTTTTTGTGTCATTGTCATACCCATAACAAATTCTCCTTTCGGTTATCTAACTTATATAATTACACATCCTCTGTAAAAGAGCCTTCGCCTCTCTGGAGTGAGGTAATACCTGTACGAGCCAGCTCGACAATGCCAAAGTCGTCGTTAAGTTCTTTGACGAACTTATCTATAGTACTACCGGAGCCTGTGAACTCAAGAGTAACTGTCTCGTGTGAAACATCAAGCACACGAGCGCCGTAACGCATATTGAATGCAAAGAGAGCATTCTTCTTAGGCAGTCCTGTTGCACTGACTTTTATGAGCAAAAGCTCGGAAGAAACGGAGTTATCATCATCAAGCTCCGATACTTTTTCTACAATTTCGAGTTTCAAAAGCTGTCTTTTGATTTGTCTGAAATTCTCAGGTTCAGTGTAGGTCTCTATAGTCATACGGGAAAACTTTTCGTCCTCAGTCTCACTAACAGTAAGAGAAGAAATGTTATATCCCCTACGGGAAAACAGGCTGGCAACACGCTGGAGTACACCGCTTTCGTTGTCAACGAGTACGGATAAAACTAATTTTTCTTTCATATCAGTGTGCCTCCTATCAATTAAACTTTTCTATAATATCGGTATGAGCTCCTCCGGGAGGAATCATAGGAAGAACATTTGAATCGGGGCTGATACGGCAATCAACCAAAACAGGACCGTTGTATTCAAGTGCTTCTTTGATTACCGAATCAATGTCGTCGTTGGTATTGATACGCATACCCTTTACACCGAAAGCCTCTGCAACGGCTACAAAATTCGTTTTTCTGTGCGGGTCTGTATCAGCAAATCTGTTTTCGTAAAAAAGCTTTTGCCACTGACGAACCATACCGAGAACAGTGTTGTTCATAATAAACATTTTAACCGGAATATCGTATGACGCCATTGTGGAAAGCTCAGCGAGATTCATATGGAATCCGCCGTCACCTGCGAACATAATTACTTGTTTCTTTGGGCAGCCAACCTGTGCACCGAATGCAGCACCCATAGAATAACCCATAGTGCCCAATCCACCGGAAGAAAGCAGTGTTCTCGGCTGATTGAATTTATAATACTGTGCAGCCCAAAGCTGATGCTGACCAACATCGGTAACTACGATAGCATCGTCATCAGTAGCGTCGTCAATCTTTTCGATAAGAGTTTGTGGATTAACATAATCGCCGATCTGAAGCTGCTCGAACGGTCTGCGGAAGTTGTTGATTTCATTCTTCCAATCGCTGTGGTCAAGCTGCTCTATAGCTCTGGTGAGCATAGGAATAACATCCTTAAGGTCGCCACGGAGATGATAATTTGAAACGAGGTTCTTGTCCATTTCGGCAGCATCAATATCAATATGTAAAATCTCGGCATTGGGAGCGAACTTCTTACGGTTGCCTGCAACACGGTCGCTGAAGCGAGCACCGCAGGTAATGAGAACATCGCAATCGTGAGCCGCTTTATTGCTCTCAAAATGACCGTGCATACCGATAAGGCCTACATGGAGCGGGTGGTCGTGAGGAAAGGCACCGAGTCCCATAAGAGAGGAAACAACCGGAGCGTCAATTTTTTCCGCAAATGTAATGAAGTCCTCACCGACATCGGAAGAAATAGCACCGCCGCCAACATAAATAAGCGGTTTTTTAGCATTACGAATAAGCTCAACTGCTCTGTCGAAGCAAGATTGTTTTGGAAGCTTTGCAGGAGTAGGCTCAACCTTAGGCATTGGGGTGAATTCACATTTCAGTGCAGTAATATCTTTAGGAATATCAATAAGTACAGGTCCTTTTCTGCCTGACTGTGAAATTCTGAATGCTCTGCGAATTGCGTCTGCAAGGTCATTTACATCCTTAACCATAAAATTATGCTTTGTTATAGGCATAGTGATACCTGTAATATCAACCTCTTGGAAAGAGTCTCTGCCGAGGCCGTCGGTAGAAAAGTTGCATGTAATAGCAACGACAGGAACGGAATCCATATATGCTGTGGCAATACCTGTGACAAGGTTAGTGGCGCCGGGACCGGATGTAGCAAAGCAAACTCCCACTTTGCCGGTAGCACGAGCGTAGCCGTCTGCCGCATGAGCCGCACCTTGTTCGTGAGCTGTCAAAATATGATTAAATGCATCGCCCTGTTTATACAGTTCGTCAAAGATATTAAGGATAGTACCGCCCGGATAACCAAAAATGGTATCTACTCCCTGCTCTTTGAGAACCTCAAGAACGATTTGAGAACCGTTTAGTTCCATTCAAACCTCTCCTTTTACACCGTTTGTTAAAAATATTAAATAATATTTTAGTGTATTTAGATAACAAAGTCAAGAAATATTTTACTTGTAAAAAAAGAAGTAATGTTATATACTATTTAGCGGAAAATACTAACCAAAAGGAGACTGAAATATGAAATTAGGTATGGTAGGATTGCCGAATGTCGGTAAGAGTACACTGTTCAATGCAATCACTAATGCAGGAGCGCAAAGTGCTAACTACCCATTCTGCACAATCGAGCCGAATGTGGGTATGGTAAGTGTGCCGGACGAGAGACTGGACAAGCTGGCAGAAATGTATCATCCGGACAAGTTCACACCGGCTACAATAGAATTTGTTGACATTGCAGGTCTTGTTAAAGGTGCGAGCAAGGGCGAGGGCTTGGGCAACAAGTTCCTGTCACATATCAGAGAAGTTGACGCCATTATTCATGTTGTAAGATGCTTTGAAAACGACGACATCACTCATGTTGACGGAAGCATTGACCCAGCGAGAGACATAGATACCATCAACCTTGAGCTGATACTTTCCGACCTTGACATACTGTCAAGGAGAGTTGACAGCAGAAAAAAGGCAATGAAGGGCGACAAAACTATTGCCGGTGAGGTTGAATTTTTGGAGAGACTTGTATCAGAAATGGAACAAGGCAAGACTGCAAGAGCCGTAGAAATGACCGACGACGAAAAAGAATATCTCAAAGAGGTATCTCTGCTGACAATTAAGCCTGTAATCTACGCTTGCAATATGGGCGAAAATGATTTTGTGGACGGAATTGACAACAACAAATACTACAACATAGTAAAAGAGATTGCCGCTGCGGAGGGAGCAGAGACATTCCCGATTTGTGCCGAAATGGAGGCAGAAATTGCAGAGCTTGAGCCGGATGAAAAAGAGGCTTTTCTCGAAGATATGGGTCTCGAAAAATCCGGTCTCGACAGACTGATTAAAAAGAGTTATTCACTGCTCGGACTTATCAGTTATCTCACAGCAGGCAAGCCTGAGGTAAGGGCGTGGACAATCAAAAAAGGAACAAAAGCTCCGCAGGCAGCCGGAAAAATTCATACAGATTTTGAGCGTGGATTCATCAGAGCAGAGGTTGTATCTTTTGATGATTTGATGGCTTGCGGCTCAATGGCAGTAGCTAAGGAAAAAGGTCTCGTACGTTCTGAGGGCAAGGACTATGTTATGAAAGACGGCGATATTGTACTATTCAGATTTAACGTATAAGTGCTACAAGGCAGTAGTGTCACATGAAAAATAACGATGATTTTCAGCTCATATCCAAAATAAGAGACGGCGATGAAGCCGCTATGGAAGAAATTATACTGAAATATAAATCGATGGTGGAAGCCATAGCAATGAAATATATCTATTCGCCTTTAGAAAAAGATGACCTGGTTCAAGAAGGAATGATAGGTCTTCTTGCAGCTATAAACTCCTATACATATAATAAAGGTACGCAGTTCAAAACCTATGCTAATATTTGCGTCAATAATGCTGTACAAAATGCAATAAAGAAAGTGTCGAGAATAAAGGATATTCCCCAGGAAAACACAGTATCTCTCGACGACGACTATCTCGAATACTGTGCCTCACTGAGTGCAGAGGACGAGTATCTCGCCCAAGAAAGCGTAAGCAACCTAAGCGAAGCAATGAACGAGAAACTGTCTAAGTTTGAAAACGAAGTTATCAAACTGCACATGACAGGTTGCAGTTACACAGAGATTGCAAGGAAGCTGGACAAAAATACAAAGGCTATAGACAACGCAATACAGCGAATACGCAAAAAGCTCAACGGAATAGTAATATAGCGTAAAACCTCTTGCAAAAACGCAAGAGGTTTTTTAATGCTCAACGAAAATCATTAAGGATTTGTACCAATATCATAAGTTCAGGTCTCCCCGATTCTGTCGAACAAACAAAAAACGATGTATCGGAATGGATACATCGCTTTTGGCGCAGAAGGAGAGACTCACGGAGCATAGCTCCGCTGCTTGATTTTATATACCTCGTGTCTCTGCCTACGGCAAACCGACACGAGATGTATTAGTATCAGAGTTCGAGTCTCCTCGATTCTGTCGAACAAACAAAAAACGATGTATCAGAATGGATACATCGCTTTTGGCGCAGAAGGAGAGACTCACGGAGCATAGCTCCGC
>OIYO01000240.1_pt1 | contig 53470 bp, 49 predicted proteins | sample 1588191 | NCBI WGS metagenome assembly OIYO01 (sample SAMN03283275) | human gut metagenome | biome: human-associated habitat; material: feces | host: Homo sapiens | place: Peru | collected 2012 | reverse complement strand
TATTAACAAAAGAAGAAGGAGATGCATTAAAAACAAAAGCAACAAGTTTAGGAACCGATTCAAATGTATATAAAATGCTATGGGGAAAAGAAAATACAGGAAATGGCTATTTATTCTATTGGCTTGGTTCTGCTCTCAGCAATAGCGCCATGTTTATTATGCATGGCAGCCTCGTGGACTTAAACGGCGCCTACTTCAACGTTGGCAGCTACTGTGGAGTCCGCCCAGTTTTAACAGTCTACAAATCTCAGCTATCTTAAGCTCCGAAGGAGCTTAACTAGGTTGTTAGATATAATGTTTAAATACAGGGTAATACATAAGTAAATCCTGGGTTGTTTAGCTTCTAGATTTAGTTTCTTCTTTGGCTTGGGTCTGTTAATAAATAATAAAATTATTGAAGAGTGAAGTTAACTAGAACCATAACAAGTGTGTGGAGAGCCTTTTTAATACAAAGGAGTGAATATGTTAGAAAAATACTATAAATATAAAATAGAATACAAAGAATTTATTTTAATGATTAAATTTGGTAATTTTTATGAAATGTTTGATAAAGATGCTGTTATAGAAAGTAAATTGTTAAATTATAAAATATCAAAAATTTCAGACACTGTAAAATATGGCTTTCCAGTTTCTAGCTTAGAAAAGGTTTTAAATAAACTAAATGAAGAAAACAGAAAGATATTTAATAATGGCAGAAAGGAAGCACTATCATATATACAAAATATACTAAAAGAAAAATTACCAATTGACTTAATATCAAAGATAACTGGAAAAACCAAAGATGAAATAGAAAAAATAAAATTTGAATAAAAAATTAAAAAAATCTCACACTAAATAAAAGACTTATAAAGAACAAATCAGAAAGCCATTGTTATTACAAATATAAAAACATTACTCTTTGGCTTTCCGTAAATTATTAATTTATAATAAATGTAATGAAAGTGAGGTTTTTTTATGTTTGAAAAAGAAAAATTAAATAATGCAAATCAAAATACACAACAACCATTTAACTTCAGAACAGACTTAGCATCAGAAAGACGCGATTTATACAGAAAAGCAAATAGCATAGAAAATGAAATACAAGGAATAGAAAGCGAAAAAGAAGAAATAAACGAAAACATATCAGTAGAAAGAGTAAAAATTACAAATGAAGAAGGAGAAAAAGCAATAGGAAAACCACAAGGAAGCTATATAACAATAGACATTAAAAAATTAAAAATAGCACAAGATGAAGATATAGAAAAATCAGCAGAAATATTATCAAATGAGCTAAAAAAAATAATAGATGCACATATTGATAAACAGGGAGAAATATTGGTAGTAGGTCTTGGAAATATATATGTAACACCTGATAGCCTAGGACCAAAAGTAATAAATGAAATAGAAGTTACAAGACATATAATAAATTATTTGCCACAATATGTAGAAGAAGGAACAAGGATGGTAAGTGCTATTTCTCCGGGTGTTTTAGGAACAACAGGAATTGAAACATTAGAAATTTTAAAAGGTATAGTTGATAATATTAATCCAAAACTTGTAATTGTAATAGATGCGCTAGCTTCAAGAAGTATAGAGAGAATAAGCAGTACAGTTCAACTTTCAGATACAGGAATTGTCCCAGGTGCAGGCGTTGGAAATACAAGAGCTGAAATTAGTCAAGCTACTTTAGGAATACCAGTAATAGCAATAGGAATTCCAACTGTTGTAGAAACAGCAGTCCTTGTAAATGATGCTTTAAATTTACTTATTACAAAATTGCAAGAAGAAGCAAAATCAAATGATTATTTAAATCAACTTAAGGAACAAGATAATTATGGAGAGATAAAAGAAGCCTTACTTCCTGGAGATTTTAATTTGATAGTTACTCCAAAGGAAATTGATGATTTAATTGAAAATATGAGTGAAGTTGTTGCAAAAGGAATTAACTTAAGTATGTAGTAGAAGTAAAGAGGTCGGAAGTTAGATGTTGGAAGTTAGAAATCCAACTTCTATCTTCCAACTTCTAAACTCTTATTCTTACTTCTTTAAACCACTCTTAATCTTTTTATTCTTATAAATCTTACAAATATTACAATCAGTACAAATTTCAATTCTATCTTCAAAAATTAGACCTAAAGTATGAATAAATTCATCAACAACATTATCAATAAGATGGATATAAATTTTTTTAGGAAGAAGAGTAAGCAAACTATTTAAAGCATAATCATTTGAAGAAAAAGTAATATCAGACAAATATTTTGCCTTAAAAATATCATCTGCAACATTAATAACTTTTTTATTTTCATCTAACAGCATAGAATTTTCATTATTATAAATTAAATGGACAATTTCACAATTACAATTTTGAGAATTTATATACATTTTTAATAAAGAAACAAATTCAAAATACTCTTTTTCTATCACAAAAGCATTTACAGCTTCATCAACAACATCTTCTAAAATTGATATATAATCTTTAATTCTAAAATTTATAAAACCTGCTAAAACAAGAGATTTATTATCAGTTAAATAATTTTCAAAATCGTTAATTAAGCAATTATATTTTTTATCAAAGTAAGTATTAAAATCGTCTGAAAAAGTGTCAAAACATATATCTAAAATATGTTTCCTTTCATTAGAGTTAAAATAGAAGTAGTTTTTTTGTATAATATTTTTTAAAAATTTTTCTTCTAATTCATCTATTACTAAACATGATAAAATACAGGAAACTTCATGTATGAATTTTTTGTTATCGTTTCCTCTGTAATGTATAATAATATTTTTGTAATTTTTGAATTTATTGGAAGAGATGTAAACTGGTTCAATTTCAATATAGTTTAATTCATTTAGTAGATAATCTAATAGATTTGAATTATTGGTTTTTATACATATTGATTTCATGAAATTCTCCCCTCTCAATTTATTATCTACTAAATTTCAAAAAGTTATACATTATAATATGCAAATTAGTGAAAATTGAGCTTGTTTGAGGAAACCTGAATTTGGGGACGGAGAAAAAAACAGTTTTTTTCCTCCGTCCCCAAATTCAGGTTTTATTTATAAATCATATAATCAATATCTGGAAAAACGCAATCTTTTTTAGAAATATCTTTCAAGAAATCTTCATCAATTTCATCATTTTTAATTTGATAATACAATTTAGTAAAACGACCAATATGGTCCTTAATACGCTTTTTAGCATAATCAACCATAGTACCATTAGTAATAATAAATAACCAGTCACTACTTTGAGCAAGTAACAATTCTCTAGCACATTGATTTAAAGCTTTTTTCTTTAAACCTTTTGCATCTGGGTACAAATTAGCAAGCTCACACATTCTATCACCAGCAACATGCAAATGTTTATGAACATAGTCATTTGTTTGATTAAGCCACACTTCACTATAACCATTTGCACCCCAGCTAGAACGACAAGGAGAAGCAACTTGGATTTCAGGATATTTATCAATATATTCAGATGGTGTAATTAATTCAAAATTGCAGTCATCATAATAAATTTTCTTAAATAAAATATATAACCAATATGGCCCTTCATACCACCAATGACCGTAAAGTTCGGCATCATAAGGACATAAAATAATAGGTGGCTTGTCCATATTTGGAGCTAAATCATTTATTTGCTTAGTTCTGCAGTCTAAGAAATGACCTGCTTGCTTTTCAGCTGAATCATTTGCCCATTGTAAATTATAGTAATCTTTTTGTTCTGTTTTTCCAGTAATTCTGTAATATTTAATACCAGTATGAACTCTAACACCATTATGTGCAATATATGGTTTTATATAATCATAATCAGCATCATAACCGATATCACGATAAAATTCTCTATAATTAAAATCGCCAGGATAACCATTTATAGAACTCCAAACTTGTCTTGAAGATTCCATATCACGACCAAATGCTACAACTCCTTCAGGTGATACAATAGGTGCAAAAGTTCCATAAATAGGAGTAGGATTTGCATATAAAATTCCATGTGATTCAGTAATAATATATTCAATTCCAAATTCTTTTAAATATTTATCAGCTTCTGGAACATAGCCACATTCAGGAAGCCAAATACCACGAGGTTTTCTTCCAAAATATCTTTCATAAGTTTGAACTCCAACTGCAATTTGAGCTTTAACAGTTTTTTCATTTACATATAAAATTGGGAAATATCCATGTGTTGCACCACATGTAATTATCTCTAACACACCAATATCTTGAAAATGTTTAAATTGGCTAATTAAATCACAATTGTAAACATCTTTAAATAGATGCAAGTCATTAGAATATCTATCTAAATAATAATGAGATAACTTATTTAGGCGTTCGTCATTAGCAGTTCTAACAACTTCTTTTTCTGAAAGCTCAATCATTTTTTTAAGATATTTAATATATTTTTTTTGTAATAATTTATTATCTAACATAGAAAGAAGAGGTGGTGTCATAGACATTGTAATTCTAAAATTAACCCCTTCATCAACTAATTTTTGAAAATTTGTAAGTAATGGTATATATGTTTCAGAAATAGCTTCATATAACCAAGATTCTTCTAAATAATCATCGCTTTCTGGATGATGTATAAATGGTAAGTGTGCGTGTAATACAAAACTTACATAACCTTTTTTTTGCTGCATAATTTTCTCCTTTTCAAAATTGTGTCAAAGGGGATGTCCTTTTTGACACAATTTTGTAATTGTTTTTATAATTTAAGAATTGTGTCAAAAAGGGGCGTTCCTTTTGACACAACTGTTATTTGAATTGAGATGATGTGTGTGAAGATGGATTTGATAAGTTTTCAAGGTTATCTTCGTTTTTATACAACTCTTGATATAAATCATAGATATCATAAATTTTTCCCATATTTCTCATAAATGAAAGAGAAGAAATAGGCTTTTGAATTTCTTGATTTGTTTTAACATTTCTAAAATAAACCATCTTTTGTGAATTATTAAATAATATATGGTCATTAGGTGATTCGATTTCATTAGAAGAAGATATATATATATAATTTTCTTTAATATTTTCATTATTATAAATAGGACGTCTACCAAGTTCAATTCTATAATCTGATTTACTATCATTTACGTGTAAATACCAGCTATTAGCAAAATCATTTATTTCGACTTCAAAACTATAATTTAATGTATCATTATGGACAATTAAAACAGGTTTTGTTGTTTCAAAAAAGTTTTCTCCATATTGTTTTTTATATTTAGCTATATCGTCATCAGAAATTTCCCAATAAATAAATAGTGTTTTTGGTGTTTGGGCTAAAACTTTAACTACTGTTTGATTATATTTTTGTGGTAAATCATAATATTCAACTAGTACTGGTTTAGTTTGCTTTTTACTTGTTGTAGATTTTTTTGACTTTGAAACAGTTTTTTTGTTTGTTGCAGATTTTGTTGATTTTGAAGCTGCTTTTTTGCTTGTAGGTGCTACTTTTTTAGAAGTAACAGTTTTTTTATTAGTCTTTTTTGTACTTGTTACTTTTTTTGTTTTGGTAGTGTTTATTTGCTCTTTTATTTCTTCATTTTCTTTTGTTTTTCTTGGCATTTTTTACCTCCTGTGTATATCTCATTTTTACTTTTATATATAGTATAATAAAATTTGAATAAATTCAAGTAAATATAATAAAAAAATCAAAAATACTTGACTGATAAAGAATAAAAAATTATGTAAAGCTATTGAAAAAATACAATAAATGTGATATATTAATGAAAATTAATTCATAAAATTTACTGTTAAATTTTTTATAAATTTTAACTTTAAGTAGAGGGGTATTAATAAAATGGATGTTGAAATGTATAAAGAGATGGATAAAATAATGGAAATAAGGATATATATTGTCATATATGTCACAAAGTAAATTTTATGATGATTTTGTATTTAAACAAATCGATAAATATATATCAGATTTTGAAAAAGACTCTGATAATGTTGATAAAGAAATATATGAATATACAAGAGATAAGTTAATTGAACAAAAATATATGTTATATTTTATATTTTATATATTTAAATAATAAATATAATGGAATGTTGCAAAAAAATGATACTGGCAAATATGCTGTAATTAAAAATTATATGGATGAAGGCTTAGAACAAATGATTCTAGGAATGTCAGAATTTGAAATAAATGAAAATGTGAAAGCAAATTTGCAAGAAAGTAAAAGAGTATTCAAACAGGATATAAAATATATTTTGGATGAGAAAAATGTTTTATCTAATAGATTAAAAAAAGTAAGAAATAATTCGAAAGAACCAGAAAACAAAGATATAAAAAAATTAAAAAGTTCAGAAGAAGAGATTCAGAAAAAAGGTAGATTTGAAGATGAACGATAAAATGTATATGTAAAGGTTAGCCTTAAAATATAAAGGTTGACCTTTATATTTTTTTTCATAATATTAATCATGTCCTTTTCTTTAATATCGTTCACAAAAAATTCACAAAAAAAATTAGCAGAAGGTATTGACAAGTGCTAAAAAAGGATATAATATATAACAAGATTAGCAATCAAAATAAAAGAGTGCTAAAAGAGGTGATAAAATGCTGGATAATAGGAAAAAGAAAGTGCTACAAGCAATAGTAGAAGAATATATAAACACAGCAGAACCTGTAAGCTCAAATGCATTAACAAATAATGAAGAATTACAATATAGTAGTGCAACAATAAGAAATGAAATGGCAGACCTTGAAAAAGCAGGATATCTAGAAAAAACACATACATCAAGTGGAAGAATCCCATCTGAAAAAGGTTATAGATACTATGTAGACGAATTATTAAAAGATGACGATATAAGCTTAGAGGAAATTAAATATATTAGTGACAAGTTGGAAACAAAAGTCAATGAAATTGATGATTTAACAAAAATTGCAACAACAACAATTTCCGAAATTACACATTATACAACAGTAGCAATAGGGCCAAGTAACAAAGACTTACTAATAGAAGAAATGAAATTTGTCTTGTTAGGATCTAGAATGCTAATGGCAATAATTTTAACAAATACAGGAATGATAAAAGAAACAATAATAAAATTTGATGAAGACATAGCAGAAAAACAAGTTGAAACAATAAATTATATGTTTAATCAAAAATTAAAAGGTCAACCATTAGATATAATAGATGTTCCATTAGAAGAATATTTAATAAATGAAATGAAATATAGCGTAAAGGTAATAAAACCAATAATACGACAGATAAAAAAAATATTGGATGAAGATAAAAAAATATACTTAGAAGGAGCTAACAAAGCATTTGAATTGCCAGAATTCAATAGTTTATCAGTTGCTAAAAACTTTGTAAATATACTAGATGAAAAAGATTTAATGACAGACATACTAAATTCAGGATTTGCAAAAGATATAAATGTATACATTGGCGATGAAAATGATAAAGAAGAACTTAAAGATTTTAGTATTGTTACTTTTAAACATAAAGTAGGAAATAAAGATTTAGGAACGATAGGAATAATAGGACCTAAAAGGATGGATTATTCAAAAGTCATTTCAGTTATGAAATATATTAATAAAAAGTTAAAAGATGTTGAAGATTAGATATTAGAAGTTAGATGTTAGAAGTTAGAAGTTAGACATTTAACCTCCAACTTCCAACCTCCAACCTCTAAATAAAAAAAGGAGGCTAAAATGGCAGATAAAGAAGAATTAGAAAAAGAAGAAATTCAAAATGAAGAAGTATCAGAAAAAAATGAATTACAAGCAAAACAACAAGAATTAGATGAACTAACAGATAGATACAAAAGAATATTAGCAGAATTTGAAAATCATAAAAAAAGAAGTCAAAAAGAAAGAGAAGGATTATATAATTCAATTTTAGGAGACATAATAGAAGTAATACTTCCAATATTAGATAATCTTGAAAATGCAGCAAAAGTTGAAACATCAGATGAAAATTATAAAAAAGGTATTGAACTTGTGCTAAAACAATTTCAAGATGTACTTAAATCAAAAGGAGTAGAAGAAATAAAAGCTCTTGGAGAGACTTTTGATCCAGAATTACATGAAGCTGTTAGTAGTGTTCAAGATGATTCAAAAGGTGAGAAGGAAATTGTTCAAGAGTATAGAAAGGGCTACAAAATAGGGCATAGGGTTATTAGGCATAGTATGGTTGTTGTGGCAAATTAGAAGAGCAGCAACATCTATAACTTTAAATGCTGAATATATTAATATAAATAAAAAATATGATATTCTGTGCAGAATGATATATTCAATGATAAAAAATTGGAATTAGAGAAAAAATCTAACCTCTAACTTCTAACATTCAAACTTTAAATAAATAGTTATTAAATTTAAAAATATAAAATAAATTTTAGGGAGGAATTTTAAAATGGGAAAAATTATAGGAATTGACCTAGGAACAACAAACTCATGTGTAGCAGTTATGGAAGGAGGAGAACCAGTTGTTATACCAAACGCTGAAGGAAACAGAACAACACCATCAGTAGTAGCATTTAACAAAAATGGTGAAAGATTAGTAGGACAAATAGCAAAACGTCAAGCAGTTACAAATCCAGACAATACTGTTATATCAATCAAAAGAAAAATGGGAACAGCAGATAAAGTTACAATAGAAGGTGATAAATTCACACCACAAGAAATATCAGCAATGATATTACAAAAATTAAAAACAGATGCTGAAAATTATTTAGGACAAAAAGTAACTCAAGCAGTTATCACAGTTCCAGCATACTTCAATGATAGCCAAAGACAAGCAACAAAAGATGCTGGTAAAATAGCAGGACTTGAAGTTTTAAGAATTATAAATGAACCAACAGCAGCAGCTTTAGCTTATGGAATGGATAAAGAACAAGACCAAAAAATATTAATTTATGACTTAGGTGGAGGAACATTTGATGTTTCTATACTAGACATTGGTGATGGAGTATTTGAAGTTTTATCTACAAGTGGTAACACACATTTAGGTGGAGATGACTTTGATAACGCAATTATCGATTACTTAGTAGATGAATTTAAAAAATCAAACGGAATTGACTTAAAATCAGATAAAATGGCAATGCAAAGATTAAAAGAAGCAGCTGAAAAAGCTAAAATAGAATTATCAGGTATGCAACAAACACAAATCAACTTACCATTTATTACAGCTGATTCAACAGGACCAAAACACTTAGATGTAACATTAACAAGAGCTAAATTTGAAGAATTAATTCATGATTTAGTAGAAGCAACAGCAGGACCAGTTAACCAAGCATTAAAAGATGCAGGATTAACAGCAAATGATATTCACAAAGTATTATTAGTTGGTGGTTCTACAAGAGTTCCAGCTGTTCAAGAAGTTGTTAAGAGAATAACTGGAAAAGAACCAGACAAAGGAATAAACCCAGATGAATGTGTTGCAATTGGTGCAGCTATTCAAGGTGGTGTATTATCAGGAGATGTTAAAGACTTAGTATTACTTGATGTAACACCATTATCATTAGGAATTGAAACATATGGTGGAGTATTTACAAAATTAATTGAAAGAAACACAACAATACCAACTAAAAAATCACAAATATTCTCAACAGCAGCAGATGGTCAAACATCAGTTGAAGTTCACGTATTACAAGGTGAAAGAGAAATGGCTGCATATAATAAAACATTAGGAAGATTCCAATTAACAGGAATTCCAGCAGCACCAAGAGGAGTACCTCAAATTGAAGTAACATTTGATATAGATGCAAATGGTATAGTTCATGTATCAGCAAAAGATATGGCAACAGGAAATCAACAAGATGTTTCAATTACAGCATCAACAAACTTAACAGATGAAGATATCGATAGAGCTGTTAAAGATGCAGAAGCACATGCTGAAGAAGATAAAAAGAAAAAAGAAGAAATCGAAGTTAAAAATAATGCTGAAAGTTTAGTATACAACAGTGAAAAAACATTAACAGACTTAGGAGACAAAATTAGCGGAGAAGAAAAAGCTAAAGTTGAAACAGAAATTGAAAATACTAAAAAAGCATTAGAAACAAACGACACAGAAAAAATCAAAGAAGCAACTGAAAAATTAACAAAAGTATTCTATGATATGTCAGAACAATTATATAAAACAGCAAATCCAAACGGAGCTCAAGGAGCAGGAGTAGACCCAAATGCAGCAACAGGAGAAGGAACAGATAATGGTGCAAATGGTGATAATGGAAATGTATATGATGCAGATTACAAGGTAGAAGATGACAAATAAAATCGAATGAAAAACTTCGTCTTACTTCGTTAAGCTACGAAAAAAATCTTTCGATATACAAACGTATTATCTTAAGATTTTTTTCTTGCTTGCCTTGTAATACTTGTTTTTGATTCAATTTACAATAAATATGGTTTACATCCCAAATTTTAAGTTGAGATAACTGTAGCAAAGCGAAAGGAAAAGAAAAATGGCAGGAAAAAGAGATTATTATGAAGTCTTAGGTGTTGATAAAAATGCCTCAGATGAAGAATTAAAAAAAGCATATAGAAAAATGGCAAAAAAATACCATCCAGATGCGAATCTAGATAATAAGGAAGAAGCGGAAGCAAAGTTTAAAGAAGTAAACGAAGCATATGAGACTCTTTCTGATCCTCAAAAAAGAAGAATGTATGACCAATTTGGACCAGATGGACCACAAGGATTTGGTGGAGGAGCTGGAGGACCATTTGGAGGTGGATCTTATACATATTCTACTTCTGGATTTGATGGCTTTGGTGATTTTGGCGATTTAGGAGATATATTTTCTAGCTTTTTCGGTGGAGGATTTGGCGGAAACGGCAGACAATCTTCTAGAAAAAATAATGGACCTAAAAAAGGTGCAGATTTAAATTTGAATATGGATATTACGTTTGAAGAAGCGTTTTTAGGAGTTGAAAAAGAAGTAATTATCACAAGAAATGAGACCTGTGATGTATGCCATGGAACAGGTGCGAAACCAGGAACTAATCCAATAAAATGTCCAGACTGCCATGGAACTGGTCAAGTAACACAAGTACAAAATACAATACTAGGTCAAGTTCAAACAACAAGAACATGTAGCAAATGTCACGGAACAGGTGAAGTAATAACCGATATATGTGAAAACTGCAAGGGAAAAGGAACTGTAAGAAAACAACCTAAAATAAAAGTCAAAATCCCAGCAGGAATAGATGATAATCAAACAGTAGTATTAAGAGGAGAAGGAGAACCTGGAACAAAAGGCGGTCCTAAAGGAGACTTATATATTACATTAAGAATAAAGAAACATAGCATATATACAAGAAAAGGCAATAATGTTTTATGTGATATACCAATAACAATAACACAAGCAACATTAGGAGCTGAACTTGAAATACCAATGGTAGATGGAAGTAAGGAAAAATATAAAATACCAGAAGGAACTCAAACAGGTACTAAATTTGCAATTAGAAATAAAGGATTTAAGTATGTAAATTCAACTTCAGAAGGTGATTTTATATTTACAGTACAAGTTCAAACACCAAAAAAATTAACCAAAGAACAAAGGGATTTGTTAGTAGAACTTGCTAAAACTATGAATGAACAACCACCAGTTAAGAAAAAAGGAATATTCGGATAGAACAAAAGGGCATGATTAAAAGGTCATAACATTTTAATTATGCCCCTTTTGTTCTTTTGGGTAATAAAAATGGAAAAACATAAATTATTGACTAAAGTTACATAATGTGATATACTTGAAAAGTAAAAAAATAATAAATGAAATGCTATTTATAGCAAAGAAAGGAGATTTCTATTATGTTTAAAACACTACGGGAAAAAATAAAATTTTTGCGGAAAAATTCAATATGGTTAAAAAAGGAAATAGGATTTACCTTTGAAAAATATGGATTGCAAGGGTATTACTTTGAAAACAGCTGGGTGCATTGGGAAAATTGGTTAAAAGAAAATATTGGAAAAGAAGTAAAATTCATCAAGATTTCAAAAATGGGAAAAGATTATCAATGTTTTGAGATAGAAAAAGATGGATTATATATTATTGGAACAGAAGGTATTTTTTACAAAAAAGACAAAATAGAACCACTAAAAAAGATATGGGATAAAGAGTTTACAGGTGTAGAAATATATAAAAACAATGTTGCTTTAATTTTTGGCAAAGATAATAATGATTGTTTTGTAAGATTAAATTCGGGGTATGCTACGCCAGTATTAAAATTAAAAAAGATAATTTATAGAAATGAAAAATTAGTAGATAACAGATATAAAATAATATTTAATATTGAAGATACTGAAGAGGAAAGAATAATTCAGAAAGTAGATAATAAATATTTTTCATATCTCAACATTAAACTTCAGGGAGAAGTATGCATAAAAAACAATATTTTATTTGAAGATTGTGATGAATTTTTGAATAAGAAACCTGTGATAGCATCTTGTAACGGTATCAATAAAATTATTACTTTATCAGAAAACAAAATAAAAGAACATTACCAGTTTGATGAATTGAGAAAATTAGAAAGTTCATATTATTGGGCAACAAGAAAAGAAGATATAGCTGCTCATATCTTAAAATATGAAGATGAAAATCAAATTATCGATTTAGGAACAGTACCTAAAGAAGGTAAATATCAGTTACTCTTAAAGATTAATGATATTATTTGTTACAAGATAATAGGAGAAAATATTGTTAGTATATTGGTGATATACAAAAATCAAGCAAAACAATGCTCTTACCCTGGAACAATAGATGTTAAATTATCAGAACCAATTATCTTTGAAGATGGCAATATACTTAGTTTTAAACCAACTACAGTTACAGTTGTAGAAAAAACTATAGAAAAAGTAGTAGAATAGTAAATGAATAGAAATCATTGAAAAGGCTAACAAATTTGTTAGTCTTTTTGCTATATAAATCTAGACAGACAAACAAATTAAATGTATAATATACAAAAGAAAAAGGAACCGTCCCTTTTGGACACTGGAGGAAAAATGAAAAAGAAAGTATTATTTATTTCAAGTACTGGAGGACATTTAAATGAACTATTACAACTATCTCCTTTATTTGAAAAATATGATTATCACATAATAACAGAAAAAGACAAAGCAAATGAAAATTTAAAAGAAATATATGGAGAAAAATTATATTTTTTACCATATGGAACAAGAGCAAAATTGTTCACATACATATTCAAATATTTTTATTTATGCCTAAAAACAATATACTTATATTTTAAAATAAGACCAAAAGTAATTGTAACAACAGGAACACATACGGCAGGACCAATGTGCTATCTAGGAAAAATATTTGGAAGTAAAATAATATATATAGAAACATTTGCAAACAAAAATAAAAAAACTGCAACAGGAAGGCTAATATATCCAATAGCAGATTTATTTATAGTTCAATGGAAAGAAATGCTGAAATTATATCCAAAAGCAGTATATGGAGGGTCAATTTATTAAATGTCCCAAACAGAACCGTCCCCAATGGGACATGGAGGTCAAAAATAAATGATATTAGTATTATTAGGAACACAAAATAACAGTTTCCACAGATTATTAGAAGAAGTGGAAAAAAATATAAAAGATGGAACAATACAAGAAGAAGTAATTGTACAAGCTGGATACACAAAATTTCAAACACACAGGATGAGAATAATTGATTTAATATCAAAAGAGCAATTAGAAAAATTTCAAGAAGAGGCAGACTTAATAATAACACATGGAGGAGTAGGCTCAATTATATCATCCATAGAAAAAGGTAAAAAAGTAATAGCTGTTCCACGTATGCATGAATATGGTGAACATGTAAATAACCATCAAAAAGAAATAGTAAAAGATTTTAATGATAAAGGTTATATAATAGGGATAGAAAAAGTTGAAGATTTAAAAGAGGCAATTTTAAAATCAAAAGATTTTAAACCTAAAAAATATGAAGAAAATAATAAATTAATGTTAAGTATTATAGAAAATTTTATAGAAAATATAAAATAAATAAAAAATACGCTACTAGTAAAAAATTAAAAAACTAAAGGAGATAGAACATGCAAGAAAAGATAGATGTTTTAATGGCAACATATAATGGAGAAAAATACCTAAAAGAACAAATTGAGAGTATATTAAACCAAACATATAAAAATATACAATTAATAATTTCAGATGATTGCTCAACAGATGGAACAAGAGAAATATTAAAACAATATGAGCAAAACGATAAAATAAAAATATTTTATCAAGAAAAAAATTTAGGATATATTAAAAATTTTGAGTTTTTATTAAAAAATGTTGAAAATGAATTATATATGCTATCTGACCAAGATGATGTGTGGAAAGAAGAAAAAATAGAAAAGTCAGTAGAAAAATTGAAAACAGAAAATTTAGACTTAGTATTTGGTGATTTAGAGGTAGTTGATGAAAACTTAAATACAATATATGAATCATTTAATGAATATATGAAATTAGATAGAAAAATAAAAAAATATATAGGTGATTATAGATTACAATACTTATATAATTGTATTACAGGTTGTACCATATTATCTAAGAAAAAATATTTAGATAAAATAATGCCAATACCTTCTAATTCAAAACATATGCTACATGATTATTGGATAGGCTTAATGATTTCTTTAGATGGTAAAATAGGATATATGGATGAAAAATATATAAAATATAGACAGCATGGAAATAATCAAATAGGAACAGACAAAATATCACATAAATTTAAAAAACTAGAACAAGTAAGAGATTTGTTTATAGATGTAAAATTAGGAATATTCACAACTTATGTAGAAAATGAAGAAAAATTTCCAGATGAACTAAAAAAACAAAATAGACAAGCATTTGAATATTATCAAATGTTAAAAAACAAGAAGAATTTCAATTTTAAAGGTTGGAATATATTTTACAAATTATATAGAACAGAACCATTTCTATATTTTATAGAAAACTTTACAATATTAAATATGCCATTTTTTGCAAGAATAATATTTTCTATAAGATATAAAATATTAAAACTATTAGGAAAAAGAAAATAAAATGGGCAAAAGAAAAGCCACTTTTGAACGTATTTGAAAGGAATTACTATGAACGAAGATAGAATTATAAATCCTGAATTAGAAGACGAGAGAGAAGAAAAACTTGAAAATACAATAAGACCTCAAACTTTAGAGGAATATATTGGACAAGATAAAGTAAAAGAAAATATGAAAGTGTATATTGAAGCTGCAAAAAAAAGAGGTGAAGCTTTAGACCATGTATTATTATATGGACCTCCAGGACTTGGAAAAACAACACTTTCTAATATAATTGCAAATGAAATGGGAGCAAATATAAAAATAACATCAGGACCAGCTATTGAAAAACCAGGAGATTTAGCATCATTACTTACAAATTTATCAGAAAATGATGTGCTTTTTATAGATGAAATACATCGATTAAGCAAAAATGTAGAAGAAATTTTATATCCAGCATTAGAAGATTACACAATAGATATTATGATAGGAAAAGGGCCAAGTGCAAGGTCAATAAGGCTTGACTTACCAAAGTTTACACTAATAGGAGCAACAACAAAAGCAGGTTCACTTACAACACCATTAAGAGATAGATTCGGAATTGTAAATAGACTAGAATTATATTCAGTAGAAAATTTAACAAAAATAGTTAAAAGAACAGCTAAAATATTAGGAGTCAATATAGATGAGCAAGCTGCAGTAGAGATAGCAAGAAGGTCAAGAGGGACACCTAGAATAGCAAATAGATTATTAAAAAGAGTTAGAGATTATGCATTAGTTTTAGGTGATGGTAATATTGATTTGAAAATTGCAAAACTTACATTAAATAAGCTTGAAATTGATGAGTTAGGATTAGATGAAATTGATAGAAAACTATTAGATACTATGATAGTTCAATATGGTGGAAGACCTGTTGGAATAGAGGCTTTAGCTGTTTCAATAGGAGAAGAGGTTGATACAATTGAAGATGTATATGAACCATATTTAATTCAAATTGGTTTTATAGCAAGAACATTAAGGGGAAGACAAGTGCTACCACCAGCGTATAAACATTTAGGATATGATTATAATGAATAAATAAAAGGAAAAACAAAAAATGAAAAAGAAAAATATATTATTATGCATATTTATATTTATCACAATATTTTCAATAATTATAATAAAGCCAATTAATGATTTAGATGAAATATGGAATTATAATACAGCAAGAGCAATATCAGAAGGACTAATACCATATAAAGATATAAGTATGATAACAACACCATTGTTACCAATGATTACAGCAATATTTTTAAAATTAATTGCAAATGAAGTAATAATATCACGAATTTTAGCAGCAGCTCTATGGACAGGAATAATATTTACGATATATAAAATATTTGAACTATTAATAAAAGAAGAAAATACATCATTAATTATTACAGCTTTAATAGGAATACTATGTAGAGATATTTATTGTATAGACTATAATATAACAATTTTATTTATAGCATTAATTATTTTATATCAAGAATTAAAAGATATAAAAAATGTTTCAAAATATAATAAGAAAAAAGATTTAAGTTTGCGGAATTTTAGCAGGGCTTGCAATATGTACAAAACAAAGCATAGGAGCAACACTTGCAATTATTGTTGTAATATATAAATTACTATTTGTAGAAAACAAAGAACAATTCAAACAATACATAAAAATAGCTGTAACTAGAATAATTGGAATATTAATACCAGTAGTAATTTTATTTATATATTTAATAATTTCTGGAGCATTGCAAGATTTTATAAATTATGCAGTACTTGGAATAAGCACATTTTCAAATAAAATACCATATGCAAGATTATTACAAAGTGACAAAATAGAAATAAAAGTATTATCAATATTAATGCCAATTTCAATTATGGCAATGGCAGTTGTATTGATAATTACAAAGTTACTAAAAAAAGAAAATGAAGATATACAAAAAATATTAACAATGCTAATATATAGTTTTTCAATAATAATTGTAATATACCCAATATCAGATGAAATACATTTTTTAATAGGAAGCTTAATATCAATAATTGGATTAATTTATTTGCTTAGTATATTAGGTAAAAAAATATATATAAAAATCAATTGTTCTAAAAAATATAAAGTGTATAAAATAATAACATTAATTATATGGATATTAATATTTGCAATGATTTTAACAAAAGCTTTCAACAATTTATATAAATATGCAAAAACTGAAAAAAATACAGAAATAGCGCATTTTAAATATATAGAAATAGAAGAAGGTTTAGAAAAAAGAATAAATAATATAGATAACTATATTTTAGAAAAAGAACAAGAAGGTAAAAAGGTATATATATTGGACGCAGAAGCGGCAATATATATGATACCAATTGATAAATACAATAAAGATTATGATATGTTTTTAAGAGGCAATATAGGAAAAGATGGGGAAGAAGGACAAATAGAAAAAATAAAACAAAAAGAAGAAAATGCTTTATATTTAATTAGAAAAGAAAATCTAAAAACAAATTGGCAAACACCAGTAAATGTTATAGAATATATAAGGAATAATTTAGAAAAAATAGAAAATATAGAAATATACAATGTTTATAAATAATTATAAAATACAATAGAAAAGGAAAAAAGGGATGGATAGAATTATTAATGTAGTTAAAGAAAGAAAATTTAAATATATATGTTTTTTTTGGTTTATTATAAGTCTTCAATTTGTTATAGGAAGCAATATGCAGACAAAAGGATATTCAATACAAAACATTCAAGATGCGGTAATTAGTATATTAAAAATTATATTTTTAAGTATGATTTTTATAAGTTTACATTACTCTATAATGAAATTAGTAGAAAAAATAAAAAAAGATAAAAAACAGGTAGAAATAAAAGAAGAGATTAAAAAATGCGAAAATCAAGTAGAAGTAAAAGAAAAAACTAAAAAATATAATTGGTTAAAATATTTTTTAATAATAATAATATGTTGGATTCCAACATTATTAGCATTTTATCCTGCAATAATAAGTTATGATGGTGGATATCAAATTAGAGATTATTTCTTTTTTGGAAAAATGAATCATCATCCACTTTTAATTACTATACTATATACAGCATTTTACCAATTTGGATTACGTTTTTTAGAATCTCCTACATTAGGAATGCTTCTATTTTCAGTATTTCAAATGACATTTATGGCATTAGTATTTTCATATGCAGTAAAATTTATAGAAGAGACAGATAAAAAATGGTTAAGAAATTTAAGCCTTATCTTTTATGCTTTATTTCCATATAATCAGTTATTCTCAATGATGACTACAAAAGATGTGATATTTGCAGGATTAACAATAATCTTTATTATAAATTTATATAAGATGCTTGAAGGAAAATATAAATTTTTAGATTATGTTTTTTTGGTACTTATTGGTGTTGTAATGCTATTATCAAGAAATAACGCAATATTTACATTAAAAGTGTCTTTACCATTTATAATATTAGTATTAATAAAAAATAAACGAAATCTTATAAAAATAATATCAATATTTTTAATAACAATTTTTCTATATCAAGTAATAAATAGTGCATTATATACTTTAAGAGGGAACGCTAGTAGTGGAGGAGGAACAAACGATTCAATACTTACTTCAATAGGTAAAGTAGGTGATGAAGGAAATTTAAGATTATTTCCTTTTTCTCAGGCAGTAGCAAAATTAGTCAATGAAAAAGAAAATGAACTAACAGAAGAAGAAAAAGAACAAATTACATATTATTTTAAAGATTATAAAGAATTGGCAGAAGTATATAAAAGTAATATAGCAGATAATACAGCAGCGATGATAAATGGTGAAAATATAAATAGTGATAAAAAAGAATTTTTTAAATTTATGTGGCAATTAGGAAAAAAATATCCTATAATTTTTATTGATTCTTTTTTGAATACAGCGAGAGGGTATTGGTATCTAGATGATAATTCTTTTAATAGAATTTGGAATAAAGAGCGCCCAGAAACAATGGGAGCGTTAGAATTGTTCTGTTTACCTATAGGAACAGGAAAATACTCAGTTATAGAAGATAGCAAATTGCCAAAATTAAAAGAGTTTTATAAAGCAATGTGTTGCCAAAATAAATATGAACAAATACCAGTATTATATTTATTATTTCAACCAGCAACATACTTTTATATTGCACTAGTAAATTTATTATATTCAATATATAAAAGAGATAAAAATAAATTAGTAATTGCAATATTTTTATTTGTATTTTTCGCATCTTGTTTTTTAGCATGCTGTTCAATAGTAAGGTATATATATCCAATTATAGTAAATGTACCAATAATGGCTAGTCTTGCAATAAAAAATGAAAATTTAGATGAAAGAAAACGAAGCAAAGTGTAAAAAAGTGATAATCTATAGAAAGATAGAGGAGATAAGTATATATGAAGTTTATAGATAAACTAAAAAATGACCCAGATAAAAAGGACAAATTTCTTTTTATAATAGTTTTAATAATATTAATAATAGGTATGTTAATTAGAATAGTAGGAATTGCAGATATGCCAAATGCTTTAAACTGTGATGAAGCATCAGCAGGATATGAAGCATTTTCAATTTTAAATTATGGAATTGATAGAAACCGGAAATAAATTACCAGCATTTCTTGTTGCTTGGGGAGGAGGACAAAATGCCTTACTTTCATATTTAATGATGCCATTTATAAAAATATTTGGGTTGAACACATTATCATTAAGACTACCAATGGCAATATTAGGTTGCATATCTTTAGTGATAATGTACTTATTACTAAGGAAAATATCTAATAAAAAGATGGCAACAATAGGATTAGCATTTTTTGCAATATGTCCATGGCATATAATAAAAAGTAGATGGGGATTAGAATCAAATCTATTTCCAGATTTAATACTAATTTTTACATATTTATTAGTAAAAGGATTAGAAGATAACAATAAAATTTTATATTATTTATCATTTGTAATAGCAGGAATTTCAGCATACTCATATGGAACATCATATTATTTTTTACCAGTATTTTTAATACCATTACTAATATTATTAATACGAGAGAAAAAAATCACAATAAAACAAGCTATAGTTTCAATTTTAATTGTAGGAATAGTTGCTTCACCTATAATTTTATATGTTATTATAAATACATTTGGATTAGAACAAATAAATTTACCATTTGTAACAATACCAAAATTAGAAGTAAATAGATATAAAGTTTTAACATCAATGTTTTCAGGTGATTTTATAGCAAGTAGTATGTCTAACTTTTTACAAAGCATGAAAATATTAATAACACAAACAGATGGACTTCCATGGAATAATGTAGAACCATTTGGAATTATATATATTTTCTCTATAATTTTTACTGTAATCGGATTAATAGACTCATTTAGAAAACAGAAAAAAGCTGAAATAAAATATAATTATATTTTTAATATCTGGTTTATAGTATGTATAATTTTAACATTTATATGTGAGCCTAATATAAACAGATTAAATATAATGATGATACCAATAATTTATTACACAATAGTAGGAATCTATATAATAGTAAATAATGTGAAAAAATTATCAATACCAATTTTAATTATATATATAATATCATTTGGATTATTTATGAGTAAATATATACATCAAGACTGTAATGAATTTGGAAACTTTGAAGGTGATTTACAAGAAGTAATTGAATATGTAGATAAAATACAAGACAAAAAAATATATATAACAGATAAAATTCAATCAAATTATATACATGTACTATTCTATACACAATATGATACTAGAGATTTTGTAAATACAGTAGTTTATGAAGACCCATATGCAGAATTCAAAAATGTGAAGTCTTTTGGAAAATATTATATTGAAAATATAGAAAATTTAGAGTTAGAAGATGGAAATGTTTATGTCATAAAAAATGAAGACAAAGATAAGTTTAATTTAGATGAATATAATACTAAGGAATTTAAGAGATATATTGTAATAGAAAGTAAAAAAGAGGAGTAGAAAATGAAATTATTAATGCATACATGTTGTGCACCATGTAGTGTGTATTGTATAGATAGCTTAAGAAAAGAAGGAATAGAACCAACAGTATACTGGTATAACCCTAATATACATCCATACATAGAATACAAAACAAGAAGAGATACATTAAAAGAATATACAAAAAGCATAAATGTAGAAGCAATATTTGAAGAAGAATATGGATTAGATAATTTTTGCAAAAATGTAATTGGAGATTTACAAAATAGATGCCAAAACTATTGTTATAGAGTTCGTTTAGAACAAACCGCAAAATATGCAAAAGAAAACGGATATGATACTATATCAACAACTCTCTTAGTAAGCCCATACCAAAAGCATGATATATTAAAGGAACAAGGAGAAGAAATTGCTAAAAAATATGGTTTAAATTTCTTATATAGAGATTTTAGAGTTGGTTTTAGAGAAGGACAAGCAAAAGCTAGAGAACTTGGATTATATATGCAAAAATATTGTGGATGTGTATTTTCAGAGGAGATGAGATATTATAACCGCAATGCCACGAAACCTAGTATTCCCAATGGTTATGAGATACCAAGAGAGCCTAGAATGCAAGTTAAAAAAATAGAAAATAAAGAAGATTATATTGATTTACTTTTAGAGGCAGATCCTTCAAAGGATATGATACATAAGTATTTGGACGATTCTGATGTATATGCATTACAAAAAGAAGATGAGCTAATTTCCATAGCAGTAATTTTGCACATTAATCATAAAGTTTTAGAATTAAAAAACATAGTTACAAAAGAAAATTACAGAAATAAAGGTTATGCAAAAACGCTTTTAAAATCATTATGTGGTAATTATAAACAGAAATACGATAGAATGTTAGTAGGAACAACAGAAAATAATATTCCTTTCTATGTTAAACAGGGATTTGATAAATATGAGAAAACAATTAAGAATTTCTTTATTGATAATTATGATGAAGAAATCAAAGACGGGGATTTAATTTGTACTGATTTAATATATTATTCAAAAGATTTGAAGAAAAAATAGTAAGTTGTCGCTGAGGTTAAAGTTTTATAATATAGAAGAACAGAGAAATCAATTAAGATTTCTCTGTTTGGGATTAACTAATTGAATTTGTTGCTATTGCGCACATTTTTATAATATCCTCTTTATTAGTTGCTCTAGCAAAAAAACATCCGTTATGGCAAAAAGTTGAACCTACTATTCCAGAGATTTCTGGAAGTTTATTGGTTTGTCCAGCCCACTCTTTTGGAAAAGCAATCCGTTGACCAAATTTTTCTTTTAAAGATGGTGGAACACATTGCGCAGCCCAACCACCATTTGGATAAGGAAAGATTACGAAGTTGATAAGATTAGTTTCAGCTGTATTATTGATATTAATAACATTTTCTAGCCAATCTATTGTTTGAGACGGAATTTCCAAGATACCATTATGAAAGCAATTACAATTATTCCAATTACGAATTATTGTATCTTTTGCAATTACTTTACCAATGGTTGTTTTTAATTCTTCTTCTAATACTTGTATTGTTATCGATAAAACTTTTAAAAATTGGGTATTAAAAGTTTCAGTGTTAGAATCAAACCATAAAGGTAGAAAAGAAGAAATAAAACTAAAACAGTGTGACTTTGTCAAAACTCCGTTATCTTCACAGTCAACAAGTGAAATAAACAACTCATCAAACAATTTGTAAATGTCTTTGACATTGCAGTTTGTTACATTAAAATACTTTGCTAAGAATTTTTCGATAAGTTGGCTTCCAAAATCTTTCCAGATGAGACCAGCACTTGCATACTTTATGTTATTTTCTCTAGTTTTATTAAAACCAGCTTGATGATGGTCATACTTCTCACCACCAATATCGACACAGATATTACAGAGATTAAGCATTGCATTATCTCGCGAACGTAATATATGTATAGACATATTTGAATTAATTAAACATAAAATGGCACAAGCTACTACTTCATCTGAATGGAATATACCATTATGAGTGCCAATGGCTAAAACATTTTGCCGCTCTTTTGGTGTGGTAGTTAAAGAACTTAAAATTTTAATATCCATTTAAAATCCCTCCTTAAAGTTGCTTAAATTTATAGTACATAAACATTCTAACACAAAGATCAGTATAAATCAAATAAGATTGCATTATTCAGCATTAAGGATTATAATAGATTACGGAAAAGAGGATAATAAAATGATAGAAAGATATAATCAAGATGAAATTGAAAAATTAGTTCAAATACTAAGGGATGACGGAGTAATTAGTGTTCCAACAGATACTGTATTTGGAATATGTGCTAGAATAAATTCAGAGATAGCACATGATAAATTAATAGCAGTAAAAAATCGTCCAATAAAAAAATCATTTCCTGTAATGTGTGCAAATGAAGAACAGATAAAAAGTATAGCTATTATAAATGAGACGGCGGAAAAATTAATTAAATCATTCATGCCTGGCCCAATTACATTGGTATTAAAGAAAAAAAATGATTTAGCCGATTATGTAACAAATGGAAAAGATACCATTGCTATAAGAATGGCAACATCAGAAACACTGAAAAATTTAATTTTAAAATTAGAAAGTCCAATATTTATGACAAGTGCTAATCAAAGTGGTGAATCTACTTGTATGAATTTAGATGAAATAGAAAAAAATTGCCCACTTTTAGATGGAATGATGGAGGGAAATGTAGTATTTTCAAAAGGAAGTACAATTGTAGATTGTACTTCAAAAGAAATACAAATATTAAGAGAAGGACCGATAACAATAGAACAAATAAATAAAATAATAAATTAAAGATGAGCGACAACTTACAATTTGATAATTGAATGAATTTGTATTATAATTGTATATATAATTATTTGAAATTTAGGTAAATGTTCATCTGAAAGAGAGGTACAAAAATGATTATTTTAACAGAAAGTTTTATAGGCATTGTTTTATTCACAATAATAATAGTTTCTCTTACATTAAAAAATCCTCTAGCTTCAATAGGCGACTATCCACCTGAAATAAAAAAATAGGAATGATACTTGGAATACCTGCTTGTATATTAGTTGGTATGTTAGTGCTAATATTCTAATTTGTCTAAGTAAAAAGCAAATAGGAGAATAGATATTTTTGTTCTCTTATTTGTTATATAAATTTGAATTTATTATAAAAATATCCTAAAATAAAGTAAATTTCTTATTTTAGGATATTTACGATTATATTTATAATTTCACTTTTCATAGTGTCATAATCAATTTGTTTATGTTTGTGGTAAACAATTTCATGGCATAAAGTATCAATCATATTATAAGCAATATGTACCTTTTCACGAGAATTTTTTATGTGAATATTGTTATTTTCTAATAAAGAAACAATTTTTTCTGTCATTTCAAATTCGTAAGTTTTAAAAATGTTTCCAATATCTTCATCTAAATGCGACATTGCTAAAAGTTCTTCGTGAGCTTTTTTTGAAATGGTGTGATTTTTTATAAACAACTCTATTATATCTGATATAAGAGATTTTAGGTTAGTAATTTCAATTTTCTTATTTTCTAAAATATCAAGCATTGGGTACATGATGTCATTTGAGTAGTTCTTTATTCCTTCGATAAAAATGTCCTTTTTATCATTAAAATATTGATATATGATTCCAACAGAAACATCTGAATATTTTGCTATATCAGGAATAGTTGTAGCATAATATCCATTTTCACACATTAATTCAAATCCTTTTTCTATAATTCTATTTCTTTTTTCAATAGACCTTTTCTGTGTAGGCATTCTTGTTTCTGACATAACGGCTTACCTCCTCTTTTTGATTATACAATGATAAAAAGAAAAAAGCAAGAAATATGAAAATATTTTCATATTTTATTGACTATAAAAATAAAAAGAAGTATAATAAGTACGAATATGAATATAAATTCACATTATAAAAATAAGTTAGGGGGAACTATGGAAAATATAGTAGAAATAAAAAATGTAAGTAAGACTTACAAAATAGGAGAAAAAGAGTTTAAAGCATTAGATGATGTAAACTTATCAATCAAAAAAGGAGAATTTGTTGTAATACTTGGTCCATCAGGAGCAGGGAAATCAACACTACTTAATTTAATTGGTGGAATGGATAATGTAACATCTGGAGAGATTAAAATAGATGGAGAAGAAATATCAAAGTACAATGAAAACGAACTTTCAAATTATAGAGCTGAAAATATTGGATTTATATTTCAGTTTTATAATATATTACCTACATTAACAGTATTAGAAAATGTAGAAATAGTAAAAGACATTGTAAAAAATGGAAAAGATAGCAAACAAGCAATTAAAGATGTAGGCTTAGAAAATCATATCAATAAATTTCCGAATCAATTATCTGGAGGAGAGCAACAAAGGGTATCGATAGCAAGAGCAATAGCAAAAAATCCAAAATTATTATTATGTGATGAACCAACTGGAGCATTAGATTCTAAAACAGGTGTAGAAGTATTAAAATTATTAAAGAAGCAATGTGATGGAAATAATGGTACAAATACAGTAATTATAGTAACACATAATAGTTTATTTGCTGAAATAGCAGACACAGTTATAAAAGTAAAAAATGGAAAAATAGAAGAAATAACTTCAAACGAAAATCCTAAAAAGATTGATGAGGTGAAGTGGTAGAATGTTAAAAAGAAAAATGCTTCGTGATATAAAACAAAACTTATCACAGTTTATCACAATATTTCTAATGGTTTTTATTGGAGTCATGGCATATAGTGGAATAGAAAGCTATATGGAAGGAATGAAACGAACAGCTAATAATTTTTACACAGATTATAACTTGCAAGACATAAATGCTAATCGGAGAACTCACAAAGGAAAATTTAGACACAATAAAACAAATAGAAAATGTAAAAAATGCAGAAGGTAAATTAGTTGTAAATGGGGTATTAGAAGAAAATAGCGATATAACTTTACAATTAAATTTTATAGAAAAAAATGAAATATCAAAATTTTATATAGTAGAAGGAAATGAGTTTGATGTAAATACAAAAGGAATATGGTTAGATAATTTCTTTGCTGAAAAAAACAATTTAAAAATTGGAGATACATTAAAAATAAAATATGATGGTTATGTACTAGATGAAAAAATTATAGGTTTTATAAATGTACCAGACCATTTATATGATGTAAAAGATGAATCACAATTATTTCCAGATCATAAAACATTTGGATTTGCCTATTTATCAGTAAACGAATTAGAAGGATATATAAAAAATCAAGTAATGCAAGAAATGAATATAACAGATAGTGAAATATTTGAACAATATGTAAGTGATTTTGAGTTTAAAGATTATCTAAAATATAATTACATTATGATTGATATAGATGACAAAGAAAGAATAAATGAAGTTAAAAACAAAATAGAAGAAAAGATAGATAATGTAGCTTTAGTAGATATAGAAGATACAGCTTCTTATAAAACATATCAAGGAGAAATAGAAGAAGGAGAAACCTATATTGGTGTGTTTTCAGGGCTATTCTTGTTTATTGCTTTGCTTTCTGTTATAACTACAATGACAAGAGTTGTAAAAAAACAAAGAATACAAATAGGAACTTTAAAGGCACTAGGATTTAAAAAGAGAAAAATAATCTTACATTATATAGGTTATAGTTTTTGGATTTCTTTAGTTGGAGCAGCCTTCGGCATTGCAGGAGGCAGATATTTTATAGGAAATGTATTTATTGGAATGGAAATGAGCTTTTTTGAAATTCCAAATGGTATGCCGGTTATTAAAAATGATTCCTATATTGTAGCACTACTTGTTGTCTTATGTGTTTCACTTGTTACATATTTATCTACACGAAAAATATTGAAAGAAAAACCAGCTGAAACTTTAAGAAATGAAATACCAAAAGTAAAAAGCAATTCATTAAATGTCACTACAAACAAAATATTTAAAACAATGAGTTTTAGTACAAAATGGAATATAAGAGATATGCTTAGAAATAAAGCAAGAACACTTACAGGAATTATAGGTATTGCAGCATGCACAATGCTAATAGTTTGTAGTTTAGGAATGTTAAATAGTCTTAATCACTTTATAGATTTACAATTTAATAGATTATTCAATTTTGATTATAAATTAAGTATAAAATCTGACATTAATAACTCTGTATTTGAAGATTTGACTAATAAATATGGAAATGCTACATCTCAAAGTTTATATATAGAAATTAAGGATAGAGATGGAACAAGAGAATCAAATAATATTTTTGTAACAGATAGTAAAGACTATGTAAGATTTATTGACAATAAAGAAAAATTTGTTAGTATAAATGAAGATGATGGAGTATATGTAACATACAAACTAGCAAAAACAAAAGGTTATAACATAGGAGATGAAATAACTTGGCATATAGCAGGAAGTAACACTTACTACACCTCTAAAATAATAGGATTTAACAAAGATCCACAAAATCAGAATGTAACAATGACAAGAGAATATCTTGAAAGTTTAAATATAGAATATAAACCAAATTCACTATATACAAATGAAGATTTATCAAACATAAAAGAAATAGAAGGCATAGAAGTAATTGCAAATAAAGAAGAACTAAAAGAAGGTATGAACAATATGCTTGAAACAATGAAAACAATGATTATACTAATTATTGTTGTAGCAATTATTTTAGGAGTTGTCATTATTTATAATTTAGGTATATTATCTTATTCAGAAAAACAATACCAATTTGCAACTTTAAAAGTATTAGGATTTAAAGATAAACAAATTAGAAAAATATTTATAAAACAAAATAATATCATATCTTGTATATCTATAGTTTTAGGATTACCAGCAGGATTTTATTTAACAGATTGGTTATTTAAAACAGCTATTGAAGAAAGTTATGATTTTGGAGCTAGTATTAAATTACAGACCTATATAATTGCAGCAATAGGAACATTTATTATATCTTATATTGTTTCAAAACTACTTGCTAAAAAGATAAACAAAATAGATATGGTATCAAGTTTGAAAGGAAATGAGTAAAAAAGTGGAATAAGTAATAAGATTATAGTTTGTGCGATTTTATGGGAGAGTAGTAGTTTTGCTCTCTCATTTTATATTTCAATTTTTTTCAAAAAAATTTTTCAATGTCACTTACTTGTCACTCTGAATGTTTTATAATAAAAATGTAATAGATGAAAGGAGAATTTTTAATGGAAATTTTAAGAGTAGAAAATTTAAGCAAAATTTATGGAAAAGGGCAGACACAAGTAAAAGCATTAGACAATGTTTCATTTAAAGTAGATAAAGGAGAGTTTGTTGCAATAGTTGGTGCGAGTGGAAGTGGAAAATCAACATTATTACATTTAATTGGCGGAGTAGATAGACCAACAAGTGGAAAAGTATTGATAGATGGAAAAGATATATATAAGTACAATGATGATGAACTTGCTATATTTAGAAGAAGGCAAGTTGGGTTGATATATCAATTTTATAATTTAATTCCTATACTAAATGTAGAAGAAAATATTACATTACCATTAAGTTTAGACAATAGAGATATAAATAAACAAAAACTAGATGAATTAATAAAAGTTTTAGGGTTAGAGAGTAGAAGAAAACATTTACCAAATGAATTATCTGGAGGGCAACAGCAAAGAACTTCAATAGGAAGAGCAATGATAACAAATCCTGCCATAATACTTGCAGATGAGCCAACAGGGAACTTAGACTCTAAAGCAAGTGATGAAATCGTAGCATTATTAAAGAAATCTAATAAAGATTACAAACAAACAATAGTAATGATAACTCACAATATGGAAATAGCAAAATGTGCTGATAGAATTATTAAAATAGAAGATGGAAAGATCGTTAAGGAGGTTTAGTAATGAATATTCTTAACAAATTATCTATAAAGAATTTAAAATTAAATAAAAAGAGAACTATAAGCACTATAATTGGTATTGTATTATCTGTAGCTTTAATTTGTGCAGTAGCAACAATGGCTACAAGTTTTAGAGAAACATTATTGCAAGGTGCTATTAGCAAAAGAGGTTATTATCATATAAAACTATCAGATATTACAGAAAATGATATAAAAGACATAAAAAATAATAGAGATATAAAAGATATTAAGCAAATACAAGAAGTTGGGTATGCAGAACTAAAAACAAGTCAAAATAAAGATAAACCATATACTCATCTATACTCTATGGATAATAGCACATTTGAATTTTTAAAATTTAAACTAATAGAAGGAAATTTCCCAAAAAATGAAAATGAAATTATTATAAGTAAACACATTATAACAAATGGGAAAAGTGATATAAAAATAGGAGATACAATTACACTAGATGTAGGTAAGAGAATATCATCAGATAATATAGAACTAGATTCTTCATGTCCATATAATAGTGAACATGAAAAAATAGAAAATAGCGAAAAACATACTTTTAAAGTTGTTGGAATGATAGAAAGACCAGATTATACCTTTGAAAATCCTGGCGATCCTGGTTATACAATGATAACTACAAATCTAAATAGAGAAAAGACAGAGGCATATTTATCATTAAAAGAACCAAAAGAGTATAAATCATCTATTTCAGAGCTATTAGGAGTAAAATATGATGATCTAGATGTAATAGAAAAAAATGGTGGAGAAACAAAATATAATTATGAAATAAATAGTGAAATATTAAGATGGGAAGTATTTGCTTTTTCAGATTCAACAGTTAGCATGTTGTATTCAGTAATAGGAGTAGTAATATTTATTATTATATTTACAAGTGTATTTTGTATAAGAAATTCATTTGCAATATCAATAACAGAAAAAATAAAAATGTATGGAATGCTTTCAAGTGTCGGAGCAACAAGAAAACAAATAAAGAAAAATGTTATTTTTGAAGCAATGACATTAGGATTGATAGGAATACCATTAGGAATATTATCAGGGTTATTTGCAGATTTTGTACTATTGAAAATAGTAAATGTTTTATTAAGTGATGCACTAGTTGGATATGCAGATGGAATAGTATTTAAAGTTTCGATTATACCTATAATAATTTCTATTATATTAGGATTTATAACAATATATTTATCAGCAATTAGTTCAGCAAAAAAAGCAGCAAAAGTAAGCCCAATAGAACAATTAAGAAATTCAGATGAAATAAAAATAAAGAATAAAAAGCTAAAAACCCCAAAGATAATAGAAAAAGTATTTAAAACAGGAGGAGTTTTAGCATATAAAAATTTAAAAAGAAGTAAGAAAAAATATAGAACAACAGTAATATCAATAGCAGTTAGTGTTTTTATATTTATTACTATGAACGCATTTATAACTAATATGTTTGACTTAACAGGACAATATTATGAGGATTATGACTATAATTTTATTGTTGTATCTTCGAAGTTTACTGATGAAGAAATAAATAAAATTGTAAAACAAGAAAGTGTTGAAAGTTATCATATTTTATATCAACCTAAAAGAATGTATGAAATAAGAGATTTAAGCAAAATTCATGAATATGGTAAAGAATTAATTACAGAAGAATTATCAGGAGAAAAATATTGTGGATTGTATTTGGTAGCATTAGATGAAGCCTCATTTAAAGAATATAGTAAAAAAATAGGTGTGAAATTTGAAGATGTAAAAGATACTGGGATTTTATGTGATGAATATAATGAGTATGATAAGGAAACAGGAGCAGTAGAACTAAAAAGATTATATAAATATGAAAAAGGAGATACAATAATTGGAGAATACGATAAAGAAGAACTTAAAATTAAAGTAGGAGATGTAAGCAAGATTAAACCTTATGGATTTGAAAGAGTTTTCTATGATGGTGGAGTTCTTGTTGTTAATAAAAATGAATTTAAAAATATTGATTTTTCAGACGATGTGACAATTACTATCCAATCTAATAATACTACTGAATTACAAACAGCTATAGAAGAAAAAGACAGTTCTTTAGGAATTGTGAATTTAGAAGATGTAGCAAAAGAAGAAAAGTCAATGATTTTAGTTACAAATATTTTCTTATATGGATTTATTGCTGTTATTACTTTAATTGGTGTTACAAATATATTTAATACAATTACATCAAATATGGAATTAAGACAAAAAGAATTTGCGATGTTAAAAAGTATAGGAATGACTAAAAAAGAATTTAATAGAATGATTAATTTAGAAACACTATTTTATGGAACAAAATCCTTATTATATGGAATTATTTTAGGGTTACTTGGAACATTAGCAATGTATAAAGCATTTTCAGTAAAAATCGATGCAGGAATGTATATTCCTATAAAACCTATTATAATTTCTGTAATCTTTGTATTTATTTTAATATTTATTATAATGAGATATTCAATATCAAAAATAAATAAGCAAAATACAATAGAAACTATTAGAAAAGATAATATATAATCATAGGGAGGTGGAAATTAAGTTAGCTGTTAGCAAAGAATGAACCATGCAGCTAACTTATGTTGAAACCTTCTTAAATTTATTGTATAATAAGCTCGGAGGAATGAACATGCAAATATTATTAGTGGAAGACGATGAGCTAATAGCAAAAGGCTTAACATATTCATTTAAGCAAAATGGATATAATTTAGTTCATAAAACAAATATTAAAGATACTAGCAATTTTCTACAAAATGAGAAAGTCGAATTTATAATATTAGATATTTCTTTACCAGATGGAAACGGTTTAGATTTATATAACAATATAATAAAAAAATTAAATATACCCACAATATTTCTAACTGCAAAAGATGATGAAGAAACAATAGTAAAAGGTTTAGAACTAGGAGCAGAGGATTATATTACAAAGCCTTTTTCTACGAAAGAATTAATTGTAAGAATGAAAAAGATTATTTTGAGAACAAAGAAAAATCAAATTATAGAAATAAAAGATATTAAATTTGATATAGATAAAATGGTAGTATATCGAAATCAAGAAAAAATAGAATTTACAAGTTTAGAAATAAAAATATTACATCTACTATTTATGAACCTAAACAAAGTTGTAACAAGAAATGAAATTATAGATAAGATCTGGGAATGGACAGGAAATGATGTGAATGACAATACAGTAACTGTATATCTAAAAAGGATAAGAGAAAAGTTGAAAACAGATATTATAATAACTATAAAGGGAATAGGATATAGGGTAGATAGAAAATGAAAAATAAAATAAAATTGAAAAAATCAATAATAATCAGTATAGTTGTAATTTTAATTTGGTCAAGTATTTTTACATTATTTAATCTCTATCAGTATAGAGTTTATACAGATAATTTCAATAATAAAATAGATCAAATAGTAACTAGAATAGCAAAAGATTATCCAGATATACAAAAAAGTGATGTAATAGAAATTTTGAATAGTAAAGAAAACACTAATGGTAATATCTTAAAAGAGTATGGAATTGATTTGAAAAAAGAATCTATTGTAATGGAAAATGACAAATATTCTAATATGTTTACAATATTAAATGTAGGAATGCTTATATTACTTGGGCTCTCATTGTTAATTGTTTTCTTAAAATATAATAAGTCAAAAGACAAAAAATTAAAAGAAATAACACAATATATAGAAGAAATAAACAGAAAAAATTATAAATTAAATATTGATGATAATACAGAAGATGAGCTTTCAATATTAAAAAATGAAATATATAAAACAACTATAATGCTAAAAGAACAAGCAGAAAATTCATTAAATGATAAGGTGAACTTAAAAAACTCATTATCAGATATTTCACATCAGTTAAAGACACCACTAACATCAATAACAATTATGCTAGATAATATAATAGATAATCCGAATATGGATCAAGAAACAAGAAGTGAATTTATAAAAGATATTAAAAGAGAAATTACAAATATTAATTTTTTAGTACAAGCCTTGTTAAAATTATCAAAGTTTGATACAAATACAATAAAATTTACAAATAAAGAAGAAAAAGTTGTTGATATTTTAAATACAGCAATACAAAATGTATCAGTTTTATGCGATTTAAAGGATATTGAAATTGTAGTAACTGGAGATATAGAAAATACTATAAATTGTGATATAAGATGGCAAGTAGAGGCAATTTCTAATATATTAAAGAACTCTGTTGAATATTCTAAGGATTCTAGCAAAATTCAAATTGTTTGCAATAAAAATAAGGTGTATTCAGAAATTAGAATTATTGACAATGGAAAAGGAATAGATAAAGAAGATATAAAACATATTTTTGAAAGATTTTACAAAGGTAAAAGTTCTTCAAGAGATAGTGTAGGGATTGGATTAGCATTAGCAAAAACAATAATAGAGCAGAATAATGGTACAATTTCTGTAGAATCCGAAATAGGAAAAGGAACAATATTTATAATTAAATATTTTGAATAGATATAAGACTTTTAAGAAAATATAATGAAACAAAATTAGATGTAGCGAAGATTTTAATAGAAAATCTATCGACATATACAAAAAAAGAAGGGATTGCATGAGTAGAAAAACAAAAATAAAAATATTTAAAATTATATTAGCAATATTAGTATTAACATTGTTTATAGGAATAATAACATATTTGTTTCCAGTAATGAAGGATTTGTCTTCAATAGAAGGGCAGATTGCATTTAAAGAAAAAGTTGATAATTCTGGAATGTTTGGTTTGTTATCATTATTTGGACTTCAAGTAGCACAAATATTTCTAATAATAGTACCAGGAGAACCAATAGAAATACTTGCAGGAATGTGCTATGGTGGATTTTGGGGAACAATATTTATTATGGTATCAGCTTTTATAATATCAATAACAATATTCTTTTTAGTAAGAAAGTTTGGAAGAAAATTTGTATATGATTTTTGTGATGAGAAAAAGGTTGCTAAAATTGAAAATAGTAAATTATTTCAGAATCCAAATAAAATAGAATTAATAATGCTTATATTATTTTTGATACCAGGTACACCGAAAGATTTGTTAGTATATATAGCGGGATTATTACCAATAAAGCCAATTAGATTTATATTAATATCTAGTTTAGCAAGATTTCCATCAGTTATATCATCTACACTTGCAGGAGAAAATCTTGCAATAGGTGATTGGAAAATGAGTATAATTTTATATGCAGCAGTTTTAATTATAGTAGGAATTATTATATTTTTTATTAATAAATTTGATAAAGATAAAATAACAGAAGAGGCAATAAAAACAATTAAATAATAAAGTCTAGAGAATAGTTGTAAAATACTATTCTTTTTGCTTGTTTTGTGATATAAATGAATGTAAAATAAGTATATTAAAGAAATGAGTAATATTTTATGGACAATGAGAAAAAAGTAAATTAGAAAATTTTGAGAATTACTAGGCAAAAAATTGGTTTATAGTATGATAATTACTATATTTAAAAGATACAATTTAATTGAATATGATAAGTAAAAAAATGAAGAGTTGAGAATTATAAATATAGCAATTGTGCATTCAAGTAATACTAAAATTATAGCTGAATCTATAAAAAAATTATGTAATGATTTTTGAAAAATCTGAAAATAATATAAAGGCAGTCAGAAATGTGAAAGTTTTGTGAAAATTAGCACTCTATTATTGACATTGCTAATTAAAGTGATATAATAGCAATTGTAAAGAGAAAAACTCTTACAATAATATATGTGAAAACATGATGGTGTCAACACATAAAAAGGAAAGGAAGTAGATTGATATGATGATGATACCAAGAAGAAAAAATGAATTTGATTTATGGGAGGATATGTTTGGAATTGATCCATTCTTTTCAGATGAAGGAAGCAAAGTTATGAAGACAGACATTAAGGAAAAAAAGGACAAATATATGATAGCAATTGATTTACCTGGATATGAAAAAGAAGACATTAAAGTTTCTATTGAAAATGGATACTTAAATATTCACGCAAAAACAAATTCAGAGAAAGAAGACAAAGAAGAAGGAAAATTTGTAAGAAAAGAAAGATATTTTGGAGAATGCTCAAGAAGTTTCTATATAGGAGAAAATGTTACAGAAGAAGAAATTAAAGCATCTTTCAAAAACGGAACATTAAAACTAGAAATACCTAGAAAAGAAGAAAAGAAAGAAGTTCCAGAGAAAAAATACATTGAAATAGAAGATTAGTTTTTTAAACCTACAAATATTAAAATATTTGTGGGTTTTCTGTTTATTATATGAAATCTTACAAAAATGTAAGGTGAAAATTCTAAAAAGTATGTTATAATAAAAACGGTGAGAAGATATGTCAAAAATATTAATAGTAGAAGATGATGAAAAACTAAGTAAAGAATTAAAAATATTTTTAGAAAAGAATGGATATATAGCAGTAATATTGGAAAAATTTGAAAATAGTGTACAAGATATCCTAAAAGAAAATGCAGATTTAATATTATTAGATATAAATTTACCATATACAGATGGAGAATTTATATGTAAAGAAATAAGAAAGACATCGGATGTTCCAATAATAATGGTTACAAGTAGAGATAATGAAATGGATGAATTAATAAGTCTAAATTATGGAGCAGATCAATATGTAACAAAGCCTTTCAATATTCAAATTTTACTTGCAAAAATTGCAGGACTAATAAAGAGAAATCAAAATGCAGATAAAAGTCAGGAAAAAATAAAATGTAATGAATTTATTTTAAATGTATCTAAAAGCGTGATAGAAAAAGAAAATAAAAAAATAGAACTTACAAAAAATGAATTAAAAATATTACATTATCTAGTATTAAATCAAGGTAAAATAGTAACAAGAGAAGAAATTATGAATTATTTATGGGAAAGTGAAAACTTCATAGATGATAATACTTTAACAGTAAATATGACTAGATTAAGAAGTAAATTAGAAGAATTAGGAATAAAAGATTCTATTGAAACTAAGAGAGGACAAGGATATATATTAAAATGAGTTTTAAAAGTTTTTTGAAAGATAGAATTACATATATTATATTAATTTTATTTGCAAGTATAACATCTCAAATTTTGTTATTACCATCACAAATAGAAATATATGTTAGAATTTATGTAGGAATAACTCCAATTGCATTATTTTTTGTTTATTTTTTTATAGAATATTACAGAAAGAAAAATTATTATAACAATCTAAAAGAAAGCATGATGGAATTAAGTGAAAAATATCTAATTGCAGAAATCACAGGAAATCCTAGTTTTGAAGAGGGGAAAATATTAAAAGAGATAGTACAGGAAACAGGAAAATCAATGTTGGAAAATGTAGATAACTACAAATATTTGCAAGAAGATTATAAAGAGTATATAGAATTATGGATACATGAAATAAAATTGCCAATAGCAGCAGGAAAGATGATTATAGAAAATAATAAATCAGAAGTAACAGATAGTATCAATGAAGAATTAGATAAAATAGAAAACTATATTGAACAAGCTCTTTTTTATGCTAGGAGTAATACAGTTGAAAAAGATTATTATATAAAAAAAGTAGATTTAAAAGAAATTGTAAATTCATCTATCATAAAGAACAAAAGAAATCTGATTCAAAATAAAATAAATATAGATATACATGATATAGATACTATTGTTTATACTGATTCTAAATGGTGTACTTTCATATTAAGTCAAATAATACAAAATGCGACCAAATATAGTAAAGAAGATAATAAAAAAATTGAAATTTATGCAGAAACTAAAAAAGAAAGCATAATCTTGTTTATAAAAGATAATGGAATTGGAATTAGAAAAGGAGAAATTACAAGAGTATTTGAAAAAGGATTTACAGGAGAAAATGGCAGAAAGAACGGACAAAAAGCTACAGGAATTGGATTATATTTGTGTAAGAAGTTATGTGATAAGTTAGGTTTGGGATTAGAATTAAATTCAGAAAAAGATGTTGGAACAGAAGTTAGAATTGTATTTCCAAAAGGAAGTTATTTAAGTGAAACAATAGAAATAGAGGACTATCAGTAGATAGTCTTTTTTCTAACCTTACAAAAATGTAAGGTTATTGTAAGGTAAATCGATGTTAGTAAAAAAAGAAGTGTGCTATTATAGATATAACAAAACATGAAAGGAGTTTTTGGAATGGAAAATATATTAGAAGTAAAGAATATTGAAAAATATTATGGAAACAAATCAAACTTAACAAAAGCGATTGACAATATTAGCTTTAATGTACAAAAAGGAGAATTTGTTGGAATAATGGGAGCAAGCGGATCTCGGAAAAACAACACTATTAAATTGTATTTCAACAATAGACAGAGTTACAGCAGGGAAAATAATAGTTAAAGGGCAGGATATTACAAAATTAAAAGGAAATAAGTTAAATAAATTTAGAAGAGAAGAATTAGGATTTATTTTTCAAGATTTTAACTTATTAGACACTTTAACAGCTTATGAAAATATAGCTTTAGCACTAACAATTCAAAAAGTAAATGCACATGAAATTGATAAAAGAGTAAAAGAAGTTGCAAAAAAATTGGACATAGAAGATATACTAAAAAAATACCCATATCAAATATCTGGAGGACAAAAACAAAGAGTTGCGTCAAGCAGAGCAATAATAACAAACCCACAATTAGTTTTAGCTGATGAGCCAACAGGGGCTTTAGATTCTAAATCAGCAAAACAATTATTGGAAAGTTTTGAAGCATTAAATCAAAAATTAAATGCAACAATTCTAATGGTTACACACGATTCTTTTACAGCAAGTTATGCAAATAGAATTTTATTTATAAAGGATGGGAAAATCTTTAATGAATTAACAAAAGGAAATGACACAAGAAAACAATTCTTTGAAAAAATAATAGAAGTTCAAACTTTACTCGGAGGTGAGCTTGGAGATGTTATTTAAACTATCATTTAAAAATATGAAAAAAAGTTTTAAAGACTATAGCATATATTTTATAACATTAGTTTTAGGAGTAGCAATATTTTATATGTTTAACTCTTTAGATAGTCAACAAGCCATGTTACAAGTATCACAATCACAAAGAGATATTATAACAATGATGATTAGAATGTTAGAATTTGTATCAGTATTTGTTGCAGTAATATTAGGCCTTTTAATAGTATATGCAAATAATTTCTTGATAAATCGAAGAAAAAAAGAGTTTGGAATATATATGACACTTGGAATGGGAAAAAGACAAATATCAAAAATAATTTTATTTGAAACAATATTAGTAGGAATATTATCACTAATAGCAGGAATTGTAATTGGAATATTTGCATCACAATTTATGTCAGTATTAGTTGCAAAATTATTTGAAGCAAATATGACAAAATTTGAATTTGTGTTTTCAAAAGGTGCATGTATAAAAACTTGTATATATTTTGCAGTAATGTATCTTGCAGTAATGTTTTTTAACACAATCACAATTTCAAGATATAAATTAATAAATTTACTTACAGCAATTAAGAAAAACGAAACTATTAAATTAAAAAATCCAATTATTTCAATTTTAGTATTTTTAGCTTCTACAGGAATATTAGGATATGCATATTGGAAAGTAACAGCAGGGGTACAAACACTTGATACAGCCGATAAAATATTGCCACCAATATTAATGGGAATAGTTGGAACAATTGGAGTATTTTGGTCTTTATCAGGGTTTATATTAAGATTAGTGCAATCAATGAAAAAAACGTATTTAAAAGGAACAAACATGTTTGTGCTAAGACAATTAAACAATAAAATTAATACAACTGTAGTTAGTATGAGTGTAATATGTTTAATGCTATTTATGACAATTTCAGTATTATCATCTAGTTTATCTTTAAGAAACACAATGCAACAAGATTTAAAAGAAATGACACCAGTAGATATTAATTTATACAAAACAGCAAATTTACCAGAAAAAGCAACAATATATGGAATAGAAAAAATTTATACAAAAGAGCAAAGGGAAGATTCTAAAAAATCAATAGAACACACCTTAACACAAAATGGATTTGATATGAATTTATTAAAAGATGTAGTAGAAATACCAATATATGCAGATAGTAGCATAACTTGGGGAACATTTTTTGGAAATAATATTGATGAGGTAAAAGCCACATATCCTATGTTAAGATATGAAACAGCAGAACAATTTGTAAAAGTTTCAGACTACAATAAAATAGCAAGATTATATGGACAAGAAGAATACGAATTAGAAGATAATGAATATATAGTTCTTTGTGATTTTGACAGTATTAAAAACATTAGAAATATGGCATTAAAAAATGGAAATACACTTGTAATAAATGGGAAAGAATATGTTTCTAAATATAATGAATGTAAATCAGGATTTATAATGATGTCTACAAGTCATGTAAATACGGGAATTATATTAGTACCAGATAGTTGTGACTTAAAAGATGAACAAAAAGAAATGATGTTTTTAGCAGCAAATTATAATGCAAATACAGATGAAGAAAAAGAAAAAATAGAAGCAATTTTTACAAGTGGTAATTCAGGACTTATACAAAATTTAGCAGATAATGGACTTGAAATAGAGGGAATGACAAAAATTGCTATTATAGAATCAAGTGTAGGAATAGCAACATTGGTAGTGTTTATAGCAATTTACTTAGGTATAATATTTTTAATTGCAAGTTCAGCTATTTTAGCACTAAAACAATTAACAGAAAGTTCGGATAATAGGCAAAGATATATTATTTTAAGAAAAATAGGCTGTGATGAAAAAATGATAAATCAAGCACTATTTAGACAAATAGGAATATTTTTCATATTACCACTTATTTTAGCAATTATACATTCTATATTTGGAATACAATTTGCACTTTCAATGATGTCAGGTTTAGCAAGTACGGAACAATTATTACCATCAGTAGTTGCAACAGTATTAATCATTGGAGTAATTTATGGAATGTACTTCTTGGCTACATATTGGGGTAGTAAAAATATTATAAAAGAAGAACAGTAAAAAAGATGATAAAGTCACTTACTTGTCATTTTAATATAGTATAATTAACATTAGATATAGTAATAGATGTAGTATGAATCGAAAGAAAGAGGTGGTAATGATGAAAATATTAAAAAGAATAATTTTTATAGTAGTATTAATTTCGATGAGTATAGCACTACTATTTGTAGGTAATGGATATGATATGTATAAACAAGCAATTGAACAAATAAGTGTAGAAGATAAAATTGCAGAAATTAAAGACAAAGAAAATTATACAAACTTTTCAGAATTACCACAAATGTATAAAAATGCAGTAATAGCTGTTGAGGATCACAGATTCTATAAGCATAATGGAATTGATATAATAGCAATAGGGAGATCAGCTTTTAATGATATAAAAGCAATGAGTTTTGTTGAAGGAGGAAGTACAATAACTCAACAACTAGCCAAAAACATCTATTTTACGCAAGAAAAGAAAATAGAGAGAAAAATTGCTGAAGTATTTATGGCATTTAAAATAGAAAAGAATTGTGATAAAGATGAGATATTAGAGTTATATTTGAATACAAGTTATTTTGGAGATGGCTATTATACACCAAAAGAAGCATGTAGAGGATATTTCAATAAAGAGTTAAATGAAATGACTGACTACGAATGTATTTTATTAGCAGGTATTCCAAATGCTCCATCTGTATATGCACCAACAAAAAATCCAGACCTAGCAAAGCAAAGGCAAAGACAAGTCATAGATAAAATGGTTAAGTATAAGTGTTTGACACAAGATGAAGCAAATGAAATATTATTGCAGAACAATAATTAAAGTTGTTATTAGTTGATAAATATACTAATAAATATTATAATTACAAAAGTTAAGTAACTGAAGTAGAAAAATTTCTTTCAAAAGATTAAAAATCCCTATGCAATTAAAGTCGGCAATGTAATAGTAGAAATGGAGTTTTCAGATGATTCCAATATTTCTCCAATGATTAGATAGATATTACAAAATCAGATGTAGTTCAAAATAAAGGGAAAATGATATATGTTTATGAAGATAAGAAAATAAAAGTTAAGTTTAAATATGAAGATGAATACAATTATTTAATTCAATTTATAAAAAGTAGAAAGGGAGATATACTTTAAAGAGAATTTATCTCTCTTTTTTCTCCAATTTTATAGAAAAAAATTAAATATTATGATATACTTTAAAAAGTTTTTAAGGAGGTTATATTTAATAACCACAAAAACATAAAAGCCTTATGTATCAATACTTATGTAAGATATTATAAATATTGAAAAATAAGCGAAAATGAAGATGAAAATACTCGAAAGTCCTGTTATTATAGCTATTTTGATGAAGAGTGCCAGGGTACGCAAATCAAAATAGTTAAAAACAAAGACTTGAGAGGAAGATAGATATTCTAAACAAATTGAAAAGGATAAAAAGAAACAAATATGAAAAAAATAAATAAAAAAGATATAATAACATTTATATGTATTTTTGTAATAACATGTTTAATTTTTATGCCAATTTTAATCGGACATTATTCAACAGATACATATCGACTAGTAGAAATGGGATATAAAAAATACAGCATAGAATATTCTTTAAATGATGGAAGAATATTCATGAGTTTAATAGGATTATTAGCAGATAAAATCAATATAAACATTGATGCATATGTAATAATACTAACAACGTTAGCAATTATGGTATCATGTATTTGCGTAATGAAAATACAAAAAATTATTACTAAAAATAATCCTAGAGGAAACATATTAATAACAACTTTAATTTCGTATATTATAGTAATGAATTTTATGTATTTAGAAAATTTATATTTCACAGAATGTATAGTAATGGCAATAAGTATAATGCTATTTATAACAGCAGCAAATGATTTAAATAATGATGAAAATATACTAAAAATTTTTATACTTGTATTATTAGGCACATTTTGTTATCAAGGAACAATCAATATATTTATAACATTTTATTTTGTATTAGCACTTATAAAATATAAAAAAATAAATAAAAAAATTGTAAAAAATATTGTTATTATTGCTTTTATATGCTTACTAAGTGTTGCAATTAATATGCTTCAAATAAATATATGTGGAAAAATATTTGGTATGACTCAAGACAGGACGGGAAATATAAATAATATTTTTAATAATATGATTTATATAATAGCAAATATATACAAAATTATAATCAATACTAGTGATCTATTCCCTAGATATTTATTATTAGGAATTTATACAATAACATTAATAATTACTATTGTTTATGATGCAATTAAAGTAAAACAATATGATAATAGTTTTAACATTATTTTAATAGCTTTAGTTGCAATAATTAGTTCAGTAGCAATAAATGTGGTATCACTATCTAGTTTTGCATTAGGTAGAATGGTATTTTCAGTAGGAGCATTAATGGGACTAGTATTCATGTATTTATATTGTGCAACTAATATATTTGAAGAAAAAAATCACTTTAGACTACTTATAAATATAGCTTTAGGTTTTTATGTAATATGCTTATTAAGTAACGAAACCAATATATTATATCAACATAAAAAGGCAAATGAATTAGATAAACAAGAATGCAAAACAGTAGGAGAATATATAGAACAATATGAAAAAGAAAATAATATAGAAGTAAAAAAAATAGCGTATGTCTATGATAAAAACATTACATGGTGTTATAATGAATTATCACATAAATCATTATTTACACATAGAGCATTAATGATATGGTGGTGTAATGTAGATGCTATAAATTATTATACAAACAGAAATCTAGAAGAGGTTCAAATGCCAAGAAAAATTTACGACGAATATTTTAAAAACAAAGATTGGAATGAATTAAATAAGGAACAATTTGTATTTATAGATGATACATTATATTATTGTGTTTATTAAAAATAAAATATTGGTAAAATAAGAACAGTAAGAGGAGAAGTTTTAAATGAAAAAGAAAGATATAATTACATTTTTGATTATATTTATTGCAACTTGCATAATATTCACTCCATTTATAACAGGTCACTATTCAACAGATACATACAATATATTAAATAGAGGAATAGAGACATATGCAATCACCTATAATTTAAATGATGGAAGAATAATAAACTGTATTTTACTTTTATTATTCAACTTATTAGGAATTAAAGTGGAAACAATAGTCATTATACTAACTGTTTTAGCAATATTTATATCATGTATAACAATTATGATTATTAAAAATATAGTAATAAGCAAAAAAACACCCCCAAATATATGGCAAGAAACTTTAATAACATTAATAATACATACTATAATTTTTAATTTTGCTTATCTAGAAAACATGCAATATGTAGAATGCATGGTAATGTCATTAAGTATATTATTTTATACTTTAGCAGCTAAAAAAATAGTATTTGACAAAAAATATATTATTTCAGCTATATTATCAATTATCGCTACATTATGCTATCAAGGAACTATAGGATGGTTTATTACAGCCACATTATTGTTTTCACTTATCAACGAAAATAAGATTAATAAAAAATTAATTTTAAATATTGCAATAGCAGGAATTCTATGTATATTATCAGTAGGAGTAGATTTATTACAAGTAAAAATTACTGGAAAAATATTTGGAATGACACAAAATAGAATGGGAAGTTTAAAAAATATTTTTGATAACATAGATATGATATGGTATTATATAAACCATAATATAATAAATACATTTTATTTATTTCCTAAATATTTATTTTTAATTTTTGTTAGTATAATATTATTAATAAACACAAGTTTTAAAAATAATACAAATGATTCAATAATAAATTTAGTAATATTAGTAGTTGTAGCAATTATTATAAATTATGTAACAAATTTATTTACTTTATCAGCTATAGGTACTGCTAGAATGTGCTTCTCTTTAGGTGCAACAATAGGATTAATGCTTATATATTTATACTGCAACACAGAAATATTTAAATCAAAAACAATTATAAAAAAAATATTAGTATTAGTTGTAATATTATATTTTTGTATTACAGATGTTAATTATGTAAAAATTATGTTAGACCATAAAAAAGTAAATGAAATTAGTAAACAAGAATCATTACAAATAGGAGAATATCTTGACGAATACGAGAAAGAAAACAATATAGAGCTAAAAAATATAGTGGTTGTTTATGATTCAAACCCACAAGGATTTTATAAAACAAAAATCAAAAACAACACTTCTTTATGTTATAGGCCATTATATACAGAGTGGTCTCATATAGGAACAATTAATTATTATAATAATAGAAATTTAAAACTTATAGAAAATGTAAAAGATGAATATACAGAGTATTTACATAGTCAAAATTGGGATACACTAAATAAAGAACAATTTATATTTATTGACGATACAGTATATTATTGTGTATATTAAATTCATATTATTGGAAAGTTCTCCAAACTTCCTATAATATAAATACTTTTTAGTAATATATGGAGGAAAAAATGAAAGAAATACAAGAGCAATATAAAAAAGCATTTATTGAACTAATAAAAAATAAAATGTTTGTAGTAATAGTTTTATTAGTAACAATATTAAGTTTTGGTTTTACAATAACAAATTATTCAATAGGAGTAGATGATACATGTTTTGACAGATATTATATAGGAAAAGAAATGCTTTCAATAGGAAGATGGGGAAGCTATATTGTATATAATATTTTAGGATTGACTGAGTTTACACCATTTTGGACAGATTTTATAGCAACAAGTATAGTAATGAGCATAGCAGTTTTATGCTGTGTATTCTTTAAGAAAAATTTAAAAGAAAAAATACCTGATGCGGCATATATTATATTTGCAAGTATTTTTATATCTTTTCCAATAATTAATGAAATATTTATTTATCAAAATTGCAATATAGCAGTAATGTTAGGAAATCTATTAGCATCTCTAGGAATAATGCTACTATATGAAAATTATAAAAATATAAATAAGAAAAGTATATATATAATTTGTATAGCGATTTTAACATTAGGGTTATCTATGTATGAAGCATGTGCACAAATAATGTTAGTATCAATATGCATTACAGCATTTTTACTAATAAATGAACAAAACAAAAAAGACGTTAAAAATATTATTAAATATTTAAGCATATCAATATTAATACTTTTTGTCGCTGTATTACTAAATTCTATAATAGTAAAAATAATATATGCACTAGGAGTACAAATGTCTGATGCTGCAGAAAAAGAATTGAATTGGGGAAAATATGGATTAGTAGATAGTATTTTATTTATATTATATAATATAGGTTCTGTAACTATCAAAAATATGGGATATTTACCAGCATCAATTTTTTGTATTGCAACTATAATAGGATTTGTATTAGTAATAATAAGAGCATATAAAAAAGAAGATATTACAAGTTTATTGATTTATATTTTTATGGTATTATCAAATTTTGCAATAAGTATTTTACAGTTAAAAGAAGTTTTGTATAGAACGTGTATATCTTGGGGATTATTTGTTGCTGTTATATTTTTTGTGTTTTATATTAAAATGTCAAAATATAAAGTTACAAAAATATTGTCAATAATATTTATTACAATATTAGTTTTACAACAATCACGAACATTAAGCCAATTATTTTATAATGATTATTTAAGATATCAAAGAGATTTAGAAATTGCATTTGATTTGATAGATGATTTAGAAACAGATTATGATATATCTAAACCGCTAGTAATAATGGGAACGCCAAAAAAAGGAATGGGAAAATATGGAGCACAAGTAAATAGTTTATCAGTACTTTGGTGGGGAAAAAAGGCATTTAATGATAATGGAGCAGAATTTATAAAATTTTTAAATTCATTAGGATATGATTTTAAAAGACCAAATGATGAACAATACGAAAAAGGAAAAGTAGAAGCTGAGACAATGAGTGAATATCCAAAAGATGGTTCAATTGTAGAGTTAGAAGACTGCATTGTAATAAATTTTTAAGAGAAATCGTAATAAATATTAGGAGGAAAAAGTTTTGAAAAAACTAGTATTAATTGATGGAAATAGTATAATGAACAGAGCCTTTTATGGAATTATGGGAAGTAAAGCTCTAACAACCAAAGACGGGAAATACACAAATGCAATATATGGCTTTTTAGCAATATTATTCAAACTATTAGAAGACGAAAAACCAGAATATATAGCAGTATCATTTGATTTAAAAGCACCAACAGAAAGACATAAATTATATGAAGGATATAAAGCAAATAGACATGGTATGCCAAATGAGCTAGCAGAGCAAATGCCGATAATAAAAGATGTTTTAAGAGCAATGAATATAGATATAGTTGAAAAAGAAGGCTATGAAGGTGATGACATAATAGGAACACTTGCAAGATATGGAGAAAAAAATGGATTAGAAGTAATAATCCTTTCAGGAGATAGAGATACATTCCAATTAGCAACAGATAATGTAAAAATACACATACCAAGAACTAAAGCTGGAAAAACAGAAACAGAAATTTTTGATAGAAACAAAGTCAAAGAAGTTTATGGTATAGAACCAAAACAATTAATTGAAGTAAAAGGCTTACAAGGAGATACATCAGATAATATTCCAGGAGTTCCAGGAATAGGAGAAAAAACAGCCCTTTCATTAATTCAAAAATATGAGACTATTGATAATTTATATAAAAAGTTAGAAGCAGGAGAAGCTGATTTAAAAGGAAAACAAAAAGAAAAAATAGAAGAAAATAAAGAATTGGCTTATCTTTCAAGAACATTAGGAGAAATAAATACAAATGTACCAATTGAAGATACATTAGAAGAATTAAAAACAGAAGAATGGGACAAGCCAAAAGTTTTAGAAATCTTTAAAGAATTGAATTTTAAAAGATATATAGAGAGATTTAATTTAACAGAAGAAACTGGAGAACGGAAGTCAGAGGTTGGATGTTGGTGAAGTAGAGAAGTTATATGATGTTAAGGTTAAGTCAGTTGATGAAGTTAAAAGTATCTTGATAGAACAAAAAGAAATGATTTTTTATATGAGTACTGAAAAAGATGAAAATCAAGAAAAAATAATAAAAGAAAAAATAACAGGAATAGGAATTTTTAACTCAAAATCAAATGAAGCATATTATATAAATTTAAAAAATAATGATGAAATCCAAGGATTTAAAGAAATTTTCGAAGATAAAGAAATATCAAAAATAGGAATAGATTTAGGTAGAATTTATATATTATTAAAACAAGAAGGAATAAATTTAAAAGGAATAAAATTTGACTGTAGCATAGCCGCATATATTTTAAATCCAACAAATAATAAATTAAAAATAGAAGACTTAGCAGAACAATTTTTAGAAATAGATGTTAATGAAGTTCTAGGAAAAAATTCAAGTCAAAAACAAGAACAAATCAATTTATTTGACCAATTGAGTAATCAAGAACAAGAAGAAAATAAATCAAATGAGCAAAAAACAACATACTATTCATATTTAATTTATAAATTGAAAGAAGTAACAACAAAACAATTAGAAGAAATAAATGCTCTAGGATTATTCAATAATATAGACATGCCAACAGTAGAAGTTTTAGCAGATATGCAATGGAACGGAATGTATGCAGATGAAGAAGAACTAAATAAATTCGGAAATCAACTAAAAGAACAATTAGAAATAAAAACAAAAATGATATATGAAATGGCAGGAGAAGAATTTAATATAAATTCAACAAAACAACTAGGAGAAATTTTATTTGAAAAAATGAAATTACCTGTTGTAAAGAAAACAAAAAGTGGATATTCAACAGATGTAGATGTACTAGAAAAACTAAAATCAGAAGACCCAATAATATCAGAAATATTAGATTATAGACAATTAATGAAATTAAACTCAACATATGTAGAAGGACTAAAACCATATATCAACCCAAAAACAAAAAGAATACACTCATTCTTCCATCAAACAATAACAGCAACTGGAAGAATAAGCTCAACAGAACCAAATTTGCAAAACATACCAACAAGATTTAAACTAGGAAAACAAGTAAGAAAGATATTCAAACCAGAAGAGGGAAAAGTATATATAGATGCAGACTATTCACAGATAGAATTAAGAGTATTAGCAGACATGTCAGAAGATAAACACATGGTTCAAGCATTCAAAGAAGGCCAAGATATCCATAAACAAGCAGCATCAAAAGTATTCAAAACACCAATAGAAGAAGTAACAAAAGAACAAAGAAGTAATGCAAAAGCAGTAAACTTCGGAATAGTATATGGAATAAGCGACTTTGGACTTGGAGAACAATTAGGAATATCAAGAAAACAAGCAAAAAAATATATAGATGAATATCTAACAGAATATGAAGGAATAAAGAACTTCATGGAAAACATGACAGAAAAAGCTAAAGAAACAGGGTATGTAGAAACATTATTCAATAGAAGAAGATATATACCAGAATTGAAATCAAATAATTACATGGTAAGACAATTCGGAGCAAGAGCAGCAATGAACACACCAATACAAGGAACAGCAGCAGACATAATGAAAATAGCAATGATAAATGTTCATAAAGAATTATTAGGAAGAAACTTAAAATCAAAAATCGTTCTACAAGTACATGATGAAATGATGATAGAAGCACCAATGGAAGAAGCAGAAGAGGTAAAAGAAATAGTAAAAGCACAAATGGAAAGTGCGATAACATTAAAAGTGCCATTAATAGCAGAAGTATCAGAAGCAGACAACTGGTATGAATGCAAGTGACCCATTGGGGACGGTTCTCTTTGGGACATTTATTTGTCATTCAAAATTAAGATAGCCGTTCGAATGAAATGAGTTACGGAGATCTTATGCAGAATTCATGAAATAAATTCTGTAAACATTAGAAAAAATTGGATGACAATGAGCGAAACGAAGTGAAGCGAAAGGAGTAGATTTAAATAGTTATTATAGATAAAAAGAAAATAATAATTGCAACAATAATAGTTATTTTATTAATAATAGCTATTATAAATATTCCAGCAAAAATTCAAAAGATAATATATAAAAAAGAATACTCAGAATATGTAGAAAAATATTCTAAAGAATATAATGTAGATGAAAATTTAGTTTATGCAGTAATAAAAGCAGAAAGCAATTTTAAACCAAATGCAAAATCAAGTAAAGATGCAATTGGACTAATGCAGTTAGTTGAAAGTACAGCAAAAGAAGTTTTCAAAAAAGTTGATATTAAATCGACTGATGATGAGCTAAAAGAAAAATTGCTAGAACCAGAAATTAATATAAATTTAGGAACAAAATATTTATCTATGTTATTAGAAAAGTATCAAAATATAGAGATAGCAGTAACAGCATATAATGCTGGAATTGGAACTGTTGATAATTGGATTGAAAAAGGTATAATAAAAACAGATGGTTCTGATATAGAAAATGTACCTTATAAAGAGACAAATAATTATGTAAGAAAAATTTTGAGAGATTATAAAATTTATAGTAATTTATAGTTCAAAAATACTAGACAAATGACAAAAAATGCAATAAAATAGTAAGGAAAGGAAGAAAAATTATGATATTAGAACAATTGATTTTTACAATATTTGCATTTGGATTATTTGTCTATATATTTTTTAAAATGATACAAAAAAATGACACTAATTATATAGGAATACTAGTAATGCAAGCAATAGGAATAGCCTTGAATTTTATATCAGTATCAATAAAAAAGGAATTAGGACCATTATTTATTATACTAAAATATATATTTGGAATTATAATACCAATTGCTGTTATAGCAATAGAAAAAAGAGAAATTCCATTAATTCAAGTTTTAAATGTTACTAAAGCAAAAATCTATTTAAAAATAGGAAACAACAAAAAAGCAAAAGAACAATTAATAAATTTAGTAACAAAATATCCTGAAAATTATATAGGACATAAGATGCTGGCTGAAATATATGAATTAGAAGGCGGAATGAGAAAAGCAATAGATGAATATGTACAAGCAATAGATGCAAATAAAAAAGATTATGATTCATATTACAAAATTGCGGAGTTATTAAATAATTTAGATAAATCTGATGAAGCGTCAGAGATGCTATTTAATTTATTAAGCAAAAAGCCAGATTATTATAAAGCAACTGAATTATTAGGTGATATATTATTGACAAATGAAATGTATAAAGAAGCTGTAAATGTATATCAAGATGCACTTAAATATAATCCATTAAGTTTTGAATTAAATTATAATCTTGGAATAGCATATACAATGCTTAATGACTTTCAAAATGCAAAAATATGTTATGAAAGAGCAGCAGAAATAAATTCACTTTCATATAATTCAAAATATTCATTAGCAGAAATAGCATTAATTTATAAAGAGCTAGAAGAAGCTGAAAAATATTTTATGGAAGCCTTAGAAGAAAATGAATTAGCTGCTGATAGCTATTATGAACTTTCAAAAATTTCAATGATTAAAGGGGATAAAGAAAAGGCTATACAATTTGCAAATATTGCAATAGATATAGATGCAACAAAGGTTGTTCCAAAAATAAAAAAAGACCCAATTTTTATATCTATTATGGCTAAAATATCCATACCATTTAATATAAACAGACCAGAAGATGAAGAAGAACTAGAAGAAAAAACTAAATTTGAAGAAAAAGAAATAATAGCTAAAAAACATTTAGAAGATATGTTTGAAATAACTAGAAATTTAAGTTATGATGATATAAAAATGTTGAAAAATGAAGCATCAGGAAAAAGTAAAAAAAATATAGAACAAAATCAAATTGAAAATCAAAAGGAAATAGAGTAATAATTATTCATAAAATCTCAAAAAATAAGTATAATAAAAATAGAACTATATTTATAGAAAGAGGGATTTTATGAATACAAATTTTGCAATTATTGGTGGAGATTTAAGAATAGTAAAGTTAGCAAAAATGCTAGCAGATGATGGAAACAAAGTATATACGTATGGATTAGAAAAAGCTGAAGAATTAAAAGAAAATGATAATATTATAATGGCTGAAAAGTTGACAGATACTGTAAAAAATACAGAAATTATTATAGGACCAATTCCATTTTCTAGCAATGGAAAAGATATAAGTTCACCATTTAGTAATAAACAAATATCAATAAGAGAAATGATGCATATAATAAATGCAAAAATCTTAATTGCAGGAAGTATATTACCAGAAGTTTACGATTTGGCAAATGATGAATATATAGAAATAATAGATATAATGAAAAGGGAAGAACTAGCAGTTCTAAACACAATATCAACAGCAGAAGGAACAATAGAAATAATAATAGCAAATACTAATAAAATAATACATGGAAGCAAAGTGTTAATATTAGGATTTGGAAGAATTGGCAAAGTACTTGCTAGAAAATTGGCTGGGCTTTCAGCAAAAGTAACATGTGCTGCAAGAAAAGATGAAGATTTAGCTTGGATTAGGGCATATGGACATATTGGAACTAATATTAATACAATAGGAGAAAATTTATCTGAATTTGATGTAATAATTAATACTGTTCCACATTTAATACTAACAGAAGAACGTATTAAATATGTAAAAGATGACTGTTTATTAGTTGATTTAGCGTCAAATCCAGGTGGAATAGATAAAAGGGCAGCAAAGGATAAAAATCTTAAATTAATATGGGCATTAGCTTTACCAGGAAAAGTTGCACCAGTTACAACAGCAGAGTTTATAAAAGATACAATTTATAATATTTTAAAGGAAAAATTATCTATATTAAATGAGATGTTTTATAAAATAAATAAGTCAAAATTCTTTAGTAATGATTCGTTAGAAAGATTCACAGCTATTCAAGAAGGTACACAGTTTGTATTAGAAAATAAAAAAAGAGAAACTGCTTTTATAAATGATCTGTCTTTAACTATAAAACAGGCTTTTGTAGTTTGTGGTGGTATTGCTACAAGTGTAGAAAAAAATGATATTTATTATTATTTGGCAATAAGAAGTTATATTTTAAAATTGAGAACAAGAGTAGGAATTGTATCTACTAAAGAAATGAATGAATATGTTTCTAATTTATTAACAGACGCAATAAAAGGTGATGAAGTTAAAGTCTTAACAAGAACGGATGATTCGGTAAATGTTGTTGATTTGTTAAGCAATGAAAAAATAGAAGAATTAAGAAAGAAAAATCCACCATTAATTTTTGTTGAAATAGTAAAAAAAATATTAGAAAGAGCAATTTCTGAATCAAGAAAAAACAATTTCTTTAAATCACAAGAGTATTCAAAAAGATTGAGAAAAATTCTTGAAAAATATAATGATAGAGACAATACTTTCGCACCTGAATCAACAATAGTAGATTTAGTTAATTTCGCAGGTGAAATGGTTAAAGATGAGAACGAAGCAAATAAACTTGGAATATTCGGTCGTGAAAGGGCATTTTATGATGCTCTAATACGAGATAAATCGGCAAAAGAATTATTAAACGATGAAACATTAAAATTGATAGCTCACGAATTAAAAGATGTTGTTGAGGAATATGCACTAACTGATTGGCCTAACAAGGAGTCAACAAGGGCAAGAATGAGAACAAATATTAAAGAGTGTCTAAAAAAATACAACTATCCTCCAGAGTATAGAAAACAAGCTGTTGATGATGTAATAAAACAAGCAGAATATATTATGGTTGAGTAAAAAAAATTATATATTTTTGTTATTATAATTTATATTATAACTTACTTTATAAAGTTATTATAACTTACATTTTAACACTCTCTTTCTTTACATTGACTTTTAATTTATTTACGATATAATGATTATAATATAGCAATAGTTTTAAGAGATGAACTATTCGATGCTAAAATACTATATTCAGTTTATGAGTATAGTATTTTTTTGTAAGGAGGAGTTGTTATTTAGAGTTATATAAATAAAAAATAGGTACCAATAAATTATCAAAAAATGAGTAATTTAGGTAACTAAAAAAGATGATTTATGTGTGAAATGAGGGCACAAAATTACAATTTTGTTAACCCGAAAGTATGACAAATGTATAACCATTTGTGTACCAAACTGCTATTTTTGATGCAAAATTTGTTATTTTCAGTTAACCCAAAAGTATGACAAATATTTTAATGTATGACAAAGTAGTCTCTCACAATCCCTTTAAAATAGGGCTAAACTCCCCACTGGGAAGTTGTTTGTCAGCCATTCTTATCCTGCTAAAAATAAACACACGGAATATTTAGAAAATTAGAGAATTAAAGTCATAAGTTATGTACCCAAATTTATATAAAAACAATAAAAAATCTTATTAAGGAGGAGTGATTTATAAGATGTAAAAGTAATATAAATTTATGTTTTAGGAATATATTTAAGTATGAAACCAAAAGGGGTAGGTTGGTATGATAATAACTGAAACATTTAAAAATGATGGTAAAGATATATCTATTTTATTACAAGAATATGTATGTTTAATACTTAAATATAAAGATGAAAATAGCGAAATAAATGACACAAATGATGGTAAGAGAGTTATAATGGAAACGGCAAACAAGATGCTATGCAAAAGAAAGGAGAATAATGTATAGCACAGT